>Ga0065709_1005862_pt1 | contig 195950 bp, 169 predicted proteins | sample Hoacrofraction14_2_FD_59096 | JGI IMG/M metagenome (GOLD analysis project Ga0065709, IMG submission 59096) | Hoatzin crop microbial communities from Cojedes, Venezuela, sample from fiber fraction 14 v1 | ecosystem: Host-associated > Birds > Digestive system > Esophagus > Crop | place...
CGTCAAAGTCTCGGCCATTCAGAAGAAGACGCAGGACGTTTTAGACACTCTGCAAGTTGACTTATTACGTGAAATCTGAGGTTTCAGTGTAAAAAATCCGAGGCACTTGACCTCGGACTTTGTCTACAGTCTGAGCGGATCACAGAGTGATCCGCAATGGTTTGAATATTATTACTTGATTTCGACGGTGGCACCGACAGCCTTAAACTGCTCGGCGATCTTTTCCGCTTCTTCCTTGGAGACGCCTTCCTTCAGGGTCTTCGGGGCAGATTCCACGATCTCCTTGGCTTCCTTCAGGCCCAGGCCGGAAACCACTTCGCGGACAACCTTGATGACCTTGATCTTCTCGGCGCCGGCTTCCTTCAGGATGACGTCGAATTCGGTCTTTTCTTCCTCAGCGGGGGCAGCGGCACCGCCGGCAGCGCCACCGGCAACGGCGATCGCGCCGGTCACACCGAACTTTTCTTTCATTTCGTCAACGAGTTCCTTGACCTGAAGCAGAGTCATGGACTCAATCGCTTCGATAATTTCTTGATTCGTCATGATAATTTCCTCCAATTAATGTGTTGATAATAATGATATAAAACAACGGGGTACATTACGCAGCAGGCTTCTGCTCTGCGATTTCGTCCAGCACCGCCACCAAAGCGGAAACAGGAGAAACCAGGCAACCGACCATCGTGCCCAGCAGTTCGTCGCGGCTCGGGGTCGCGGCCAAGGCTTTGATTCCGGCGACATCCGTAAATTCGGTCCCGGTCAGACCACCCTTGATTTCCAGAGAGGTCAGCTTATTCTTGTCAATAAAAGAGGAAACGATTTTCGGAGCGGCCGTCACATCTTTTTCGCCAAAGATGAAAGCATTGGGGCCTTCCAGCAGGGAATCGAGACCTTCAATGTTAAGCTCGTTCAGCGCGCGGGCAACCAGACGATTCTTCAGAACACAGTAGTGCACATCGTTTTCACGGCACTGCTTCCGAAGCTCGGTTACTTGTTCCACGGTCAAACCGTTGTAAGAACAAATCACGACGGACTCGGCGGACTTGAATTTCTCAACGATCTCCGCGACAACCTGCTTTTTGATTTCCAGATTCTTGCTCATTTCGTACGCACCTCCATTCAGGTCCAAATTATGAAAACCCTTGCGCCTGGCGCAAGGGTCATGTTAAATCATGAATCTTACACCTCGGCAGGCGGGACATCCCATTAAATCCTTTCGGATACCGGCTGTCTTCGGCAATGGTTTCAACGAACCTTGTGCACAATATCATAAACCGTGCTAAAAGTCAAGAGAAAAATCTCAGAATTAAGCGGATACAGTCATTCGAAGAAAGTTATTACATTTAAATTAAGAAAAGATGTTGACATCTTAACAATTTTGTCATAAAATGTTTCGAGAATGGATTTCCTGAAAGGAGGGATTTGCTGTGAACCGGAGGAAAGCATTCCTTGTTCTTCTGGTATTGCTTTGTCTGGTTCCGGCTGCGCTTGCATCAGCGTGGACCGGCAAGGTGACGGCAAGCTCCCTGAACATGCGGAAAACCAATTCAACTGACAGCAAAGTGGTTAAAGTTCTTTCTGAAGGGACGGAAGTTGAAGTCCTTTCCACCAGCGGAAGCTGGTATAAGGTGAAATGTAACGGAACCACAGGATATGTTGCCAAGAAATATATCAAGAAGAGCACCAGTTCGAGTTCAAGTTCTTCTTCGAGCAAGAGCTCATCTTCCAGCAGTTCTTCGGACGGAACATGCTCGGTGGGAGATTCCGGATCGGCCGTCAAGTCCGTCCAAAAGATGCTGAAGAAGCTCGGATTCTATAGCGGATCGATTGACGGCGATTACGGCAGCGGGACTAAGAAGGCTGTAAAGGCGTTTCAGAAAAAATACGGACTGAAACAGACAGGGAATGTTAACAGCTCCACGTTGAAAAAGATGAAGAGTGCTTCGTCGTCATCTTCTTCGTCTTCTTCTGATTCATCTTCCGGAGATGCCGGCGATCCTTGCTCTCCCGGTGATAAGGGAGATGCGGTAAAATGGGTACAGAAAAAGCTGAAAAATTTAGGATATTATACCGGATCGATTGACGGTGATTACGGGAACGGTACAAAATCCGCAGTCAAAGCGTTTCAGAAACGAAACGGACTGACGGCCAATGGCGTTGCCAATAAAAAGACGATTGCCAAGTTGGGAAGTTCCAGTGCAAAAGAAGCTTCGTCCGGCGGCGGCGGAAGCAGTTCCTATACGACGGAAACATTGAATTGGAACAAGTCGCCCAATAAGATTCCCCATCATGCGACATTCCAGGTCAAGGACTGCAAGACCGGCAAGGTATTTAACGTAAAACGTTGGACAGGCGCAAATCACATGGACTGCGAACCGCTGACAGCAAGTGATACCAAGATCATGAAGAGTATATATGGTCATTGGAGCTGGAAGCGCAGAGCGATTCTTGTCAAGTACAACGGACATGTGTACGCGGCTTCCATGAACGGGATGCCTCATGGGACACAAACGATTAAAGATAATAATTTTGACGGTCACTTTTGCATTCATTTCCTGAACAGTAAGACTCACGGATCCAAGAAGGTGGATAAAGAGCATCAGAATTGTGTGAAGACCGCGCTGAAATACTCCTGGTAATTTTCCCCGGAAACGGGGAATTTTTTTCTTTCATTTCGGAACAGAATGTGATATAAATTTAACGTCTGCGTGGATTCAGACATGAAGGAGGGTTTATATGCTCATTCAGGCGCCCAGAGGGACAAAAGATGTGCTGCCCACTGAAAGTTACCGATGGCAGTATGTTGAAAAGAAAATGAGAGCCTGCGCTGCGCTGGCAGGTTACCGCGAGGTGCGCACTCCTGTTTTTGAGCACACCGAATTATTCGCGCGCGGTGTCGGCGATACTACGGATATCGTTCAGAAAGAGATGTATACTTTTGAGGATCGCGGGAAAAGATCCGTCACGCTGAAACCGGAGGGAACCGCGGGCGCGGTCAGATGTTTTCTGGAGAGTAATTTGTACGCAGATGCTTTGCCCTGCAAAATGTTCTATCTGAATGCTCCGATCTTCCGCTATGAAGCGCCGCAAAGCGGACGTCTTCGTGAACATCATCAGTTTGGCCTTGAATGTTTTGGCGCGGCGGATGCTTCTACTGATGCGGAGTTGATTTCCATTGCATATCGTTTACTCGGTGAGCTTGGAGTTTCAAATCTGAGTGTGAATATAAACAGTATCGGTTGTCCGCATTGCCGTCCGCAGTATCAGAAGGCTCTGAAGGAATACCTGAAAGACCATTTTGAGGAACTTTGTGAGGACTGCAAGAATCGGTCTGAACGGAATCCTTTGCGAGTTCTGGATTGCAAGAAGCCCGGATGCAGGGAAGTGGCCAAGGACGCGCCCAATCTTCTGGATTATCTTTGTGATGATTGCAGGAATCATTTTGATATGCTTCAGGAATGCTTAAAAACCGCGGGGATTCCTTTCCGCGTGAACAGTAAGGTGGTTCGCGGTCTGGATTATTATACCAGGACGGTTTTTGAATTGATTACAACTACGGAGAACGGTGACTTGACCGTTTGCGGCGGCGGACGATATGACCATCTTGTTTCCCAACTGGGAGGTCCGGATTTGCCTGCTGTCGGATTCGGCATGGGGATTGAACGCGTGCTGATGCTTCTTGACTCGGAAGGTATCACGATTCCGAATCCCGGTCAGTATGATGTTTTTGTGACATACATGACCGATTTCGGCTTGAAAGCGTTCGAACTTGTTGAGTTTCTTCGCCGGAACGGAATCAGGTGTGATATGGATCACTGTGGCAGAAGTCTAAAGGCGCAGTTCAAGTATGCCAATAAGACCGGCGTGCCGTATGTGATTACGATTGGTGAAGACGAAGTGAAACAGAATGTTTTTAAAGTAAAGAACATGGAGACCAAAGAAGAAGCAGTGCTGAACGTAAGTGAAGTTGTTTCTTTTTTGCAGTCGAAAAGGGAGGACGGACGGATATGATGCAGATGAGAACCCATACATGCGGAGCATTGAGACTTGGTGACGCCGGGGCAAAGGTAAAATTATGCGGATGGATGGAAAATGTGCGTGAAGTCAGTGGTAATCTTGCATTTTTGATTCTGCGTGATTTTTATGGAACCACTCAGGTGGTTGTTGAGGATGCTTCATTGATGGAAGTGATTTCCGGACTGAACAAAGAAAGTGTGATTTCTGTTACCGGAACCGTTCGTGAGCGCGCGAACAAGAATCCCAAGATGCCGACCGGTGATGTTGAAGTTGTTCCCGAATCCATTGAAGTGCTGGGGAAGTGTCAATATAATGCGCTGCCTTTTCAGATTAATCACAGCAAGGAAGCTGATGAAAGCCTCCGACTGAAATACCGTTACCTGGATCTCCGCAATCCCGCGGTTAAAGACAAGATTGTACTCCGGTCCAATGTCGTGGCAGCTTTGAGGGCAGCTATGATTGAACAGGGTTTTCTTGAAATTACGACGCCGATTCTGACGGCTTCTTCGCCTGAAGGTGCGAGAGATTATCTGGTTCCCGCCCGGAAACATCCCGGAAAGTTCTACGCTCTTCCCCAGGCTCCGCAACAATTCAAACAGTTGCTGATGGCCAGCGGTTTTGATCGTTATTTTCAGATTGCGCCTTGCTTTCGTGATGAGGATGCGCGCGGTGACCGCAGTCCGGGAGAATTCTACCAGTTGGACATGGAAATGGCATTCGCGGATCAGGAAGATGTCTTTTCAGTGCTGGAAAAAGTCCTTCCGCCGGTATTCGCTAAATACGGTACATATGACCGGGCTTCGCAGGCTCCTTTCAGAAGGATTCCGTATCTTGAATCCATGGAAACATACGGGACGGATAAGCCGGATTTGCGGATTGATCTGACTATTGACGATGTGACGGATCTTCTGAGCGGATGCGGCTTCGGGCCATTCGAAGGTCAGAGCGTGAAGGCTGTAAAAGTCAGCGATTTCCACGGCTCGAGAAAGCAGATTGATCAACTGTGTCAAAATGCCGAAACTATCAGCGGAAATAAAGCATATTGGTTCAGGGTGGACGAAAAGGGAGAAATCGTCGGCGGAATTTCAAAATTTGTTCAGCCGATTCGTGAATCGGTCATAGAGAAGCTGGGACTTCAGAATGATACTTTGGTTGTTTTGTCTGCCGGCAAGCGGAATGCGGCGCTGAAAACAGCTGGTGTTCTGATTAAATTGTTGGGTGATCTGTGTGAAAATCACATGGATAAAGAAAAGTATGAATTCTGTTGGATTGTCGATTTCCCGATGTATGAAATCGGAGAGGAAAGCGGAGAATTGGAATTTTGCCATAACCCCTTCTCTATGCCGAACGGCGGTGCCGAAATTCTGCGTAAAGCCAAGGCGGGAGAAGTGGATCCGCTGACGATCACAGCGTTCCAGTATGATCTGGTTTGCAATGGCGTTGAACTGAGCTCCGGCGCGGTACGGAATCACGATCCGGAAATTATGATTGAAGCGTTCAGAATGGTCGGATTAGGGGAGGAAGATGTGAAGTCCAAATTCCCTGCAATGTACAATGCCTTCTGTTATGGCGCGCCGCCTCATGCTGGGATTGCCCCCGGCGTAGATCGCATGGTGATGCTTCTGGCCGGAGAGGAATCCATTCGCGAGGTGATTCCGTTCCCGATGAATAAGAATGCTCAGGACTTGATGATGGATGCTCCCGGAACGGTAGAGCAGAAACAATTGGATGAACTCCATATCGCGCTCGTTCCAGTGGAATAACTGTTGTCAATTTCTTCCGGTTCTGATATAATTACTATGTTTGAGTTTATCCTTCCATTAAAGGAGGTTCGGAAAATGGCAAAGAAAAAAGACGATCAGACGCTTCCTGTCAATGTGGAAAATAATATGGAACCCGGTAGTTCCATCACTTACGCGAACGAGGTGGTCGCAATCATTGCCGGTCTTGCCGCCAGTGAGACGGAAGGCGTTGCCGGGATGTGCTATGTCAACAACGGCATTAAGAGCAAGAACAAAAATGTAACCAAAGGCGTGAAGGTCGAGGTCGGTACGGAAGAAGTCAGTGTTGATCTTTATCTGAATGTTGAATACGGCACTCCGATTCAACGTGCCGCTCATGACGCGCAGGAAGCTGTGATCAAATCGATTGAAAGCATGACCGGACTTCATGTTGTGCGTGTTGACGTGCATGTTATGGGCGTCAGTTTCGAGAAAGAAAACAATGCTTTGGAGGCGGGAGCCGGAAAGGCTGTGCTTGCGGCCGGTGAACGTGAAGAAAAAACTGAAGTGAAGGCTGCGGAGAAAGTTGAAGAACCCGCTTCTGAACCTGAGAAGAAGGAAGAAGTTGCTGAAGAACAGACCGCGGAACCGACTGAAGCGGATCAGTCCGAGACGGTTGAGACAGAGACTGCCGAGCATATTTCCGAAGAATAACAGATTATTTACGGACAGGGGTGTATTCCTCTGTCTGTATTTAAAATCAGAAGGAGGATGCGAATCATGAAAATCAGGGTAGCCGACCGACTGCTGGTGGCCATTGCCGGACTTTTGATTCTGGCTATTTGCGCAGGCGTGGTTTGTCAGTCGTTTTTTGGAGTGGATTTGATTTCCAAAGCGGAACGGGTGTTTAACAGCGATTCTCTTCGGGTGAAGGTAGCGCTTGTTTGCCTTGCTGTTTTGCTCTTTTTGCTGGGCTGTTATTGTGTTCTTGTACTTTTCCGTCATCGCAAAAGAAAGGATAAGTTTATTCTTCAGAAAAATGATAACGGGGAATTGTCTATTTCTTTGAAGGCGTTGTCCGGAATGGTCCAGAAATGTCTGGATCAGCACGATGAGATTAAGGTTCAGAATCTGCACCTTGAAAATAAGAAAGACGGTGTTTTGATTCGCATTCGCGGTGCTGTGGCCGGTGGAATCAGTATTCCGCTGACTGTCGAAGCATTGCAGAAACAAATTAAGCAGTATGTGACGGCGTGCAGTGGTGTTGAAGTAAAGGGTGTTCAGGTCCAGATTGAATCCTCCGGCAAGGATGCGGAGAATGCTCCTTTTGCTATTGCAGCGCCTGCCGCAAAGCCGCTGTTGAAGGAATCCCAGACGGATGTTAAACAAACCGAGGAAACTTCTGAACCTGAAGTAAAGACTGACCCGGTTGAAGTTGCTCACGCCGCGGAGCCCGCAATAGCAACGGTGCAGGAAACCAAACCGGTTGCGGTTCCCGATGTTGAACTGGATGATGATGACAATGATGAGCGTCCACTTCATCAGCGTTTGTTCAGTTCCACCAATCAGCCTTGTATTGTTCCGGAACCCCCGGTTGTGTCCGAGCCTGCCCAGAAGGAAACCGTGAATGAGGATTCTGCTGAAAATGAGGATTCCGTTGAAACGGAACAGACAGATGAAATCGTTCGGGATGCTGAAGAAACGAATGAGGATGTAACGGAGCAGCCTGCAGTTGATGAAGAGTTTCTGGATTCTTTGAAGGCGTTTGATCAGGTTGTGACCGGAAATCAGGAGGAGGAAGAAGAATGAAAGACTTGAAACAGGGAACCGCCGGATTTGGTGCGATTGTTGGACTTTTGTTTATGCTGATCGGTATTTTGTGGATGAGTTTCGGATTCTGGAAAATGCTGATTTTATTGGCGCTGTTTGCAGTCGGATATTTTCTTGGCGCGGTGAATAATAAAGAACAGTTTGTGAAAGACACCGTGAACCGTGTGATTCCGGAGAAAAAAAACGAGCCCATTCATGTACGTGAAGAGCTGAAAAATGAACAGGCTCAGATTTATTCTGAAGTGGAATCCGAAATCGAAGAGGAAGAAAACGATAACGAGGATTAATTATGTCCAGAATTACTGCGCGCGCAGCTGCGATGCAAATGATCTACGAGAAATGTGCCGGTGGTCAGGGCGGCGAAGATACTCTTCAAATGGTGTATGATGAACTGCGTCAGGATGGTCTTCCCGGGGTGGAGTCCATCAATAAAAGTGAACCCAACACGGACGACCGGGAATATATTGAGCGGGCCCTTTCCGGCGTGATTCAACAGAAAGATCTGATTGACGGCTACATTGAGGACGCATCCAAAGGATGGACTGTGGAACGTATGTCCATGGTGGACTTAACGTTGATGAGACTCGCGGTTTGGGAGATGATCAACGAAAAAGATATTCCGGGAAGTGTTTCGATCTCTGAAGCGCTTGAATTGACGGAACGTTTTTCAGACCCGGACGATAAGAAGTTTGTCAATGGTGTGCTCGGGACGATTTTGCGCAGGCTGGAGAACGATGAAAACTGACGCGGTGATTGGCTTTGACACCAGTAATTACCGGACTTCTGTAGCGGTGATCGGGCTGGATGGCCGGATTTTCGTTAATGAACGGAAACTCCTGGAGGTTGAGTCCGGCAAGGTCGGGCTGCGTCAAAGCGACGCGGTTTATATGCATCTGAAGCAGATGAAAATGCTGTTTGAGAAAATTTCCGGAATGACGGATGATGTTCGGATTGTGGCCGCATGTGCCAGCACACGTCCGAGAGACCGTGAAAATTCATATATGCCAGTATTTGAAGTGGGGGATACCTTATGCCGGGGGATCGGCGTTTCATTGGGTGTCCCTTGCTTTTTCACTAATCATCAATACGGTCATATACGTGCGGCCTTATATCAAACCACTCTTGATCCGGCCAAGCCTTTTTTGGCTTTCCACTTGTCGGGAGGAACCATGGATCTTTTGTCCGTGACTGACGGGAAAATTCGGGAGATGGGAACCAGTTTGGATTTATATGCCGGTCAGTTGATTGATCGGGTGGGAGCATTACTCGGACTTTCATTTCCGGCGGGTCCGGAACTTGAAAGGCTTGCGGAAAAAGGATCGAGTTGCGGGATTCTGGGATGCAGTTTGGAAAAGAATGATTTGTACTGTCATCTCAGCGGCGCGGAAACTAAATGCAGAAAATTATTATCAGATGAGAAAATTTCACCGGAAAATCTTGCCCGTGAGATTTATGATCTAATTGCCCGAACTGCGGCCAGAATGATCGCGGCGGCATCGAAAGAGACTGGTATGCGGGATGTGCTTCTTTGTGGCGGAGTTTCTTCCTCCGCCCTGTTTCGCAAACTGTTGACTGAACGATGTGGTAAGCTATGTAACCGGGTCAAATTGTATTTCGGGTTTCCCGAACTCAGCGGGGATAACGCTGTCGGAGTTGCTTTATACGGAATGGATGAATACAGGAGGTTGTATGGAAGCCAAAATACTTGACGGAAAGAAGCTTTCGGAAGAGATTCGTGGCGGGATCAAGGAGCGGGTGGATCGGCTTCGCGAAAAAGGCATCAAGCCCGGTCTTGCGGTGATTCTTGTCGGGAACGATCCTGCCAGCGAGATTTATGTTCGTAACAAAGGAAAGGCATGTGAAGCAGTCGGAATTGAATCAAAGACTATTTGCCTGCCTGAGGACACGACACAGGAGAAACTGGAGGAAACCATTCAAGAATTGAATGAGGATGTCAGATGGAACGGTATTCTGGTTCAGCTTCCGCTTCCGAAGCATTTGAATGAACGGGACGCGCTTTCTAAAATCCTGCCGGAAAAGGATGTGGACGGTTTCCATGTGATGAACGCGGGCCATTTGCTGATCGGGACACCGGGGGTCGTTCCGTGTACGCCGTTGGGCGCGATGTATATGATTCATCAGACAGGTGTTTCACTTTCCGGAAAGAACGCGGTGGTGATCGGCAGAAGCATGTTGGTTGGGAAACCGATGGCACTGCTGCTGTTGCGTGAAGACTGTACGGTGACGGTATGTCACAGAAAGACGCAGAATCTTTCTGCGATCACCCGGGAAGCGGACATCCTGGTTGTGGCGGCTGGCTCGCCGGGAATGGTGACTGGTGACATGATTAAACCCGGTGCAGTGGTGATTGATGTAGGAATTAACCGGGTGGAAGGAAAAATTTGCGGTGACGTTGATTTTGAAAGCGCGTCGAAGGTGGCGGGGTGGATTACACCGGTGCCGGGCGGGGTTGGTCGGATGACGATTACGATGCTGTTATCCAATACCGTTGATGCCGCGGAAAGGACAATGTAAATTTGATGCTTCAGTATACCGGAATGACGGTCAGTGAACTGTGTCAGGTGATCAGTTCTTCGTTGAAAAGGACACCCGAGCTCAGAAATGTAACGGTTACTGCAGAAGTATCGGGGTTTAAGAATTATCTTCCGTCCGGACATTGGTATTTTGCTCTGAAAGATTCTTCCGCTGTTATTAATTGTGTGATGTACCGTCAGAACAATATTCACGCCGCAATTATGCCGGATAACGGAACATTAGTGACCGTACGCGGATATGTCGATTATTATTCCAGCACCGGCAAAACACAATTATATGTGGATCAATTACAAGTGGCTGGAATCGGAACACTGTATGAGCAATTTGCGGCGTTGAAAGATAAGCTTCAGGCAGAAGGGGTGTTTGCGAAGTGCTGCCGTGAATTGCCGCGGATTCCCCGGAAAGTAGCGGTGATTACATCGAAGTCCGGCGCTGTTTGGCATGACATTCTGAATGTATCCGGAAACAGATGCCCGTTTATACCGATTGTGTTGGTCCATTCCGGTGTGCAGGGGGCCGGAGCTCCCGCAGAGCTGATTCAGGCGCTGAATAAGGCGCAGAGGATCCAAGATGTAGATGTGATTATCATCGCGCGCGGCGGCGGTTCCATGGAAGATTTGTGGTGCTTTAATGATGAGGGGTTGGCACGGGCCATTGCCGCTTCTGTGATTCCGGTGGTTTCCGGCGTCGGGCATGAGACGGACACGACGATTTGTGATTATGCGGCGGATGTAAGAGCCAGTACGCCCAGTAATGCGGCGGAAATTGTTTTTCCGGATGTGAATGAATTGATTCAGGTAGTTTGGGCTTATAGCAAAGATTTAGATCATAAAATGGAATCTTTTCTTCGAGGGTATTTGGACGAGGTTCAGAAAATGAAAGATAGATTTCAATGTTTGTCTCCTATGAATCACATTCATAATTTGTCGGAGGAACGGCAAAAAATCGCAAGCAGACTGTCGAATGTGATGAACATGAGATTGAATGATTATGAAAACCTGATTGAAAGATATGGAACGAGATTAAATAAATCATTCGATTTTCGTATGATCAATACAGATGCTCAACTGAAGAATCTGAAGATTCGGCTGGAGTCGATTTCCCCGCTCAGTGTTTTGGATCGCGGGTACGCGGTTGTATCCGATTCGGACGGGCATGTGATTCCTGATACGGTCAGGGCTAATCAGGTAAAAGATATTCAAATTCGTTTCCGTGACGGAGTTGTCGGAGCGAGTAGAAAGGAGTGAATGACATGAGCGAAAAGAAAGAAATGACTTTTGAGGAAAGACTGGAACAAGTGAAAGAGGTGGCGGACCGGATTGAATCCGGGGAACTGTCGCTGGAGGATTCGATTTTATCGTACGAAAAAGGAATGAAAACGCTGAATGCTTTGGCAAAGGAACTTCAGAATATTCAGCGGCGCATTACTCAGCTTCAGATGGATGACTCCGGTGAATCGACCGAAGTGGACGCGGAGGGACCGGAAAACTGATGAGAACGGAAAATGAGTATCGGGAAATTGTGAATCGGGCGCTGGAGCCGCAGTTGAGATCACTGGGCGATGTGCCGGGGAAATTAATGGACGCAATGCTATATAGTCTTCTTGCGGGCGGAAAGAGACTTCGGCCTGTTTTGCTTCTGGCATTCTGTGAAATGGCCGGCGGTGATCTTGCGGAAGCGCTTCCTTTCGCGTGCGCGTTGGAGATGATTCATACCTACAGCCTGATTCATGATGATTTGCCGGGCATGGACAATGATGAACTGCGCCGGGGCAGGCCCACAAATCATATTCAGTTTGGTGAGGGTTTGGCAATTCTGGCCGGAGACGGACTTTTGAACTCGGCTTTTGAAATTTGTCTGAGGACCAGCATTGAAAAGGATATCTCAAATGGTCTGCGAGCTACGGAGATTCTTGCGAGGCATGCCGGTGTGACGGGAATGATTGCCGGGCAGGTGAAAGATGTAACGCTTGAGGGTCATAAGCCGACAGAAGAGTCGGTCACTTATATTCATACACATAAAACCTCTGATCTTTTGCAGGCGCCGATTGAAATGGGACTGTGCCTTGCGGGAGCGAGTGATGATGTGATAGAATGCGGACGGCAGTACGGACTGCATCTGGGGTTTGCTTTTCAGATCCGCGACGACATTCTGGATGTGACCGGGGATCCGTCGCTTCTGGGGAAAAATATCGGGATGGATCAGGATAAACAGACCTGGGTCGCTTTGCGCGGACTGGAGCAGGCTGAGAAAGACGCGGAACAGCATGCGCAATTTGCGATAGAAGCATTAAAGCCGATGCCATGGGATCATTCATTTTTTGATCAGATTGCACTCGCAAATCTGAACCGGAAACAATAACAGACGGGAGGCATTCACCATGATGGATCATTTTTTGGAAGAAGTTGTGATTAAAAGAAACAACACGCTGAATAAGCTTGCCTATTATATCAGTTGGCCTGTGATGATTATTTTCGCGCTGATGGCTATGATGGGATTGAGTTCACTGATGTCGGATTTCAGTTTGGCAGCCGTTATTTATATTCTGGTGTTCGGCGGGATTGCTGTGTATATCTGGCTTTTCCATGATAAATTACTGACAGAATATGAATACACTTTCACCAACGGTTCCTTGGATTTCGCTGAGGTGTACAATAATAAAAAGAGAAAGAGTCTTGGAAGCTTAAATGTAAAAACGGTGGATGCTTTCGGGAAAGTGACCAGCGGCTCTTTTCATCGTTATATCAACATGCAGGGGATTAAAAGAATGAATTGGTTCCTGAATCGGGATTCAGAACTTTATTATTTCTTCTTTTCCAAGAATGATGTAAAGAAGATTATTGTCTTTGAGCCGAGCGAGGAAATGGTTGGTTTGATTAAACAATATATTCCTCACGGGGTTTATCAGGAAAATTGAGCAAGGGAGATATTGCGTTGAAAGAATTGCTGTTGGTCCGGTATGGTGAGATTTTTCTGAAGGGCTTAAATCGGCCTTATTTTATGAGGGCACTGGTTCAAAAAGTTCGATATGCGGTAAAAGATTTGGGTGCGGATGTCTGGATTCATGACGGCCGGATTTTTGTGGATGGATTTTCCGACTTGGATTTATGCATTGAACGGGTGACAAAAGTGTTTGGTGTTCACAGCGTTTGTCCGGCTGTTGAAATGCCAAAGGACAATTTTGAGGATATTTGTGAGCAGGCGGTTCGTCTGACAAAAGATTTGCAGGGAACATTCAAGGTGAATGCCCGCAGAAGTGATAAGCACTATCCGATGGAATCTCCGGAAATCAACGCGGAAATCGGCGGGCGCGTGCTGGAAGCCAATACGGCACTGAAGGTAGATGTTCATCATCCCGAACATGTGCTGAATGTGGAAATCCGGGACCGGGTTTATCTGTATGTTCGCGTGATCCCGGCCGTCGGCGGCATGCCGGTCGGCACAAACGGGCGGGCAACGTTGCTTTTGAGCGGCGGAATTGACAGCCCTGTCGCCGGGTGGATGATTGCCAAAAGAGGCGTTCATATCAACGCGGTGCATTTTCACAGCTATCCCTATACCTCCGAGCAGGCGCGTGAGAAGGTACTTGATCTTGCCCGGAAGCTGAGCTACAGCTGCTGCGGGATTCAGGTGCATATTGTACCGTTTACTGAAATTCAGCTGCAAATCCGGGATCATTGTCCGGAAGAGTACACCACGCTGATTATGCGCCGCTTTATGATGCGTATTGCCGAGAGAGTGGCTCGAAATACTGAATCACTCGGGCTGATTACCGGAGAGAGCATCGGTCAGGTGGCCAGCCAGACGATGGAGGCTATGGCTACGACCAACAGCGTGGTCAGCATGCCGGTTTATCGTCCGCTGATCGGATTCGACAAAAGTGAGATCATTGATATTGCCAAGAAGATTGATACATATGATCTGAGCTCTTTGCCGTATGAAGACTGTTGTACCATTTTTACACCGAAACACCCTGTGACCCGGCCCAGAATTGAAAAGGTGGAAGAAGCGGAGAAAGTACTCGACGCAGATCGGTTAATTGAAGACGCGGTGAATCATATTGAAATCGTTTCTGTTTAATACCTTGTCAGAAATTTGACAATGTGGTATCATTCAAGTGTTCGCGGTAATGAATGCGGATGCATTCCCGAAAGGGATTAGCATAATAAAATGAAGAATGACAGAGGAGTGAGTGACCATGGCTAAAAAAACGATTGAGGACATTCAGGTTTCCGGGAAAAAAGTCCTGGTTCGTTGTGACTTCAACGTGCCGCTGGATGAAAACAAGCATATTACAGATGAAAACCGCATTCAGGGCGCGCTTCCGACCATTCAGTATCTGATCAAGAATGGCGCGAAAGTGATTCTTTGTTCTCATCTGGGACGTCCGAAGGGCGAGTTCAACATGAAGTATTCTTTGGCGCCCGTGGCGGCCCGTCTGAGTGAACTGTTGGGTCAGGAAGTCAAGCTGTCCAAGGACGTGATCGGTCCAGACGCGCACGCGCTGGTGGATGCCATGAAAGACGGTGACGTGATTCTTCTGGAGAACGTTCGCTTCCACAAAGAAGAGGAAAAGAACGATCCCGAATTTGCCAAGCAGCTCGCCTCTCTGGCGGAAGTGTATGTGAACGATGCCTTTGGTACCGCGCACCGCGCGCATGCGTCTACGGAAGGCGTGAGTCATTATCTGCATCCCTCTGTGGCCGGCTATCTGATCGGTAAGGAATTGAGTGTGATGGGCGGCGCGCTGGAGCATGCGGAAAAGCCCTTTGTCGCGATTCTGGGCGGCGCGAAGGTGGCCGACAAAATCAGCGTGATTGAGAACCTGATTGAAAAGGTGGACACCCTGATTATCGGCGGCGGTATGGCGTATACCTTCCTGAAGGCGAAGGGATACGGCGTCGGCAAGAGTCTGCTGGATGAGAGCAAGGTTGATTTTTGCAAGGACATGATGAAGAAGGCCGAGGAGAAGGGCGTGAAGCTGCTTCTGCCGGAAGACACCGTTTGCATCAAGGAATTCCCGAATCCGATCGACGCGCCCGTGGAAACCGTGACGGTGGATGCCGACAAGATTCCGGACGACATGGAAGGCTGCGATATCGGCCCGAAGACCTGCGAGCTGTTTGCTGACACCGTGAAGAACGCGAAGACGGTGATCTGGAATGGCCCGATGGGCGTGTTTGAGAATCCGACTCTGGCCATGGGCACGCTGGCTGTGGCGCAGGCGCTGGCGGACAGCGACGCCGTGACGATTGTGGGCGGCGGCGACAGCGCGGCCGCGATCAGCCAGATGGGCTTTGCGGACAAAGTGACTCATGTTTCCACCGGCGGCGGCGCCAGCATGGAATTCCTCGAAGGAAAGACGCTGCCCGGCGTTGCCTGCCTTGATGACAAAGAGTAAAAGGATGGATGAATATGCGTAAACCGATTATTGCCGGCAACTGGAAAATGAACAAGACGCCTTTGGAAGCACGGGCGCTTGTCAATGAGCTGAAGCCTCTGGTTCAGAATGCCGAGTGTGACGTGGTGGTTTGTGTTCCTGCGGTGGATTTCACGGTGGTGAAAGAAGCGATTGAGGGTTCCAATATTCATCTGGGCGCGCAGAATGTGCACTTTGCGAGCAACGGCGCTTTCACCGGCGAACTGAGCGCAAATATGCTGAAAGAATCCGGTGCGGAATATGTGATTATCGGTCACAGTGAGCGCCGCCAGTATTTCGGGGAAACCGACCAGACCGTGAATCAGCGCGTGCGCGCGGCGGTGTCGGCCGGCCTGAAGGTGATTCTGTGCGTCGGTGAAAACAAGGAACAACGGGAAGCCGGGTATACTGACGCGCTGGTTGAATATCAGACGCTGATCGCGCTGAATGGGCTGACCAATGAGGAAGTAGCTAATGTGGTGATTGCGTATGAACCTGTTTGGGCGATCGGAACCGGTCTGACCGCGACCGATGAGCAGGCGAATGAAACGATTGGTGTGATTCGCAAGGCGATTTGCAGAAAATACGGTCAGAATGTTTCGGACGCGATTCGGATTCAGTATGGCGGCAGCATGAATCCAAAAAATGTGAAGGGTCTGATGGCTCAGCCGGAAATTGACGGCGGTCTGATTGGCGGCGCCAGTCTGAAAGCGGTTGATTTCAGCCAGGTGGTTAACTACAATCTGTAATCAGATGATGTATGAAGAGGATGGTCGTAACGGCCATCCTTTTTTATCGGTTCAATGATTGTTTACAATTCTGTTAAATTATTCACAAATGGCTTATCTGTGCAGGAAAGAAAATATTCAGTGAAGAATAGTGAATATGGGTTACGTTGGAATGTTTTTAAATTGCAGTGACGTAACCGGAAGGAGAGAGAATGTACATGGTTGATTCTCAGGTAATCCAACAGGCCCTGGATTTAAAGCAAAAGATTCAGGCGGGCGATGCGGAAAAGATCACGAAGCAGCACGCGGAAGGAAAAAGAAGCGCGCGGGAGAGAGTGATGAATCTGCTGGATCCGGAAAGCTTTGTTGAGACGGACGCGCTGCTTTCGGATGCCGGGGTGATTTGTGGCAGTGGGACAGTGGAAGGAAGACCCGTATATGTGTTTTCCCAGGACTACACTGTTCACGGCGGAGCCATGGGCAAGGAAATGGCGAAAAAGGTCAATAAAGTGATTGAGCTGGCCCGGAAGACCGGGTGCCCGGTGATTGCAATTTGCGACAGTGCCGGCGTTCGGGCGGATGAAGGCGCGGCGGCGATGAATGCTTTTGCGTCCATTTATTCGAAGCTGGTGCGGCTGAGCGGAGTTTGTCCCGTTATTTCTCTGATTATGGGGAACGCGATGGGCGGAGCCGCGATGATGGTCGAGCTGAGTGATATTTCCATTCTGGTCAAGGGTGAAGGCCGGGTCATGGTGTACGGACCGACAGTGGTTGGAAGTCTGACCGGGGAAAACCTGACCGCGGAAGATGTGGGCGGCGCGGATGAAATGTCCGCGGAAGGCGGTGTGAGCCTGATTGCCGAAAATGAAGATGATGCCATGGAACTTTGCCGCCGGGTGCTGGGATATCTGCCGGGGAGCTGCATGGAGTACAGCGAAATTATTGACACGGACGACTTGAACCGGAAAATCGCAATCAGCGATGAGACGGATGCGCCAGAACTGATGCGGCAGATTTCGGACGCGGGTGAGGTGACCGAGATTTACAGCGGATATGGACCGGCGATCCGGACCGGACTTTGCCGTATTGGCGGGCGTGCCTGCGGGCTGTTCGTATCGGACAGTAGCGTCAACGACGGAATGATTGACGCAGACAGCGCGAGAAAAGCTGCGCGGCTGATGCGGCTGTGCGGTGCGTTCGATTTGCCGATTGTGACGATGATCGACAGCAAGGGCGTCGCGGTGCCTGAAAAGGGCAGACAAGCTGAGACGATCCGCGAGGTGAGCGATCTTCTGTTCGCGTACAGCGACGCGATGAGCGCGAAGGTGTGCGTGATTACCGGGCGTGCCATCGGACAGAGCTATATCGCGCTGGGCGGAAAAGATAACGCGGATATGATTTATGCTTGGCCGGGAAGTGAAATTTCCGCGCTGTCGGCGGAAGCGGCTGTGCAGGTGCTTCATCGTGAAGAACTCAAGGCCGGGGATAGCCGGTTTGAGCTGGAGGCGGCTTACCGCGCGGAAGTCTCTGACGGGATGAACGCGGCGAAGTTTGGTCTGGTGGATGATGTGATTGATCCGAAGGAAACAAGGAAATACATCATCAACGCGCTCGAAATGCTGGACGGTAAGACCGAAGACGGAGGTTTATGATGAATACACTGCTGCACGGGCTGATTGTGATGGCGATCGGGCTGATTGTGGTGTTCTTTGGGCTGACGGTTCTGATTGGTCTGATCAAGGTGCTGACAAAACTGACCGAGAACATCGGAAACAAGAAGCTGAAGAAGAGCCGGAAAGACGGTCCTGTATTTGAAAATAATGAGGCTTTCGCGGAAATTTCAGAAGAAACGGCCGCGGATGAGCCTGAGGAAGATCCAGGTGAAATTGTCGCGGCCATTTCCGCGGCGCTGGTATGCGTTTTGGGAAGCGAGAATAAATTTATGGTGAAGCATATCCGGAGACTGTACCGGTAAAATGAAGGAGGCAAGAAAATGCGTAAGTTTCAGGTAACTGTGAATGGGAATTCATACGAGGTGGAAGTCGAAGAAGTGTCCGCGGAGGGCGCAAAGGAAACCGTGAGTGCGGCTCCCGCGGTAAAGGCGGCGCCGGTGAAGGCGCAGCCGAAGAAAGCCGCGTCCGGAAATCTCAGCGGTGAAGCGGTGAAAGCGCCGATGCCGGGAACGATTCTGGATGTGAAGGTGAATGTCGGGGACACAGTGAAAGCCGGACAGGCAGTTTGCGTGCTGGAAGCCATGAAGATGGAAAACGAGATTCCGGCTAGCAAGGACGGTAAGATTGCGCAGGTGCTGGTGCAGAAGGGCGCGACGGTGGAAGTCGGGACGCCGCTGGTGACCATTGCGTAACCGGAGGAATATACAGAATGAACATTGATATTCTGGGAACGCTGAAAGATCTGGCCATGGGGAGCGGAATCGCGATGATTCTCTCTGATCCAAAAGTCGTGATCATGATCGGGATTGCGTGCGTGCTGCTTTACCTAGCGATTGTGAAGCAATTTGAGCCGTTGCTGCTGCTGCCGATCGCGTTCGGGATGTTGCTGACGAATCTGCCGGGAAGCGATATGTTTCACGAGGAATTATTCGCCGGCGGACATGTGAACTGGGAACTGTTCGGGAACGCGGCATTGGTGAAATCATCCGATCTGATGAATCTGACTGAGATGGTGATTAACGGGCAGAGCGTACTGTTGGATGGAAATGTGATCGGGACGATTTGCAACAATCTGACCGAGAGCAATGTTGTGTTCGACGCGAGCGGAGCGATTTTAAGTTCGAGCGGCGAGGTCCTTTTCGAGACGGTGAATGTCGTGATCAGCGGCGGATACCTGATCGGTGAAGAAGTTTACAGCAAGATGGGAATGATGGTCGCGACGGCCGGGACGGTGATTTCTCCCGGACTGCTGGATTATCTGTATCTGGGCGTGAAACTGGGGATTTATCCCTGTCTGATTTTCCTGGGCGTGGGCGCAACAACGGACTTCGGGCCGCTGATTGCTAACCCGAAGACACTGCTTCTGGGAGCGGCGGCGCAGCTGGGCATTTTCGTGACCTTCATCGGGGCGGAACTGCTGGGCTTTACACCCGCGGAGAGCAGTTCCATCGGCATTATCGGCGGGGCGGACGGACCGACGGCGATTTGGCTGACGAGCCGGCTGGCACCGCATTTGCTGGGTCCGATTGCCGTGGCGGCATACAGCTATATGGCGCTGGTGCCGGTGATTCAGCCGCCGATTATGAAGGCGCTGACCACGAAGAAGGAACGGCAGATTGTGATGGAGCAATTGAAGCCGGTATCCAAGACGCAGAAGATTATTTTCCCGATTGTGGTGACGATTCTGGTGGCGCTGCTGCTTCCGAGCGCGGTAAGCCTGGTCGGATGCCTGATGCTGGGGAACCTGTTTAAGGAATGCGGCGTGGTGGAACGGTTGAACAAGACGGCGCAGAACGAGCTGATGAACATCGTGACGATTTTCCTCGGGATTACCGTGGGCGCGACTGCGACGGCAAGTACCTTCCTGAGCCTGCAGACGATCAAGATCATCGTGATGGGCGTTGTGGCTTTCGGAATGGGCACGGCCGGCGGTGTGCTGCTGGCAAAGCTGATGAACAAGCTGAGCGGCGGAAAGATCAATCCGCTGATCGGAAGTGCCGGGGTGAGCGCCGTGCCGATGGCTGCGCGTGTGAGCCAGAAGGTTGGTCAGGAAGAGAATCCCGCCAATTTCCTGTTGATGCACGCGATGGGGCCGAATGTGGCCGGTGTGATCGGAAGCGCGATTGCGGCCGGTGTGCTGTTGTCGATGTTTGGTTAATTGCAAAATAAAAGGAGCAAAAAAGAGATGCCGAAAGTAAATATTACGGATACGATCCTTAGAGACGGGCATCAGAGCCAGGCGGCGACGCGGATGAAAACTTCCGAGATGCTGCCGGCGTGCGAGATGCTGGACAAGGTTGGGTACTACAGTCTGGAATGCTGGGGCGGCGCGACATACGACAGCTGTATCCGGTTTCTGAATGAAGACCCGTGGGAGCGGCTGAGAGCGCTGCGGAAGGCTCTGCCGAACACAAAGACGCAGATGCTTTTGCGCGGGCAGAATTTGCTCGGATACCGCCCGTACAGTGATGATGTGGTGGAATTCTTTGTGAAGAAAGCCATTGAGAACGGAATTGACATCATCCGGTGCTTCGACGCGCTGAACGATTTGCGGAACATGGAAACTGCGGTGAAGGCGACAAAGAAGTACGGCGGAACGGCGGAAATCGCCATGAGCTACACGGAGAGCCCGGTGCACGATGAAGATTATTTCGTGCGGCTGGCCGTGGAAATTCAGAAGATGGGCGCGGACCTGATTTGCATCAAGGACATGGCGAATTTGCTGCTGCCGTACAAAGCGTATTCTTTGGTGAAGAAGCTGAAGGCTGAAACGGATTTGCCGATTGTCGTACACACGCACAATACGACCGGAACCGGGGATATGGTTTTGCTCAAGTGCATTGAAGCCGGCGCGGACGTGGTGGACACCTGTCTGAGTCCCCTGGGAAGCGGCACGAGCCAGCCGGCGACGGAAAGCCTGGTGGCGACACTGAAGGGAACGGAATATGACACGGGGTTTGATCTGGACCTGCTGGCAAAGCTGGCGGAGTATTTCCGCGGTGTGGCGGACCGGCTGACGAAGGACGGATGGCGGGATCCCGGCCGGGTGCTGGGCGTGGACGTGAAGACGCTGCAGTATCAGGTGCCCGGCGGAATGCTGAGTAATCTGATCGGACAGCTGAAGAGCGCGAATGCAATGGACAAGTATTATGATGTGCTTGCCGAAGTGCCACGGGTGCGCAAGGATTTCGGATATCCGCCGCTGGTGACGCCGACGAGCCAGATTGTCGGTACTCAGGCCGTAATGAACGTGCTGTATGGTGAGCGGTACAAGATGATTCCGAATGAGAGCAAGGGGCTGCTGCGCGGAGAATACGGCAAGCTGCCCGGAGAAGTCAACGAAGAAGTTCGGAAGAAGTGCATCGGGGATGAAGAAGTGATTACCTGCCGGTTCGCGGACACGCTGCCGCCGGAGCTGGAGACGCTGAAGAAGGAAATGATGGAATGGTACGAGACGGACGAGGATATTCTGACGTACGCCATGTTCCCGAAGGTTGCGCCGAAGTTCTTTGAGTATCGAGCGGCAAAGAAGATGCAGCTTGAACCCACAGGGATTGACAACGTTGTTCCGGTATGAGATTGAAGTTCAGTTGTGTCCAGCAAAGCGCAGACAGAATTGATTACTGAAAAACCATGCTATAGCTGTCAACGATCCACGAACAAAGTGAGTGGAAGTTGGTCACAGCGATCGGACTAAGAAAGGAGAAAAGAAAAATGGATCTGAGCAAGTATGGAATTACTGATGTGAAGGAAGTTGTGTACAACCCGTCCTATGAGGTGCTGTTCGAAGAAGAGAACAAGCCGGAACTTGAGGGATACGAGAAGGGGCAGCTGACCGAGCTGAACGCGATGAACGTGATGACCGGTATTTACACCGGACGGAGCCCTAAGGACAAGTACATCGTGATGGACGAGAATTCCAAGGACACCGTTTGGTGGACAACGGAAGGATATCCGAACGACAATCATCCGCTGAGCCAAGAAAACTGGGAAGAGCTGAAGAAGCTGGCGAAAAAGCAGCTGAGCGGCAAGCGGCTGTTTGTGGTGGATGCTTTTTGCGGCGCGAACAAGGATACGCGGATGGCCGTGAGATTCATCATGGAAGTGGCCTGGCAGGCGCATTTCGTGACGAACATGTTCATCAAGCCGAGCGAAGAGGAGAAGGCGAATTTTGAGCCGGACTTCGTTGTTTATGCCGCGAGCAAGGCGAAGGTGGAGAATTACAAGGAAATGGGTCTGAACAGCGAGACCGCGGTCGCCTTTAACATCACGAGCCGGGAGCAGGTGATTCTGAACACCTGGTACGGTGGAGAGATGAAGAAGGGCATGTTCAGCATGATGAACTACTATCTGCCGTTGAAGGGGATCGCCGCAATGCACTGCAGCGCGAACACCGACATGAACGGTGAGAATACCGCGATTTTCTTCGGACTTTCCGGCACCGGCAAGACGACGCTGAGCACGGACCCGAAGCGTCTGCTGATCGGTGATGACGAGCACGGATGGGACGACAAGGGTGTGTTCAACTTCGAGGGCGGATGCTACGCGAAGGTGATCAATCTGGACAAGGAATCCGAGCCGGATATCTACAACGCGATCAAGAGAAACGCGCTGCTGGAGAACGTGACGGTGGACGCGGACGGCAAGATTGACTTTGCGGACAAGAGCGTGACCGAAAATACGCGCGTGTCTTATCCGATCGATCATATCGAGAAGATTGTGCGGCCGGTCTCTTCCGGCCCAGCGGCCCAGAATGTGATTTTCCTGTCTGCGGATGCGTTTGGCGTGCTGCCGCCGGTGAGCATTCTGACGCCCGAACAGACGAAGTATTATTTCCTGAGCGGATTTACCGCGAAGCTGGCCGGAACGGAGCGCGGCATTACCGAACCCACGCCGACTTTCTCCGCATGCTTCGGACAGGCGTTCCTGGAATTGCATCCGACCAAGTATGCTGAGGAACTGGTGAAACGGATGGAAATGAGCGGCGCGAAGGCGTACCTCGTGAACACCGGATGGAACGGAACAGGCAAGCGGATTTCCATCAAGGATACTCGCGGAATCATTGACGCGATTCTGGGCGGAGACATTCTGAAGGCACCGACGAAGAAGATTCCGTACTTCAATTTTGAAGTGCCGACGGAACTGACCGGCGTGGACAGCGGTATTCTGGATCCGCGGGATACATACGCCAATCCTGAAGATTGGGAGAAGAAAGCGCAGGATCTGGCCGGACGGTTTATCAAGAACTTCAAGAAGTATGAAAGCAATGAAGCCGGCAAGGCGCTGGTGGCAGCGGGTCCGCAGTTATGAGCAGGTAGTTTCACTGTCACGAGCGAAGCGATATGAGTGAGTATCACGGAATGCCATGCTGTAGTTGTCCGCAATTCGCGAGTTTGCAAAGAAAGAGCGGTTAACGGCGATCGCATGGCGAAGGAAAACAAAAAGGGGAACCATCTTTGAAGGATGGTTCCCCTCTTTTAACGGAGCTTTTCAGAGCGTCGCAGCCATGACAGCTTTGATGGTGTGGAGACGGTTTTCTGCTTCATCAAAGACAATCGAAGCCGGACTTTCAAAGACTTCATCGGTGACTTCCATGCAGGAGATGCCGAATTTTTCTTCAATTTGTTTTCCGACAGAAGTCTTTGTATCGTGGAAGGCCGGGAGGCAGTGCATGAAGCAACACTGCGGACCGGCAATGCTCATCAGATCCTTTGTGACCCGGTAAGGCGTGAGTGCCTGAATACGCTCAGCCCAGACTTCATCTGGTTCGCCCATGGAGACCCAGACGTCGGTATAGAGGACATCCGCGTCTTTCACTGCCAGCAGGGGATCCGTTTCAAAGGAAAGTGTTGCGCCAGTTTCAAGAGCGATTTTTTGACAGGTTTCCCGGAGCTGCGGGGAAGGGAAATATTTTTCGGGTGCGCAGGCTACGAAATGCAGACCCATTTTGGCGCAACCGACCATGAGGGAATTGCCCATGTTATACCGGGCGTCACCCAAATAGACCAGTTTTCTGCCTTTGAGAGAACCGAAATGTTCGCGGATGGTAAGGAAATCCGCCAGAATCTGGGTGGGATGGAATTCGTTCGTGAGGCCGTTCCAGACCGGGACGCCGGCGTAAGCAGCGAGCGCTTCCACGATTTCCTGACCGTAACCGCGGTATTCGATGCCGTCGAACATGCGGCCGAGGACACGGGCAGTATCCGGGATGCTTTCCTTTTTGCCAATTTGGCTGGCGGAAGGGTCAAGATAGGTGGCGTTCATCCCCAGATCATGCGCGGCGACTTCAAAGGCACAGCGGGTGCGGGTGGAGGTTTTTTCAAAAATCAGGGCTATGTTTTTACCCGGGAAAAGACGATGATCAATGCCCTGCTTCTTTTTTTCTTTCAGGTCCGCAGCGAGAGTCAGAAGACCTTCGATTTCGTCTGGGGTGAGGTCAAGAAGTTTCAAAAAATGTGGGGTGGAAAGGTGAATCATGGTATTTTCCTCCTGATTACTCGTAAATTTTGCGGGATTTTTCGTCCGGAATCATGGAATAGCGGTAGAAGAAGGTGTTAATAACATCACGCCACTGGAGGGCATTTTGGAGCTGACGATCCGCGCGGTATGAAATGACTTCCCGGTCCGGAGAGGGGAATGGAAGCGAGGCTAAAAGATCCTTGAGTTGGGCAACTTCTTCCGCCCCTTCAAAATGATCGTCGTAGATTCGCTGGATAAGGGTACGTCCGTCCTTCATTCGGTAAGTGTAGGGCAGACGGTGGAAGAAGAGAAGCAGATTGTCCGGGCATGTTTCCAAGGATTCATATCTGGAGGCCAGAGCTTCCGGATATTGTGAGGTATAACCGGTGCCGGTGGGGGTCCGGTCAATGCCGACAGCAAGGTGATTCGCCCGGTGATAGGTGCCCCAAAGGTCAAACTCGTAACCAAGTGGATCTACTCCATAGTGGGTATGCGGAGTGACCATCCAGCCCAAGCCCAGCGTCGCGGTATATTTTTCGTAAATGCCACGGGAGGATAGGATGGCGGAAGACAGCTTTTGTGTATCCGGTTCACCGAAGGAATACGTGAGGCGTACCCATTGTTTGATGGCGGAAACATAATCAAAAGCCGGGTTCCAGGAGAGAAGCCCGAAGGCGAAGAAATTGACTGCCGCGAGGGGATGACCGAAATAATTTTCGTCCCGACCGAGGTTGGAGACGGCGGCAATGGCTTGAATTTGATTTATGGGAAGGTCTGTAAAGACTTCCTGCCACATGGGCGGCATGCAGTACAAATCGATCTGCTGACCGGTATATTCCTGCGCGAGCTGAAGCTCCAGCGCTTTTCGGGTGTTTTTCAGTGAAAGCAGGAGCGGAGAGACCGGTTCGCGGACCTGGAAGTCAAAGGGGCCGTTTTTGATTTGCAGAATGACATTGTCATCAAAGAGACCATCCAACGGCTGATAGGTTTCATAAGCGGCTTTCGGGCGGTCCACGGAGGCATCCCGCCAGTCCTGACGGCAATTATAGACAAAGCATCGCCAGACGAGGACACCGCCATGGGGTTTCAGGGCGCGGGCAAGCATATTCGCGCCGTCAGCGTGGGTGCGGCCGTAAGAGAAGGGACCCGGGCGGCCTTCGCTGTCTGCCTTGACGAGGAAGCCAGCAAGGTCCGGGATTTCTTCGTAAATTTTTGAGACGGTATCTGCCCACCAGCGTTGGACGGAATCTTCCAGTGGGTCCGCCGTAGGGAGACCGTCACGGATGGGTTGGGAAAAATCAATAGAGATCATGAGACGGACGCCGAAGGGACGCAGGAGATCCGCGAAGGCGGAGAGGGCCGGCAGATTCGACTGAATCAGGTCCTGTGCCGGTTCATGCACATTGACATTGTTCAGACAGAGAACATTCAGGCCTACGGTGGCCATCATGCGGCCGAGGTGCGTGATTCTTTCAGGGTCGTAGGAAAAATGATTTGCCTCAAAGAAAAGGCTGCGGCCGGCGTAGCCGCGCTCTACGGAGCCGTCCATATTGTCCCAGCAATTGATCATTCGGAGGGGATACGCGGGTGCGGATTCCGTATGAGCGGAAAGGGGCGTACCGGAGAGAACAGCGCGCAGATAATGGTATGCGCCGTAAAGGAGACCGGTTTCACCGCCGGAAATGGAGACTCCTTCATCCGTTACATCAAGGGTGAAAGCGTCGCCCATGACGGGAGAAACGGAAAGACGGAAAGATTTTTCCGGGAAGGTCTGGGAAAGCTCATGGGAAGCCAGAGCGGAAGGGGATTTGCTGACAGTATCTGAAGCGGACAGGCGGGGGAACAAAGTCAGCCAGTTCATAGAAAAATACCTCCAATGTGAGTATGAAGTTCGGTTGTCCCGAATAAAGGAAGGGATAACTGATTACGGAATACCATGCTACAGCCGTCCGCGATCCACGAACGAAGTGATGTGGGAGCGGGTAACGGCGATTGCACTATTGTTCAAACTGGGAACGGTAGAGATTGGCGTAGAAGCCGTTTTGGGTCAGAAGTGAATCATGGGTGCCCTGTTCAATGACATGGCCGTGATTCATGACCAGAATCAGGTCTGCGTTTTGAATCGTTGAGAGCCGGTGGGCGACCACAAAACAGGTGCGGCCGCGCATCATTTCGTCAAATGCCAGCTGAATTTTTTGTTCGGTACGGATATCAATGGAGGAAGTCGCTTCGTCAAGAATCAGCACTGGAGGAAGCGCCAACATGACACGGGCAATGCAGAGAAGCTGCTGCTGCCCCTGAGAGAGAGAACCTCCGGCTTCGGAAATATAAGTATTATATCCGTCGGGAAGACGGCGGATAAAGGAATGCGCATGCGCGGCTTTCGCGGCGCGAATCACATCCTCATCGGAGGCGTCGGGGGCGGAATAAGAAATGATTTCGCGAATGGTGCCGGCAGGCAGCCATGTATCCTGAAGAACCATGCCGATATATTTCCGCAGGGTGGTTCGGGGAAGAGACTGAGTAGATTGACCATCGAGCAGAATTTTGCCGGAATCGATATCATAAAAGCGCATCAGCAGGTTGATCAGAGTAGTTTTTCCGCAGCCAGTTGGACCGACGATTGCGATTTTTTCGCCGGGAGAAGCATGCAGGGATAAATGTTCAATAAGCGGGACTTCTTTCGTATAAGAGAATGAAATGTCCTGCATGGTAAATTCGCCGCAGACATCCGGAAGAGAATCCGGACCGGCAGGATCCGGAGACATGGGAGGTTCATCCATGAGGGCGAAAATCCGGTCCGCGCAGGCCAGAGAATTTTGCATTTCGGTAATGACTCCGGAAATATCATTGAATGGTTTTGTGTACTGATTTGCATAGGAAAGGAAACTGGTCAGCGTTCCGACGGAAAGACGCCCGGAAAGAACAGAAAACGCGCCGATGAGCGCGACCGCAGCATAGACCAGGGCATACACAAAACGGGTGGAAGGATTGACCAGAGAAGAATAGAAAGTCGCGTCCAGAGAACAGGATTTCAGGCGCGTGTTAATTTCATCAAAGGCGGAAATTTCAGCGTCCTCGTGCGCAAAGGCCTGAATGAGTTTCAGGTCTCCGACCGCTTCGTTGATGAGGGCGGTTTGTTCACCGCGGGTCACGGATTGCAATTGGAACATTTTATAGGTTTTTGTCGCGATAAAGCGGGCAATGATCAGCGAAAGCGGTGTAAGAACAATGACGACCAAAGTGATGGACGGCGATAGTGTGAGCATGAAAACCAGTGTGCCGAGAATCGTCATGACGCCGGTAAAAAGCTGCGTAAAGCCCAGAAGCAAACCGTCCGCAAAGGTGTCCACGTCAGCAATCATCCGGGAAAGAATATCGCCGGCGGAATGCGCGTCAAGGTAGGAAAGCGGAAGTTTATGCAGGGATGTGAACGCGTCGTGGCGCATGGATTGAATGGTGCGATATGTGAGACGATTATTGATGAGGGATGAAATCCACTGCGTGCATGCCGCGATGAGGACGCAAATTCCGGTTTTAATCAGGATGTCAGTCAATGTCGTAAAATTGATGGGAGAAGTCATGCAGTCAACGGCTTTGCCGATGAGAATCGGAATATAGAGGGAGAGCGCCACATAAATCAGACTGAAGAGAATCGTCAGAATCAAAAGAGAGGAAGGTAGGTAACGAAGAACTCTGCGAAGTGTAGCTTTTTTCATATTAATCCTTACCTCCCATCGTTGCGGTGTGAATGTCCCGGTAGACGGGACAGGTTTCCAGCAGTTCATCGTGTGTACCGATCCCGACACAGCGGCCGTCGTCGAGAACAATAATTTGATCCGCGAAGCGAACGGACGATGTGCGCTGTGAAATGATGAAGGTCATGCAGGGATAAGGAAGCGCGCGGAGGGAACGGCGCAGGGCTGCGTCCGTCGCGAAATCCAAGGCTGAGGACGAATCATCCAGAATGAGAATGGGTGCGCGTTTAACCAGCGCTCGGGCAATCGTCAGGCGCTGTCGCTGGCCGCCCGAGAAGTTCTTGCCGCCCTGGGAAACCGGAGCATCCAAATCATTCACAAAAGATCTCGCCTGCGCGATTTTCAGAGCCTGTAAAAGATCTTCATCGGAGGCGGAAGGATTTCCCCAGAGGAGATTGGAACGAATTGTTCCCTGAAAAAGGGAGGCATGCTGAGGCACGATGGCAACCAAATTACGCAGAGAAGAGAGATAAAGCGAAGGGAGCGGGTGACTGCCGATGAAGATTTCCCCGGAAGTGTAATCATAAAAACGGGGAATCAGGTGAACCAATGTGGATTTGCCGGAACCGGTGCCGCCGATGATGCCGATGGTTTGTCCGGGCGCGGCGGTGAAGGAAATATCTTCCAAAGCTTCGTCGCCGGTTTCATGATAACGGACAGAAACATGGTCAAAGGCGAGAGAAGTAACATCTGCGGCAGATAGATCTTCGGTGCCGTCTTTTTGAGAAGCATTGGTATCCAGAAGAGACGAAATACGGCCGGCGCAGGCGGCGGATTTGGTCAGGGTTACAATCAGGTTCGCGAGCTTGACGAGCTCGACGAGGATTTGAGAAATATAATTGTACAGAGCGATGAGCTGACCCTGAGTCAGGAGACCGGAATCGATGCGGATGGCGCCGCGTTGCATGAGAATGATAATCGCGAGATTAAGCGCGATCCATGTCAATGGATTCAGGGCGGAAGAGAAACGGCCGGCGTGAAGTTGGGATTTTGTAAGTGTATCATTGAGCTGGTCAAAACGGTTGATCTCGGCTTCCTCTCGCCTGAAGGCGCGGATGACACGGACGCCGGTGAGATTTTCGCGTGTGACCGCGGTGACCTGATCCGTATCCTTGCGGACGCAGTTTTGCATGGGCATGGTGCCGAGAACAATACCGAAAACAATGAGAAAAAGCACCAGGATGACACAAACAAAAATCCACGCAAGGCGCGCATCAATCATAAACGCCATGATCATGGCGCCGAAAACAACAAAGGGCGAGCGGAGCAGGAGACGGAGCGCCAGATTGACGCCGGTCTGAAGTTGATTGATATCCGCGGTGAGGCGGGTGATCAATGTGGAGGTGCCGAGACGGTCAATGTCCGTCCAGGAAAGCGTATGCAAATGCGCAAAGACCGCATGGCGCAGGTCAGTAGAAAAACCGATGGCGGCCTTCGCGGCAAAATATTGCGCTGTGACGGAGGCGGCAAATCCGACGGCGGCCAGAAGGACCAGAATCAAGACAGATTGAATAATGACAGAGTTTTCGCCGGACGGAATGGCAACATCGACAATTCTCGCGATGACCAGAGGTACCAGAAGTTCAAAAAGTGCCTCCAGAAGCTTGAACAGCGGACCCAGAATACTTTCTTTGGTGTAAGGACGGATAAAACGGAGCAGTTTTCTCATTGAACAGCACCTCAAAATATGGAATCGGCGTTTATTTTACCATAAAAGGCTGCTTTGGAAAAGACCGGTTATTTGCAAATGAGTGAGTAAGGATGTATAATCAGGAAGGAAAGATGCTAGTTTTGGAGGGGTTGTATGAGCGAGCGCAAATCGATTACCCAGAAGAGTGGGAAAATCATTACGGACGCGCTGAAAAAGGTAAAGGGCGAGGACGTGACCGGGTTGATTGAGGATTTTACGTCGGAAATGACTCTGGTCGCGGAAGGGCTGTGTGAGGATCAGAGCAAGCTCCGGAGTGAAGTAAAAAGCATGATGAATGAAGAAGACCGGAGATTGCAGAAGCAGGAGAGCCGGATCAGTCTTGTTGAATCGACACTGGAAGAACAGCAGCGGGAAAATGACGCTGTGGTGACGGAGCTGAGAAACCGCATCGCGGCGCTGGAAAAAAAGAACAATCAGCTGAGCCGGGAGAAAGAGAAAAAGAAGGAGAGAAACTGGCTGCGGGATGCGACGGTGCTGGTGATTGTGACCGCGGTGAGCGTGATTGCGGTGGCGGTTGTGCTGAAGGTGTTGAGTATTTAAGGGAGCCGAAGAAAGAGGTGTTGAAGATGAAAAAATATCAGGAAATTGTGAATGAATATCAGAAGAGAAGAAAGGATACTGTGATTGATACCATCGCGACGGGACTGACGTACGCTGATGAGATTGCGGTGGAAAGCGGGTTGCTGGAGGAGGCGGGGTTGTTGACCGACGTGATGGAGAACGCGACGGGGATTTTGCCTTTCGCGATCATTACCATCAGCGAGGGGAGCAAGATTTTGCTGAAAAGAAAGCCTGGGAAGACGGGGCTGAAGGACGGGGCGTATCGGATGCTTAAGTCCGGGGCGGCCATCGGCGTCGGGAGCGTGGTGATGGGGAGCGCAGGGCTGGCAGCGGCGATTCCCGTGACGATGGGCGTCAGGGCGCTGTTTGACCGGTATAAGAGCCGGGCGCTGACAGGACACCGGGTGCAGTCACGCGTGACCAGACTGAAGGAACTGAACCGGATGATTCGGAATGATTTTAATGAGCCGGAGACAGAGACTGAGAGCATTGTCGATGTATTAAGTGTTTCAGGGAGTGTGGAATAAATGAAATTCACCAAGATGCAGGGACTTGGCAATGACTACATTTATGTCAATTGCTATGAGGAACGGGTGGAGAATCCGGGAGAGCTGGCAAAGAAAATCAGTGACCGGCATTTTGGTGTGGGCAGTGACGGGCTAGTGCTGATTTGCCCAAGCGAAAAGGCGGATTTTCGGATGCGGATGTTCAACGCGGATGGGAGCGAAGCGGAGATGTGCGGGAACGCGAGCCGGTGCGTCGGGAAATATGTGTATGAACGCGGCATGACCGGGAAGACGGAAATCTCGCTGGAGACAAAAGCCGGGATCAGGGGATTGAGACTGAAGGTCCGGGACGGCCTGGCGGAAGAGGTCACGGTGGACATGGGCGTGCCGGAGATGAGGCCGGAGAAGATTCCAACCCTGCTGGAAGAAATCGCACCGGGGCGAGTGGAGGCCGGCGGGAGAGAGTTTGAGGTGTGGTGTGTGAACATGGGAAACCCGCACTGCGTGGTATTTACGAAAGACGCAGACGGGGTTGACGTGGCAAAGTGGGGACCGGAGTTTGAGCGACATGAGATGTTTCCGGAAAGGGTGAACACGGAATTCGCACAGGTGATGGATCGGGAGAACATACGGATGCGGGTATGGGAGCGCGGAGCCGGGGAGACCATGGCCTGCGGAACCGGAGCGTGCGCGACATTTGTCGCGGCGGAGATGGCCGGAAAGTGCGGGGATGAAGTGAAGATTCATTTGAACGGCGGGGTATTAAAAATCCGCCGGGAGTCGGAGCATGTGGTTATGACCGGGCCGGCGGAGTTTGTGTTTGAAGGTTGCTATTGAAGCAGCATGTCAAGGATGCCGGAGGATTCCAGGGCGTCCAGCGCGGACTGGCAGGCGGAAGCCGGGATACCCCGGAGGAGGAGGATGAAACCCGGAACGAAGGTTTCGAGGAGGTCCGGCATGACGGTCCGGAGGGTCTGGTCATTGACGCGGAGGATATCGATCGGGTCCGCATAAGATTCGGAAGAGAGGGGATGGAGAGCAGAATCAGACGGACTGAGGATGCCGGAAAGTGTAAGCATGGTGACATCGGAGGGCTTGCGGGCATCCAGGGTGAAGGCACCTGAAGAAGAAAAGGAGCCGAGCAGGGTTACGCCGAAGGCCGGGAAGAGGTCGCCCGTGAGATTTACGGTGAGGACGGAGGAAGCGTCCGCGGGCCACGAAAGCGGGAGAGACGCAAAGGATGCGGTGAGGGAAAAGAGATTTTCATCCGGAGAGAGAAGAGACGCGGAGAGTTGACCGGAGGCATGGTCGGAGACGGCTGTGGCGGACAGGTCAAAAGACGGGAGAAGCCCCGGGGAAGTTTCCGGAAGAAGCGTTTGGATGGAGAGATGGTCCGGGGCGGAGGAGCGAATAAAGAAGGTGCCCGCGGAAGATGAGGAGAGAACAAGGGAGGTCGAATCCTGCCTCAGGGTCAGACCGACGCCGAGGGTATCGGTGAAATAAGACGGGATAGAATGCGCGAAGAGAGAGAAGGATTCATCCGCGCCGGAAGAAAGACCGATGGAAGAGATGAGAAGCTGCAGTTTTTTGGAAGACTGCAGTTTTTCATTGAGGCGGGAGGCAAAGAGGGAAACAGCATCCGCGGGGATGGCGCCGGTGTCGTCCGCGGAGGAAAGGAGTGCATCAAAGTCCGAGAAGACCGGGGAGAGCGTGCCGGTCCAAATATACGGATGGAGAAGGGCCAGATTCTGGAGAGGGAGGTCGAGGTGCTCATACGCCTTGACACAGAACTCCAGAAGGGAATCATTGGAGAAGAGGATTTGGTTTGACCCCAAGAGCGGGGAACGGATATATACCTCCGCGGGAGTGCCGAAGAGGCAGAGGGAAACCGGAGAGGCGGAGGGATCTGACGGCGCGACCGTCAGATCCATATGAAATGAAGAGTCGGAGCAGGCGCAGGTGCCGCGGAAGGTGAGGGCGGACAGAAGATCCGCCCAGCCCGTGACATCCGAAGTGAAGGCGGAGGGGTTCAGGGTGGCCTGCAGAGTGAAATCGAAGGTTTGGGATTCCTCTGCGAAAGAGACGGAGGCGAACAGAAACATGAAAGCCAGGGAAAGAGCGAAAAATTTCATCATAAAATTGCACCTTTTTCAATAAATTATTCATCTTCGTCGATGACGGTCCAGGTGGCGGGGTCTTTGTCCCGCTTGAGCTCGACTTCCTGCTGAAGCAGGAGCTGGGTTTCCTGATTGGCGATGGAATTCGGATGGAGGTTGTGGGCGAGCTGGAAGGCACGGACGGCAGAGGCGGTGCCGGCACCGAAGGAGCCGGTAACATAATTTTCCTCCAGGTAGCCGAGATAGGAGAGATTTTCCTGAAGTTGGCGGACCTTGACGCCGCTGTTTCCGTAGCGCATGGTGATGTCCGCGAGGTCATGGACGGTACCGAAACCGAGGATTTGTGAATTGGTGAGGGAATAAGTGTTGCGGGCGACGGAAACCGGATTATTGCCTTCGATGACATGGATGGAAACCGTGCCGGCATCATCCCGTGTGCAGTATTCCACGAGGGCGACATGGTCCGTATCTGAATCCGAGGTCCAGGTGAAGAAGACATAATCCCCGGGCTGGGGAATATAATCTCCGGTGCGGATAAAGGTGGATTTGCCTTTAAGCCATTCGTAGCCCCAGCCTTCGACTTCGCCGGTGCGGACAATGAAGCGGCCTTCACGGATGAACCAGGCGCGGCCGGTGTTCTGACCGGAGTAGAGGGGGTATAGGCGGCCGAGAAGGTGAGTGCCGTGGAGAGTGTCCACTTCATTCACACACCAGCAGAGGAACTCCGCGCACCACTGGGCATACGGGTCACCCGCCCAGTCGCCGTACTTTGAGTAGCCGTGGTCGCCTTCACGGTAGCCGACCTCACCGGAGGCGACGGAGAGAAGCCAGGTGACGTAATCCGGGACGAGGACGGCGGGGGCGATGACGGTTTCTTCTGCCGGAGCGGAGAAGGGAAGAAAGAGAAGGATGAGGAGAAGAGAAAAGAATTTTTTCATACCGGGTCAACCCTTTCGATACTTTCCTCACAGGTGGAGGTCAGGAATGATTTGGGCCAGATGGAGGCGATTTGAGGGAAGGCGGCACGGGCTTTTTTGAAGGACGGGAAAACGCCGAAGACGGCGCTGCCGCTTCCGGTCATGAGGGCCGGATCGGCCCCGGAGTCCCTCAGTTTGGCAATAGCGCGGCCGATTTCCGGACGCTTTCGGACGGAAACAGACTGGAGTACGTTTCCGGGTTTCGCGCCGTGGAGGTTACCGAATGCCAGGGCATCCGCGAGCGCAGGGATATCCGGGTGCGTTCCGGGATCCGAATAAGACGAGAAAATTTCTTTCGTGGACAGGCCGCGGCAGGGCTGAACCACAATGAGCGGGAAATACCTCCCGCAGGGAAGCGGATTGAGGATTTCGCCGATGCCGCGGGTGCGGGTGAGGTGCCCATGGAGGCAGAACGGGACATCGGCGCCGAGGGAGAGGCCGAGGGTAGTAAGGTCGGCGTCTGTGAGAGAGGTTTGCCAGAGCTGATTGAGGCCGCGAAGGACCGCGGCGGCATCTGCGCTGCCTCCACCGAGACCGGCGCCGACGGGGATGTGTTTTTCAAGACATACGCGGGCACCTCCCGGATAGCCGGTTGCCTGTTTGAGGGCGAGGGCTGCGCGGTAGGCGAGGTTTTTTTCGTCCGGCGCAAGGAAGGGGGTGCCGGAAAGCGAGAGGGAGAGGGTGTCCGCATTTTCGAGGGTGACGGTGTCCGCAAGGGTGATCGGCTGCATGAGCATATCCATGAGGTGATAGCCGTCGGGACGGACGCCGGTGATGTCCAGGGACCAGTTGATTTTCGCATGGGCTTTCAGCTTCATGATATGCCCCATCTCCCGTTTCAAAATTGATAAAACTATTCTACCAGCGGAAAACGAAAGATGCAAATAAACTTGCAAAGAGGAGTTTGAAAAGATAGAATAGACGGGAATAAAGACGGAGGTTGGACGAATGAAAGAGAGCAGACCGGCGGTGATTTCGCTGGAGGCCCGGATTTCGGACGGGAGCGCGGAGAATACGCTGCCCGTGTCGATGATGATGACCGGGGAGATCATCCGGGAGGGGGACACGGATTTCCTTGTGTACCGCGAGAGCGGGGAGGAGGAGGAGACGGAGGTTCATCTGATGATCTCTGACCAATATGTGACGATGAACCGAATCGGGAACTGCAGCACGACAATGATGTTCCGGAAGGGAAGAAGGTTTGAAAGCGAGTATGAGACGCCGTACGGGAAGTTGGAAATGAGCGTTTTCCCGCGGGAGGTGAGGACCTTGCGCGGGGAGGACAGCGGTGAGGTGCGGCTTGAGTATGAGATGATGATGCAGGGGAAGTACGTGTCGAGCAATGTGCTGGAAGTGAAATACAGCATGAAAGGAAATGAAAGATGAACAGGCTTTTGAATGAGGGATGGGAGTTTGCGAAACTTCCGGCGGGGTCCGATATCGAAATGGCGCGGAGGGCAGAATGGAAAAAGGTTAAGATACCGCATGACTGGCTGATCCGGCAGGCAAAAGACCTGTATGAAAGCGCGGACGCTTGGTATCGCAGGGAAATCACAGAGACGCGTGATGAGACGGTTTTGCTGGACTTTGACGGAGTCTATATGGACAGCGAAGTGTATGTGAACGGGGAAAAGGTTTGCGCGCATCCGTACGGGTACACGCAGTTTTTTGTCGATCTTTCAGGAAAGCTTAGGCGGGAACGCAATGAGGTAATGGTGCATATCCGGCACAGGAGTCCGAACAGCAGATGGTACTCCGGGAGCGGGATTTACCGGGATGTGAGGCTGCTGACCCTGCCGAAAGAACATCTGATTCCCTTTGGAACATACTTCCACGCAGAGAAGAAAGGCGAGGGGTGGTCTGTGAGGCTCTCAGCGGAGGCTACGAGCGCGTTTGAGGCTGAGTATGAACTGAGAGACGCTGAAGGGAAGATCGTCTCTGAGGGACGTTTTTGGACGAATAAAGGTTATATGGAGTTTGAGGTGGAAAACGCGCGGGCGTGGAGCTGTGAGGACCCGTATCTGTACACGCTGTGCGTGAGGCACGGGGAGCAGGAGGAAAAATGCCGCGTTGGGTTCCGGGAAACGGGATTTGACCCGGATCACGGTTTCTTCTTGAACGGCGTGCGGACAAAGCTGAAAGGTGTTTGCATGCATCATGATCTGGGGGCGCTGGGGGCGGCTTTCAATGAAAAAGCGGCGAGGCGGCAACTTGAGATCATGAAAAGGATGGGCGTGAATGCGATCCGGACGAGCCATAATCCGCCGGCGAGGCAGGTGCCGGATATTTGCGACGAGATGGGGATTCTGGTGGTGGACGAGGCATTCGACATGTGGGAGATGCCGAAGACTGAGTATGACTATGCCAGATTCTTTGACGGGCACGAGGAGGAGGACGTCGCGAGCTGGGTGCGGCGGGATCGGAATCATCCGTGCGTGATCATGTGGTCCGTCGGGAACGAGATTTACGACATGCACGCGGGGCCGCGCGGCGCGGAGATCACGAAGTTGCTTAGGGATCAGGTGAGGGAGCACGATCCTCTGGGGAACGCGCAGGTGACATTCGGGTGCAATTATATGCCGTGGGAAGGCGGGCAAAGATGCGCGGAGATTGTGAAAATTCCCGGGTACAACTATGCCGAAAAGTTTTACGCCGCTCACCATGCTGCGCACCCGGAGTGGGTGATTTACGGGAGCGAGACAGCGAGCGTTTTGTCCTCAAGGAATGTGTATCATTTTCCGAAGAGCGAGAAAATTCTGAGCGAGGCGGATTTGCAGTGCTCGGCGCTGGGAAACAGCGTGTCAAGCTGGGGCGCGCAGGACTTGGGGCAGATCCTGGACGAGGACAACGAGTGCGAATACAGCATGGGGCAGTTTCTGTGGAGCGGATTTGACTACATCGGGGAGCCGACACCGTATCATACTAGAAACTCTTATTTCGGACAGGTGGACACTGCCGGATTTCCTAAGGACGCGTACTTCCTGATTCAAAGTAAGTGGACAAAAGAGAAAATGATCCATATCGGCGTATACTGGGACTGGAATGACGGGCAGATGATTGATGTGCCGGTGTATACGAATTGCGAGAAGGCCGAGCTGTTTTTGAACGGAAGGAGTCTGGGCGAAGGAAAGAACTGGCGAGTACCGTACGAGAAGGGCGAGATCCGGGCGGTCGGGTACGACCGGGACGGAAAAATCATCGCGGAGGATGTCAGGAGATCCTTCGGGGACACGGCGGAGATCCGGCTGGAATGCGAAAACCGGGGGGATATTGCGTTTGTGACCGCGCAGGCGACGGACGCGCAGGGGAACCCCGTGGAGAACGCGTGCGACCGGGTGGATGTGAAGGTGAACGGATGCGTGCTGATGGGCCTGGACAACGGGGACTCCGCGGATGGGGATGAATACAAGGGGACGAGCAAGAGGCTTTTCGGCGGGAAGATGCTGATCATCGTCGGAAAAGGCGATGGTGGCGCGCGGGTGGAAGTGTGCACAGGGAGCGGCGTGAGGAGCGAAATTTCCTTTGAGATGAACGGTGACGCGACCGGTGAGGAGGAGATTCTGGAAAGACCGAGCGAGCGGGAGATTCCGGTGAGAAAGATTGAGTTGACGGCTTTGGGAGAGCGTGTGCTGCGACCGGAAAATCCCGTGTGCGAGTTTGTGTGGAAGGCGTGGCCGGAGGACGCGGAAGGGTACAGCGTTCAGTGGCAGGTGACGAACAGCAAGGGGATTGAGTCGCCCTGCGCGGTGGTCCAGGCGCGCGGAGATCACGTGAAGGTGACCGGGCGCGGCGACGGGGAGGTATACCTGCGCGCGCTGTACGGGAATCATTCGGAGCATCCCGAGAAGATCAGCCAGATTGAGATTCTGGTGAAGGATTTCGGGAAGGCCGGGATGAATCCGTATGAGTTTGTCAGCGCCGGGTTGTATGACGTGCACAGCGGGAATATTGGCGCGGGGAACGAGAAAGGCATCGCGTTTGCCCGGGAAGGCGGTGAAAGCATGGTCGGGTTTACGCAGGTGCATTTCGGAAAGGCCGGGAGCGACGAAGTGCGCCTGAGTGTGTTTACGTTGAACGACGAGGAGTATACGATTGACCTGTATGACGGAGTGCCGGGGGAAGGCGGGGAGAAGATTGATACGCTGAGATATCAGAAGAAGAGCATCTGGAATGTGTATCAGGACGAAAGCTACCATCTGAGCAAATGTCTGAAGGGCGATCATACCATTTGTTTTGTGGCGGAAAGAAAATTCCATTTGAAGGGGTTCCGGTTCGAAAAGAGGAAATTTTTACCGGCTTCGGAGGCGGATGAAATTTACGGGGACCACTACAGGAAGGACGGGGAGTGGGTCCGCGAGATCGGGAACAACGTGAGCTTCAGATGGGAGGATGTCGATTTTTCCGGGAGGATAACCATTGAGGGAGAGACCCCGATGGAGGTGTGCTCCGTCAAGGTTGTGTTTTCGGAGAAGAACGGCGGGGAAACGAGCGAAATGATTCCGTTTGAGTCCGGGAAGGGCGGGATACAGGAATTTGAAGTGAAGGCAAGAGGAGTAGGGGATGTAACCCTGATTTTCCTGCCCGGAAGCCGGTTCGACTTGAAGGGGATCCGAGTGTGAGTGGACAGGAAGAACAGACTGGGGTATAATACACTGAATGGTTATTAAGGAGGAACTTGGATGATCATCGGCGAGCTGACCGAGACTTATCCACCCATGCAGGATGGCGTGGGGAGGGTCTGCTGGGCGTATTGCGAAACGCTCGGAAAGATGGGACATGAGGCATGGTATATCGCTCCGGATGATCCCGGTCACACCCGGATTGACGGTCTAAGGACGCTTGTGTACAAGGGCGTGCAGATACCCGGGCAGAATTATAGGCTGGGCGTGCCGGACTGGAGCATGGAATTCCGGAAAGAGCTTCAGAGTATTCCTTTTGATATTTTGCATATTCATTCTCCATTTCTCTCCGCCAGAATCGCGCAGGAAATTCAGAAGGCGCACCCGGAGGTGCCGATTGTCGCGACTTTCCACAGTAAGTATTATGATGATTTTTACAAGGCAACCCACAGCAAGGCGATTGCGCAGGGAATTGTCCGCAGGATTGTGCAGGTGTACAACCAGTGTGACGCCGTTTGGACGGTGAACAACGAAACGGCGGGCGTGTTGGATGCGTACGGGTATAAAGGAAAAATAGACATTATTTCGAACGGAACGAATATTTTTCAGGCAGACGGGGACGCAGTCAGGGAAATGCGGGAGAAACTGAATATTCCTGAAGGAAAAACAGTGCTGCTTTTTGTCGGACAGATCGACCGGAAAAAGAACATCCATTCGATTTTACGCGCGTGCGCGATTCTGAAAGAGAAAAATGTGCCTTTTACATTGCTGCTGGCCGGGGAAGGTCCGGACAGAGGGAATCTGGAACAGCTTGCCAGTCAGCTGAATTTAAAGGATGAAGCTCGCTTTCTGGGCTTTATTCGTGACGGCAAAACACTGCAGGCGCTCTACTTGATCGCTGATTTATTCGTTTTTCCGTCTGTGTATGACAATGCTCCGATGGTCGTGAGAGAAGCCGCGGCGGCCGGGACGCCTGCCGTGCTGGTACGGGAAAGCTGCGCGGCGGAAGGGCTCACAGATGGGCAGAATGGGTTTCTGTGTGAAAATACGCCGGAAGACATTGCGGAGACGATAATCAGAGGCATACCGAACGCGAAAACAGTCGGTGAGAATGCCAAAGAAACGATTCCTCAGCCATGGTCTGAAATTATGACGGATGTTGTTTCCCGGTATGAAGAATTAATTAAACGGAGAAAAAACCGGCTATGAACATCAGCGTGAAGAAATGGTTGAGTGCGCTTCTGATTATCGCCAGTATTGTGCTGGTGATTTGGATTGCGTTCAGCAACAGCGAACTGGAGAATGCCTGGGCCGCGCTGAGCCATCTGGATCCGTTATGGATGGCCGGTATTCTTGGATGCTGGTTTATTTATATGGGGTTTGAGGCGATCGGAACCTGGATTTATCTTCGCAGTGAAAGATTTTCGATTTCCTTTGGCAGATCCGTTATTTCGACTTTGGTCGGTTTTTACTATAGCAATATTACGCCTTCCGCGGCCGGAGGACAGCCGATGCAGGTGAATAGCCTTCGCCGCGCCGGGATTCCGGTCGGGTACGGGACGATGGCGGCGACCATTAGGCTGATCAGCAATCAATTTATGATTTCGGTGATCAGTTTAGTGCTTTGGCGGATGAACCGCGAATTTGTGTCGGCGCAGCTGGGCGACAGCGTTTGGCTGGCCCGAATCGGATGGGTGATTAATTTTATGGTGGTGCCGCTGGTGTTGATGGCGGCGTTTCAGAGAAATTTGATTCAGAAGCTGGCAATTTGGCTGATTCATTTTGGGAAGAAAATCCACATTGTGAGAAATGAAGAGCCGGCCGTTGCGAGTGTAACGAATGTGTTGGATACATACCATGTGGCGCTGAAAGAATTGATTTCAAAACCGTCTCGGATTATCGTGCAGCTTTTTTGTTCCTCATGTAGCGCGCTCGGGCTGATGGGCTCCATTTATTTTGTGTATCATGCGTTCGGATTTTCCGGAACACCGTGGTACCATTTGCTGACGATCAGTTTTTTACTGTATGTCAGCGCGTGCTATACGCCGCTCCCTGGCGCGAGCGGCGCGCAGGAAGGCGGATTTTTGCTGTATTATAAAGGGCTGATTCCGGATGACCGGATCGGGCTGGCGTTGCTGGTATGGCGGTTTTTCACATATTATCTTTTTATTCTGGTGGGTCTGGTGAATGTGATTCTGGACAGATTTTTGAAGAAGCACGAAGTAAAGGGAGGTAGAGACGATGGGTAAGTATTTCGGGACGGACGGGTTCAGAGGGAAGGCTGGCGTGGATTTGAATTCCGAGCATGCTTTTAAAATCGGCAGATACCTCGGAGGGTATTTTAATAAAGAGCATGAGGACGGCAGAGCGAAAATTGTTATCGGTAAGGATACCCGGCGCAGTTCGTATACACTGGAGAGCGCGTTAGCCGCGGGGATTACGGCGAGCGGGTCGGATGCTTATCTTTTGCATGTTACCACAACACCCTGTGTCAGTTATATTACGCGGACAGAAGAGTTTGACTGCGGCGTGATGATCAGCGCCAGCCATAATCCGTATTGGGATAACGGCATTAAGCTCATGAATGCCAAAGGCGAAAAAATGGATGACGCGCTGCAGGAGGAAATTGAGGAATATATTGATGGGCTTAGGGAGGCACCTACGTTCGCAACGGATGAGCAAATCGGCTGCACGGTAGATTTTTATACCGGGAGGAACAGATATATCGGGTATCTGACGAGTCTGGCTACGAACCCTTTTGATGATCGCCGCGTGGCGCTGGACTGTGCGAACGGATCCAGCTGGATGATCGCTCCTGCGGCGTTTAACGCGCTGGGTGCCAAGACGTATGTGATTCACAATCAGCCGGACGGGCTGAATGAGAATCTCGACTGCGGGAGCACACATATTCAGGCGTTGCAGAAATATGTGGTGGAGAACAAGCTGGATGTCGGGTTCGCGTTTGACGGGGACGCGGATCGGTGTTTAGCCGTGGATGAAAAAGGGCAGGAAGTAAACGGAGACAAAATTCTGTATATATGCTCTAAATTTTTAAAGAGCAGAGGGCAATTGTTGGATAACACCGTGGTGACCACCGTGATGAGCAATTTCGGGCTGTACAAGGCGCTGGATGCCGCCGGAATTCATTATGAAAAAACGGCCGTGGGAGACCGATATGTGTATGAAAACATGAAGGCGAATCATCACATCATCGGCGGTGAGCAGAGTGGTCATATCATTTTCAGAAAGCATGCCCGGACCGGGGACGGGATTATTACGGCGATTATGCTGATGGAGGTCATGATCAGCACACAGCTGCCGCTGAGTGTGCTGGCGGACGGGTGCAAAATGGTTCCTCAGATTTTGAAGAACGTGGAGGTGGACGACAAAGACGCGACGCTTTCCGAGGAAAAGGTGCGGGATGCCGTGAAAAGGTGCGAAGAAGAGCTTGGGGATACGGGACGGGTACTGCTGCGTAAAAGCGGAACAGAGCCGGTGCTTCGTGTGATGGCGGAGGCGGAAAATGTGGAAGATTGTGAGAGATGCGTGGAAGAGATGATTGGAGCCATGCGCGAGAGCGGACATTTAAAATTGGTGAGGAAATGATGATGATTCGGACAAAAGATTTGTTTGATTTGAAGGAAAGCCTTGCGGGGGATTATTTGGGAGAGTTTGCGAGACCGTGGGAGGCGCTTTCTGGAATCAAAGAAATGATTCTGCGGCTTGGCTCGGCGCTCGGGGAGGATGATTATACTCAGACGCAGGAAAATGTGTGGGTTGCGCGGGACGCGGTGATTTATCCGAATGTGTATATCACCGGACCTTGCATCATCGGGCATGGGACGGAAGTGCGTCCGGGAGCTTTTATCCGCGGGAACGCGCTGGTGGGAGATCATTGCGTGGTCGGAAACAGCACCGAATTGAAGAATGTGATTCTGTTCAATAATGTACAGGTTCCGCATTATAACTATGTCGGGGACAGTATCCTGGGGTATAAGAGCCATATGGGGGCCGGAAGCATTACTTCCAACGTGCGCGGCGACAAGAAACCGGTGGTGATTCACGAAAACGGTGAACGCATTGAAACGGGTTTGCGGAAATTCGGCGCGATGGTCGGGGATTACGCGGAAATCGGATGCAATACGGTGCTGAATCCCGGGACGATTGTTGGGCGGAATGCTCAGATTTATCCGCTGAGTTGTGTTCGCGGAAGCGTGCCGGCAAATCATATTTTAAAAAATAGCGGAGAAGTGATTCCAAAAAAGGATTTTCCGGATTGATTTTGGTTTTTTCAGATGATATAATGAATTTGGGTTTCGAACATCAAAATTGGAGGTGCTTTCAAATGAAATGGGTTTGCAGTGTGTGCGGATATGTGTATGAAGGAAACGAGCCGCCGGAAAAGTGCCCGGTATGCAAGGCTCCCGCGAGCAAGTTTATCAAGCAGGAAGAAGAAATGACCTGGGCGGCGGAGCATGTGGTCGGGGTTGCGCAGGGCGCGCCGCAGGACATCATTGATGATCTTCGTTCCAATTTCCAAGGTGAATGCTCCGAAGTCGGCATGTATCTGGCGATGAGCCGCGTGGCGTTCAGAGAAGGGTATCCCGAAATCGGCGAATACTGGAAGACGGCCGCGTTTGAGGAAGCGGAGCATGCGGCGAAGTTTGCTGAACTGCTGGGCGAGGTGCTGACGGATTCCACAGAGAAGAATCTGCGGATGAGAGTGGAAGCGGAAAACGGCGCGACGGCCGGAAAGACTGATTTGGCAAAGCGTGCGAAGGCGCTGAATCTGGACGCAATTCATGACACTGTGCATGAGATGGCTCGGGATGAAGCACGCCACGGGAAGGCTTTTGCCGGACTGCTGAAGAGGTATTTTGAGAAATAATTTCGTAAAAAAAGCGGAAGCTGTGATGATGACAGCTTCCGCTTCTTGGTTTTTTGGTTTTTAGTCCGGATCGCTGGAGAGCATGGCGGCGCCAATGATGCCGGCGTCCGAGGAGAGGGTCGCGAGTTCGATGTGGGGCATGGGCTGGTCATTGAAGATGACGTACTGCGGGACAGCTTCCCGGACGGAAGAGAGAAGGTAATCACCGGCTTTGCTGACGCCTCCGCCGAGGACGATCATTTCAGGATCAAGGAAATTAATGACATTGGCGATGGTCTGCGCAAGGCAGGCGATGAAGCGGCGGTAGATCTTTTCGGCGGTCGGGTCGCCTTCGCGGGCGGCGTCGATGACGATTTTCGCATTGATTTTCAGAGGATCTTGTTCGGCCAGGCGAAGAATCAGGGAATCCGGATGGACGGAAACCTGCTCCCGGGCCATGCGGATGATGGCGGTGGCGGAGCAGTAGCGTTCCACGCAGCCGCGGTTTCCACAGGTGCAGGGGACACCGTCCAGTTCCAGAATCATGTGGCCCAGCTCGCCGCCGATGCCATGCGCCCCGCTCCAAATTCGGCCGCCAATAATAATGCCGCTGCCGATGCCTGTGCCGAGGGTGATGAAAACGCTGGAGCTTGTGCCGGAACTGACGCCGGCGACGCTTTCCGCGAGCGCGGCGACATTCGCGTCGTTTTCAACATAAAACGGTTTATCGATTTTTTTCTGAAATTCTTCCCGGAGCGGGGCGTAATTCCAGCCCAGATTAGTGCATTTTATGACGATTCCCTGATTATTGGCGAGCCCGGGAATGCCGGCGCCGACGGAAGCGACCTGATCTAAAGTCAGGAGCGGGTTCAGTTCAGGCTGCATCATGCCTAAAATCGCAGAGACCATTTGGTCGACCTGATCCTGAAAGGGAATGTCGGTTCGGGTAGGGATGGATGTTTTTGCGATAATCTGATTTTGTTCATCCACCGCTCCGATTTGAATGCCTGTGCCGCCGATGTCCATGCCGATTCTGATCATTTTAGATTCCCCCTTATTCATTGCTTTCGGACGGATCGCCGAAAATTCTTTGATTCAGCTCCTGCGCCGCGTGATATCCCATTCGTTTGAGAGAGAGATTTCGCGCAGCGACTTCGATGATGATGGCCAGATTTCTGCCGGGCCGGACGGGCATCATCTGGCGAACGATGGGAACACCGAGAATTTCTGTGGTTTCATCATTCAGGCCAATCCGGTCATAGAACTTGTTTTCATCCCATTCTTCCAGTTCCAGTACCAGATCAATAGTTTTGCTGGCGGTGACAGCGCTGACGCCAAACATGGCCTGAATATCGATGAGCCCGATGCCGCGGATTTCCATTAAATGACGGATGGATTCCGGACAGGTGCCGATGAGGCGATTGTCGGAGACCCGGCAAATGTCGACGACATCGTCCGCGACGAGCATATGTCCGCGCTTGATCAGTTCCAAAGCCGCTTCGCTTTTGCCGACGCCGCTGTGACCACAAAGAAGCACGCCGACGCCGTAGACATCCACCAGGACGCCGTGACGGAGCTCGTGAGGCGCGAGGCACCGGGCAAGGAAATTGATCGCAATGGCAGTGAAACGGCTGGTAAACACATCTGTGGAATAGACCGCGACATGCGCCGCAGTAGCAATTTCCAGCATTTCCGGAGGCGGAGTCAGGGAACGACAGATCACCACGCAGGGCATTTGGTAACTGAAGTATTTTTCCAGAAGGGCTCGCCGGTCTTCAGCGGTCTGTTTTTCCAGATAGGCCATTTCCACAATGCCGATAATTTGCGGACGTTCCCACGCGAAATGTTCGTAGAAACCGCAAAATTGCATTCCGGGACGGTTCAGGTCCGGAGAGCGAATGTCCAGAGATTCTCCCGGCGGCGGAACGAGACAGGTTAATTTCAGGGAGTTCTGAAACTCCTTTGCACTGATCATAGTTTTTCTTCCTTTCGAAGAAGATTGAGGTAACGTGCAACGCCGTCCTGTTGATTTGTGGCACATATTCCGCCCGCAAAAGGTTTTAAATCTTCCCGCCCGTTTTCCATCAGGATACCGCAGCCGGCGGCGCGAAGCATGGAAAGATCATTCAGAGAGTCTCCAAAGGCGATGAAATCTTCAGGCTGGATGCAGAGGAGATCGGCCGCGGCTATCAGCGCCCTGCCTTTCGTGGCTTCGGGAGGATTGAATTCCAGAAAGTATGGTTTGGAGCAGGTGACGGAAGCTCTGCCCTTAAAGACGGCTTGAGCGTCCGCGAGCATCACAGCGATCTTTTCCGGGGTGTCCATCATCAGGATTTTGTTGCGGGGCTCACGGATAAAGATTTCCAAGTCGCCGACACAGACGCCTTTGAGCATGGAGGATTTTGCGTAACGCTTTGCCCAGAGCGATTCCTCGTTATAGTAAAAACATTCTCCCTCGTAGGTTTGCGTGTAAGCGTGGTATTTTTTGCCAAAGGCTGTGATCGCTTTTCCGGTTTCGGCGGGGAAGTAAGAGTGACGAAGGAGGGCGTGCGTGCGCCCGTCCCACAGTTCCGCACCGTTGCAGGAAATATACATGGATGCGCAGCTCATTTGGTCCACAAAGGGTTTCATGCTCAGTTTTGCCCGGCCGCTGGCTGGGAGGATGTATACCCCTTGAGCGGCAAAGGAACGCAGGGTTTGAATGGTATAATCCGAGATGGTCAGATCATCTCGGAGAAGGGTGTCATCCAAATCGAACGCGATAGCTTTATACTGAAACACGGTATTACTCCCATTCACAGGCGGCTTTTTGGGCGGGGAGACAGGAAACAAATCCGGACATATAAGCGTCAAAGCCGGCTTCGTCTTCACTTCGCGGGGCAAGGGTGGTTTGTTCCATGGCGCTGAAAACATTTTGATCCAGATAATCTTCGAGAGACTGATTGCTATTTCTGTGAACCATGTAGTCGGCCAGAAGCGCAATGCCCCAGGCGCCGCCTTCTCCCGCGGTGCGCATGACGGTGACCGGCGCGTGAATGGCGGCGGCAAGAATGCTTTGGGCGACGCCCTCGGTTTTAAAGAGCCCGCCGTGGCCGTAAACCCGGTCAATGGCAATGTTTTCCTGTTTCATGATCTCCATGCCGTATTTCAGGGTTTCCATGGAAGCATAAATCTGGACTCGCATAAAGTTGGCGAGAGACATGTCGGCGTCTGGCTGCCGAAGGAGCATGGGGCGGCCTTCGGAGAGACCTGTGACCGGCTCTCCGGCGAAATAATTAAAGCTGACGATGCCTCCGCCGGCAGGATCGCCTTCCAGCGCTTTTTTGAACAGTCGGGTGTAGACTTCGTTCATGTCGACGGAGAAGCCCATGGTTTCAGCAAATTCGCGAAACAATTTGATCCATGCGTTGATGTCCGAAGAACAGGAGTTGCAATGAACCATGGCGACCTGTTTTCCGGTGGGCGTAGTGACTACATCCAGTTCCGGATGAACATGGACCATGGGATGCTCAAGGACGATCATGCTGAAAATGGAAGTGCCCGCGCTGACATTGCCTGTGCGGGGGCGAACGCTGTTGGTGGCTGCCATACCGGTTCCTGCGTCGCCCTCCGGAGGGCAGAGAGGACAGCCCGGAAGCAGGTCTCCGTCCGGGTCAAGCAGGAGCGCGCCCTCCGCAGTCAAATGTCCCGCGTATTCACCGGCGGAAAGCACACGGGGTAGGATTTCACGCAGTTTCCACGGGAAATTTTTGCCAGCGATCAGCTGATCAAACTTTTCGATCATGGTCTGATCATAATCACAGTGGTCGGTGGCAATGGGCATCATTCCGCTAGCGTCGCCCACGCTGAGGACCTTCTCTCCGGTGAGCAGGTAATGTACCCAACCGGCGAGCGTGGTCATGAAGTGAATGGAGGGAACGTGGGGCTCATCATTTAAGATGGCCTGATAAAGATGGGACAGGCTCCAACGCTGCGGCATGTTGAAAGAAAAGAGCTCTGTCAGTTTTTCGGCGGCTTCGCCGGTGATCGTGTTGCGCCAGGTCCGGAAGGGAACCAGCAGATTCATCTGATCATCAAAAGGCAGATAGCCGTGCATCATAGCGGAGATGCCGATGGCAGAAACTTGGGTGAGCGTGACGCCGTATTGGGTCTGCACATTCTTTTTCAAGTCCGCGAAGCAACCCTGAAGTCCCGTCCGAATGGCGTCTTCACTGTAGGTCCAAATGCTGTCCACATAATCATTTTCCCAGTCAAAGCTGCCGGATGCGACGGGCGCGTGATCCGGACCGATCAGAATGCTCTTGATCCGGGTGGATCCGAATTCAATACCGAGAATGGTCTGTCCGTTTTGAATCATTTCTTTCATGGGGGTTCATCCTTTCACATTTATTTCAGGTGCCGACTGACAGGGTGCGGAACCTTTTTTCCACGTCCTTTGATATGCTTTTTCATCCAACGGATGAGCAGAATGATGATGACCAGAAGCGCAATGGGACCGAAGATGATCAGCGCCATGTCAATATTGAACGGGGGGAAGGGATTCGGATCCGCTTCCGTTTCGGCGATGATTTCCTCCAACGTTTTGGGCGCGTTTTCCCGCGCGGCGATGGATCTCGCGGCGACCAGGATATATTCGATCGGGTCCCCTGTTTCGGGGAAATACGTCAGCGTGCCGATTTGCTCGCCTGCCTCAATGGGTGCCTTAAAGTCGCGGGTATATTGAATGTAGAAAGTGGTTTGGAGGTTGACGGCCATTTGTTCGACTTCGTCTTTGGTCGCGATGATCGTTTCGTTGCTGCTGGCGGCGGTGGAGCGCAGAATCAGGTCCAGTTTTCCGCGGTTGCCGTCGGAAGTGGAATAATTGCTGGTTTCAATCGTAATCGGATTCATTGCATAGATGTCCAGCGGGGAGACGCTGACATATTGGCTGAATCCGTAATTCATGAGCTTGATGGAATCCGCCCACTGGCTTTGTTCGCCGCTGTAGAAGACGACAGAGATTAAATCCACGCCGTCTTTGCTTGCCGCACCGACAAAGCAATAGCCGGAATGTGAATGTGAACCGGTTTTGATGCCCGTGCCGTATTCATAATAATATTTATTGGGACTTTCTTCTGTGCTTTCAATCAGCCATCTGGATCTTGTGGTAATGGTTCTGGCGCGCTGAATGTTGGTCTTGGGCATGTAGTAGGTGACGGTGGAGACGATTTGCCGGAAGGTCTCGTTTTGCATGGCCTCCCTCGCAATGAGGGACATATCATACGCGGTGGTATAATGATTGTCATCATGGTAGCCGTGGGCATTGGCGAAATGAGTATTCGTGCAGCCGAAGACCTCGGCTGTCCGATTCATTAAATCCACAAAAGCGGAGATGGAGCCGGAGACCGTTTCGGCGATGACATTCGCGCCGTCGTTGCCGGAACGCATCATGGTGCCGTAGAGTACATCAATATAGCGTACTTCCTCTCCGACATGCAGACCCATTTTGGAAGAGTCTTCAGGGATGTCCATGGCCGTTTCGGAAACGGTGACGGTTTGTTCCAGGTCATCCACCATCATGATGCCCAGAAGAACAGTTAATATTTTGGTTGTAGAGGCGGGGTAACGCAGCGTGTAGGCATCTTTTTCGAAAATGACTTCGCCTTTGTCCGCAGTAATCAGGATTTCGGAAAGACCGTAAAGCTGGTCTGCTTCCAGATTTTCCGGATGCGAGGCGTCATAAGGCGCGGCATCCGGGGAAAGCGTGGGCTCTGGAACCTCATCTGCGGATGAAATCAGAGGCATGAAGAGCAAACACGCGGAGAGCAAAACGGAAAGCAGCCGTTTGAAATGACGCATATTCATACCTCCTTTCATCTGAAAATATTCGGGAAATATTCAGGCGAGCGGTGCGGATATGACCGCAAAGGTCGGGAACGCAGGATTCCCTATGAATTGCATCAGCAGATAAAGCACACCGATGACGGCCAGATAAAGCGCAAACACAGACATGGGCATTTTGGAAATGATTTTCAGCATAAACCGGATGGCAAAGAAACCGGCCGCGCAGGCGACGAATACTCCGATAAGGGTCGGGAGCCATTCGATTTCGTTGATATATCCTTCTTCAATCGCATCTTTGCCTTCCATGAGCATGGAACCCAGAATCGCAGGGGCGCTCATCATGAAAGAAAATTTGGCCGCGACGCTTTTATTGGTGCCAGCACAAACACCGCCGGTGATGGTGGAGCCGCTGCGGGAGATGCCGGGAATCATGCCGATGCCCTGAAAACAGCCCATCAGGAAAGCGGTAAAATATGAAATGGTATTTTGATGGCACCGTGGCGATTGAGCCATGCGGTCACAGATGAGCAGGAAGACGGCTGTGATCAGGAAAGAGACACCCAGAAACCAACCGTTATCAAAAACGGAGAAGCCGCCTACTTCAGGGAAAAGGACTTTGGCAAGGATGTATACGACCAATGTGGGCAGGGAGGCAACAAGGAGCAATCTGAAAGTGTTGTTTTTGACGGGATGCCTGATCATGTCGAGCCAATCGGGCCAGAAGATAACAATGACCGGGATCAGGGTTCCTACATGAAGGAGAATGTCCAGCATTTTCAGTGCGGGGCTGTCTGTTTGAATACCGAGCAGAATCCGGGCCAGCAGAAGATGCCCGCTGGAGGAAACAGGGAGAAATTCGCACAGGCCCTGAAGAAGGCCGAGGAAGATGGCGGATGGAATGCTCAATTGATAAACCTCCTTTTCCATATATCCGAAAAATTATATCATAAAACAAGTATTTTGAAAAGAAATGGGGAGACCGGAGAAAGTAGATCATTTGGGTGAATTCGGCAGTTTCCTTGTATAAAAATTTGAGACATGCTATAATTTAAAATTGTTCTGATGAACGGTTATGAGTAATTTCAGAAATGATGAAGGAGAAATGTTTACATGAAATTAGGGGTTGTGGGGCTCCCGAATGTTGGGAAAAGCACGCTTTTTAATGCGATCACCAAGGCTGGCGCGCAGGCGGAAAATTATCCTTTTTGTACGATTGAACCAAATACAGGAGTGGTGATTGTTCCGGATAGCCGGCTTCAGGTTCTGGCGGACATGTATCATCCGAAAAAAGTGACGCCCACGACGATTGAGTTTGTTGATATTGCTGGTCTTGTGAAGGGCGCCAGCCGGGGAGAAGGATTGGGAAACCAGTTTTTGAGTCATATTCGTGAAGTGGATGCGATTGTTCATGTGGTTCGCTGCTTTGATGATGACAATATTATTCATGTAGATGGATCCGTGAATCCGGCACGTGATATTGAAACTATTAATCTTGAACTGATTTTTGCAGATATGGATACCGTCCAGAAGAGAAAGGACAAGGCGGTCCGCAATTTCAGAGGCGGAGATAAAAAGGCCGGCTTGGAGGCTGAACTGGCGGACGCGATTTATCAGCATCTGGAGCAGGGTAAGCCTGCACGGACATTTGTGCTGGACGACGATGATCAGAAGGCAATTGTGAATTCCTGGTTTTTACTGACGACAAAGCCGGTGATATACGCGGCTAATATTTCCGAGTCAGACCTCGGTAAAAGTGAAGATGAGATTCCGTATTTAAAATCAGTTAGGGAGATTGCGGATTCGGAAGGAGCTGAAATGATAACAATTTCAGCAGAAATTGAAGAAGAAATCGCGCAGATGGAGCCGGATGAAAAAGAAGTTTTTATCGAGGAGCTTGGGATCGGTCAAAGCGGCTTGGATCGTTTGATTACGGCGTGTTATCATCTTCTGGGTTTGATTTCGTTCTTGACGGCCGGGGAAGATGAATGCCGCGCATGGACTATTGTGAACGGGACCAAGGCGCCTCAGGCGGCTGGAAAAATTCATACTGATTTTGAAAAAGGATTTATCCGGGCAGAAGTCGTTCCTTTTGAGACTCTGGCGGAACTAGGTTCCATGGCCGCTTGCAAGGAAAAGGGCTTGATTCGCAGCGAAGGCAAAGATTATGTGATGAAAGACGGAGATATTGTTTTGTTCCGTTTTAATGTGTAATTGATCAGGAGGTTCAAATGTCCAGAATTCAATATTTTTGGAACCGGTTATTAAAAATGGACTGGAAGGCCATGTGGAAGACGACCACTTTGCTGAAAAAACGCAGCGGGAAAAGCCGAATTTGGCTGATGGTTGATATGCTGAAATGTGCCGTAAAATATAACGCCGGATATGTGGATTACAAAATCGCTCAGATGTACCGGCTGAATGATTCACAGCGGGCCACGGTCATTACCCGGGGAATTTCCAACGATATCGTCCGCAGAATGAATCCGAAGGAATACTGGCATTATTTTGATGATAAAACGGAATTCAACCAAACGTTTTCAAAGTGGATTCACAGAAAATGGCTGAGAATTGACGAAAAAACATCTGTTGACGATGTTTTTGATCTCTGTCGGAATAATCAATCATTGCTTGGAAAACCATTGGAGGGGTCCAGCGGGCAGGGAATTATTAAATATGTCGCGGATGACTGGCAAACGGGTCAGGAAGATTTTTTGAATCGTCTGAAAAGCGACGGGATCGGCATTCTCGAGGAAATTGTGGTTCAGCATCCTCAAATGGCCTCCCTGTGTCCGACATCTGTGAACACCTGCCGGATTGCCACGCTGCTTGGGGATAAAAAGCAGGGGATTGTGTATGCCTTTCTTCGGATCGGCAACGGGAAGGTCATGGATAATGTGGACTGTGGCGGAATGGCCTGCAGGATTGATATTGACACCGGAAAGCTGATGACGGTGGGAGCAGATAAGCAGGGCAATACTTATATGAAACATCCGATGACCAATGTTACCTTGCCCGGTTTTGCCATTCCGTACTGGGAGGAAGCCAAGACTATGTGTCTGGAAGCGGCGCAGGTGATTCCCAAGATGAGATTTATTGCATGGGATGTCGCGATTACCGCAAACGGACCCACTTTCATTGAAGGAAACAGTTTCCCATCCCACGCGATTCCGCAATTTGCGGCACATTATCCGGATGGAATCGGGATTCTGCCGGAGTTTGAAAAATTTATTGACTTACGATGTTGATTTTTTGAAGTGAATGTGATATAATTTTTAGGCTATGCGGGCGGTCCTCTGACCGGTAATGTTTGCTTATCCGTTCGGATGAGTTACCCGGGTCAAGAACGTCTGAGAGGGAAGGAGGAACTCCAGGGTGAACGAGATTATTAAGTCCATTGAAGCGAAACAAATCCGCAGTGATCTTCCCCAGATCAACGTCGGTGATACCGTGCGCGTTTGGGTGAAGGTTGTTGAAGGAAGCCGTGAACGTCTTCAGGCGTTTGAAGGCACTGTCATCGCGAAAAGAAACGGCGGGATCCGTGAAACTTTCACTGTGCGTCGCGTTTCTTATGGTATTGGTGTTGAACGCACCTTCCCGATTCATTCTCCGCGCGTTGATCGCGTTGAGGTGATTCGTCATGGTAAAGTCCGTCGTGCGAAGCTGTATTATCTTCGCGACCGTCAGGGCAAGGCTGCCAAAATCAAGGAAGTCAAGCGCGTTTGATTGCCTGTTGAGCCATCGATTTGATCGATGGCTTTTTTTATTTTCATTGCATTCCGATTGGAATTTGAATATAATATAAAGAAGGGAGTTTGGAGGTGAAACATGTTTACCGGCTTTACGGACGAAACTATCCAGTTTTTTCTGGATCTGAGATTTCATAATTATACAGACTTCTTTCACGAAAACCATGACCGGTATGTTGAAGTTGTTCAAACTCCTTTTTATGAATTGATCGGCGATTTAGGCTCTGTGGTTCAGAAAATTGATCCGCTGATGGAAATCAGACCTCACAAATGCTTGTCTCGGATTCACAGAGATACGCGCTTCACAAAAGATAAGAGCCCGTACAGGGATCATCTTTGGTTTTTGTTTCGCCGCGCCGGAGAAGCACGGGATAAATCCCTTTTCTTTTTCGGTGAATTTGGACCGGACCGGTTGGACTGGGGAATGGGCATTTGGGGTGAAAACAGGGAACTGATGGAAGCGTTTCGAAGGAAGATGGTTGCGAACCCGGATGGGGTTCTGGCACTGATTGACGACCTGGACCTTCCGGAACATCAGCTCGGACTGGGAGGTACGAGCTTCAAGCGCATGGACGTGCCGGAAAATATTCCTCCGCGGTTGGAAAGATGGTACCGGGCGAAGGAAATGTATATCGGAAAGGTGATGCCGGATTATCATCTTGCTTTTTCGAGAAAATTATATGGCGCGATGAAGGAAGATTTTCTGGCTATGGCGCCCATGTATGAGCTTTTGCGCGGTGTGGCGGATGAACTTTGAGAAGAAGATGCAAAGGAGATGTGAAAAATGGATTGGCTGCAGTTGAAGAGCGGGTCTGACGTGAGAGGGAAAGCAGTTGGAGAGGACGCAGTCATCACTTCAGATGTTGCGAAGGCGCTGGGGATGGCGTTCGCAAGGTTTTTAGCGGAAAAGACCGGGAAACCGGTTTCTCAGATCGTGATCGCGATCGGGCGGGACAGCCGGATTACCGGACCGGAACTGCTTGCGGCCACGGCGGAGGGCGTGAGCCGGGCGGGAGCGACTGTGCTGGACTTTGGGATGTGCACCACTCCGGCGATGTTTATGAGCATTATTACGCCCGGGTTTATGCCGGACGGGTCCGTGATGATCACGGCGAGCCATCATCCGTGGGACCGGAACGGTCTGAAGTTTTTTACCCGCGAGGGCGGGATTGAGCCGAACGTGGTGGAAGAATTACTGATGGCTGCGGAGAATATCCATCCGGATGAATTCCCGATTTCCGGGAAGATTGCGGAGCGGTCTTTTCTGCCGGTGTATATGGAGCAGTTGTCCGCAAGAATCCGAAAAGGCCTCGGGACGGACATCGAAAAGCCCCTTTTGGGGTTGCATGTGGTGGTAGACGCCGGAAACGGCGCGGGCGGATTTTATGCTACTCTGCTTGAGAATCTGGGCGCGTGGATTGACGGTAGCCAGTTTTTGGAACCGGACGGCATGTTTCCGAACCACATTCCGAATCCGGAGAACCCGGAGGCAATTAAAAGCCTGCGGGATGCGGTGCTGAAAAGCGAAGCGGATCTCGGGGTGATTTTCGACACGGATTGTGACCGGGCCGCCATTGTGGATGCGGACGGGAAAGAGATTAACCGGAACCGCCTGATTGCTCTGATCAGCGCGATTTTGCTGGACGAGAAGCCCGGGCAGACGATTGTGACGGACTCCGTGACATCAAGTGGGCTGAAGAAGTTTATCAACGATTGGGGCGGGGAGCATTACCGTTACAAGCGCGGGTACCGCAACGTGATTGACGAGGCGATCCGGCTGAACAACGAAGGAATTGAATGCCCGCTGGCCATTGAGACGAGCGGACATGCCGCGATGAAGGAAAATTATTTCCTGGACGACGGGATGTATCTGGTGACGGTCTTGATTGTTAAAGCAATGCAGATGAAACAGCAGGGGCAAAGTCTCGGATCCATTATCGCGGATTTGCAGGAACCGGTTGAAAGTGTTGAGCTGAGACTGCAGATTCTGGACCCTGATTTCCGAAAGAAGGGTAAGGAAGCCATTCAACTGGTGTTGGACTATGCCAACGCAGCGGAAAAACTGCATATCGCGCCGGATAATCGTGAGGGTGTTCGCGTCAGCATTGACATGGATGGCGTTCAGGACGCGGCGTGGTTTCTGCTGCGTCTGAGTGTGCATGACCCGGTTCTTCCGCTGAACGCGGAAAGCGATGTTGAAGGCGGTGTGAAGGAGATTCTGAGCGGGCTTTATCTGGTGCTGAAAGATGTAGACGGGATTGATTTTTCATCCCTCGAAAAATTGATTCATCAAGAGGGATAATAGATGGCGATTAACTGGTATCCCGGCCACATGGCGAAAACAAAGAGGCTGCTCGGCGAGCAGTTGAAGCGTGTGGATCTGGTGATTGAGCTTTGCGACGCGCGGTTGCCGTATTCCAGTCGGAATCCGGATTTGGGGAAGATGATTTCCGGGAAGGAACATATTCTCTTGCTGAATAAGGCGGATTTGGCGGACGCAGAAATGACGCAGAAATGGCTGCGGTTTTTTCGAGGCGAAGGGATGGAAACATACGCGATTCAGGCGAAGAGTTTAAAGCCGAAGGAAAGCCTGAAGCAGATTGCGGACGCGACCAAAGATGCGGTGGAACGCGCGGCGAAGAAGGGTATCAACAAAACGGTGCGGGCCATGGTTGTGGGAGTGCCGAACGTGGGAAAAAGCACTTATATCAACCGTTTGCATGGAGGGACTATCGCAAAAACCGGTGATATGCCCGGCGTGACGCGGGCAAATCAGTGGGTGAAGATTACGCCGTATCTGGAACTGCTGGACACGCCCGGGCTTTTGTGGCCGAGGCTGGACGATCAGAACGCCGCGATTCAGCTTTGCTTTCTGGGGACGGTGAAAGACGAGATTCTGGATTTGGACGATCTCGCAATCTGTCTGCTGAATGACATCGCGGAGATTGCTCCTAAATCATTGGAGGAGTGTTATCATGTCAATGATTTGTCCCTGCGCGGCGTGGAACTGCTGGAGGCGGTATGCCGCGGACGGGGATTTCTGTTGAAAGGGAATGAGCCGGACTATGAGCGGGGGTGCCGCGTGGCGCTGGACGAATTCCGCGGTGGAAAAATGGGCAGAATCACGCTGGAAATACCGGTTTGAGAGGAACGAAATTGAACACGAAACGAATGGAGCATGCCCGGGAATTAATTGCTTTTGACGCGCGGTGGAAAGAAAAGGGAATCACGGCCGGGATGGACGAAGTCGGAAGAGGTCCGTTGGCCGGGGATGTCGTCGCCGCGTGCATGGTGATGCCCGGAGAGCCGGTGCTGGAATGGGTCGACGACAGTAAAAAGCTGAGCGAAAAAAGGCGCGAAGCAGTATACGAGGAAATCATGGCAAACGCCCTGTATATCGGTATCGGGCGGGTTTCGCCGGAGGAGATTGATCGGATTAATATTTTGGAAGCCACGCGGAAGGCGATGCGTATGGCCGCTTCTCAGGTGCCGGCGGAATTCTTTTTGATTGACGCGGTGACCGGACTGGGACTGAATGGCACGGAAGTGCCGATCATCAAAGGAGACGCGCAGTCCTATGCGATTGCCGCGGCGAGCATTGTGGCGAAGGTTACAAGAGACCGGGAAATGCGGAAAATGGACGAGGTGTATCCCGGGTACGGCTTCGCAAGAAACAAGGGATATGGAACCGCGGAGCATATTGCTGCGATTCGGGAGATTGGACCGTGCGAGATTCACCGTCGGTCGTTTATCGGGAATTTTGTATGAGCGAAAAATATGAAACCGGGCTGCGTGGAGAGGAGATCGCCGAAAAATTTTTAATTCGGCAGGGACTCAGATGCCTTGAAAGAAGGTATCGCGAAAAATGCGGAGAGATTGACCTGATCATGGAAGACGGGGAAACCCTTGTTTTTGTGGAGGTCAAGACCAGATTTTCCGCAGATGAGGGAGACGGGCTTCGTGCGGTGAACGGGAAAAAACAGCGCAGAATTGTGAAATGCGCGACGATTTATCTGATGAAGCATGGATGGTTGAACCGGCTGATCCGATTTGATGTGGTGGAAATTAACCGGAATGGGGTTATACACATTCCGAATGCTTTTCAACCGGGAGGCATGATGTTTTGAAGACGAAATTTCGATTTTTGTTTTTTCTTTTATTTACTTTTTTGTTGATTTCAAGCACGGCTTGCGCGGACAACTTATTGACAAATGGCGATTTTTCGGAGGTGGATCCAGACGGTCTTCCGTCTTTTTGGAGTACGGACGCCTATGTGAAAGATGACGGATACACGGTGTATTCCATGGAGACCGGCGCGGGACCGAACGGGAGCAATGCTGCGCGCATCCGGAACATTGGAGAGAATGATGCCAGATTTGCCCAGACGGTTCAAGTGGAACCGGAAAGCGTGTACCGGCTGAGCGGGTATATTCGTGCGGAGGCGGAGGACGGAAGAGGCGCGAATTTATCCGTGGAAGGGATATATGCTTTCAGTGAGAGTGTGTACGATTCGGTGGATGAATGGCAGTACATCGAATGGTACGGGGAAACGGGCGAGGATCAGACTTCAGTTACCATTTTTGTCCGGCTGGGAGGGTACAGCGGTGAAAGCAAAGGCTGGGCACAGTTTGCGGATATAAAATTGGAAAAAGTGAGTGTTGTACCCGGAGATCAGGTGGCGGATTTATGGTACAAAGAAGAGCAGATCAGCGTTTTTGACGACGAGGATGAGGAGGAATCTGACGCGTCAGCTGCATGGCCGAGGCTGATTTTGATTTCTCTGTTTTATACTGTCGCGGCAGTGCTGATTTTACAGTCTTTCAAAAACAGAAAAAGTGAGATCGGACAGAAAAAGCCGATATGGATTCTGGCCGGGGGGCTTCTGATTGCGCTGTCTTTGAGGTTGATGATCAGCAGGTTTGTGATCGGCTATATGGTGGATGTCAACTGTTTCACCAGTTGGGGATATACCATGGCGACATACGGACCGACGGAGTTTTATCCGCAGACCAATTTCTGCGACTATCCGCCGGCGTATACATGGATCCTGGGACTGAATTCTCTGATTTGCCGGCTGATTCCGAATATTTCTGACGGAATGAGACGGGTGGTGTTCCGGTTTGTGCCAGCAGTGTGCGATATTTTGGCTTGCATGGTGCTGGAGCTGTATGTTGAAAGAAAATTCCCGGAAATTTCAGCCGGAAAGAGGAGCGCGGCGGTGTTGTTGCTTGCGTTCCATCCGGTCAGTATTCTGAACTGCGCCGCGTGGGGGCAGATGGACAGCGCGCTGAGCATACTGCTTCTGTTGGTGGCGATTTGGGCAATGGAAGGGAAATGGCAGTGGGCGTTGCCGTGCTATATGCTCGCTGTTCTCGTAAAACCGCAGGCGCTGATGCTCGGACCGCTTGGATTGATTTCGATCATTCTTGTGTGGATGCAGGAGAAGGAAAGCCGCGGGAAGATCGTGAAAGGCGTGCTTGGAGCTATCGGGGTTACGCTGCTCATCGTGGTACCGTTCAGCATTCATCAGGCCCCGCTGTGGATCATTGAGCAATATGCCAAGACGCTTGGCTCTTATCCGTACGCGACGGTGAACACCGCAAATGTGTATTATTTGTTTAACGGAAATTGGAATGCTATTTCGAATGAAGCGACGAGCGGAATCGGGTGGCTGTTCGCGATCCTTTGTCTGTTGTATGGGCTGTATTTCCTGTATAAGGCACAGAATAACCCCCGGATGGGGCATGTTCAGCTGATTCTGAGTGCTGTGTTTGCCGCATATTATGTGATCTGCGCATCGTACAGGCTATCATGGACTTTTATAGGTACAGCCGCGATGGTATTCGCCTTCGTGATTGTGCTGAGTCTTTACATTGAAAAGAAGGATATTCACTTTCTGCCATATATGGGCGGAGTGCTGTTTGTGCTTTTGTTTGTGTTCGGGCTGAAAATGCATGAGCGGTATATTTTCCCGGCGTTTTTGCTGCTGGCCCTCGCGTTTGCGGTACAAAAGGACTGGCGCATTTTGGTTGTGCTGCTCGGGATGACCATGACGACGTTTATCAACGAGGGTGTGGTGCTCGATAACAGCATCCGGCTCGGGTCGAGCATGGGTCATTTGAATAGCGACACGGTTGTGCTTGCGCAGATTTTGTCGGTCATCAATTGCCTGACGGCATTTTATTCCGTATATTTGGGTGTCGATATGGTGTATCCCGGGAAAGCCCTGAAAAAGAGACCTGCTTTGACGGAAGTGTTCAAAAAGGAGAACCGCCTGCACTGGAGCCGAAAAGATTCCCTGATTTTGTCAGCCATTACTTTAGTGTATAGCGTGGTGTGCTTTTCCACGCTCGGGAGCACTAAAGCGCCGCAGACTGCGTGGACGTCCACGGATTATACCGAGAATGTGGTGATCGACCTGGGCGAATATCACGAAGATTTCTGTATGCTGTATTTCGCGCGTGTGAGTCGGTATGATTTCAGCGTAGCGATAAGCAATGACGGGGTGAACTGGACGGACGAAACCATGGCGCAGATGGATCAGGGACAATGCTGGAAATGGAAGTATGTAACAAACAGCGTAACTGCCGCCGACGGAACCCGGTCCTACGGGTCGGAGAGGCATTGGTTTTCCGGAAGGTATGTGAGGATTACCGCGCATCAAATAAATCTGGCTCTGTGCGAGGTGATTTTCAGGGACACGGACGGGAATATTTTGCCGGTTTCGGGTGCCCAAAGGTATGACGGGGATGAAACATCGCCGCTCTACTCCGATCCGAATGCTCTGATCGACGAGCAGGACAGCTTTGAAGGACTGCCGGTGTGGTTCGCCTCCGGTGAATCGGAAGGAGAGGATGACCCGAATATCGCACAACCGAGCTGGTGGAACTCCACATATTTTGACGAGATATACCACGCGAGAACCGCGTGGGAATTCCTGCAAGGGTCTTCGCCATATGAAACGAGTCATCCGCCGCTGGGCAAAGTGATTATGAGTTGGGGCGTAGCGCTGTTCGGCATGACACCGTTCGGATGGCGCTTCTCGGGTGCAGTGGCCGGGATTCTGATGCTTGCCGGCATATACCTGATCGGGAAGCAGATGACCGGAAAAACCTTTACAGGGGCGTTTGCCTGCCTGCTGATGGCCCTTGACTGTATGCATCTGACTCAGACGCAGATTGCGACGATTGACAGTTATCCGGTATTGTTTATTCTTTTCGCGTTTTTCTTCATGCTGAGGTTTATCCAGACGGACTGGAGGACGGAAGACACCAAACGGGTTTACGCGGATCTGGCCCTGTCGGGCTTGTTTATGGGGCTGGCCATCGCGAGCAAATGGATTGGCATGTATGCGGGAGCGGGGTTGGCCGTGTTGTATTTCCAACACTGTATTCGTATCCTGATCCGCGACCGGCGGGAAAACGAGAACAGGGTCAGAAAAGAAGTGGGGAAAAAATTCCTGTCCATGTGTTTTGCTTGCGTCGGATTCTTCGTAGTGATGCCTGCGGTGATTTACCTTGTGAGTTATATCCCGTATTTCGCATACAAGGAAGTAGAAAGCATTTGGGAGTATCTGGAACTGGTATACCGAGCGCAAATCAGCATGTTCAATTATCACTCTACACCCGGGTTGGGGATGGATCATCCGTTCTACTCCCCGTGGTACGAATGGCCGGTAATGGGCAAACCCATGTTCTACGCGACGAAGCAGTATGTATTTACGGAGGAGCTGTCTTACAGCATATTCTGCTTCGGGAACCCGGTGATTTGGTTCGGCGCGATCGGAACCATGATGTTCTGCGCATATTTGTATTTCCGTGAACGCGGAAAAAGACTGCGGTCCGTTTCTGAAAATACGGTGCTTGAAACTAACCTGATGTGGATTCTGATTGGTTTCCTTGCGCAGTATCTGCCGTGGACTTTTGTGCCCAGGGGAACATATATTTATCATTATTTCGCTAGCGTGCCGTTCCTGATTTTCTCCATTGTGACGACGGTAGACTTTGCCCGGCAATTTTTCCCGAAAGTCACCAAAGCCGCGGCTGCGGTGTTCGCCGCGGCGGCGCTCGTCGCTTTCATTCTTCTTTTCCCGTATGTGACTGGTATTTATGCGCCGGTTGAGTGGTTGAATATCGGAAAGGGCAGTTTCCTGAAGATCTGGTATTGAGAGGTTCATATGAGCGAATCGATGGCTAAGGTGGTCAGTTACGGGCTGAACGGGGTGAATGGATTTCCTGTTCAGGTTGAGGTGTTTTCCGCAGGCGGGATTCCGGGGATGGAAGTCATCGGGCTTCCGGATGCGAGCGTGCGGGAGAGCAAAGAAAGAGTCAACGCGGCGATTATTAACAGCGGGAAGCAGATGCCGCCCAGAAGAATGACCATCAATCTGGCACCCGCGGACACGCGCAAGGAGGGCCCTTCGTTTGATTTGCCGATCGCGCTGGGGATTCTGATCGCAAACAATGAAATATCTGTCCGAGAAGATTTGAATCTTGGGCGTATCGCGTTTTTCGGGGAATTGAGTCTGGACGGACTGATTCAGCCGGTGAACGGGGCCCTGGCTATGGTTATTTCCGCGCGGGAGAGCGGGATGGAAGCGGTGGTTCTGCCGGAAGGGAACGCAAGGGAAGTGGAGTGCATCCAGGGCATCATCGTATATCCCGTGAAGCATTTGAACGAAGTGATCGAATATCTGGAGGGCGCGGAACCCCTGACGCCGCAGAAGCAAAAAAGTTATGAGGAGCTTCGGGCGGAGCAGGTGGCTGCAGTGGATTTGAAGGATGTGAAAGGCCAGCACGCCGCGCGCAGAGCTTTGGAAGTGGCGGCGGCCGGCGGGCACAATATGCTCATGGTTGGCCCCCCCGGAAGTGGGAAAACAATGCTGGCAAGGTGCTTGCCTGGGATTCTGCCTCCGCTGAGCTTTGAAGAGGCGCTGGAAACCACGAAGATTCATTCGATTGCCGGGAAGCTCACTCCCGGAAGCGGCCTCATGATTCAGCGGCCTTTTTGCGCGCCGCACCACAGCGCGTCAGTTGCTTCACTTGTCGGCGGGGGGAGTAAGGCACTGCCGGGGGAGATTTCGCTGTGTCACAATGGAGTGTTGTTTCTGGACGAATTGCCGGAATTCAGCAGGAGTACGCTGGAAGCGCTCCGCCAGCCTCTTGAGGACGGGATGGTGACTGTTTCCCGGGTACGGAGGCAGGCGGAGTATCAGTCTTCCTTTATGCTGGTAGCGGGAATGAATCCGTGTCCCTGCGGATATTATGGAAGCCGGCAAAGAGAATGCAGATGTTCACCCAGGGAAATCAGGCGATACCTGGATCAGATTTCTGGACCGCTACTGGACCGGATTGATATTCAGGTGGAGGTGGATTCGGTATCCATTGACGAGGTAAATTCGGACACGGTGTCCGAGAACTCTGCGAAAGTGGCGGAACGGGTGGCGCGCGCGAGAGAGGTTCAGCTGCGCAGATATGAGGAAATTCACTGCAATGCGCAGTTGAACAGTCAGTCCATCCGAAAGTACTGCAGGATGAGCAGCGAAGCGGAGAACCTTCTGAAGATGGCCATGAAACGCATGAATTTAAGCATGAGAGCATATTATAGGGTGATTAAGGTGGCGAGAACCATCGCGGATCTTCAGGAGCACGGAGACATTGAAACTACAGACATTGCTGAGGCGGTGCAGTACAGGGAGCTGGATATCAAGTATTGGAGGAAATAAGGAGGGATTCTGATTGAGTGCTTATTCCAAAGAAGCATGTCTCGCGTGGCTGGCCGGGGCCGGAATTTCAAACGCGGAGATCAGAATTCTTTTATCCGTAGAACCGAACCCCGTCAGGCTGTACGATGAGTGTGTGCGATTTGAATCAGATGAGCGGGACGCGAGAATTTCGGTTCGGGTGATGAAGGCATTACAGAAGAGTACCGGACCAGAGCGCTTTGATGAGACCATCGAAAAACATCATATTCAGGCGATGACGGAAGCGGACGATGAATATCCGGAGAGACTGAGAGGAATCACCGACGCGCCGGCGATATTGTTTTATCAGGGGAGACCGGAAGCTATCGGAGAGAGGACGGTATCCGTGGTCGGGAGCCGGAATGCGTCCGGGAAAGGCATGGAAGCTGCGAGCGGAATTTCCCGGGAGCTGAGCAAAAATGGGGTGAACATCATTAGCGGGTTGGCGTACGGGATTGACGCGGCATCGCACCGGGGATGCCTGCAGGGTGGATCGGAAACAGTTGCGGTGCTGGGATGCGGATTGGATATTGACTATCCCGCGGAGAATTCCGGACTGAAAAAAGAGATTCTGGAAAAGGGCGGGTTGGTTGTCAGCGAATACGCGCCCGGAGTGAAGCCTCTGGGGTGGCATTTTCCGTACCGGAACCGGATCATCAGCGGGATCGGGGACTGTGTGGCGGTGATTGAAGCCCGCTTAAAGAGCGGAAGCATGACCACTGTTCAGCATGCGCTCTCTCAGGGGAAAGATGTTTTTGTGTATCCCGGAGATCCGGGCAGCATCCGGTCGGAAGGGAATCATCAGTTGCTTCGCGAAGGCGCGATTTATTTTACCGGCGCACAGGATTTGATGGAGGATATGCGCTGGCTTGACAATACCGCGGATATGCGTCAAAATAACGAACGCGCGGGATGGAACGCCGCGGATTTTTCATCGGGTGAATTTCGGGTCTTGATGGCGTTGGCGGACGAGGAAAAGAGCTTTGAGGAGCTATGTTTTTCATTGAAGATGAGCGCCGGAGAGCTTAACGCAGCGCTGTCCATGCTCCAAATTCGTGGAGTTGTACGCGCTTTGCCCGGGAAAAAGTATGAAACGGTTCATTGAACGAGAGAGGATGCGAAGTCATGCCAACGAATAAAAAGCTGATTATTGTGGAGTCCCCCGCCAAAGCGAAAACGATCAGCCGATACCTAGGAAAAGGATACAAGGTAGAAGCGTCGCAAGGGCATATTTGTGATTTGCCAAAAAGTCAACTGGGTGTGGATCCGGATAATGACTTTGAGATGAAATATATCACGATCCGTGGAAGAGGTGAAATCCTGGCGCGCATCCGGAAGGAAGCAAAGGGCGCGGACGAAATTTATTTCGCGACTGACCCGGATCGGGAAGGAGAGGCGATCAGCTGGCACTTGTTTCATGTTCTTGGCGTGGACGAACAGGAACCGTGCCGGATTGAATTCCATGAGGTGACGAAGAAGGCGGTACAGGCGGCTATTAAAAACCCGCGAACGCTGGATTTCGGGAAGATCGACGCGCAGCAGGCGAGGCGCGCGCTGGACCGGCTGGTCGGATACAAGATCAGTCCGCTTTTATGGACCAAGGTGAAAAAGGGACTGTCTGCCGGGCGTGTGCAAAGCGTCGCAACGAAGATGATTGTAGACCGGGAGCAGGAAATCAGCGATTTTATTCCGGAAGAATACTGGGATATCAATGTGATTTGTCAGTGCAAGGAAAACAAGAAGACCTTTGAGTTGGAGACGAAACTGATTACCCTGGACGGGGAAAAGGTCAGAATCACGGGTGAAAAAGAGGCAGAGACGGCACGGAGGGTAATAGAAACAGGCGGTTTTCGAGTAAAGGAAATTCGCAGAAAAGAGCGAAAGCGTATGCCGGCGCCGCCGTTTACCACATCCAGTCTGCAGCAGGAAGCCAGCAAAAAGCTTTCCTTTACGACCGCAAGGACGATGCAGGTGGTGCAACAGCTTTACGAAGGCGTGGATCTTGCGGGAGAGGGTACGCAAGGTCTGGTGACATATATCCGTACGGACAGCGTGCGCGTGAGCGAGGAGGCGCTAAGCGCGCTTCGCGCATGGATTCCTGAAAAGTATGGGGCGGAATATTTGCCGGAAAAGGCGATGGAGTACAAGGGACGGAAAGGCGCGCAGGACGCGCATGAGGCGATCCGGCCCACGGATATACGCCGGACTCCGGAGTCGGTGAAGGCATCTTTGACCAGAGAACAATTTATGCTGTACCGCCTGATATACAATCGGTTTGTGGCCAGCCAGATGGCGCCGGCGGTATATCAGACGCTGTCGGTGGACATTGAGAATAAGAACGCGGGATTGCGGTATTACGGGGAACACAAGATTTTTGCCGGTTTTACCGGCGTATATGAGGAAAGCAGTGAGGATGACATCCCGGTGGAAAAGACCGCGCTACCGGAATTGTCCGAAAAAACAAAGATCGATGTGAAGGCCATTGATCCTCAGCAGCATTTTACCCAGCCGCCGAGCCGGTATACCGAGGCAAGCCTGGTGAAAGCACTGGAAGAAAATGGTATCGGACGACCGAGCACGTACGCACCGACAATTTCCACGATTGTATCCCGCGGATATGTAGCCCGGGAGAAAAAGAGGCTGTATCCCACAGAACTGGGTATCATGGTGACCGGTCTTATGCAGGAATATTTCGGGAAGATTGTGGACACCGAGTTCACGGCGGAATTGGAAACGCAGTTGGACGAGGTGGAAGAAGGCACGAAGGAATGGAAGCAGGTGCTGAGGGATTTCTATCCTGACTTTGAGAAGTCCCTGCAAGTCGCTGAGAGCGAGATTGAGAAAATGCCGGTGCAGGATGAGGAAAGTGACGTGGTGTGCGATCAGTGCGGCGCGAAGATGGTCTATAAAATGGGCCGGTTTGGGCGGTTTCTTGCGTGCCCAAATTTTCCGAAATGCCGGAATACAAAACCTATTTTGACTTATCTCGATGTTCCCTGTCCGAAATGCGGGAAAAGATTGTTGGAAAAAATCAGCAAAAAAAATCGGAAATTTTACGGGTGCGAGGGATATCCGGAATGCGATTTTGTCAGTTGGGATAAACCGATCGCTGAGAAATGCCCCAAATGTGGCTCGGTGATGGTCGAGAAATGGGGAAATAAAAAAGGAATTGTGCATGCATGCACGAACGAAAAATGCCAATACCGGGAGACGATCGCCCGGGAAGATGAGGAATAAGGATGGAACTTCAGGCAACGGTGGTCGGAGCGGGGCTGGCTGGGACGGAAGCGGCGTGGCAGATGGCGCGGCGCGGGATTCATGTGACGGTTTATGAAATGAAACCGGGAAAATTTTCTCCGGCTCACCATTCGGAAAATTTCGCGGAGCTGGTATGTTCGAACAGTTTTCGGGCGGACAGGTTGACGAACGCGGTCGGGCTTCTGAAGGCTGAAATGCGCATGCTGCATTCGGTGATCATGGAGTGCGCGGATCAAAACCGTGTACCCGCGGGCGGGGCGCTGGCAGTGGACCGGCTGGGGTTTTCCCGGGATGTGACGGAGAGGATCCGGAATCACCCGAACATCACGGTGATTTCCGGGGAAGTGACGGAGATTCCGGACGGACCGGTGATTATTGCGACGGGGCCCTTGACGAGCGACGCGCTGGCGGAGAAGATCCGGAGTTTACCTGGACTGGAAACTTTAAATTTTTATGATGCCGCGGCGCCGGTGGTGACGCTGGAATCCCTGAACATGGATAAAATTTACCGGATGAGTCGGTACGGGCGAGGGGATGACTATCTGAACTGCCCAATGACGGAAGAAGAATATAACCGGTTCATTGATGAACTGACCTGCGCCGACACTGCAGATGTGCACGGGTTTGAGGAGAAAAATGTTTTTGAGGGGTGCATGCCGATTGAGAGCATGGCGAAGCGCGGGAGGATGGTACCGGCGTTCGGTCCGATGAAACCCGTGGGCCTGAAGGCGGAAGGCATGGACAGAAAGCCTTTTGCCGTGGTGCAATTGCGGCAGGACGATGCGGCGAACACGCTGTACAACATTGTCGGATTCCAAACGCGCCTCAAATTTCCGGAACAGAAGAGAGTGTTCGGAATGATTCCCGGGCTTGAGAACGCGGCTTTTGCCAGATATGGCGTGATGCACCGGAACACTTTTCTGAACAGCCCCGGATTTTTAAACGAGCATTATGAGGTCATTGATCATCCGGGGTTATATTTCGCGGGGCAGATGACTGGCGTGGAAGGGTATGTGGAAAGCGCCGGGAGCGGGATGGTCGCGGGGATTTCTTTGGCAAGAGATTTGCTGAGGATGCCGCCGACGCAGTTTCCGGGATTCACTGCGCTGGGTGCAATGGGAAGATATGTTTCGACGCCGAACCGGCATTTTCAACCGATGAACTGCGCGTTCGGGCTGATCGATCCTTTTGAGGGAAAGAAAATCAGAAACAAAGCAGAGCGGTATGAAGCTATTTCGGAAAGATCGCTGAAGTTTTTTCTGGAGAATGCGGAGGAATTGAATGAGCAGTATGTTTAAAGGGACCACCATTTGCGCCGTAAAACGGGATGGTCATATTGCCATTGCCGGAGACGGGCAGGTAACGATGGGCGAGAACACCATTTTCAAGACGGGAGCGAGGAAAGTTCGGCGGCTTTATCATGGAGAAGTCGTAGTCGGATTTGCCGGGAGTGTTGCGGACGCATTTGCGCTGTGTGAGAAATTTGAGGAAAAACTGCAATCATGCGGTGGAAATCTGGAAAAGGCCGCTGTGATGTTGGCCCAGACCTGGCGCGGGGAGCAGGCGGTCAGGCAACTTGAGTCCATGATGATTGTCGCAAACAAAGAAAGTTTACTTGTGCTGAGCGGAACCGGAGAGGTGATTGACCCGGACCATGGGATTGCGGCGATTGGGTCCGGCGGGAATTACGCGCTCGCCGCTGCTCAGGCCCTTCTCTTGAACACGGATTTAAGTGCCGCTGAAATTGCTCGGAAAGCGCTTGAAATCGCGTCGGGCATCTGCGTGTATACGAATGACCATATCACGGTGGAAGAGGTCTGAGGAGGTAAAGAATGATGGAATTAACACCCAGACAGATTGTACATGAATTGGATCGGTATATCGTTGGTCAGGACGAGGCGAAAAAGTCCGTGGCGATTGCATTGAGGAACCGGTACCGGAGAAGCCGGGTGGAGGAAGGGTTGAGGACTGAAATCAGCCCCAAAAATATTCTGATGATTGGCCCAACAGGCGTGGGGAAAACGGAGATCGCAAGGCGGCTGGCGCGTCTTGTGAACGCGCCGTTTATCAAGGTAGAGGCGACGAAGTTTACAGAGGTCGGATATGTTGGGCGGGATGTGGAGAGTATCATCCGGGATTTGACTGAGAATGCCATCCGCATGGTTCGAAATGAATACGAGGAGCGCGTGATGCCGAAGGCGAAGGTGCTGGCGGAAGACGAACTGGCCGAACTCCTGGTACACCCGCCGAAGAAAAACCGGAATCCGTTTGATTTTTTTCAGAATAATCAGGCAGAAAGCCATGAGGAATCGGGCACGCTGTTCCTGAAAAAAGACGAGGTCCGGCAGAAACTGATGCGGGGCGAGCTGGAGGAAAACGAAATCGAGATCGAGGTCGAGGAGGAAATGCCGTCGCTGGAAGTCGGGGGCGGGAGCATCTCGCTGGGCGACATGATGGGCAATATGCTGCCTCCGAGGACGAAGATTCGCCGGGTGAAGGTGAAAGACGCCCGGAAGATTTTGATTGAGCAGGAAGCCTCCAAGCTGATTGACAACGACGCGTTGCAGGAGGAGGCCATTTCCCGGACCGAACAGAACGGAATTGTGTTTATTGATGAAATCGACAAAATCGCGGGCGGCAAAGGTGGAAACGGCCCAGATGTGAGCCGGGAAGGCGTGCAGAGAGATATTCTGCCGATTGTGGAAGGATCAACCATCAACACGAAGTATGGGCCGGTGAAGACCGATTATATGCTGTTTATTGCGGCGGGCGCGTTCCATGTGAGCAAGGTGTCCGATCTGATTCCCGAACTGCAGGGGCGGTTTCCAGTGCGGGTGCGCCTGAATAGTTTGACTGTTTCTGACTTTGAAAAGATTCTGACGGAGCCGGAGAATGCGTTGACAAAGCAGTATCGGGCGATGATGGCGGTGGACAAGGTATTGCTTGAGTTTGAGCCGGACGCGATTTCTGCGATTGCCCGGGCCGCGTATAACGCGAACGAGAACGAGGAGGACATCGGGGCGAGGCGGCTGCACGCGATTTTCGAGCAGATGCTGGAGGATATCAGCTATAACGCGGGGGACGAGAATATGCCGCCGTTTACGCTGAAAATCGATGAAATGTATGTGGAAGAGCACTTGAAGGAAGAAAGTAAAGCGGTGGACCTGAAGAAGTACATTTTATAAGGGGGCGTCGGAAGTGAAGAGGAACATCGGGATGATTGGGGCCGGAAACATGGGGTCCGCAATTCTGCGCGGATTGGTTGACGCGGGATACGCGGAGCCGTCTCAATTATTTGTCTTTGACGTTAGCAAGCGGAGAATGCGAGATTTGTGCGCGGATATCCAAGGGTTGAACGCGATGAACGACTGCACAGCGGTGGCGGAGAACGCGGATTTGATCATTCTGGCCGTAAAGCCGTTGTATATTCAGGAAGTGATCGACGAGATGAGACCGGCGCTATCCGGAAAGGCGATTGTATCCATCGCGGCGGGATGGACGGTTGAGATGCTGGAGAAAGCATTACGCGGGACCGGCGCGACATGGCTGAGGGTGATGCCGAATACACCCCTGCTGGTCGGTGAGGGCATGACGGCGATTTGTGATGACACCAATTTTTCCCAGGAGGATTTCGATTTTGTCAAGGGCATTTTTGACGCTGTCGGGAAGACGAAAATCCTGCCGGAGAGGCTGTTTGACGGTGTGGTTGCGATCAGCGGAAGCAGTCCGGCATATGTATACATGATGATCGAAGCCATGGCGGATGCCGGCGTGAAGGAAGGGCTGCCGAGGACGTATGCGTATGAGATGGCGGCGCAGAGCGTGCTCGGGAGCGCTCTGATGGTTCTTTCGTCCGGGACGCATCCGGCGGCCTTGAAGGATGCGGTGTGTTCGCCCGGCGGGACGACGATTGAGGCCGTGGAAGTGCTGGAAAAGTGTGGGTTTCGCGCTGCGCTCATGGAAGCGATGAAAGCATGCGCGGAGAAAAGCCGGGAAATGTCGAGGTAAGAAGATGGCGGAGAGAAAAACCGTTTATATTTATACGGACGGAGCGTGCAGCGGGAACCCCGGACCGGGGGGATGGGCCGCGATTCTGACGTTCGGGGCGCATGAAAAAGAAATCAGTGGATATATGGCCGGGACGACCAATAACCGTATGGAACTGTTCGCGGCGATCAGTGGTTTGGGCGCGTTGAAGGAGCCGTGCGATGTGAAATTGTATTCAGACAGCAGTTATCTGGTGCAGGCATTCAATGAGCACTGGATTGACGGATGGAAAAAGAACGGGTGGAAAAACAGCGCCGGGAATCCGGTGGAGAATCAGGACCTGTGGTTCATTTTGCTACAGCTGACGAAAAAACACCACGTGGAGTTTTATAAAGTGAAGGGACATTCGGACCATCCGCAGAACAACCGTTGCGATGAGCTGGCGCGCGCGGCGATTGCCGAGTACAGGAGAATCAATGCGGAAGAATGATTTTTCCGGATTTATTCGTCGTTCAAGCCGGAAAAGCCATCCCCGATGGTTTCGTGCGCGTCCATGATGATCAAAAACGCGTTTTCGTCCTCTTCCCGGACAATTCGCTTCATGGCCATGATTTCGCTTCTGCCGATGACGCACATCAGGGTCGGACGTTCTTCGCCCGTATAACCGCCTTCTGACCGGAGCACAGTGACACCGCGGTCCATTTCTTTCAGGACGCGGTTTTTTATTTGGACCCATCGGGGGGAGATGATCAGGCAGGTTTTGTTGCCGGAGAAGCCTAAGGTCACGACGTCAATGACGCGAGCGGAGACGTAAACGTTGATCAAGGCGTAGAGGGCCGCGGTGGTCCCGATGAAAATGCCGGCCGCGCAGATGACCAGAAAATCGAAGAAAAAGAGGAAGGTGCCTGTGGAGATGAACTGGAAACGGTGGTGAACCATTTTCGCGATCATGTCCGTGCCGCCGGTCGTCGCGCCACCGCGCAGGATAAAGCCCAGACCGATGCCCAGCAACACGCCGCCAAAGAGGGTGGCCAGAAGCGGGTCCGTCGTCATGGGCTGAAGGGGAAGAATGTCGATCAGGGCGGAGAAGAGGAAGGTTGCGATGAGACTGCGCAAAACAAAGATTCGCCCCATGGCCCGAAAGCCGAGGATGAACAGGGGAACGTTCAGCGCAAAGGACACTGCGCCGATTGGCAAGCCAAAGAGGTAGTTGATGATCATCGCCACCCCGGTAATTCCCCCAGGCGCAATGTTGTTGGGGGAGAGGAAGAGGGGGTAGGCGGCGGCGCCGAGGAGGGAGCCGAGAGTAATTTGCGCGTAGGATAGAATTCGTTCCGAGCGGAATAAAGTATGGGTGTTCAAATTAAAATTCTCCTTCATTTTCGCCTGAAAAAAGCGCCCATAAATGGGCGCTTTTCGTTGGCCGCTAAAATTACTTGCTGAAGAAATTCTTAATCTTCTGCAGGAGACCGGTCTTCACTTCATCGATGTTGCCATTCAGCGCGCTGGTCACGCCGGAGACGATTTCTTTGATCTGATCCGCGTCCACGTCAATGCCGGTCAGTTCCTTCACAACGGAAGTCGGATCGGACGTGAATTTTTCGATCAAATCAGTTTTTCCGGTGATTTTAGAAACCACTTCAGAGATGATTTTTTGAATATCCATGCACAGAAACCTCCTTCATTGATATTTAATCATAAATATTATATAATCTATAAAAGAGTTTTTCAAGTGTGAAAAGTTTGTTGTTTGTATTTATTTTGAAGGGAGATAAATTGGATGAAAATTACTTTTTTGGGTGCCACACATGAGGTGACCGGCAGTTATACATTGCTTGAATGGATGGAAGGGCGTTATTTGTTGGTGGATTATGGAACTACGCAGGGAGACGATGATTATGTGAATGAACCGTTGCCTGTGCAGCCTTCGCAAATTGAATATGTTTTATTGACTCATGCCCACATAGATCATTCCGGCAATTTGCCCTTGTTGTACAAAAAAGGTTTTCGAGGGAAAATTTATACAACGGCCGAAACGACCAATCTCTGCTCCATTATGCTGGCGGACAGCGCGCATATTCAGGAGAGCGAAGCACAGTCACAGAATAAAAAAAATCAGCGATTAGGTCTTTCGGAAATTGAGCCTTTGTATACCACTGAAGACGCACAGCAAACGATGAAATTATTCCGGTCCTGCCGTTATGGTGAACTATTAACCATCGATGAAGGTCTAACGATCCGCTTTACTGATATCGGTCATCTACTGGGCTCCGCCGCAATTGAATGTTTTCTGACTGAAAACGGGGAACAGAGAAAAATGGTTTTCAGCGGTGATATCGGAAATATCAATCAGCCGATTTTAAATGATCCGCAATCGGTTTTAAGCGCAGATTATCTGATGATCGAAGCCACTTACGGCAACAGAATGCATGACAGGCGGACGGATCCGATTCCGAAGCTGGTGGATATATTAAACCGGACCTTTGAAAGAGGCGGTACGGTGATCATTCCTTCTTTCGCGGTCGGCCGAACTCAGGAACTGCTGTATTTTTTCCGCGAGATCAAGCAGCGGAATCTGTTGCCGGATTATTCTGATTTTCCGGTTTATGTGGACAGCCCTATGGCCAACGAAGCTACAGCGGTATTTCTGCAATGTGATATTTCTTGTCTTGATGAAGAAACCAGAGCGATCATGGCCGAGGGGCAGAATCCGATCTGGTTTGACGGGCTGCAAACGATTACCGAAACGGAAGAATCCAAAGCGCTTAACAGCAATCAAACACCGAAAGTGATTATTGCATCCGGCGGAATGTGCGAAGGCGGCAGAATAAGGCATCATTTAAAACATAATATTTGGAATGCCAATAATACCATTTTGTTTGTTGGGTATCAGTCAAACGGAACTTTGGGCCGAATTATCTATGATGGTGCTAAAACAGTAAAAATATATGGTGAAACCATTGAAGTAAAGGCGGAAATTGATCTGCTTTCCGGTGTATCCGGCCATGCTGATCAGGCGGGACTGCTGAATTGGGTCCGTAAATTTGAAACGAAACCGAAATATATCTTTGTGAATCACGGCGATCATGAATCATGTGTAGCATTTACGGAAAAAGTGACAAGTGAGTTCAATATTCAAACCAATGCGCCATATTCTGGATCCAGCTTTGATTTGATCAAAGGTAATTGGATTAAAATCGCTGAGCCGGTTTATACCAGCAAAAAGAGGAGTAATCAGGCAGAAAAGAAACAAAAGAAAGCGGCCAAGCGGAAAAATGCTGATGATACGTATCATTCTCTGATTCAATCCGCAAGCAAGTTGACTGCGTATATCAAATCACTGGAAGGACATTCCAACGCCGAATTAAAGAAACTGAAGGAACAGATTGATCAATTGATGAAGGGTTAATGAATGATCATAAAATTTATTTCTTTAACTGGCTTTATCGCTATAAAACGTATTGTTTACGGAGCCCAGTTGACGTTTTTGCCTTTTTATGGTATAACTATTCGCGAAACTGTGGTTTAGCGAATAGTTAAATCTAGAAGGAGGCCCTACCCTTGGCTGAACAAAATAAGTACCGGGACGAAGTGGACGCGAAACGAATTCTTCAGATTCGATCAATTTGTAAAGAGCTTCCCCAGGCATGCTCGGATTTTCTTCGCGGAATTGCGGTCACAACTGGTACTTTTACCAGGCTGGCTTACGCGATTGACCTGAATACTTTCTTTCAGTTTTTGCATCAGGAAAGACTTTACTATGCGCAGAAGCCCGTGATTTTATATGATGATCATGATTTAGATCATTTATCACAGAGCGATCTAACCGCTTTTACTGAATACCTTACCTATTATTTTAAAAATACCGACAGTGATAATCCCGGAAAAGTTTATGTCAATCATGAGTTATCCATCAAAAGAAAACTTTGTTCTATTCGATCTTTTTATGATTATTTATTTAAAAATCAAAGAATTTCATCTAATGTAACAGAGCTTGTTCCCCTGCCCAAGGTTCATGAAAAACCGATTCTGAGACTGAGCAAGGATGAACTGGAAAAAATGTTGTATACAGCTCAGACAGGGTCTGAAATGAGCAGGTCGCAACAAAGATATCAGAAAATTACGGCAAAGCGTGATTATGCCATGCTCATTTTATTTTTAGGCACCGGAATCCGGGTTAGCGAGTGTGTGGGTATGAATATCAGCGATGTGGATCTCGAAAATAATGCTTTTCTCGTGACCCGAAAGGGCGGAAATCAAGTAGTGCTTTATTTTCCGCCGGAAGTGGCCGACGCTTTAGCGGAATATATGGAGGAAAGGGAGCAAATTGAAACACAGCCCGGTCATGAAGACGCTCTTTTTCTCAGCTTACAGAAAAGAAGAATTACCCAGCGCGCAGTCCAAAATCTGGTCAAAAAATATGCCGGAATTGCCGCGCCATTGAAACCCAAAATCAGTCCTCATAAATTGAGAAGTACTTACGCCACAAATCTTTACCATGAAACCGGCGATATTTATCTTGTGGCAGATGTTCTCGGGCATACTTCGGTGGATACCACTCGCAAACATTATGCGGACATGACGGATGCCAGAAGAAGAATGGCTGCCGAACATGTTCATCTTCCCGGAGATCCGCAATTTTTAAGCGAAACATCGGTCGATGGTCAAACAGAGAATACCTGATAAATTCCGCATTTCAAATATTGTGTTTCCAGCGCCTGAGGCAAAATCGGATGATCTTTGCCCTGGGTTCTGAATTCCACCTGCCGAAGAATCACTCGTGCGTCATGAGCCGCATCCATGATAATTTCTTTGAATAAATCTTCGGAGATATGCTGACTGCAGGAACAGGTAATCAAATATCCGCCGTTTTCAATCATTTTTAACGCACGCAGATTGATTTCTTTGTACCCTTTCTTCGCGCGGTCTACCGTGGATCTGGATTTTGTAAAGGCCGGCGGATCCAGAATGATGGTGTCAAATTTCTCCCCCGCTCTGCTTTTTTCTGATAAATAGTCAAACGCGTTCGCAGTGATAAATTGCATTTTGTCATCCAGATGATTTTGTTTTGCGTTGCTGAGGGCAAATTCACAGGCATAATCACTGATATCTACGCCAATTACATCTCTGGCTCCGTAATAAGCTGCGTGAAGGGCAAAGGATCCGGTATGCGTAAAGCAGTCCAAAACCCGACGATCTTTGACAAAGGGCCGGATTGCCGCGCGATTTTCTTTCTGATCCAGAAAAAATCCGGTTTTTTGACCCTCCTTGACATCCACCCAGAACTGAATACCGTTTTCTGAAATCAGAACTCTGTCCGGAACCTCGCCATAAAGCAATCCGGTTGTCAATTCCAATCCTTCCAGACGGCGAACCGGGACATCATTGCGTTCCCAGATCCCATCCGGATGAAGTTCTTCCACCAGTGCATTTACGATATCCTGCTTAAATCGTTCCATGCCTAAAGCAAGGCACTGCATGACGAGCACATTGCCAAAGGAATCCACAATCAGCGCTGGAAGAAAATCGCTTTCTGCGAAAATTAACCGGCAGGAGTGGAGATCAGCAAAGGTTTTCCGATATTCTACGGCAGTGTGAACGCGGTGAAAAATCAGGTTTCTGTCCACCGGTTCGTCACGCCACGTCATGATCCGCAGAGCGATCTGACTGAGCGGATTATAAAAGCCCCGCGCGAGAAACTTGCCTTTATTTGAACAAATATCCACAATGTCACCCGGCTCGAAATCGCCTTCAACGCGCTCAATATCGCTCTTAAAGATCCACGGATGTCTGGAATACACTCTTTTTTCCTTCCCCGGAATCAGTATTGCCTTTGTCATATTACCTTTCCTCCTGTCCGAACTCTTTTTCATATACCAGCCTGCTGATTTTTCGACCGTTGTCTAAAATAAATGCACCGGGAATTTCTTCGATCAGATTAAAATTCAGTTTATCAAAAACGCGAATCATTCGTTTGTTTTCACTGGAAGTATCTCCCCGGATCATTTGGACTTGATATTCATTCCTGGCAATACGCATTGCTTCACGAATCGCAGCGGTACCGATTCCCCTGTTTTTTATCTGATCATTTTGCAGAATAATTCCAAACTCGCACATTTGTTTTTCAGTATCGATTCGTTTCAGTTGCAGACATCCGACCGGTTTTTCGTTTACAAAGATTCCGAAATGAGCATAATTGGTTTGATAGAAGTAATTGTATTGATAAGAGCGCGAGATCATTTCCTCGTTATACGTGAATGGAGAATACGGAATCATCATCGGATCAGCGATATATCCCTTGAAAAATTCATGATACTCCGGTTCGGTAAAAGGCTTTAATTCAACCATGCTTGACCCTGCTTTCAGATTGGTTGTATAATCTTCCCTGGCGGGAGGGTGTGAAGATGAAGGAACAGAAAATGTGCGTTTTGTATGACCGGGTGTGCATTGGTTGCGGTGAATGTGACCGTTGCGATTTGGATCCCGAAAAAATTTGCGACAATTGCATGAAATGCGTTCGCGGAGAAAGTGAATATCGTGCGGTTACAATTGAAGGAATCCGTCTCCCCGGAGAAAAAAAACAGGATTAACGTGCGCTGTCGTAACCGAGCGTTTTTAAATCCGAAATATTATTCCGCCAGTCCGGGCGGATTTTGATCCACAATTTTAAATTCACATGTGTGCCGAGCAGATTTTCAATATCTTCTCTGGCTTCCGTTCCGATGGTTTTCAGCATACTTCCGTGCTTTCCGATAATGATTCTTTTATGCGACTCTTTTTCGCAATAAACCGTCGCGTTGATCTCCAGCAGATTTCCGATATTTTCCATTCCCATGATTTCCACGCCGATTCCGTGTGGAATTTCATCCCGAAGACGGAGCAGCGCCTTCTCCCGGATGATTTCGGCGCACAGCATCCGCTCCGGCTGATCCGTCATCATGTCCTCCGGAAAGTATTGAGGCCCTTCAGGCAATCTTTCTTTCAGCACCCCGGATAACACGTCCATCCCCTCGCCGGTCTTTGCGCTCACAGGAATAATTTCATCAAATACATAAGGTGCAAATTGCGCGGTGACGCGGAGGATTTCTTCCGGCTTTACCAGATCAATTTTATTGATGGCGAGAATGCGGGGCACTTTATATTGCTGAGTGGATTTCGCGATTTCCAAATCTTTTTCTCTCACAAAAGCGGAATCAGCCACCATCATCAGACAGTCGATGCCTTCCAGCGCGTCTTTCACTGAATGCATCATATATTCCCCGAGCTTTGTTTGAGGATCATGAATTCCCGGCGTATCCAGAAACACAAACTGGCAATCCGGCCCGGTCACAACGCCCATGATCCGGTTTCTGGTTGTCTGCGGGCGGGACGAAACAATCGCCACTTTTTCACCGATCATACGATTCATGACCGAGGATTTCCCGACATTCGGACGCCCGACGATGGTAATAAACCCGGACTTAAAACTCATATATTTTCCCTTTCCCCGCCCTTTAAATCAAACTGGTGCGGAAGCAATCCGGACAGAGCAGATTCTTCCGTAAAAGCGCCATCCCCCCATGTGACAATCACCCGGATGTCCGGGGCAAATTCGCTCAAAAACTGGCGGCAGATTCCGCATGGCCATCCCGGCGTATCCTCCGTGGCAATGGCAATCACGTCAAACTCCCGGGCCCCTTCACTGACCGCCTTCACGATGGCGGTACGTTCCGCGCAGATGGTTGCGCCAAATGAGGCGTTTTCAATATTGCATCCTTGAAAAATGCGCCCGTCCGTGGAGTGAATGGCCGCGCCCACCGGATAATGAGAATAAGGTGAATAGCTTCTTTTCATGGCTTCTCTGGCCAAATGTAGAAGCACATCATCCTTCACGCGCTCTTCCCGGTCTCGGGACAGCCCGACGGACGAAAGGATTTTTTCTTCCTGCTCGCGCATCACGACTTTTTCATCCTCCTTTATATGATCATATCCCATCAAATGACAAATGGAATGGACAAGCAGATATGCTCCCTCCCTGGCCTCGGAATGATTATATTCCATCGCCTGCTCCTTCAAATGTGTGATCGAGATCACGACATCGCCGAGCATGCAGGCCTCCTCTTCGGGGTCATACGCCCTCCGCAAAAGCTCAGGGCATCTCCCTGCAGTCATTCCGGAAGGCCATCCGGTGGCCGGGAATGAAAGAACATCCGTGCTTCGGTCAATATTCCTTTGCGTGCGGTTCAACTCCCGGATTGCTTGATCGTCACAAATCCGAAGGGATATATAGCAAGGCATGGTAATGCCTTCCGCCAGCAGGGTCGCATCCGCGGCGATCTGCATTTGAGAAAGCAGGGCTGAATCGACCGGCTCATCCAATATCCACTCTATTTTCATGCCTGCTTCTCCTTTTCGTTCCCCCCGTTTAATTCGGTCTTTGGCGCGGGCCCCCGAGCGGCAGATTCTTTGCTTTCGGATTGATCCATCCGCTCGGCGAAGGATGCGGAAGGCACATGATGCTTGACCTCCGGATATTCTATTCTTTCGTGGAAAACGCCTTTCAAAACGCCAGAAAAAGCCGCGCAGATCTCGTCGATATCCCTCAGTGTGATGGGTGAATCGCTCAGCTGCCCGTCCTGCAGTTTTCCTCGCACCAATTGCTCAATAAATTGATTAATGGCTTTGGGCGTCGGATCGGGCATGGAGCGAACCGCGGCTTCAATCGTATCCGCAAGCATGACAATGGCCGCTTCTTTCGTGCCCGGCCGCGGCCCTTCGTATCGGAATTCATTGATATCTACGGGCGAGCCGTTCGACAGCTGCAAGGCTTTGTGATACATAAACATTACCGGAGTATCTCCGTGGTGCTGTTTAATAATGTCCGCCACTTCCTGCGGCATGTGTTCGGCAAGCGCCATCTGATACCCGTCCTTCGTGTGGCTTGTCAGAATGGCTGCGGACACATACGGATCGAGCTTCTCGTGCAAATTTTCACCCATCTGGTTCTCTTTAAAATACAGCGGGCGTTTCAGTTTCCCGATGTCATGATAATATCCCGCCGCCCGGGCCAGATAAGGATTGGCCCCGATTCTTTCCGCGGCCGCCTCGGAAAGATTGGCCACAATCAGAGAGTGATGGTATGTTCCGGGTGCCTCGAGTTGCAATCGTCTCAAAAGCGTCTGATTCGGATTGCACAATTCAAGCAGTTTGCTCGGCGTGGCCAGCCGGAACACCGTTTCAAACACGGGCTGCAGGCTGATTGCCAAAACGCCGCTCAGAATTCCGCCCCCGATCGCCCAAAGAATGGTGGAAAACACGCTCACGCTTTCTGTGCTTGTCATCCAGCGAATCGCGAAGATGGAAACGACATTCACGCACGATGAGATGATTCCGGCCAGAAGCGCATGAATTCTCTGAGGACGTTTATGCATAAAACGAACCGTGCATACGCCGCCAGCAAGGCCCATGATGAGCAGCAATATCATTTCATAGATATATGTGGAATTGTTCCCGGCCGCCAGTCCCGCGATCAGAATGCTGTTCGGAATCACGCTCACGCTTCCGACTTTTGTCCCCATCAATATGGACAAAAGCACCGGCACAAACACGATGGGCACGAAATACGCGCTGAAATATAAATGAAAAAGCACTGAAAACGCGACTCCGAGGAATGTAACGATCATCACCACAGATAATTTTTTCGGGTCGAGCAATACCGCTTTGGCGTTAATCCGCAGCGAAAAGAGATAACAAAGCATGGAAAGAAAAACAATCAGCGCTGCCCCTTGATAACTGGAAAAATCGTAATTATTGTCTTTCAGTAGCCCCAAAGACCTCAGCATTTCCAGCTGACTTTTCGTAATCCGGTCGCCGGACCGGATAATATTCTGCCCCTGAAGATACACAATCGGCTCCACAGCATCCCTGGCGGCCTGCCGCGCCGCCTCCGTCGCTTCCTGTTCAATAATCATGTTTGGTTTGACGCAGGCGCGCAAAACGGCAGGAACAATATTCTGCGTCAAAGACACATCCAGTTTATACCCGACAATCTGCAGAATGGTCTGGATCGATTGATTCACCTGACCTTCCCGGATGGTGGTATTCAATGAGTTCTCCACCGCGGTGGTTACCGTGGATACCATATCTTCAAATGATTCCGATGATGTGCGAAGCAAGGTTGTAATCTGATACCGGCTCAGCGTGATCAAGCTCACCAATCCCTGTGCGTATTCCACCTCGGCGTCTGAAAAAGATGAAGGAATATTTCCGTCCTCATCGCTGAGCGTGGTCGCGTACCCCTGAACCGTCCTCAGTTCTCCGAAAATGTTTGCCAGAGAGGTCAGTACTTCTTCTTTCACGCCTTCCTGAAATTGATATGTCGGCTCCACAGCATTCGCGGCCGCCTGTCTTTTCTCCTCGGTGGTCACTTCGTCCACAACGTCTTTTGTGGCATTGATGGTGTCTCTGGCAATGGACCCGACCGTCAAATCATACTGTCTCGGAGCGCAAACAAGGCAATAAAGTCCGAGCAGGCACACATAGGAAATCAAAATAATGATACAATTTTTCGCCTTCGCGGAATGAAGCCACCCGCGAAGCCTTCTGCCTTCAGATTTCTTTTGCATTCATCCTTCCCCCTTTGTTCCCGTTTCCGCCTTCTCGTTTCGCGTCCCGGCTGTATGCGCTGATGATTCTCTGTACAAGTTCATGACGCACAATATCATTTGCGCCCAATTCAACGATTCCGATTTCGGGAATGTTTCTCAGAATTCGTATGGCTTCTTCCAGTCCCGATCTTTTGCCCTCCGGCAAATCCGTCTGAGTAATATCCCCCGTCACAATGACTTTGGAATGAAAGCCCATTCTGGTTAAAAACATTTTCATTTGTTCCCGGGTGGTGTTCTGCGCCTCGTCCAGTATAATAAACGCGTTCGATAATGTCCGCCCACGCATATATGCCAACGGAGCCACCTCCACGATCCCTCTTTCCACCAGCCGGGTATACGCGTCCGGTCCCATAAAATCATACAGCGCGTCATACAGCGGCCGAAGGTACGGATCCACTTTCTGGCTCAGGTCTCCCGGTAAAAATCCTAATTTCTCTCCCGCCTCCACGGCCGGCCGCGTCAGAATGATTCGTTCCGCACTTTTTTCTTTCAGCGCCATCACCGCCAGCGCCATCGCCAGATATGTTTTTCCGGTTCCGGCAGGCCCGATGGCAAAAGTTAAATCATGCGACCGAATGGTATTGACATATTGAATTTGTCCCGGCGTTTTACACTTTACCTGCTTCCCCCGGTGCGTTACCGCGATCGTCCGGTTCAATTCGTCTTCCGTGATTTCTCCGTGACCGTCCCTGACATAGCTGATCGCGGTTCGGATTCTCAAGCGGTCAATATTTTCCCCGTGTTCAATTCTTTCAAGCAAAAACAGGATGACATCTTTGGCACGCTTTGTCTGATCTTCTTCGCCGGTAATTGTCAGCCGGTTTTCCCTTAGTGCGATTGAAACATCAAATTCATGCTCCACCAAAGCAATATTCTGATCATTCAATCCAAAGAGAGAAACATAAGCATCCATATCCTGAGAATGCAAATCGATCGGCAATGTCAAACCTTTCCTCTCCTTCTTTTTGTAAATCACGCGCCAAATAAGCAAAATCCTCTCATAAAGGTCATTCTAATAATACCCGTTTTCCTTTTTTTGTCAATAAAACGGTTGACACAAAGGGCTCAAAGTGCGAAAATATCTTTATTTTCAAAGGCAAGGGAGGCAATTCCATGGAGAAAGTGATCATTGCAGACAAAACCTTGAAACAGGATCAACATCAATTAAACTTAAGTTTCAGGGAAAAAATCGAATTATGCCGCCTGATCGACTCTTTGGGTGTGGATGTGATCGAACTGCCGGCGATTGAAAATTTAAAAACAGACAGTCTGCTCATAAAATCTGTTTCCGCGGTGGTTAGAGAAGCCCGAATCGCTGTGCCGGTCACCTTCAGTCCCGACAGTGTGAAAACCACCTGGTTCGCGCTCCGCGAAACCCGGCAGTCCCTTCTCCAGGTTTCTGTTCCCGTCAGCTCTGTTCAAATGGAGTATCTTTCTCATCTGAAGCCGTCTCAGCTCTTGGATAAAACAATCCAATTAATTCATGAATGTCTTCAATATACTCCGGATGTCGAGCTGATCTTGACCGACTGTTCCCGGGGTGAGCAAAGCTTTATTCAATCTCTCATGGATGCCGCGGCTCGTGAAGGCATCCGCAGGATCACCTTTTCCGAAGCCACTGGCGAAATGCTCCCTGAAGAAATGAGCGGGTATATCCATTCACTGATTGAAAATACGGATCGTCAGTTCATTTTCGGGATTGATTGCTCCAATTCAATCAGCTTGGCTGACGCCTGTGTAGTGGAATCCCTGCGAAGCGGAATCCGGGAGATCAAAACAGCCGCGTACGCCCTTGATTGCGCGAGTCTTGAAAATGTCGTACGGATCATTCATTCCAAAGGGGAGCATTTAGGTGCCCGGTGCGATGTCCGCCCTGAAAAACTGCGTCGCACCATCTCTCAAATCGAAAATCTCTGCAAAACAACGGTCAACCCGCTCACCCCCTTTGAAAACGGTGTGCGCGAACAAGACAATTTCATCTCCCTCAGCATTCACGACAGTCGTGAAAGCATCGACCGCGCCATGGATGACCTCGGCTACTCCCTCTCGCAGGAAGACCGCGACAAAATCTATCGCTCCTTCCTCTCCGTGGCCGAGAAGAAAAAAGGCAGTCTTTCCCTGCGGGAGATGGATGCCATCATCGCCTCTGAAGCCATGCAAGTCCCGCCGGCATATCAGATCATCAGCTATGTCATCAACACCGGTAACGTGATCGGCGCGATGGCGCACATGAAAATCCGTTACCTCGACAAAACATTGGAAGGCATTTCTGCCGGTGACGGAGCGATCGACGCGGCGTTTCTGGCAATTGAGCAGGCGGTTGGCAAACATTTTGAGCTGGATGATTTTCAAATTCAGGCCGTCACCGAAGGAAAAGAAGCCATGGGAGAAACGATTGTCCGTCTGCGCTCTCAGGGAAAGCTTTATTCCGGCAGAGGATTATCCACGGACATCGTGGGTGCCGGTGTCATGGCATATATTAACGCGCTCAATAAAATTGTGTACGAGGAGGAAGCAAAATGAAACTTTCTTTTTCGACGCGCGGCTGGAATTCCGCTTCCTGGGATGATCTTGTCAAAGACGCGGTCGAATATAAGTTTCAGGGGATCGAAGTATATCATTTGTCCGATTGTAAAAATTGGCTGGATCGAAGCGGTCCCTTTGATCGTTATCATCAAAACGAAACATATCGGAAGCTTCGTGAAAAACAAATCCGCATCCCTTGTCTTGATTCTGCCATTGATATCTCTGCCGGGGAGATCCGGGAAGAAGATTTCAATTTTCTGTTAAGTACGGCCAGGGTCTTTCAAGTCCCGTATATTTCGGTCCGGGCCCTCCGGGAAAATCAGGCGGAGGTTGCCCGTAATCTGGATGTTCTTCTTCATATGCTTCACTCTGATGATCCTGCGATTCTCATCAAAACCTCCGGTATTTATTCCGATACCGCCCGTCTTCGTGCCCTTCTGGATGAATACGCTTCCGATCAGCTCGGAGCTCTTTGGGATCTGCATCACCCGTATTGGGATCATCATGAAATGCCTTCCGATACGATTTCCAATCTCGGCGCGTATGTCTGTCATGTTCATCTCAGGGATGCGGACGATGAAAATACATATAATTTGCCCGGCGAAGGAAAACTGCCGCTCAAAGAAATGATGCTCGCGCTCGGTTCAATTGATTATTCCGGATTCATTTCTATGGAGTGGAAGCCGGAGTGGATGCGCGACTTCCCGCTCCGGGATGTCATTTTCCCCTACTTTGTCAATTATATGAAGCGCTTTGAAAATCCGCGTGGCAAAAAGAAGTCCCTTTATCCGAATCATGATGGAACCGGTCGGTATATCTGGAAAAAAGATGAACTGATCGACCTGACGTTTCCCCGCGTTCTTGACCGTCTTGTTGAAGAATTTCCCAATCAGTACGCCTTCAAATATACGACTCTGGATTATACCAGGACCTACGAAGAATTCCGCGATGATGTGGATCGGTTTGCGCGGGCATTGATTTCTCTGGGCGTTCAACCCGGCAATAAGGTTGCGGTATGGGCGACGAATGTTCCCGCCTGGTATATGACCTTCTGGGCCGCGACCAAAATCGGAGCCGTCCTGGTCACCGTCAATACCGCCTATAAAATCCACGAGGCTGAATATCTTCTCCGGCAAAGCGACACTCATACCCTGGTCATGATTGAATCCTGCCTGGACAGCAATTACCGGGAAATTATAAACAGCTTATGCCCTGAAATTTCAAACACCGTCCCCGGGCAGCCGCTTCATTGCAAGAAACTTCCTTTTCTTCGAAATGTGATCACCGTCGGCTTTTCTCAAGGCGGTTGTCTGACCTTTGAGGAAGCAATGGAGCGCTCCGGATCAGTCCCATTCAGTCGCCTGAAGCAATATTCGGATCAGGTTAAGCCCGACGACGTATGTAATATGCAATACACCTCCGGAACCACCGGTTTCCCCAAAGGAGTCATGCTTACCCATTACAATGTTGTCAATAACGGTAAATGTATAGGGGACCGCATGGGTCTGTCCACCGCGGACCGGATGATGATTCAGGTGCCGATGTTCCATTGTTTCGGTATGGTTCTCGGCATGACGGCCGCCATGACTCACGGCGCCACCATCTGTCCCCTGCCCTATTTTTCCGCGAAAAATTCCCTTGCGTGCATCAATCAGGAAAGAATCACCTGTTTCCATGGTGTCCCCACGATGTTCATCGCCATGTTCAATCATCCTGATTACAAAAAAACAGACTTCTCGCATATGCGAACCGGTATCATGGCCGGCTCCGGCTGCCCTCCGGAGCTCATGCGCCGGGCCGCCCGCCCCGATGAAATGAATATGACCGGCATTGTCTCGGTATACGGGCAAACTGAATCTGCGCCGGGCAATACCATGTCCGCTTGGACGGATCCCCTTTCCTTGCGGACCGATACGGTCGGCTATGCTTTCCCGAATGTTGAATGTAAAATTGTGGATCCCGAAACCGGAGAAACCCTGCCCGATGGCGCGGATGGTGAATTCTGCTCCCGCGGGTATAACATCATGAAAGGTTATTATAAAATGCCGGACGCGACGGCCGCCGCGATCGATCCGGACGGCTGGCTACATTCCGGCGATCTCGCCAGGCGGAACCCGGACGGTACTTATGTCATCACCGGCCGCCTGAAAGATATGATTATTCGCGGCGGAGAAAACATTTATCCCAAGGAAATCGAGGAATTCATCTATACCCATCCCGCTGTGGCGGATGTACAGGTCATCGGCGTTCCGGATGCCCGCTACGGCGAAGCGGTCATGGCGTGTATTATCTTGAAAGATGGCGAAAAAATCTCCAAAGAGGAAATGATACAGTATATTCAGTCCCATATGGCAAGACATAAAGTTCCGCAGTATATTGAGTTTGTATCGTCCTTCCCGATGAATGCCGCGGGAAAAGTGCTGAAATATAAAATGCGTGAGGACGCTGTCAAAGCCCTCCAACTTGAAGGCGCCGCCGGCATCGATACCGCCAAAGGGCAATCATAAACTATTGATTCAGCAGATATTTATATTGCGCGGGATCCTCAAGCACTTTGGCGCACCCCATCACCGTGCAGTTTCTGGCGTCTTCCGCCAGGTGACACGGAATATTCAGCGCGCCGGAGACGGCTTCGCTCAGTCCGTACAGCTGTGCCGCCCCGCCGGTCAGGGTCACGCCGCCGTCAAAGATATCCGACGCCAGTTGCGGCGGCGTCTTTTCGATCAAAACCTGAATTCCCTCGATCAAATCATTCACGCAGTCAATCAGTGATTCATAGATTTCATCCGATTCTATCGTTAAGATTTTCGGTAATCCGGAGATCAGATTCCTTCCCGTCACATCCATGGAAATCAAATTATCCCGCCTTACAGCACTTCCCAAAGCAATCTTGACTTCCTCTGCCGTTCTCTCTCCGATCAACAAATTATATTTTTTTCTTAAATATCTTACTATCGCGTCATCAAATTGATCTCCGCCGATGCGCAGAGTACGGATTACATTGGGCGTACCATTGTACAGAACAGCCAGATCCGTACCGCCGGCGCTCATATCCACAACCATGCAGCCGAATTCGCCAAGGAAGTTCAAATCAGCGCCAAGCGCGGTCGCGATATTTTTATCAATCAGTTGCGTGCGCCGCACTCCGGCGTCAAACAAAGTGGTCACCAGGGCCTTTTTCTCAATATCCTTCACCCCGGTGGGCGTGGAAAGAATGGCTCTTGGCCGGGAGAAACGATGATTTCCCGTTACCTGTGTCACAAAAAAACGAAGCATCGCGCCGCACAGGTCAAAATCGATGAGTTCCCCCTGGGCCAGAGGCCGAATGACCTGAATATTGGCCGGTGTCCTGCCGATCATGCGATAAGCTTCTGTACCCATGGCCAGAATATTTCTCGTTTCCTGATCCACCGCGACGGCCGACGGTTCACGAAAAACAATCCCGTGACCTTTCATATAAATCACAACATTGGATGTACCGAGGTCAATTCCGATATCATTTACCTGAGGCATGAACAACACCTTTCAAAACGTTTACTCATTCCGGGAAAGCTTTTCGATAAAACAGCTCCATGAGGTATGATAACATGAACCTTTTTGAAATTCAAGATTCTTGACAATCGGAAGCCCAATCGGCATAATAGTTATGTCAGTTCAAAGGAGGAGGTTCAGTCCGGATGCCCATCAAAATCCTGTCCGTACAAAAAGGCTCTCTGGCTGCCCAAGCGGGTATTCAACCGGGCGAAACTCTTTTGCGGATCAATCATGAGTCCGTCCTTGACGAAATTGATTATCAGGCACTGATCGCACAACGGCGTCTCACTCTTGACATTTCGAATGCCGAAGGCTGTGAAAGGGAGATCCGTATTCGAAAACCGGAGTACGCGCCCCTGGGGCTTCAGCTTGATGAAAGAACGATTCTTGAACCGCGCCTTTGTCATAATCATTGCATTTTTTGTTTTGTTGACCAGATGCCTCCTGATATGAGAAAAACCCTTTATGTGAAAGATGATGACTGGCGTCTGAGTTTAATGATGGGGAATTTTGTGACTCTGACCAATGTGGACGATGCGGAGTTTGATCGCCTTCTTCGCAGAAAAGCCTCCCCGCTTTATATCTCCGTTCACGCGACAGACCCGGAAGTCAGAGTTAAAATGCTTCGGAATCCTTCTGCCGGCAATTTGATGGACCGATTAAAAAAGCTCAGAGATGCCGGATTGAAATTTCATTGTCAGGTTGTCCTTTGCCCGGGTATTAATGACGGTCCTGTTCTTCATCAGACCATTGTTGATTTGGCTGCTCTGTATCCCGCGGCACAATCCCTGGCCATTGTTCCCATCGGGCTTACGGCACATCGCCGCGGTCTCCCTCCCCTCCGGCTGATCACTCCGGTTGAGGCAAAGTCTCTTCTGTATGATATTGACTTGATTCAAAGCTACTATCTGCGCGCTCTTGGCACCCGTTTTGTGTTCGCGGCGGATGAATTGTATTGCCTGGCAAATCGGCCTATTCCTTCCGAAGAGTCTTACGAAGGATATGCTCAGATTGAAAACGGCATCGGAATGATCCGAAAATTGGCGGACGAGTGTGAAGAATATTATTCTTCCGCCCATGAAGATTTCTGCCAAACCTCTCATTCCCAAAGTCTTTTGATTGCGACCGGGGTCTCCGCGGCCCCTCATATTCAAACGCTTGCAAACAAATATGCTCCGCCGGATACAAGCATTCAGGTGATCACCGTCCCGAATCACTTTTTCGGCCCTTCCGTCACGGTCGCCGGTCTCATTGTCGGCCGCGATCTGGTTTCCGCCGTGAAAGGCAAAAAAGCGGACAAACTGCTCATCTCAAAATGCATGCTCCGGGACAACACGGACCAATTTTTGGATGATATGACCGTCGGCGATGTTGCCGCCGCGGCCGGCCTTCCCATTCGCCCGGTTGCCAATACCGGAGAAGATTTCATCCTTGCATTATATGGAAAGTAACGGAGGAAAGAAAATGGCAAAACCTTTAGTCGCTCTGATCGGGAGACCCAATGTGGGAAAATCCACTTTTTTTAACAAGATGGCAGGCAAACGGATCAGTATCGTTGAAGATACGCCCGGTGTTACCCGTGACCGGCTCTATGCGGATGTGGAGTGGCTGGGAAAGGAGTTTACGCTCATAGACACCGGCGGCATTGATCCCCGCAGCGAGGATGTCCTCCTTTCTCAAATGCGTGAACAGGCGGAAATCGCCATGGAAACGGCGGATGTCATTTGCTTCTTTACCGACGCGCGCGAAGGCCTGACGGATGATGACCGTGAAGTCGCTCATCTGCTTCGCAAAGCGCGAAAACCGATCATTTTGGCGGTTAATAAAGTGGACTACCCCGGCCTCACCAATGACATGTATGAGTTCTATGAGCTCGGTCTGGGTGATCCTTTCGGGATCAGCAGCATTAATATGCTCGGCTTCGGTGATTTGCTGGATGAAATTTTGAAAAATCTTCCGGAAACTTTGCCCGGAGAAGAATCGCAGTCTCACATTCTTCAGTTGGCGATTGTCGGTCGCCCGAATGTCGGTAAAAGTTCCCTGACCAATCAATTATTGGGTGAAAAAAGAACCATGGTCTCAGAGATCGCCGGTACAACCCGTGACGCCATTGATACTTTGTACACGGATTCGGATGGTCATCAAATCAATATTATTGATACCGCGGGTATTCGCCGTAAGAGATCCGTCGAAGATGAAACTCTGGAGCGTTACAGCGTCCTGCGCTCGATCGCGGCCATCCGCCGTTGTGATGTCGCGATTCTGATGCTGGACGCGAATGACGGCGTCACCGAGCAGGACACAAAAATCGCCGGGCTCATTCAGTCTGAAGGGAAAGCTTCTTTGATTGTTGTGAACAAATGGGACATGATCAATAAAGAAACCGGCACGCTTGAGCAAACCAAAAAGAAAATACTTTCCGATCTGAAGTTTATGGATTATTCTCCTGTCCTGTTTATTTCCGCCGTCACCGGGCAGAGAGTGAATACCGTTCTGGACCAGGTCCGATTCGTTTATTCGATGGCCAATAAACGAATTACAACAGGCGTGCTCAATGATATTTTGAACGAAGCGACGGGGGCCCTTCAACCGCCCGTACAAAACGGCAGAAGATTAAAAATTTACTATGCGACACAGCATTCCGTTTGTCCCCCGACCTTTGTGTTTTTTGTCAATGATGAAAAACTGATGTTTTTTGCTTATGAAAGATATCTTGAAAACTATTTCAGGAAAACTTTTGAGTTTACCGGTACTCCGATTCGTTTTATTCTGCGCCGCCGCAAAAAGGAGGATTAAACGATGTCTGCTTTTGTTTTATATCTGATTTCAGGCCTCATTGCCTATTGTCTGGGCTCGATTTCCACAGGAATTCTGGTTTCGCGTATTGCCCATGGGCCTGACCTGCGTGAAGTGGGCAGCAAGAATACCGGTGCCAGCAATGTTCTGCGCTCCATGGGCTGGAAATGCGGTTTAATCACCTTCGCAGGTGACTGCGCGAAAGCCATCCTCGCCTGCCTCATCGGCAAATGGATCACCGGCAGTGACATGGGTAAGCTCTTTTGCGGTCTCATGGTGATCATCGGGCATAACTGGCCGATTTTTTTCCACCTGAAAGGTGGCAAAGGCGTTGCGAGCAGCTGCGGCGTGATGCTAATATGCTTCCCTGTTCCGGCGTTGATCTGTTACCTGGCCGCGATTGCGGTCATCGCTCTCACCAAGTATATTTCTCTGGGCAGCATGACCATGCTCGTACTTTATGCTGTCATAGTCAGTCTCTTTTTCTCCGGCGGCTCCGTGTATGTGATTCTCTGGGCTGTCCTTCTGGCTGCTCTTTGTGTCTTGAGACATCGGACCAATATTCAGAGACTCATGACCGGCACTGAAAACAAATTCGGCAAACGGATTTGAAAGGAGGATCATCCTTGTCTGATTCGAGTCTGATTCGTAATTTTTGTATTATAGCCCATATTGATCACGGAAAAAGCACGCTCGCGGACCGTATTCTGGAAAAAACAGGCGTCTTCGAAAAAAGAGAAATGGTAGATCAGATGCTGGACAGCATGGATCTTGAGCGTGAACGCGGAATCACCATTAAAAGCAAAGCCGTCCATATGAAATACGCGGCGAAAGACGGCAAAGAATATACGCTGAATTTAATTGATACCCCCGGTCATGTCGATTTTACTTATGAAGTCTCCCGGGCGCTCGCGGCGTGTGAAGGCGCGCTCTTGGTGGTTGACGCGACCCAGGGTGTTGAAGCGCAAACCCTGGCGAATGTCTATCTGGCGCTGGAGCATGATCTGGAAATTATTCCCGTCATCAATAAAATTGATCTGCCTTCCGCCCGCCCGGATGAAGTAAAGGCGGAAATTGAAGATACCATCGGTCTGGATGCGAGCGATGCCCCGTGTGTATCCGCAAAAACCGGACTCAATGTGGATCAGGTTCTGGAGGCCATTGTTCAGCATATTCCTGCGCCGGAGGGAGATCCGTACACTCCCCTGCAGGCGCTGATTTTTGACGCTTTTTATGATAATTACCGCGGCGCGATCTGTTTTGTGCGCATCAAACAGGGCACCATCAAACCGGGAATGCGCATGCGTCTAATGGCCACCGGCGGCGAGTTTGATGTGGTTGAAGTCGGCATTTTCAGCCCCGGATATGAAAGCCGTGACGCGCTGAAAGCCGGAGACGTGGGTTATGTGGCCGCCAGTATCAAAGACGTCAGTGAAACTCATGTGGGAGATACGATTACCGATGCTTCCCGTCCCGCCGGGCAGCCACTTCCGGGATACAGACATGTGACACCGATGGTCTACTGCGGGATCTATCCGGCAGACGGCGCGGATTATCCCGCTTTGAAAGACGCGCTCGAAAAATTACGGATGAATGACGCTTCTCTTTCCTTTGAGCCTGAAACCTCCGTCGCGCTTGGCTACGGATTCCGGTGCGGATTCCTGGGCCTCCTGCACATGGATATTATGACCACGCGGCTGGAAAGAGAATTTGATCTGAATCTTGTCACGACCGCTCCGAGTGTGATTTACAAAGTGAATAAAACAAACGGTGAAATCCTGATGATTGATAATCCGACGAATCTTCCGCCGGTGACAGAAATCGATTATATGGAAGAACCGTATGTGCATGCGGTGATTTATACTCCCCAGGAGTTTGTCGGAACGCTCATGGATTTGTGTCAGGACAAGCGGGGAACGTTTATTGATATGCAATATGAGGGCAATCGCGTGAAGTTGAATTATGACTTACCGTTAAATGAGATTATATTTGATTTTTTTGATCAGATTAAAAGCCGTAGCCGGGGATACGCTTCCTTTGATTATGAATTAAAAGACTACCGAAGAAGCGATTTGGTCAAACTAGATATCCTTCTCAATGGTGAACTCTGTGACGCGTTTTCAATGATTGTCCATCGGGACAAAGCGTATGCGAGAGGGCGCAGTATCGCCGAAAAGCTCAAAGATGTCATTCCGCGCCAAATGTTCGAAATCCCGATTCAGGCGGCCATCGGCGGAAAAGTGATCGCGCGCGAAACGGTCAAGGCTATGCGAAAGGATGTTCTGGCAAAATGCTACGGCGGAGATATTACGAGAAAAAAGAAATTGCTGGAAAAACAAAAAGAGGGAAAAAAGCGGATGCGGCAATTCGGTACGGTTCAGGTGCCGAGCGAGGCGTTTATCGCTGTGCTGAAAATGGATACATAATGAATTACGATGCACTGTCTTTCGAACCCGGCCGCGCTGTTTGTTTCAGCGGGCACCGGTTCATTTCGCGGGAAGTTCTCCCCGCTCTTCGCCTTCACCTGTCTCAGGCCGCCCTTGATGCGTATCATCAGGGGTACAGATATTTCCTTTCCGGCGGCGCGCGGGGTTTTGATCTGCTGGCCGCGGAGGTGGTTCTCACTCTGAAGAATACCCACCCGTCCGTCCGTCTGATCATGGTTTTGCCATGCGGTGATCAGACTCAGAAATGGTCCGCCGCCGACCGGCTCAGATATCAGAAGATCCTTGCTCAGTCTGATCAGAATATTATTCTTTCGGATAGATACTATGAAGGTTGTATGCAAGTCAGAAATCATTTTCTGGTCGATCATTCCGAAAAATGTATCTGCTATATGAAGTATTGCCGCGGCGGAACCTGGCACACGGTTTCGTACGCCGATAAAAACCGAAAAATTATTTTAAATCTTGGGGAAATGTGAAATGGAGATCTATGTTCATATTCCTTTTTGCGTCCAAAAATGCGCGTATTGCGACTTCCCTTCTTTTTGCGCGGACCGGGAAACGATGGAAACTTATATTTCCTGTCTCCTTGCGGAAGCGGAACAATGCTCCGCCTTCATTCAGGAGTCGATTCAAACTGTTTATATCGGCGGAGGCACTCCCTCCATTCTCCCGGATGATTTATGGGAGAAGCTTTTAAGCGGCTTAAATCATTCGTTTGCTTTGAATAATGTGTTTGAATTTACCTCTGAATGTAATCCGGGTACGCTTCGTGAAAATTGGTTAAAAATTTCCCGCGGCTATGGTGTCAACCGAATATCCATGGGTATTCAGGCGTCTGAGGAAAAGCAATTGCAAACTCTGGGCCGTATTCACGGGTTCAGGGATGCCGTCAATTCTGTGGAAATGATTCGGAAATCGGGCTTTCAAAATCTGAATGCAGATTTGATTTTCGGCTTCCCAGGCCAATCTGTGAAAGATTGGAAGGAGACACTGAAAAAAATTCTGTTTCTGGCCCCGGATCATATCAGCGCGTACGGTTTAATTCCCGAGGAGGGAACCCCGCTGGGAGACGCGATTTTGAACCGCCGCGTACAATTACCTCCCGAAGAAGAGGAACGGGATATGTACTCCATCCTTCAGCAGGAATTAAAACGTGCGGGATTTTATCAGTATGAAATTTCAAATTTTGCCCGGCCGGGATATGCCTGTCTTCATAATATGGGTTATTGGCTGCAAAAACAGTATATCGGCATCGGGCTTGCGTCTTCATCCATGATTTATGTTTCATCTCCGGCCCTTTCTTATCGCAGAGTGAAAAACGAAGAAATTTTCAGGCAATATATTGATTCTTTTCGCTTGAATCAGCGCCGTTTCGCGGAGGATGAAACCATCCGGTTTCCCGAAACATGCTTTGAAACAATGATGCTGCATTTAAGAATGAACACCGGCGTCTCCGAAACTGTTTTTCAAAGGCTGCATCATGTCAGTATACTCAATTTGTATCAAAATAATCTTCAGAAGTATGAAAAAGATCACCTCATCCGGTGTTCAGGCGGCAGATGGAAGTTAACCGAAAAAGGCAAAGATCTTCAAAACGCGTTATTGGTTGACTTGCTTTCACCGGATCATGATTAATTCAGCGCAATTTTAACATCGTTCAAAAAGTTTTCGGATGCCGTCACAATGTCTTCATATTCCTGGGCAAAATCGGGATTGGATTGCATTTCGATAATGCTTTTGTTTACTTCATCCAATAACAAAGCATCCCCGAAAACCCCCTGGCCAGCCTCCCCGCTCTGCCGGGTGCCTGTGAGATCCCCGGGGCCCCGCTGTTCAAGATCTTTCTGAGCGACCAGAAAACCATCGTTTGTCCGGCACAGAATTTGCAGTTTTTTTGTCGAGGACGCCAAAAGAAAACACCAACTGTCCTCTTCTCCCCTTCCGACTCTGCCTCGCAGCTGATGAAGCTGGCTCAGTCCGAAACGTTCCGCGTTTTCAATAATCATCACGGTCGCGTTCGGAACATTCACCCCCACCTCAATCACGGTTGTCGCGATCAGAACATCCGTCTCCCCGTGCAAAAACTGTTCAAGAACCCGCTCCTTTTCGGCCGGTTTCTGCTGTCCCCATGTCAGGCCGACCCGAAGTTCTTTTAATTCGTTTTTGCTCAACTCATCAAACAATGCTTTCGCGCTTTTCACATTTTCCAGAGACTCGCTGTCTTCGACAAGCGGACAGACAATATATGCCTGCCGGCCTTTTGCGACCTCCCGGCGGAGAAATTGATACATGTCATGCCTTTTTTCCCCCGGAACCAGAAATGTTTTCACGGGCTTTCGCCCGGGCGGAAGTTCGTCGATGACCGAAAGATCAAGATCGCCGTACAGGATCAATGCCAGAGTGCGCGGAATCGGCGTCGCGGACATGACCAGCACATGGGGCATTTTCTCATTTTCGCCGGGGCAAATCCCTTTATTCTGCAACGCGCTTCTCTGACGAACCCCGAATCGGTGCTGCTCATCCGTAATCACAAGCCCTAATTCGCGGTAATTTACATTTTCGCTGATCAGGGCATGAGTTCCGAAAATGGCATGGCAGGTTCCTTTTTCCAGTTCGTCAAGAATCTTTCTTCTGTCTTTTTCTCTGGTGTTCCCCGTCAGCAGCTCACAGTGAATGCCCAAAGGCTCCAGAATTTGTTTCGAGCTTTCATAATGCTGCCTTGCCAATATTTCCGTGGGAGCCATCATCGCGGACTGAAATCCCGCGGTAAAGCTGAGAAAAACCGCCCCGAATGCCACCGCCGTCTTCCCGCATCCGACGTCGCCTTGCACCAAACGGGACATGGCCGTCTCGCGGCACAGATCCCTTTCAATTTCACGCAAAACCCGCTTCTGAGCCGTCGTCGGCCGAAATGGTACGTGGTTCCAGAATCTTTCCGCTGTTTCATCTGACAGATTCATTGCCCAGCCGGATGCTTTCTGTCTTTTCTGCTCCGCAACCGCGATCAGGTACATCAGCGTGTTTTCAAAGGAAAGGCGACGTCTGGCCTGCGTCAATTGGTCCGGTGATTCCGGAAAATGGCATTGACGAATTGCGTCCGTCAGGGGTATTAAATGATTTCTTTGCAGAAAAGAAGCAGGCAAAGTTTCCGGAATCTCCTGCCCAATAGATCTTATTGCCTGTTCCACGAGAGATCGATATGTTTTCGCCGGAATTCCTTTCACTTGACGGTAAACGGGTTCCCATCCGAATGCTGTAATTCTTTTAGGGTTTTGGAAAACCCGCTGATGACGGCTGTCCGTGATTCGTCCGTAAAGGGCAATTTCGGTGTTGACCGGAATTTTCGCCATCCACGGTTCGTTATACCAGCATAAAGCCAATGATCCGCTCCCGTCGTAAAGTTTCGCGGTGACCCGGCTTTTACCGTGAAACCAGGCGATCTTCGGTCTTTCGTCAACCTTCCCGATGATCATTACCGGATCCGTGCATCTCGTGTTGCAAGGATACTGTGTCATATGATCTTCGTATCTTACCGGGAATTGAAACAACAAATCGCGCAACGAGTCAATACCCGCTGCGCGAAGAGATTTCAGCCTTGTCGGACCCAAACCGCTCAATTGCTCCAGTTCCATTTTTACTCCACGGAGATCAGATAATAGTATAAAGGCTGCCCGCCGTTATGATATTCAACGTCGCAGTCGGGATACAGCTCAGAGAGTTCTTTGGACAGATTTTTCGCGTCTTCTTCCTGCAGATCCGCGCCGTAATAAACCGTAATCAGTTCATCGTCATCGGTAACAACTTTTTTGAGGGTTTCAAGCGCGACATCATGGATCGAAGACCCGGAAAATTCAATCTGCCCGTTATGAAGGCCGATAATATCGCCCTCATTGATCTTCAGATCGTTGTATTCGCTGTCCCGGATCGCGTATGTGACCATGGCGGTCTTCACATGCTCCGCGGCCTCGCTCATTTTCTCAAAGTTCTCGTCCGCGTCCTGATCCACTTGGAACGCGATCGCGGCCGCAATGCCCATCGCCACGTTTTTTGTGGGAATAACGCGTACATCCCTGCTGCTCATCTTAGCGGCCTGATTCGCTGCGAAAATCACATTCCCGTTATTGGGAAGCACAAAGATATGTGCCGCGTGCACGGATTCAATCGCGCTCAGAATATCGTCCACCGAAGGATTCATCGTCTGGCCGCCTTCTACAATTTGATCCACGCTCAGGTCAGCGAAAAACTGAGAAAATCCGTTCCCCAGCGATACGGCGACCATGCCGTATTCTTTGTCGGGCACGGTCACCGCCTCTTCTTCCGCCGTCGCTCCGGGTGCTCCAAGTTCTCTCTTTTTCTCAGCAAGGTTGTCAATTTGAATCTTGCTGATTTCACCTAACTCCACGCCGTATTCAATCGCCGATCCGGGATGATCCGTATGGACATGAACCGTCGCGCCCGTCAGATCTCCGCTCACCCGTACGCAATCCCCGATCCGGTTCAGCCTTCTGCGGAAAGAATCGAGATCGTGTTCATCGCAGTCATCTTTAAAATGGTTGATCTCAAAAGAAGTACAGTACGTGTATGTCAGCTCGCGGCTTAAATCGTGCCAGTCGTCCCCTTCAGGTCCGGCCTCTTCTGATTCTACGGTAAAAGTGGAAATGTCTTCCCCTCGCAAAACCGCTGCGTACCCCTGATAAATATACATCAGGCCGCGCCCGCCGGAGTCAACGACCCCGGCCTGCTTCAATGCCGGCAGCATGTCCGGGGTTTTTTTCAGTATCGCCTCGCCGCTCGTCAGCATCACGTTGATCAGCGCTTCATAATCCTCCGGATCTTTCCGAGCCTGCGCCATGGCGTCTTCCGCGACGACTCTGGCAACGGTCAGGATCGTCCCCTCTTTGGGTTTCATAACCGCCTTATAAGCAACCTCCGCGCCTTTGGTCAAGGCTTCCGCGAATTGCACAGGTGTAATTTTGTCTACGCCTTTCAGCGCTTTGGCAAAGCCTCTGAACAGCTGACTTGTAATAACGCCGCTGTTGCCTCGCGCGCCTTTCAGGGCACCTTTGGACAGCGCGCTGGCCGCTTCATCCGCGCGCAGAAATTCTTTTGAATTCACCTCGCGTATGGCAGATTGCATGGTCAGGGTCATATTCGTCCCGGTGTCCCCGTCCGGAACCGGAAATACATTCAAGGCGTCCACCGTCTCCCGGTTTTTCTCCAGCAGCGATACCCCCGCGGTCACCATGTCTTTTAACAACAAACCATCAATCGATTTGAACTGTATCAAAGGAAAGTCCCTCCGTTCAACACAATTTGTTTTCTGTCAGCCTTCGGCAAACATCTTCAGATCCGGATCCCCTCAACTGAAATGTTCACCTTACGAACTTTAATGCCGGTCATGCTTTCCAGCTTGTATCGAACGGTATCAACGATCGTCTTGCAAACTTCCGCAATGGAAACGCCGTATTCAACAATGATAAAGAGATCCACATCCAGCATATCTCCGACATTGCGAATCTGTACACCCTTGGAAAGATTTTCTCTTCCGAGCCATTCCACAATCCCGTCGGTCGCTCTCTTCCCGCACATGGCCACAATCCCGTAACACTCAAGCGCGGCATACCCCACAACCTTCATCATCACATCTTCAGAAATAAAAACCGTTCCTTCGTCGTTCTTAATCTTACACTCCATCGGTTTCATCCCTCCCGTTCCTGCTGGCTTACAGCCTCAGTGCGCTCACAAAGGACTATAAAATTATACAGGAATTTAGAACTATAATCAAGCGTTTTAAAAAAAGACCTTGACAATGATCAGAAAAAAAATATAATCAAAGCAACGCGTTGAAGGGAAGAAGACTGCACATTGCCTTCACAGAGAGTTTCCGGTTGGTGCGAGGAAACATGGTCGTACAGGATATACACCCCGGAGCGTATTCGCAGTTTTGCGACCGGTACGCCGGTTATCGCGTCAGAGGGCATGCTTTTAGCGAACATGCTGAACGGAAGTGGTACCGCGGCACATCCCCGCCTTCCAAGGGGATGTGTTTTTTTATTCGGAAAGGAGGAGTATGTATGGCGGAAAACATTTTATTTGCACATCGGTTTGACGAAGTGTCTGGAAGCGCAATTCGCGAAATTTTTAAAATTATTGCCCAACCGGGAATGATCTCCTTTGCGGGTGGTAATCCTTCCGCAAACGCTTTGCCGGATGAACTGGTTTCTCAAATCGCTCAAAATGTATTGCAAAGCGATGGAAAAAGAATTTTACAGTATGGCGCAACCGAGGGATATCCTCCATTTGTGGATTGCCTGAAAGTTTATTTAAGGAATCACTTGAATTTAACGCCGGAAACAGTTCTTCCGGTCACGGGATCTACCCAGGCTATGGATTTGCTATGCAAAGCATTGATTGATCCGGGTGACCGAATTATTGTTGAAAATCCGTCTTTTCTCGGTAATCTTCAATGTATGCGCCTGTATCAAGCGGAACTCGTTCCGGTTGACAGTGATGAAAATGGTCTGCTGCCAGGATCTCTGGAGCAACTGGTGATTCAAACGAAACCGAAGATGATTTATACCATCCCCACATTTCAGAATCCTACGGGCAAATCGCTTCCGGTAGATCGTCGTAAAGCCATTGCGGATATCGCTAACCGATATCATGTTGTGGTCGCAGAAGATGATCCGTATCGAGATTTGCGGTATTCCGGAAGCGAATTACCTTCGATTCAAAGTTTCGACCAAAACGGCTGGGTGGTTTATCTCGGCAGTTTCAGCAAAGTAATTTCCCCCGGCCTGCGGGTCGGATTTATGGCCGGAAATGAGAATATTCTTCGAAAATGCACCATTGGAAAGCAATCCACGGATGTTCATACTGCAAATTTAAATCAGGCAATTGTGGATCAATTTATCCGGCAGGATCTTCTTCCCGGGCACGTGAAAAAAATTTGTGAGAATTACAAAATTCAGTGCAAAGCCATGCTGGCCGAACTTGAATCTTTTCCCGAAGGTGTTCGGTTTACGCGGCCGGAAGGCGGGCTGTTTATCTGGGTTGAATTACCAGAGGATATGATCGCCAAGGAACTGCTTCAAAAAGCCATAGAAAACAAAGTAGCTTTTGTTCCTGGAACTCATTTCTATGTCGATGGCGGTCACGAAAACACTCTTAGACTGAATTTTTCAAACAGCAGCGTTGAACAGATTCAAATCGGTATGAGAACGCTTTCAAAATTAATTTATAATTAATTAAAGGCTAAAGGAGGAAAATTTGATGGAACACATTCTTGACATTTTGAAAGACCGGGGTTTTATTGCCCAAACGACATTTGAAGACGAATTGTATGAACAACTGAAATCACCCACAACTTTTTATGTCGGCTTTGATCCGACTGCAGACAGTCTTCATATTGGTCATTACATTCCGATCATGGCTATGGCACATATGCAACGCGCCGGTCATAAACCAATCGCGCTGATGGGTGGAGGTACGGCCATGATCGGGGATCCGTCCGGAAAAACAGATATGAGAAAAATGATGACAACCGAGACGATTGACCACAATGTTGAATGCATTAAAAAACAAATGGCTCGCTTTTTGGATTTCAGCGAAGGTCAAGCTATTATTGTAAATAACGGTGATTGGTTAAGAAACCTGAATTTTATCGAATTTATGAGAGATATTGGTTCCATGTTTAATGTGAATCGTATGTTGACAGCGGATTGTTACAAAGCGCGTATGGCAACTGAAAACGGATTGAGTTTTCTGGAATTTACTTACATGCTGATGCAGAGCTATGATTTCCTTGAACTTTTTAATCGCTATGGTTGCCGGTTGGAAATGGGTGGAAATGATCAGTGGAGTAATATGCTTGGCGGTGCGGATTTGATTCGCAGAAAACTTGAAGGTGAGAAAGCTTTTGCTTGCACATTCCAACTCCTTCTGACGCACGACGGACGTAAAATGGGTAAAACGGAAGCCGGTGCTTTGTGGCTCGATCCTAATAAAACATCCCCCTTTGCGTTCTATCAATACTGGAGAAATGTAGACGATCAGGATGTGCAAAAATGTCTGGCCTTGCTGACGTTCCTTCCGATGGACGAAGTTCGCAGATTGGGTGCGCTCCAGGGAGCAGAAATTAATGAAGCCAAAAAGGTTCTGGCTTATGAAGTGACAAAGCTCGTTCATGGTGAAGACGAGGCGAAGAAGGCGGAGGAAGCCGCAAAATCCCTCTTTGGCGGCGGAGATTTATCTTCGGAGAATATCCCTTATATCATTATTTCCGAAAATGACTTGAATGCCGATCCGAGAGTGACTTCCCTGCTAGTCAAATCAAATCTTTGCAAAAGCCAAAGCGATGCCAGAAAACAAATCGAACAGAATGCTGTGTCGATTAACGGCATTAAAATCACGAATGTGCAAGCCGTGGTGACAAAAGACATGTTTAAAGATGATAGCATCATTATGAAAAAAGGCAAAAAGAATTATTGCCGTATTACAATGCAGTGAAAACATCATACATAACGATTGCGTCCAGCGCCTTTTCCGAAATAGAAATCCAGAGAAGTCGCTTTTTGGGCAACGCTTGGCCGTGCGAAACGGAAGAAGATGCAATTCGACATATTAAAGAAACAAAAGAAAAAATGGCCGACGCCCGCCATCATTGTTATGCTTATATTATTGGATTAAATGCCGGGATAATAAGGTATAATGATGATGGTGAACCGGGCGGTACTGCCGGACTGCCGATTCTGAACATTTTGCGCAATCAGAAGATTGTCAACTGTTGTGTAGTTGTCACAAGATACTTTGGCGGAATTTTACTGGGAACAGGCGGGTTAGTTCGTGCTTATTCACAAACAGCCAAGGATGTTATCGATGCTGCCGGCATTGTTATAATGGAAAAAACCATGAGAGATTTATGCGAAATCCCTTATTCCGCATGGGAAAGCGTACGTTACTACCTGCAACATCAAACTTCGCAAATTTCCAATGTTGAATATGGAAGTACAATTACTTTCACATTGTTTACCCGGGCAGAAGAAAGAGATAAGATTATAGCCGGCATGGAAAACGCTACTGGTCGACAAGTCTTAATCCTGCCCGAGGAAACAATGTATTATCCGTGGAAACAAAATTAAGCGATTTCAAGAGCGATTTTCATCATATCACGGAAGCTGATTTGTCTTTCCTCGGCCGGAAGGCTCTCACCTGTTACAATGCTGTCCGAAATTGTGCAAAGACAAAGCGCGTTTTTGTCTGCCCTGGCTGCGTTTAAATATAAAGCAGCAGATTCCATTTCAACCGCGAGAACCCCCAGTTTACGAAGCGCGGTTGAATTTTTGCTTTCATCATAAAATGTGTCAGAAGAATAAAGCGGACCGCAGACAATGTTCTTCCCCATCGAATGCGCAGCATCTACTGCTTTGCTCAATAATTCATAGCTGCAACAAGGAGCAAGATTCCCTCTGACACCAAATTGAGAACCAAAATTTGAATCCGTATAAGCACTCATTCCTGCCACAATATCCATCAGATGTAATTTTTCAGTCATGGCTCCTGCAGAACCAATTCTAACAATGTTTTTCACATCATAAAAATTAAATAATTCATAGGAATAGATACCAATAGAAGGCATCCCCATTCCACTGGCCATAACAGATACGCGCTTCCCCTGATAGAATCCGGTATAGCCTTGAACACCCCTTACATTATTCACTAATTCCGCATTTTCAAGAAAATTTTCCGCAATAAATTTAGAACGCAATGGATCTCCGGGCATTAGAACGGTTTCAGCAAATGCGCCCTCCGGTGCGTTGATATGCGGTGTCGGGATACTACTGGACATTAAAAGCGCCTCCTTTTAAATAATATAACGAACTGTCTATTTGGGAAGACAGATCATTGTTGAGAAAGTATATTATGAATATTTTGTGAGATTTGAGAAAGTTCAGTTAAATCTAACAATAAGATACTGCCATATGGAGCGCATAATACATTTTCCAAGGCAAGACGATAAGTTGAAATAATTTCAAGAATTTGATCCGGTTCTGTATTTGAGTCCGAATTGGAGAGCGATGTAATAATAGAATCACAAATTAAGCTCCAAAGATCATTCAGTAAATCCAGACAAACAGAAGATGTTCTTTCCGGAAATTGAACATAAGCGGACCGTTGCAAAACAATCAAAGAAAGGTTGTTAACAAAATCCGTTAAAAAAGCTTCCTTAATCGCGGATTGATAAGCATTTCGAATGGAAACTCCTTCCGGCAAAGAAAAAACAGGAATAATCAATTTCAGAAAATCCATATTTTCAGGACGAAACGGCATAATAAAAGAAATTAGCAAATTTAATGCCTTCAAACCATCTGAAGGTTGTTCAATTTCGTGAAATTGAGCACACGCTTCTTTTGCTCTATTTTCACAAATTGTTTTCAACAGAATTTCTTTGCTTTCGAAATGATGATAAAAGCTTCCCTTGCTTAAATGAAGAACATTTAAAATATCCTGAATACTGGTGTTTTCATATCCTTTTGATGTAAAAAAAGATTCTGCTGTTTTTAAAATTTGTTGTTTTCGTATATCTCCCTTTAACATACTGTATTTTCTCCTTTCGCCTTGCCGGCACGAATACCGCTCATAAATGCAAACATTAAATTAAAACCACCGCAATCCCCGTCAACATTTAAAGCTTCTCCGGTAACAAATAACCCGGATGATAAACGCGATTCCATCGTGTGAGGATTAATATCTTTGCAGTCAATTCCGCCGGTCATGATCTGGGCAGAATTGAAATCAAGCGTTTCATTAATTCGAACACGATAAGAAAATAAGATTTCCGATATTCGACGAAGTTGAGTGTCATTTAAGGATACATTTCTTTCTCCCCGCATGACCAAACCAGACTGTTTACAAATCGCGAAAGCCAGTTTTGGCATACATAAGCCGGAAAGTAAACTGACCGGAGAAGCAAAAGGCAATCGTTTTCTTTGATTAATCAAATAAGAAAAAGCATCGTCACAAGAATCAAACAAATCCGGAACAAAATTGATTTGACAAACCGTATGACCGGGAATCACAAAACGTGCACATTGCATTATGCAAATGCCGCTTAATCCGCTGTCAGTAAATAAAATTTCCCCGGATTCTTGGTGTACAATTAAATCGTCAACAATTAATGAAACGTTTCCTCTGGCGCGGATGCCGCTTAAACCGGATACGGACTTCAAATCAGATTTTAGAGGAACCAAAGACGGGGTGATAGGAATTATTGTATGTCCGAAAGGAACTAAAAGAAAATCAAAGAAATTATTTCCACCTAATTTCGGCTGTGCAGCACCTCCTGTTGCCACAATAACCCTGGAAGCAAAATAACATTTCTCTGAAGTATACACATAATAACCCGAAGGCTGACGCTGAAGAGAAATTACTTCTTGATTTACAAGAATTGGAATTTTCTTTTTGGTCAATTCATCTTGAAGTACATTAAGAACAGATGAAGATTGAAATGTACACGGATAACCTCTGCCAACGTAATCATATCTGATTTTCAGCCCCAAAGATTCCCAAAAATCAGTCAAAGTATCGATATAATCCTTTCCTAAAACTCTATGAGCAAATTCAGAATCTCCATAATAAACAAGGTCGTTTAAATTCATCAGATTACAGCGCCCGTTTCCTGACGCAAGAATCTTTTTCCCGGCACGATCCATCCGTTCGAGAATTAAGACTCTTTCTCCGTTTCTGCCTGCTTCAATTGCGGATACAAGACCTGAAGCCCCGCCACCAATGACAATACAATCAAAATCAGACATCATCAAAGCATTCTCCCCTACAAACAGACTTCGGTTCATTCCTGTATATGATAAATTGACTTCAGTTCATTTGTCAAGCTTCCAGACTCAGTTCTGATAATTAAAGGCGGCATCGGATGCAAAAGCGGTTTGGCATTTTTAATTCCTTCAATCAGAACTAAATCGGCTGGTTTAAATGTGTTTGAATAAACGAGGCGAAACCTTTTGGGCTCAATCGAATAACTTCTCATTGTTTCCATCAAATTAAACATTTGTGCCGCGGGATAAATCAAATAAATACGTCCTTTTCCCTTTAAAATTCTTTTGGTTAATCTGAAGATGTTTTCAATTAAGTTTTCTTTCTGCATCTTGGCAGCTGCAACTGCGGGAAATGGACTTTGTTCCCATCGTCCGCTTTCACCGTAAGGAGGATTGCAAATGACACAATCAATACTTTCAGAAGGAATGTCTTTGTCCTGTACATCATTCAAATCTTTACATAATACTTTCATTTGAGATTCGAGATGATTATATTTTATTGATCTTTGAGCCATTTCGGCTATTTCCGATTGAATGTCAATGCCGATAAAACGGGAGCCTTTCTCTCTTGCCCAAAGCAATAACATTAAAATTCCGGATCCACATCCTAAATCCACCACAATATCTTTGGGTTTTATTTGGGCAAAGTCAGAGAGCAAAACAGAATCCATGCCAAATCTGAAACCAGATTTCTTTTGAAAAATGAACAAATTTTTATATTTAAGATCATCCAGTGTTTCCCCGTCAGGAATAAGCGTATTTTCCATAAAAGTAAAACGGGATGCGCCGGCATTGGCGCATCCCTGTCCGCTCCTTTGTGTAAAATCAGAGTGTAAATCAGTTGGCAACCAGGCTTTGATAAATCTTTAAATATTCAGCTGCGGAATGAGTCCAGCTGTAATCACCGTTCATCCCACGCTGTTGCAGCGTCTTCCAAACATCCTGATGATCGTTATAATAGCTGATGGCTCTTTCAATAGTATGCAGCATATCATGCGCGTTATAATTGAAGAATGTAAAGCCATTCCCGTCACCGGTGTATTCATTGTAGCTTAAAACGGTATCCCTTAAACCGCCGGTTTCACGAACAATCGGAATTGTGCCGTAGCGCATAGCAATCATCTGGCTTAATCCACAGGGTTCAAACTGGCTTGGCATCAGGAACATATCCGCGCCAGCATAAATTTGATGCGCAAGTGCATGATCCATTGTGAAGCGTGCGGCCACTCTTCCGTGATATTCGCTTTCAGCCCAACTGAACAGGTTGAAATAACGTCCTTCACCCATTCCCAACACAACCAGCTGAACATTCTGACGCATAATGTCGGCAATCACATAATCCACGAGATCCAATCCCTTTTGATTGCTGAGCCGGCCAACCATACCGATAATCGGAACATCAGGATCAATATTTAATTCAAGATTCTTTTGTAATGCCTGCTTGCATTCCTTTTTTCCGTCCATGTGTTTCACATCATAATTGGCCTGAATATTTTTATCTGTTGCCGGATTATAATCCTGCATATCAATCCCGTTAATGACGCCATGCAAGTCTTTCTTCCGGGCCCGAAGCAGACCATCAAGTCTTTCTCCGTAATATGCTGTCTGAATTTCTTCGGAATAAGACGGGCTGACTGTGGTAATTACATCAGCATAAACCAAAGCAGCCTTCATAAAATTCGCACAACCATAACATTCCAATTTATCATTCGTCCACAGGCTGTCTCCCAGTCCCAGTACATCTTGTACCTCTCGAACACCGAAAATGCCTTGATACTGCAGATTGTGGATTGTATATACGGTTTTCATATTCGCATAGAAAGGCAGATGAGCATATTGAATTTTCAGTAATGCCGGAACCATGCCACTCTGCCAATCATGAGCGTGGATTATATCAGGTTGAAAATCAATAATCGGAAGCATATTTAACACACCGCGGCAGAAAAACCCGAATCGTTCGTACTCATCCCCGCCCATGCCATAAATATAGGATCTTCCAAAGTAATACTTATTGTCCATGAAATACCAGGTTACATTATCCTTTTTCAGCATTTCAATACCGCAATACTGGCGCCGCCAACCCAACTGAATTTCAAAATCACAAACATGGCTCATTTTTTCCACCCATTCCTGAGGAATGGCGGAAAAAAGAGGAATAATCACCCGCACATCATTACCTTCATTAGCAAGTACAGGAGCCAGAGCACCAACCACGTCAGCCAGACCACCCGTTTTTACAAAAGGTACAGATTCACTGGCTACAAATAAAATTTTCATAATAAATCCTCCTTTTTTTAAACCGGCGGCTGCCAGATAGATGACAGCCGCCTGAATATAAATTAAACAATGACTTTTTTACCAATAACGATGGGATAGGCTTCCGGACCAATCAACTTGGTATTACGTTTAATAACTGATTGTTTATCCATAATGCAGTTTTCAATATAAGCACCCGAATTCACTTGTCCATCCTGCATAATAATGCAATTTTTCACATGTGCATCCGGAGCGATTTTAACTCCCCTGAAAAGAATACTGTTTTCAACCGTCCCCTCAATTTGGCATCCATCTGCCATTAACGAATTAACGACGGAGGCATGATCTCCATAATATGTGGGCATTTCATCGCGAACCTTGGTATAAATCGGAAGATTATCACGGAATATACCTTTTCTCTTATCCGTGTCCAAGATATCCATATTGAATTTAAAATAACTTTGAACCGAATCAATTCTCCAGCACTCGCCTTTATACTCATAAGCATTTACTTTATACTGGCCTTCTCTGATCATCGTCATCAGTAAATCCCTGTCAAGATCATGTAAACCATGAGCGACTGCCTTATCAACCAACGAAAGCATCAGCTCACGCTTAATGATCAAAACTTTCATATAAGCATTTTCATAGGTCGGATGCGTAGGCTGAATTTCCATATCAACAACATTACCGGTTTCATCCAAGCTCAGATAAGTACCCAATTCATCGCGGCGCATAGACGGATCTTTGGTGTACATCAAAGTCATACCAGCGTTTGTATCCTTATGAAAACGAAGCATTTCATCAAAATCGGCATTATAGATGATGTCGCTGCCACTCAAAACCAAGGTCTCCTGTTTGCTACGTTCCAAGTAATTTGTGTTGGATCTGATCCCGTCCAACAGACCGGTATAAACGCCAACATTTTCTCGGGTTAAAAAAGGAGGAAGGATATGTAAACCTTCGTTTTTTCCGTGAAGATCCCATTCTTTTCCGGAACCCAGATGATCCATCAGGCTATGGTAATTTTTCTGCATAATAACACCAACATTTTTAATGCCAGCATTAACCATACTGGAAACTTGAAAATCAATTACGCGAAAACGAGCAGCAACCGGCAATGCGGCAATTGCCCTGAGCATGGTCAGCTCACGTAACCGCGTGTCATTTTCTCCGGTATAAATGATTCCCATAACATTTTTCATGTTCAACGATCCTTTCTGTTATTCGAAAATTATCAAAGGACAGAATCAGCGTCAACCTGCGTTCCTGCACTGACGCTGGCACCTGCAGGCAAAACTACATCATGGCCGACAACGGCAATATTGCCGGTTTCTTCCCCAACAAAAGCCCCGGCGCCGATTGTCGCATTTTCAGCAACGATTGCGCGTCTGACAACAGCTCCTCGTTTAATTACGCTGCCAGGCATAATCACACTATCCTGTACGTTTGCTCCTTCTTCAACAACAACTCCGGCAAAAATCACGCTATGGCTGACATTACCGTAAATCTCGCTTCCTTCGGTAACAAGTGAGTCAGATACCTGCGCGCCTTTTGCGATATAATGCGGAGGGAAACCGGGATTTCTTGAATAAATACGCCAACTCTTATCATGCATATCAATCGGCATGGGTTTTAAAAGCAAGTCCATATTGGCTTCCCACAAACTTTCAATTGTACCGACATCTTTCCAGTATCCTTCAAAGTTATAAGCAAAAAGGATTTGATTATCCTTGAGCATAGTAGGAATTATATTCTTACCGAAGTCGTTGGAACTTTCTTTGTTTTCTTCATCTTCAGTCAGATATTTCCGTAACTTGGTCCATGTGAAAATGTAAACACCCATAGATGCCTTGTTGCTTTTCGGTTGCTTAGGTTTCTCCTCAAACTCAATTATACGATTATCGGAATCTGTATTCATAATACCGAAACGAGGTGCTTCCTCCCAGGGAACCTCACGAACAGCAATTGTTGCATCAGCGCCATTACGGATATGATCATTAAGCATTTTATTATAATCCATTTTATAAATGTGATCACCGCTTAAAATTAAAACATAATCCGGATTATACTGCTCAATAAAAGCCATATTCTGATAAATGGCATTTGCTGTACCGCGATACCATTCTCCACTGGCACCGGTTTGATAAGGAGGAAGAACAAAAACACCGCCATTTGAGATATCAAGATCCCAAGGCGCACCACTTCCAATATAAGCATTCAGTTCAAGGGGACGATACTGAGTCAAAACACCAACCGTATCGATTCCGCTGTTAGTGCAATTACTTAACGGAAAATCAATAATACGATATTTTCCGCCATAAGGAACCGCAGGTTTTGCAACATTTTTTGTCAGAATACCAAGACGGCTGCCTTGACCACCAGCTAAAAGCATCGCGACACATGTCTTCTTCCTTAACACAGATCCACACACTCCTTAATATTAGATGTTTCGAAACGAGTACCGAACCAAAACAGAAAGGATTAACAATCCGGTACTTTTGGATATATTTTACCCGCATTTAATCTAATTCGTCAAGTAGTAATGTCATCTTTTCAAAAGAATTCTCATCAACTTATTATTGTTTGTTTAACCGAAGGGGTATATAATTCTCATATGTAACCGGAGGGAGGAACGATCTATGATTTTGATTTCAGACACAACACTGCGTGATGGTGCTCAGGCTGAAGGGATTTCATTTTCCATCGACGATAAATTACAGATCGTTAAAGAATTGGATGAACTTGGAATTCATTGGATTGAAGCAGGAAACCCCGGGGCAAATCCGCTTGATTATACATTTTTTAAACAACTCATTCATCAACCTTCACTTAAAAATGCTCATATTTCGGCATTTGGTTCGACCAGAAGGCCTTATCAAAATGTATCGGAAGATCATTCTCTACAAATTTTATGTGAATGTCCGGCTGCCGTTAAAACAATTTTTGGAAAATGCTCTCAATATCAAATTAATCATGTTTTGAAATGTGACGAAGAAGAAAATTTTAAAATGATTGACGAAACCATCCATTTTTTAATACATAAACAAAATCATGTTTGGTTTGATGCCGAACATTTTTTTGATGCATATAAAGAAAACCCGGAATTCGCTTTAAAATCAATAAAAATTGCTGAAAATGCAGGTGCTGAACGAATCATCTTGTGCGATACAAACGGTGGAGCGCTTCCAAATGACATAAAAGATGCTTTGTCTGCCGCAAAGGAACAAATAACCGTACCTCTTGGCATTCATTGCCATAATGATTGCGGACTGGCGGTTGCAAATTCTTTAACGGCAATATTGAATGGGTGCGATTTAATCCAAGGAACAATCAGCGGAATAGGAGAACGATGTGGTAACGCTGATTTATGTACCCTGATCCCATTAGTTACTTTAAAATTGAAAAAGGAAAGCGTATCTGAACATCATCTTACACAACTGACACATGTCTCTCATGTTATATCAGAAATTATGAATATTACACCCAATGAAAATGCGCCTTTTGTCGGTTTTTCCGCTTTTGCTCATAAAGGAGGAATGCATATTGATGCAATTATAAAAGATCATACGACTTATGAACATATTGATCCGGAATCAGTGGGAAATCAGAGGCGTTTTCTGATTTCTGATCAATCAGGTAGCGCCGGAATCTATGCACGACTGAATAAAATTCTGCCGGAATTAAATCGAACCAGTCCGGAAATTATTTCTGTTGTAAATAAATTGAAATCAATGGAAGCGGAAGGTTATACTTATGAAAATGCTGATGGATCTTTTGAACTATTAGCATTAGATACTCTTGGTAAAAGACCTCGTTATTTCGAGGTTCGGGATTATCATGTTTTATGCCAGCAAGGACAGGGAGCCGCAACTGCTCAGGCGTACTTGAAAGTGGCCGTAAATGGAATAGAGGGAATTAACGCTGCCGAAGGTGATGGCCCTGTCAATGCACTTGATTTAGCATTAAGAAAAACACTGTCACTATTTTATCCAAGCATCAAAAAAATGCGCCTCCAGGATTTTAAAGTTCGTGTGATCAATTCTCATGGCACCGCGTCGAAAGTTCGAGTAGCTATTGAAAGTACAGATGGTGTACATCAATGGAAAACAGTAGGAGTCCATGATAACATAATACTTGCTTCATTAATTGCATTAATTGATTCCGTTGATTATATGCTGAATAAATATGTATCCGAAGATGAAATAAATGCTGCATCTCAAATCAATAAATCGTTTTCTGCGTCCAAAGAATAATCAATAATCCAGATTTTTTTCCAGTTTTCGCTTAATTCTCTGTAAAGCATTGTCAATGGATTTTACATGACGTCCCAAAGAATCAGCAATTTCCTGATAGCTTTTACCATCTAAATATGCATAAAGAACTTCAAGTTCCAAATCAGAAAGCACCTCTTTAATTTTACCATTGATATGGAGCATATTCTCTTGATTAATAATAATTTCTTCAGGATTGGATACTCGTCCCTCCATAATAACATCCATCAAAGTACGGTCGCTCTCTTCGTCATACAACGGTTTATTAAGACTGATGTAACTATTCAAGGGAATATGCTTTTGTCTTGTGGCTGTTTTAATAGCAGTGATTATTTGCCGGGTAATACAAAGCTCGGCAAACGCTCTGAAAGAACTTAATTTCTCTGATCGAAAATCACGAATCGCCTTGTAAAGCCCAATCATTCCCTCTTGAACAATATCCTCATGATCTGCACCGATTAAAAAATAACTACGCGCTTTAGAACGGACAAAGTTTTTATATTTATCCAGCAAATATTCTTCCGCAAAAGCATCTCCTTGATGTGAAAGTTCAACAATTTCTTCATCAGTCATGTCCTTAAAACGATCAAAAATGTCGTTTTGCTGAGAATCCGATCCGTTGAAGAGTCCATTGTTTTTTGCAGGCTTATTATCCATAATATTTACTCCGCTTACCAATTATTTTAATCTGCGACTACAAAACACTTTATACATCATTACACCCGCCGCAACAGAAGCATTCAAACTATCCAAAACGCCTTTCATCGGAAGAGAAACGGTAATATCACATTTTTCTTCAGTTAATCTGCTTAAACCATCGCCTTCGGAACCAACTACAATGGCTGTCCCATCTTGATAATCGAAAGCTTCAAAATCTTGGCCGGACATTGTCATCGCATATGTCCATATACCTTTCCGTTTCAAATCTTCTATCACTCTGTTCAGATTGGTTACACGAGCTACTTTTATATGTTCGATTGCCCCGGCAGAAGATTTAACAGCACTGGGAGTCAATCCGACACTTCTATGTTGAGGTAAAATTACACCATGAACACCTGTGCATTCAGCCGTTCTGATAATTGCCCCAAGATTATGCGGATCAGTTATACCATCAAGAATGACAATAAAAGGTGATTCGTTGCGTTCCTTTGCCTCTTCAAGAATTTCATCAACAGTAAAATATTTATATGCAGAAGCATATGCAATCAAGCCCTGATGATTTGGAGCAATCGCATCCAAATGTCTTTTGTCTACTTCCTGAACAAAAACTTTATTTTCGCGAGCTGTTCTGACAATTTCGAGAGCAGTGGATGACAATTCGCCCTTTTGAACAAGTAATTTTTCAAGATCTCTACCGCTTCGCAATGCTTCACGAATCGGATTCCTGCCACATAATATATTAGAATCATCGCTTTTCTGCGGAATTTGATTCTTGTCTCCATATTCAAAATCCCTGTAATCAAAATCATTGCGATCGACGGAATTTATTTTTCGAGAACGAGAACCGGAATTTCTTTGTGTGCTCACCTGTTTACTCTTGGAATATGAATTTGATATGAATTCTCGGAAATTCTCTTTCTTCATTACTTTTTTCCGATCCGATCCGGAATATTTATTTCTTTGTTCCGTCTCAATAATCTTGCCGGCTCCATGCTTGCCCACCTTATTAATCCCCCTTTCGATTCAAAAGTTCTTCCCGTTCCCGCCTTACCTGAAGCATTTTCCCGCATGATTTTTTTCCTTCAGGGCATGGACCGCGAAGACATCCCGGACCAGCATCAGAAAACAATTCCGGGGCGACATCCAGACACAACAAATGCATTTGTTTCGCCATTTCGCGGATCTCCCATTGCGCTCGATTACACATTCTTAGAGAGAAAAAATGCCTGAGCTCACGGACGTTCATTGTCATCAACAAGCGTGTTTCGCAAGCATTGGGTAAAACGAAGCGCGCATCTTCATTGGCAGTTTCACCGCTTCCAAGTAAATTCTGCCATTCATTGTACCATTCCTGAATGGTATCCATTTGCTGTCGATACTTATTAACAGCTGTTTCACCCAATTCTGAAATCCTGGGCGGAATAATATAGCCGAAACCATTCTCATATGAAACATAACGTTGACTTTGAACTGAAAAACTGGCAATTCTGTGCCTGGTCAGTTGTGCAAGTAAAACACGGCTAACTCCTTCAACGCCAAAGGTAAATGTAGCATGTTCGAAAACTGACTCATGTCCCATTTCCAGTAAATTATGAATAAAGGAGGATTGATCTTTTGCTTCGATTTTATTTTTTAAATCGGAAATAGTAGAACGGGAATAACATAATTTTGCAGCAAGAGAAATCGTTTCTTCAGGATCATAAGTATGACGAATCAGGGTCACCTGTAGTGATTTTTGATCAGCCATTATAATCATCCTCCTTAAGAATATAATTACATAATTCATTTAACCTGTCATGATTTCCGGTCAAATACAAATACCCGAGCAATGTTTCAAACGCAGTTGCTTCAGAATAAACCGCAGATGACTGATGATGAGGTGCAGGATGCCTGGAATGAGCATTGCGGCCCCGGTGTATCAGATCCATTTCAAGTTCATTTAAAAATGGAATCAACTGTCTCAAAAACGCAGCCTGAGCCGAAGCATTAACAAACCGAACACATTCAACATGCATGTGATGAAGATTTTTATGCTCTAAAATTAAAGTTGTTCTGATCTTCATTTCCCAATAACAATCTCCAATATAGGCAAGCTGTAAAGGATTAAATAATTTCGCTTCATTCTCTGGAAGGGGCGCATCATTAATTAACAAGCTTCCACCTCCTGCAACCAACTCGACTAATTATACCATACTTTATAAGTGATGTCGAAAAATAAAATACGAAAAATTTTTAAAATTAGGGGTTGACTTTATTGTTAAACCGTGTATAATAACACTCGTTCGCTTGAGCACCATTAGCTCAGTTGGTAGAGCACCTGACTCTTAATCAGGGTGTCTAGGGTTCGAGTCCCTAATGGTGTACAGACAGAAACCCCCGTAAGTTCGAAGCTTACGGGGGCGTTTTTTAACAGTTAAATTGGAAACCGTTTAAGTATACAAAAAAGCGCTCATACGAGCGCTTCAGTAATTACGCCTGAGCGGGAGCTCCAACAGGGCAAGTATCCGCACAGGCACCACATTCAATACAAACATCAGGATCAATAGAGTACTTGGTCTCGCCTTCAGAAATCGCACTCACAGGGCATTCAGCCGCGCAAGCACCACAAGCGATGCAATCATCAGAAATTTGATAAGCCATAATTAAATCCTCCTTCATTTAATAACCCTTTCAGGCTAAAATTATTATACACAAAAAATCGAAAAAAGCAATACAAAAAACGTAATTCTTCAATGAGTTCGCCCGATTAGCCGTGGCTAACACAATTTATGTAAGTATTTCAAAATGTAAAAAATCTATTTTTGTATTGTTTGTCATTGGTTATCCTGAATTGCCTTTTCAACAGCTTCACTCCACTTTGAATACTTTCTGGAATCTTCAACTTTTGAATATTCTTGTTTATTCGATTCAGCTTTGTTGATAGTCCTATTTTGTTTTTGAATTTGGCTCGTCTTTTCCCTCTTTACAGGCTGGCCATATTGTCTCTCATTTTTTTGATTGCTTTCTCTTGTTACCTTAGTTTTTTCCTGCTTTTTTTTACTGGCTTCAGTCTGATCGGAAAACTCTTTATCGGATTGTAAAACTTGTTTTAAAGAACGAACGGAAGAATCTGTTATCTCTGCCAAACGGGCTTCTTTCAATGTTCTCATATCGGCCGCCTCATCAGGCTTATTCTGAGCTTGAAAAAATTCTTCCAACGCACTCATTTCATAAACTTTATTTTCAAAAGAATCTCCATTCGAAAAACGTACAGTTACGGTATCTTTCATCATATTTAATTCAGCCACCACGCCATTCCCGTCGGGTGTCAAAATGCTCTTTCCAACTCTGGGCATCCTTTTTCTTGCACATTCATACTGGCATTGCTCATACTTCAGGCAACACATTAACCGGCCACAAACACCACTGATCTTTGTCGGATTTAAGGAGAGGTTTTGCTCTTTTGCCATTTTTATTGAAACAGGTTGAAAATCTTTCAAAAAAGCTCCACAACAAATCGGGCGACCGCACGGGCCCAGTCCGCCGATCATTCTGGCCTCATCGCGAACTCCAATTTGCCGCAATTCAATTCTTGTTTTGAAAATTGTTGCCAAATCTTTAACCAATGCCCTGAAATCCACCCTGCCATTTGCTGTAAAGTAAAATAATAGCTTATTACTTTCAAAAGAACACTCTACAGAAACCAATTTCATTTCTAATTTATGTTCTTTAATTTTTTGCTGAGCGATTCCAAAAGCTTCTTTCTCTTTTTTTCTGTTGTCAGTCGCTTTCTTAATATCTTGCTCTGTCGCAATTCTGACAAGTTTCGGCAGATTTGTCTTCAGTTGCTCTTCACTTAGAACCTGAATACCTTGTACCACCTCTCCGAAATCAATCCCATGTTCTGTTTCGGCAACAATATAATCTCCAACCTTGGGATTTAAATCAAGTGCATTGTAATGAAACACTTTCCCGTTCTGTTGAAAACAAACACCGATTCCGTTAATCATCAGTTTATTACCTCCATTATTGACATAAGCAGTTTTTCAATGATTGCTTGAAAATTAACAGAAGAATACACCATCTCTTTGGCTAAAATCAACCCATCAGTCAGTTTGATATAGTTCTCATAAGTTTTGCCCGAAAATTGTTTCAGCCAAGGATCGGCAGAGAGCATTCGATCCGAATCCTCCGCATAATTCAATGTGTTTATCATAATAATACGATGAAAACAATCTTCAATCATTTCAAACAATGCGTTAGCCTCACTTTTGCGATCTTTCCATTTACTGCTGATTTTAAGAATTTCGCTTCGATCTTTCACCGTGAAAAAATCCTGAATAACTTCAGACCTGAACATCCAGTATTTCTCATCATTGGCAATCATTAAAGCTCGGCCAACAGACCCGTGAGCATATTCAGCTGATTTCTCAGCCAAATCATTTGAAATCCCTTTTTCCTTCAAAATTTTTAAAATGGTTTCACTATGCCATGGATCAATATGAACATCTCTGCACCTGCTGATAATAGTTGGCAGTAACATGTCCGATCTGGATGACGTAAGAAGGAAAAACACCCCGGAAGGAGGTTCCTCCAATACCTTCAAAAGACTGTTTTGCGCCGCGATTGTCAAATCTTCGGCATGACGAATGATAACAACCTTACGGTCTCCCTCAAACGCATGTGCCGATATTAATCTGATCATCTCTCTTACATCGTCCACCGAAATAGATGATGCTCCTTTTTTGGTATCAGATGACAACGGCTCCCCCTTTTGAAGAATAATCAAATCAGGATTAGATAAAGTTTCCACCTGTTTACACGAAGAGCACTGATTACAAGGCTTCTCCTCAGTATCTGACAAACATAAAAGATATTTTGCCATAGCCTTAGCAAGCGTCCATTTGCCGGATCCCACCTGACCTTTAATTAAAATAGCATGGACAAGCTTATCGTTTCGCAGCTGATCTAATGCAGAAAGAGCGGAACTGTTTTGTCCGATAAAATAAACCAATTCATTGCGCATTCTTATACCTTCAAAAATTGTTCAACCGATAAAACAAATAACGTTGCGCCTCCAATTGTCACCTCAAGAGGAAAAGGCGATGAAACTCCGGTCGCGCTTGAACGGGCGGTCGTAATTTGTTTACGGCTTTTACAAACAGATTCAATCACCCCGATTGCCTCATCCAAACGCTGATCATCCACTCCTATCAACAAAGTCGTATTGCCGGCCTTTAAAAAACCTCCTGTGGTTGCAAGTTTGGTTACACCAAATTCTTTCTGCATCAAACTGGTCAAAACACGGGATGAATCCTCATCCTGAACAATGGCAATAATCAGTTTCATGCCAATCCCTCCTTACAAACACTACAAAACAATTATAGTCAACAGAATATTTAAAATCAAGTTTTTCCTTTACTTTCACAGCAAAAGGAAGTAGACTGTATTTCAAACAAGGAGGCTTATGCAATGAATTCGACTCAGTTTTCGTGGATCGCCGCTTCGGCTTTCGGGCTTGAAGGTGCAATTTCCGGCGAATTAAAAAGACTCGGAATGTCCAATGTTCACTCCGAAAATGGTTTTGTACGCTTTACAGGTACTCTTCAGGACGCGTGGAAAGCAAATCTGAGTGTTCGTTTCAGTGACAGAATTTTTTTACTGTTAAAAGAATGTGATTGCTATTCTTTTGAAGATTTATATCAGAACATATATTCCATTCCTTGGGAAAATTATACCAGTGGTAAGGAAGCATTTAATGTTACTGCACAATGTGCCAGAAGCAAACTCATGAGTGTCAGAGATTGTCAATCAGTCAGTAAGAAAGCTTTGATTAACCGACTGAAAGAATACACCAAGCAGGAAATATTCCCCGAAACCGGCTTTGCCTTTCCTGTTCATATTGCAATTCACACGAACCATGTCCGAATAATGTTAAACACATCAGGACCATCTTTATCACGCCGCGGTTACAGAACGTGGAACGGGGAAGCTCCGCTTAGAGAAACATTGGCAGCATCTCTGGTTGAATACAGCCCATGGCGTCCGGGAATGCCCTTGTATGACCCATGTTGCGGAACTGCCACCATCTTAATTGAAGCGGCACTCAGAATGGGTCACATCGCTCCCGGTCTTCAACGGAATTTTGCGATGGAACAATTCAGTTTTTTTCCACGGCAAGACGCTTATCAATTGAAAACTAAAATTCAGGAACAGTCTGCTCCCGAAAGAATTGCCTTTATTTCCGGATCTGACATCTCGGATAAAGCAATTGAATTGGCAAACAAACATATAAATCAGGCAAATTTGCAAAATCGAATTAATGTGTCTGTACAATCGCTTCAAAATGTAAATCTGACAGAAAAAAACGGAGTATTCATCTGCAATCCACCTTATGGAGAAAGACTGAATACAAAAGAACAATGTCATGAACTGTATCATGATTTATCAGAATTACAAAGGCGTCACCCCACTTGGAATATGTGCGCAATTTCTTCTGATACGGATTTTGAAAAGTCATACGGACGCCGCGCCGATCGAAAGAGAAAACTGTATAACGGAACAATTGAATGTTATTATTATTGCTATCACGCGCTGATCAGGGAAGATTAAACTCAACACGATCACTTAAACTCCACGGAGTATCTGATTGAATCAAATTTAAAATACGAAGAGCATCTTCCCCGTCAGCCAAAATCGGTTGATAATCGTTGATGTGTTCTCTTGCTTTGCTGCTTGTCAAAACAGGAATCAAAAACAATTCAACCCTGTTGCTTTTTCTTTCCGGATAAAACAACGCTCTGACAATAAGGCCGTCATAAGTAGTCAAATGGATTGTTCCGCCAAACATTAAATTTCCAAGACTATACACAACCGCGGTTTCATCAATCCAAGAAATTCCCTGAACCACATGCGGATGATGCCCGATCACTAAATCCGCACCGGCGCGAGCACACGCACGCGCCATTGCCTCCTGAAGATTGTTGTGATTTTCATCATATTCTGTACCCCAATGGCATTGATAAATTACAAACTCAGCACCATTTTCCTTCAGTTCCCTGATATCCGATTCAATGATTGAAGAATCATTATAATAATTGGTTTCCCGACAACCGCCAAATCCGAAAAGATGCCCCTGTAATTCAATGATTTCATTATAATGATTTCCACAGTATCTGACATTTCCATCCAAAGCGTTTAAGGTTGATAAATATCCCGTTTCTCCATAATCGATTGTATGATTATTGGCGATATTTACCATTTCAATACCGGCTTGTTGCAGAATATTGACATATTCTGTCTTTCCGCGAAAACGATATAATTTAGTGGTTTCTTCTCCTGTTGAATCGTCCTTTAAAACACATTCTAGATTAACGACAGTCCAGTCATCCCGATGAAACAAATCAATTAAATTTGAAAAAGGCCAGTCTATTCCATAATTTTGAATATAAGCCGGAAATCCTTCCTTTATTCCATAATAATTTTCTCTGCCTCCAAGAACCACATCTCCGCCAAACGTAATAGCAATTGCTGTTTCAGTCATTTTATCATCATCTTCATCTTCTTCAACTACAATCCAGTTTTCGTTCAAAGATACAGACAATTCCGGTGTACTTTGAGTTGCCAGAATTTGAGCTTCCGTTCGTTCTTCCTCATCATCAAGGATAATAATTTTGGTTCGGAATGGCAAATGAGTCCATAACCAATATGCGTTGATACCATTTTCTGCAGGTTTTGCCTGAACTCGGATGCACGCATGAGAAGCCTTTGTTCCGAGATATTGTTCGCCAATTCGTAAATCTTTTTTTCCGGACATACTCCATTCATATGGAATCTGGTGTAGCAAATTGCCACCATCATATCTGATCACAAAATCATATTTCAATCCATTTGTAGAATAATCACTCATATGTTCATCCGTCAAAAAAATACCAGCAGCGGTTTCCTGTTTAGTTTCATTTAATTTCATATGCCCCGTACTGACTTGAAGTATATCGATAACCTTTCCGCTATGAAATACCTTTAATTTCTGAGACTTTTTATCTACTAATAATCCATATTCAGTCTGAGGAGAAACAACTTTTAAAACAGAATAAGGAACCCATCCTGTAATTTGAGATGCAAATTCATGTTCCCAGGCTCTGATTTCGGCCCATCCGGACTGAATATCCATTACGCTGACACATTGACTCTGACCATGTAAATAACCGAGAATTTGACTGCTTTTATCTGGAGATTCATAAACCGGTTGGTGACTTGTATTCTTAATGTCAATCACAACAGAAGACTTCATCATAAGAGCCCAAATTTCTGCATCGGAAGCATTTCGTTCCGGCATTAAATCCCCCGTTATATCAACAGTTAAATCAGTCTGTGAACCTTCAAGCACTTTAAGTGGCACAGTGATATATTCTTCAGGTCTGGATTTGCCATATATTCGCAAATTATACAAACCCTCTTTTGTAAGGATTTTTTTGATCGAACTGTTAAAAGTCCATTTATAAACAGCTCTGCCATTGACTTCCTTTGAAAAGCGTCCAACAAAATTATCGTTCTCTTGATGATAAATATCAATAATCAATTCATCTGATCGCATTACTTCAAATTCTATAAACCAATCATCAGTATTTTTAAGATAAACATGATCACAGCTTGGTAAAGCATATAATATATGCTGAAGGTTGGACTCCAATTGTATATTGCACTCATTTTCATAGGTTAAACCGGAATAAGCTTTTAAAATTGCAGATACTTTATAATCTTTTTTGACCAAAGGTTCTTCATTCCAACCCAAACCATCCCAAGTAATATGATTTATACCTTCATCAACACTCAACTCAATACTGCGATACAAAGTTAAATCATCGGAAAAATTAATTGTCAATATACCGGCCTCAGGAGAATATACGGTGATATCATTATCATCAAACCCGTGGCAAGATTTGTTAATCTCCATATGAAAATTTTCAGCAATTGAAAATTGAATTCCGACAAAACCCATCATCAGGATGAAAAAAATCATAAATCTCAATTGAACTTGTTTAAACAAACGCAATCAACATGCCTCCTCTACTCAACTGATAACAGCTTAACAAGAAATCCGAAAACAGTCAATCCAAAAACAAAACCTTGACAAAGTCAATGATCAAATATATAATTTTTAGGCTGAGTTTTGCGGCCGTGGCGGAATCGGCATACGCGCACGTTTGAGGGGCGTGTCCAGCAATGGGTACGGGTTCAAGTCCCGTCGACCGCACTCCAAACTTCACACATAAATGTGTGAAGTTTTTTTATATAAATAGGATCAGAATTATGAAATTTATAAAAAAAGCATCAGATCCTGAGCCTGATGCTTCTAACGAATCCGTGAAACCGGATTCACTGTGGAGATGAGGGGAATTGAACCCCTGTCCGAAAATCCGTCTGCAAGGTTTTCTCCGAGCGCATTTCATGATTAATTTTCCCAACCGGATTCGTTCATGAACAGACGAAACCAATGGTAGCTTCATCAATACGGATCCTGCTGCAAAGCTTAAGCAAGATTCGTTCCCTGCGAAAGTGACGCCGGTAACTGAAGCCGCAGGCGCTTCAGGCCGACGCGCGGCTTAAGCCGCGAAAGCGAAATCGCTATTGTCAGTTATTGTTTTTCCCCGTTTTAACGCGGTACAGGGGCCGCGGCTCGCTTACCTTGTTTCCGAAATTCCCGTCGAAACCAAATCATCCCCATAAATTTATTTTTGTCTTTGTCTCATAGCGCGTTGAATTTCCCTGTCGGAATCCCGTTTCGCCATGCTGGCACGTTTATCATGTAACTGTTTTCCTTTACACAAACCAAGTTGCACTTTCACGCGCCCATCCTTTAAATAAACTTCCAAAGGAATCAATGTATAGCCCTGTCGCATAACACTTGCATCAAGCTTGCGAATCTCTGATTTATGCAGCAAAAGTTTCCTGTCCCGCAATGGATCCAAATTAAAAATACTTCCCTGCTCATACGGACTAATGTGCATTCCCTCTACCCAAGCTTCACCATTGCGAATCTGAGCCCAACTTTCTTTCAGATTCACCTTGCCCATGCGAATGCTTTTCACTTCAGTACCTGCAAGAGAAATTCCGCATTCTAATTTTTCCTCCACAAAATAATCGTGAAAAGCTTTCTTGTTTCTTGCAATCGTCTTAATGCCCTGCTGATGAGGCAAATGAACACCCCCTTCAGTAAAATTATATCAGAAACAAGTACCCTTTTCAATTATAAAATATTTTGTTATACTGCGTATGGAGGTGCTGTAGATGTCTGTTCACGAAATTTCCGCTCGTTCAAAGCAAGCATTCTATACTTTATCTGCATCAGACTTAATCGTCAGAAATCATTTCCTGTTAAATCTGGCCGAAGAATTAATTAGAAACAAAAATGAAATATTTTCAGCGAATCAATCCGATTTTGTGCGTGCAAAAGAAGAAGGCTTATCCGCGCCACTGCTCAAACGTTTAATTTTCGACGAAAATAAACTCCTTCAAATACAAGATAGTCTTCATTCCCTTGCGCTTTTACCGGATCCATTAAACAAGACTGTTTTCTGTCATGAAATTTCACCCGGTTTAAAATTATACAGGGTAACATGTGCGATCGGAGTAATCGGGATTATCTTTGAAAGCAGACCGGACGCTTTAATTCAAATTGCTTCGCTGGCAATCAAAAGCGGTAATTCCGCTTTGCTGAAAGGCGGACATGAAGCCGCTGAAACCAATCAGCAACTAATTTTATCCATTCAATCCGCACTGAAAAAAAGCGGTTTACCCGTAGACTCTGCTCAACTTTTGCACTCCAGAGAAGATGTAAATGAAATGCTGAAAGAAGAACGAAATATTGATTTACTGATTCCACGCGGCAGTAATCAATTCGTTCGATATTTGATGAATAACACACATATTCCGGTGCTCGGACATTCTGACGGTATTTGCCATGTGTATGTTGATTCGGAAGCAAAAATGGAAACAGCATTGAAAGTTGCACTGGACAGCAAAATTCAAAATCTTTCCGTTTGCAATGCTGAAGAAACATTACTTGTTCATGAAGCTATTGCTCAGGAATTTATACCCCGCTTCGAACAACTTTTAAAAGAAAATCATGTTGAAATTCGCGGTGATGGAAAAACAAGAGAAATAATTAATTGCAAAAAGGCCTCCGAAGAGGACTGGGCAACGGAATATCTTGATGCAATTCTTTCCATTCGGGTTGTAAATTCTTTGCAGCAAGCCATTGATCACATCAATTTGTATGGATCTCATCATACAGATTGCATAATAACTGAAAACTCACAAAATGCTTCAATTTTTATGAATGAAGTTGATAGCTCAAGCGTTTATCAAAATGTCTCAACCCGATTTGCTGACGGATTTGTGTACGGATTTGGTGCCGAAGTAGGGATTGCGACAGGAAAATTACACGCAAGAGGGCCCATGGGGTTGGACGGATTGGTTACATACAAATATAAATTAATTGGTCACGGTCAAACCATGGCAGAGGTAAAATCCGGTAAAATTCAATATACTCACAAAGTGATATCGGAAAACTGTCCATTATAATTATTAAAGGAGAAAAATATGCGTTTACAAAAATATATTGCTGCTTCAGGAGTTTCTTCACGAAGACACGCCGAAGAAATAATTGCAAGCGGCCGTGTCCAGGTTAATAATGTTGTGATCACCGAGATGGGACATCAAATCGATGAAAATTATGATGAAATCAGAGTGGATGGAAAACTCATCCAGCTTGAAACCGCAAAACATTATATCGCATACAATAAACCCGTTGGTGAAGTAACAACAAATTCAGATCCTGAAGGTCGTTCCACAGTGATGGATAAATTTCGTCAGTATCCGGTGCGTCTCTTTCCCGTTGGTCGTCTTGACTATGACAGCGAAGGTCTGCTTTTACTAACCAATGACGGTGACTTGATGAATAAATTGCTGCACCCCAGTCATGAAGTGAATAAAACTTATTTGACAACCGTCTCAAATCAGGTAACAAACGAAGAATTGAATATGCTTCGAAACGGAGTAATGATTGATAACAAAATAACTTCCCCTGCAAAAGTTGTTTTACTTCGATATGAAAAATTTTCAACGGTGTTACTCATTACAATTCACGAAGGAAGAAACCGTCAGGTAAGAAAAATGATTGAAGCCATCAATCATCAGGTTGTACATTTAAAGCGTGTTCAATTCGGCCCTGTTACTCTGGGAAATCTTCCAAGCGGCAAATGGAGGTCTCTGACAAACAGTGAAATACAAGCGTTAAAAAAATCGATAAAATAAGCCAAAGTCAAGCTGATTTAATAAAATCTTTACTTTTTAACTTGACAAATCATCAAATTTGGTTATACTAATTTTCCGGACGCTGTTAAAGCCGAGGAGAGTTGGCTGAGTGGTCTAAGGCGCACGACTGGAAATCGTGTGTGGGGTGATACCTCACCTAGGGTTCGAATCCCTAACTCTCCGTGAAAGGATGTGGATAGTCACATCCTTTTTTATTTCCTCTTCACAGATCACTTTCTTTTCATCATTTTTAATGTTAAAATAAGAGTTGGAATATCGAGGAGGATGATTTATGCGAATTATTTTAATCGGAGCAGGAAAAGTAGGACACAATCTTGCAGACCGTCTGACCAGCGAAAAACATGATGTAACTGTGATTGACACCAGTGAAGAAGTAATAGAGCGTTGTCAGGATTCACTGGACGTTATGTGTATCAAAGGCAATGGTGCAAATGCAAAAACACTTGTCGAAGCAGGAGTCGACCGTGCAGATATTGTGATTGCGACTACAACCAATGATGAATCCAATATGCTTAGTTGTCTGATTGCAAAAAGATTAGGCGCAAAATATACGATAGCAAGAATCCGGGATCCGGAATTTAATGAAAGCCAAATGTTGCTTCAAAATGAAATGGGCATAGATGTAGCCATTAACCCCGAAAGAGCCACTGCTCTGGAAATCAGTAAATTGCTTCGATATCCGTTTGCAGGCAGCATAGAATCATTTGCCCGCGGGCAGGTTGAAATGGTTGAATTCAGGGCTCAAAAAGATGATGTGATTGTCGGCGTACCAATGAAAGAAATTTCGTCCAGATGCCCCAAACTACCTCATGTCCTGTATACGATCATCGAAAGAGAAGGAAAAGTCATTATTCCCGGTGGAGATTTTTACATTAAAGCCGGCGATAAAGTGTTTGTTTCCGCAAGTGTATTATCCATAACAAATTATTTCCAATGTCTGGGTCGAAATGTTTCAAAAATTCGCAGTGTAATGGTTCTGGGCGGTGGAAAAATTACATATTATCTCGCCAAGATGATTATCCCTATGGATATACACATGACAATTTTCGAATTGCGTCCGGAAAAAGCTCGCGCCTTAAGCGAACAATTTCCAAGAGCAGACATTATTCTTGGAGATGGAACGGATCAGGATCTTCTTGAAGAACAAGGCCTGGATCAGATGGATGCTTATATATCGTTAAGTAGCCGTGATGAAGAAAATTTAATGACTGGTATGTACGCATCCAAATGCGGCGTAAAAAAAGTCATCGCCAAAAATACGCGAACCGCCTATTCTGACATTTTGAATCAAATTGGCCTTGATTCGATTCTCAGTCCTCAACAAATTACCTGCTCCACGATCCTCAGATATGTTCGGGCCAGAAATCACAGTCAGGGAACAAAAATCGAACGGCTGTATCGTTTATTGGATGGAAAAGCTGAAGCAATTGAATTCGTAGCTCGCAAAGGAGATCCATATATCGGAATCGCATTAAAAGATTTAAGAATGCATCAGGATAGTCTGGTTGTTGTCATTCTTCATCAGGGAAAAGTAATTGTTCCTTTTGGTAATGATAAAATTGAAGCGGGAGATCATGTAGTCATTATTACAAAAGAGTCCGGACTGGGTGATCTGAAAGAGGTAATTTATCGATGAACAGAAAATTAATTATTCGAGTCCTTGGAGCAGTGATGGCAATCGAAGCTGTTGCAATGCTCCCCTCTTTTCTGCTTTCCTTATATTATCGGGATGGAGACAGTCGCATTCTCGGACAATGTGCTTTGTTATTGCTGATTTTTGGTGCCTCAATTTGGTTTGGTGTTCGTTCGGAGCGAAACAAACATCTGCGTTTAAAAGAAGGCTTTATTATCGTCGCTTTGGGATGGATCATTTTAAGCATTGGAGGAGCGCTTCCTTTTTATTTCTCAGAATATTATCCAACTTTTGCTGATGCGCTTTTTGAATCTGTATCCGGTTTCACCACGACCGGCGCCACGGTGCTGACCCAATTCGAATCTTTCCCGCGAGGGTTAATGTTCTGGAGGGCAACGACGCATTGGATTGGCGGTATGGGGGTTCTGGTTTTAACTCTTGCTATTCTGCCGAAATTAACCGGAAGAACTTCTCATCTTGTGAAAGCTGAAAGCCCCGGACCTACTCTCAGCAAACTGGTTCCTCATACCGGGACGACCGCAAAAATACTTTATATTATATATTTCTTTTTAACTGTTTTGGAATTTATTGCTTTACTTCTTTGCGGACTAAGCCCGTACGATGCCGCTCTTCATGCTTTTTCGACTGCAGGTACCGGCGGTTTCAATAATTATTCGACCAGTATCGCAGCCTTTAACAATGTCAGCGTTGATATTGTCATTACGCTTTTTATGTATCTTTTCGGTGTTAATTTTGCAATCTATTTTCGTTTATTAACCTCACAAAAAAAAGAAAAGCTATCTGTACTGCAAGATGAAGAATTCAAATGGTATACCATTATTACTGTTCTATTCATGCTTCTTTTAACATTACTCAATCTTTCCTACTACTCCGGGAATTTCTTGACTTCTCTCCATTACAGTTCATTCCAGATTTCCTCTGTTTTTTCAACAACAGGATTCGGTCTTGCAGATTTTACTCAGTGGCCGGCCGCATCTCAATTCCTGATTTTTATCAGTTTATTTATGGGGTCTTGTGCTGGTTCCACCGCGGGTGGTATTAAATTTATACGTTTGGTCCTAATCGCCAAAATAATTAAGCGAGCAATTTTATCAACCGGTAATCCCAAAAAAATTCTAGTTATCCAATTAGATAAAAAACCGGTTGATGAATCCATGCTTTCTCAGATTTCGATATTCACCGTTGTTTATTTTCTACTGGTTATTCTCGGTGGTTTTGTATTGTCTATAGATAATCGTTTTACTGTCATTGAGCACTTAACAGCCTCACTGACCTGTGTCAGTAATGTCGGACCGGCCTTCGGTTCCTTGTCAAGCAGTTTCTCGGAATACACATGTTTCGGTAAATATGTGTGTTCTTTCCTGATGTTGGCCGGCAGACTGGAACTTTTCCCCATCTTGTTTCTATTTACCCGGTCAGCTTGGAAATCTCATTAATTTAATAAAATGGAGAAAAATTATGACACAAAAAACAAATGGTTCAATTGTTAAAGGAGTTTCGGTTCTCAGTATTGCCGGATTGTTTTGTAAAATACTCGGTTTGTTGATTACTGTTCCTTTAACTAAAATTATCGGCGCCGAAGGTTTGGGAATATTTCAATCTGTTTTTCCAACATATAATCTTTTGCTGACACTTTCCTCTGCCGGGCTTCCGGTTGCTATTTCGAGAATGGTTTCTCACTTTCTGGCAAAAGATGATCCGAAAAACGCAAAGCACACATTCAAGACCGCTCTATACCTGTTAACAATACTGGGCTGTTGCGGTACAATTTTAATGATCGTCGGAAAAGATTCACTTGCTGCTTGGGTGAAAGAACCACGTTCTTCTTCCGGTTTTGTCGCAATTGCCCCTTGTCTGATGCTTGTGTGTGCATTATCTGCTCTGCGTGGTTTCATGCAGGGGCAGCAAAATATGAAGCCTACCGCGATCTCGCAAATTGTAGAGCAAGTCGCCAAATTGATATTTGCGCTTCCTTTGGCATATTTCGGGTCTAAAATCGATATCGCAATGGGGGCAACCGGTGCACTACTTGGCATTACCATCAGTGAAGTATGTGCTATCATTGTTATGTCTATTCTTTATTTCAGAAAGAAAAAAACATTTTCAGCAATTCCGCAATTATCTGATGAATATGAATTATCAAACAAGTCAATCATTCGCAAATTGATTTTAATTTCAATCCCCATTACAATCAGTGCCTGCATTGTTCCGTTGGCTCAGTTTGTGGATTCTGTGATGATGGTCCCCCGGATGATGAACGCCGGTCTGACAAATGAATTGGCACGTTCCTTATATGGAGTTTTTTCCGGTCTCGTTATCCGGCTGATCAATGTACCAACTGCTTTGGCTCTGGCTGTCTCTATGAGCATTGTGCCTGCTGTTTCTGCCGCAAAAGCGGTTAATAATGAAAACTCTTTACATAAAACGTGCGATCAGGGAATTCGACTGGCTTTCATCATCGGATTTCCTTGCTCAATCGGCATGAGTGTCTTAGCAAAAGAAGTTTTCGGCTTCCTGTATTACGAAAGTTTAGCAGAAGAAATGTTCCAGGTCGGTTGGGAGCTTTTAACCGTCTCCAGTCTGACAATTGTTTTATTTACGGCTGTTCAGGCAACCAGTGCCATTCTGCAAGGGCTCGGAAAGCAGAAAATTCCCATGTATACTTTAATTGCCGGTGTCTCATGTAAGATTATTATGAACTATATTTTAATTGGAATTCCAAACATTAACATTCACGGCGGGCCTTATGCGTCGATTATTTGTTACACCGTTTCATTAATCCCCAATTTATACTATGTATGTAAATACGCAAATATTTCATTTGATTTTAAAGACTGGATATTAAAACCGGCTGTTTCTGCCGCAATAATGGGGTTAACTGTTTATCTGTTTAAAAAAATTGTTCCATACAACCGGATTACAACAATCATTCTGATTTTAACAGGTGTTCTGGTGTATTTCTTTTGCGCATGGAAAATAGGAGCTATTCAGGATTCTGACATCGCCGCCTTTAAGAGACTTGGAAAATCAAGGAGAAGTTCATAATGAATTCAAAAATCATCATTGTTTCACTTGGACCGGGTTCTCATGAATTGCTGACATTGCAAGCCGCCGTTCTTTTGCTTTCAAGTGAAAAAAAAATAATTTTCAGAACCGAAAATCATCCTGTCACGGGTTGGTTAGCGAAAAAAAATATATCAGTCGAAACTCTGGATCATTTTTATGAAGAATACGATGATTTTTTTACCCTGAATACGGAAATATCAAAGTATTTGTGGTCACTTGCACAAGATTCTGAAATCATCTATGCAGTAATGGATCCCGAAACAGATACCAGCGTAATGCGGCTATTTGAGACCAAGCCCGATAACTCCGAACTCATTGTAATTCCAGGCATGAATGTTAGTAATACATGCTTATCCAATATAGAAATACGCAAGAATTCCGATTCAAGTCTTCAAACTGTTACCGCGACAGATATAAAAGACTTTATACCGGATCCATCAAAAGCTTTGTTTGTTACAGAAATAGATTCTACTTATCTGGCTGCGGAAACCAAATTACAATTAAGTAATTTCTACGAAGATGAAATATCTGTCTATTTCTTTTTCTCTTCAAATAATTCTCTCAGAAAATATATCATTGTTCCACTTTATCAAATAGATTCGATGAAAGACTATTCACATACAACAGCTCTTTATATTCCGGGATCAAATTTTCTGAATCGTCAAAAATTCGGAATGAATGATTTAGAGAATATCGTAAATCGTCTTCGTTCCCCAAACGGTTGTCCCTGGGATCGTGTGCAAACACACGAATCCCTTCGGCAATATATTGTTGAAGAAGCCTGGGAAGTTGTAGCTTCTATCAATGAAAAAGATTCAGACCATCTTGCAGATGAGTTGGGCGATGTTCTTTACCAAATATTCATTCATGCCTCAATCGCAGAAGATGATGATGAATTTACTTTGACAGATATAATTTCCTGCATTTGTCAAAAAATGATTCGACGTCATCCGAATGTATTCAAACAAAGGCAAAACTCTGATACTTTTAAAAGCTGGGAAGAACTAAAACAACAGGAATTATCAAATAATACAGTTGAAAGTTCACTGAATGAAATTCCGGAATCATTGCCAGCATTAAAATATGCGACCAAATTAATAAAAAAATTAGCCGTGGAATGCCAGCTGAACACGAATCGAGAATATGCATTAAAAATATTGAATGATTTATTTGATGATCCACGCGAACTGAATAACAAGGCCGGCATTCTACTGATGATATGTGTATTATTATGTTATCAAAATGGAGTTGACGCAGAAATAGCTCTTCATGAATTTTCTTCTTTAATCCGAAATAAATATAAAGAAATCAAAAAATTGCATTTTAAACACGAAAAATCGCCCGAAAGCTTGACAATTCAAGAACTCTGTGTATACTTATTATCAGTTGAGGAAGAAAGTTAATATGATTCCTTGACGTATTCTGCCCTTTCGGGCAACCAAATCAGAAGGAGGAGATTCCCATGAACAAGAGCGAACTGGTTGCGTCTTTGGCCGCGAAAACTGAACTGTCTAAGAAGGATTCCGAAAAGGCTGTGAATGCTTTTGTCGAAGTTGTCAGCGAAGCGCTGGCGAAGGGCGACAAGATTCAGCTGATTGGTTTCGGCACCTTTGCCGTGAAGGATCGTCCCGCCCGGACGGCCCGGAATCCCCGCACCGGTGCGGAAATCAAGATTGCCGCTTCCAAGGCTCCATCTTTCAAGGCTGGCAAGGCGCTGAAGGATAAGGTTAATGTTCCCGCAAAGAAAAAGGGCAAGAAGTAATTTTATGAAACAGCCCACAGGGATCTTCCCTGTGGGTTTTTTCATTCGTTGTTTTGAGGTGTCAAATATGAGAATCGATAAATTTTTGAAGGTCTCAAGAATCATAAAACGAAGAACCGTTGCAAATGATGCCTGCAATGCCGGCAGAATCATGGTTAATGAAAAAACGGTAAAACCCGGGTATGAATTGAAAATGGGAGACATCATTTCTGTTCAATTCGGTGAACATTCTTCAAAATATAAGGTCAAAAATCTGAACTTGCCAATACGAAAAGATGATACGGAAGAAATGTATGAAATGCTTAATGAATAATTTTAAATTTATTTCAGGAGTCTGATCATGGAAAACACTTACGCTATTATTCTGGCCGGAGGAAACGGGTCCAGGATGAATGCAGGAATCAATAAAATTCTTTTACCAATCAAAAATCGGTCATGTATCTGTCGAAGTGTTGAAGCGTTTCAAAATTGGGCTCAAAAAATAATCGTGGTCTGTCGCCCGGAAGATGAACATCAAATTAAAGCAGAATTGAACCGATTAACCCGCGCCGATTTAATTCAATACACTAATGGCGGAAATACCAGACAGGATTCTGTCCGCAAAGGGCTTGATGCGTTAAAAGAGGATAGCGGTATTGTATTGATTCATGATGCTGCGCGCTGTCTTGTCTCAGAAGAACTTATTTCTGATATTATCAAATCTGTTCGTGAATACGGCTCCGGGGTACCATCTCTTCTGATATCCGATACCATAAAAACATCAGATAAAAATAATAATATTATAAATACGATTGACCGGGAAAGACTCAGATCTGTTCAAACTCCTCAGGGGTTTTTGCTCGAAGATTTACTGAAAGCCAATAAAATTGCAGCAAGAGACCAATATTACGGAACAGATGATGCTTCACTGATGGAGCATGCTGGATTTAAGGTTCATTTAGTTACGGGCGAAAAAAATAATATCAAATTAACCACGAAAGAGGATTTATTAATGGCAGAATATATTTTAGGTCAGCGCAAGAAAATAAGCTATCGAGTGGGTACGGGTTATGATGTTCACAGATTGGTTGAAGGCAGGAAACTGATCATTTGCGGAATAGAAATACCGCATAACACTGGTCTGCTCGGCCACAGCGATGCAGATGTTGCTGTACACGCTTTAATGGATGCACTTCTTGGCGCAGCCGGTCTTGGAGACATCGGACAACATTTTCCGGATCATGACCCGCAATATGAAGGAATATCGTCAATCAAATTATTAAAAGAAGTAATTCAAATTTTGCACGATAAATCATATATCCCTGTAAATGCAGATATCACAATTGTCGCACAGAAACCCAAACTGGCAAACTATATCCCGGATATGAAACTGAAAATCGCGGATGCAATGAACATATCGTCTGATTGTGTTAACATTAAAGCAACAACGACAGAAGGACTGGGTTTCGAGGGAAATCTGGAAGGAATTTCTTCACACGCCATCTGTCTGATTCAATCACTTGATTCGCCAGACTGATCTGAACTCTCACTTCCCTCTGGAGATTCAATTTCCGTCATAACATTTTCATGATATGTTTCTCCGGCCGCTGCTATAAATTCAGCAAATTTAAGGGTACGATCTCCGGGTGTTAAACTCATCAATTCAATCGGATCTTTTACTTCGAAGGGAGAAAAAACCCACGGAGAGGCAGTTTTTAATTTCGATTGAATATTCATCGACAAATCTTTACCGGTTAAAACAAACGTCAATTCAAGCGTTGTCGGACTTGATTGCGAATAACGGCTGTAAAAATGCAAGTTTAATTCAGCGTTCCAAGGATCTTCTTCCGGATACAATGTCTGATCTTCATCTGCAGGTAGCTTTGATGTATCCCTTTCAGTGGAAACATTCCAAATCTCATATTGATGATCTTTATTATCTTCATCCGTTGAATAACTGATTGAATGATTAAAATCAATACGCAATGCATGATAATAAGTGGTGTCTGGCAAAACGTTTTCCGGATTTGGTTTTGAAACAAACCAAATACTGGTTTGTTCATCCAATTGAACGGGATCGGAAACTAAAATCGAAATAATATAATCATCATTACGCAGAGAATAAGTCTTAATTGCTTCTTTTTCCTCAATTAACAAAGTGGAAAAGCCAGTCTTATTTTCATCCAAAGGCAATTCAAGTATACTGGAAATCGTTTCACCCAAAGTTGAAATCGTTTTGGTATAAACAATATCATAATTATTATTCAACGACATCATCGCTTCCTGATAATAATAATCAAGATAAGAATTTGTATATATCCCCTTTTGATCATCAGTCAGTATAGCATCGATCAACTTTTTCCCATCATCATCATTCAGAAGTTCATGCAAAAGGGAAATCGTTTCTTCAGTCACATCTTTCATTGGAATTGTATAAACGATGTCCATTCGGGAAACATCATTATCATTTGTATAAATTTCAGAAACTGATGCAAAATTTCCCAACCAAAGTTCCATGGACTGACTGAATTTTTCAACAACCGGATCTAAAAGCTGAGACCTTTCTTCATCAGATAAACATATCAAACGATATAAAGCCGAACGAAAAGAAGGATTTCCATCTGAGCTTTGATTACTAAGATCAAGTAATTTTTCAAAATTCGGAAGAGAATAAACTGTTTCCGGTAAAAGATCACTTCTGAAGTAGATGTTATCGGAATTAAAATATAACTCTGTTAAGCCATTCTGCTCATCATTTTCGCCGGACTGATAAAAATACGCATGTATTTCCTCGCCGTTCTTCATCGCTCTGATCTGCAACTCAACATCCTGAAAAGATTGCATCAGCATTGAAACAGCGTTGGACCCTTCACAATGAAATTGAACCGTTCCCTTAAGTCCGCTTCCGATTTCCAACTGCTTTTGCATTTTTTCCGGTAAGGTATAAGTGATGGCAGCATATCCGGAAATATTAACCATCAACATCATAACGCATAAAAATGCGCAGAACAGCTTTTTCAAAATTTATACCCTCCTCGCAGAATCAGATCTATGATTCATTTAAATACTGAGTTAAAATACTCCAAACATCATCCGGTGTATCTGCCTGATTGATCAATTCGCGAACTCTGCTTGCGCCCCGAAGTCCCCGGAGATACCAACCGATATGCTTACGCATTTCTCTAACGACAGTTTGCTGAGTTTTCCATTGAAGCATCATATCATAATGCTGACGAATCATTTCCAAGCGTTCATCCATCAAAACTTCACCCACGGAAACATTTTCCTCAACAGACTTTATTGCTCTAAAAATCCATGGATTGCCAAGAGCGCCGCGACCAATCATAATATGACTAAGGTGATACTTCTCCGAATAAAACATCGCTTGTTCAGCGGTACAGATATCTCCATTTCCAATCACAGGAATTTTAACGCTTTCAGCGGCCTGTTGAATTAATTCCCAATTGGCGGTTCCGCTGTACATCTGACATCTTGTCCGTCCATGAATCGCAATTTCTGAAACACCCGCTTCCTCAGCCATCCGGACAAACTCTATTACACAAATGTGCTGATTATCCCAGCCTGTTCTGATTTTAATGGAAACCGGCAACGATACAGAACGAACTGTCTCTGACAATATCTGAAAAGCCAACTCGGGAGTCCGTAATAAGGCAGATCCTTCACCGGCAGAAACAATTTTCGGAACAGGGCAACCCATATTAATATCTATTCCGTCAAACCGATGAAGTTCCTCAAGCTTTGATGCAGCTTCCGCAATAACTGACGGATCTTTACCAAATAGCTGAACGATCAGCTTTTTCTCATTTTCGCCACGCCGCAGCAATTCCTGAGCGGCTTTCTGCTGCGGTGCTTTCAAAAAACCGATCGCACTGATCATCTCAGTATATGCAACATCGCACCCCTGCTCAAAGCAAAGCTCTCTGAACACAAAGTCAGTTGCTCCACACATCGGAGCAAGTCTGGCATAAATCATATACTCTCCGAACCATCAAAGAATATTCCACCGGAAACCATAGTGATTACTTCGTGCCAAACAAACGATCGCCGGCATCGCCCAGTCCGGGTACAATGTAGCCATGTTCATTTAAATGATCATCCATCGCAGCAACGTAAATATCTACATCCGGGTGATCTTTTTGAATTCTTGCAACACCCTCAGGAGCAGCAATCAGATTCACCAAACGAATATGAGAACATCCGCGCTTTTTAATAAAATTAATGGCCGCGCTGGCGCTTCCGCCGGTTGCAAGCATAGGATCAAGAACCAGCAACTCACGATTTTCACTGTCCGCAGGAAGCTTGCAATAATATTCTACGGGCTCAAGCGTTTGCGGATCCCGATACAAACCAATATGCCCCACTCTGGCAGCAGGAATCAAATTGGTTACACCATCCACCATCCCGAGACCCGCACGAAGAATCGGAACAATACCAAGCTTCTTACCGCTTAATTTACGGCACTTTGCTGTACAAATCGGAGTTTCCACATCAACTTCTTTGGTTTCAAGATCACGAGTCACTTCAAAAACCATGAGCATTGAAATTTCATTCAGCAACTCACGGAATTCTTTTGTTCCGGTATTTTTATCCCGCATAATGCTGAGCTTATGCTGAATTAAAGGATGATCAAAAACGACAACTTTACTCATAAAAAGTTCTCCTTCCTTTCAGTGGTTAACCACTTATTCCCTAGGATATTGTATCATTAAGCTTTCCCGATTGCAATTCTTTTCATTAAATCTTAATTTTATCCCAGTTAAATTTTCTTTGAATTTGACATACATCAAACTGATTTTTATAATGTTTATGTTAAAGACTTTGGAAGGGATGAAAGATTTGGCAACACCTTATTCACGTTATATATTCGGGAGAATACCCTGGTATGGATTTCTTATTGTTGTTGGAATATGCATCGCAATAATCATATCCGAAAAAGAATCTCGTCGAATTCACCTTCCTGACGAAACAATTATAGACCTTGCTCTGATTCTGCTGCCGTCCGGCATTATTGGAGCCAGGCTGTATTATGTATTTTTCTCCTGGGAAAATTATCGTGATAACCCAATTAAAATTCTATATATATGGGAAGGCGGACTTGCTATATACGGTGGTCTCCTTTTCGGAATTTTATCAATTTTAATTTATTGTCGGATCAAAAGAATATCCATACTGACGATTCTTGATATTTTATCCCCGGGTGTTATATTGGCACAAGCAATTGGAAGATGGGGAAACTACTTCAATCAGGAAGCATACGGAATTCAAATTTTCAATTCGGATTTTCAATTTTTCCCATTAGCTGTTTTAATTACACAAAACGGTTCAGCCGAATGGCATATGGCGACTTTCTTCTATGAATCCATATTAAATTCAATTGTTTTTATTTTCCTTATTTGGGGAAGAAGAAACTTGTTTCGTCAAAAAGGCGATCTGTTTTACTTTTATCTGTATTTTTATGGAAGTATCAGAACATTTGTTGAAGGACTGCGAACCGATTCCCTGATATTGGATCAAGGGATACGAATCAGTCAATTGCTCAGTATCATTATTTCGCTGATAATACTGACCTTTTTTACTATAAAAAGATATGAATTTAATAAAAAATCAAAATTTACCATCTTAATTCTATGGTTATTCTATAGCGTTCTGACTTTTCTGATCCTTCATTTTTTAAACAGAATAGCAAATTTGCAACAGTCTGTACGTCAATATCTGAGCATAATGTTACCCTATTTGCTGATACAAAACGCAATTCTCCCAATAATTTATGGTTTTAGTCAGAAGGAGGATGTTTTTTATGCCTTCCACTAAGTTTCGAAATATTATTTACAAATCAGCCCTCCCCTTTTTTGCTCCAAACATCTCAAGATCTACATCAGCCATCATTTACGGACATAAAATCTCATATAATATAAAGTTACAAAAACTCTTGGAAAAACATCATGTGCTTGGCTCAGCAACATATATAGCCGATCAGACTCATTGCTCCGTTATTTGTCAATCGTTAACGGAACCCCCTCGTCAAATCGGCATGGAATCCTATTTTCGTGTTGCTTCCATCACGAAAATGGTTACAGCGTTGATGGTATTGATTGCCACGGAGCAAGGAAAGATAAGTCTGGATGACTCGATTTCATCTTTTTCAAATTTAAAAGAAAAATCGGTAATATTAGATAAAATAACTCTCAGGCAAATCCTTTCTCATACTTCAGGAATTATTGATCCTCCATCGTTTGAAGAAGCATTATTGAAGCAAATTCCATTTACGGACTTATTGAATAAACAAAATAATTTTGAAATCAATTCGTTCCGATATTCAAATTTGGGCTTTGGAATCGTCGGGAGTATTCTCGAGGAAATTTACAATAAACCGATAAACGATATTTTTGAGCAATATGTTTTCAAGCCTTTGAATTTGAATGCAACATTTTTACCGTCAACTTTATCCGAAAATAAAATTGTACCAATATCACGAGTACTACCTTATCAAAATAAAGGAATTCAAATAACAAAGTTGGGCGCGAGGACACTCAACGAACCGGATCCGCTGTACCATTACGGATATACTGCCGGAGCACTCTACATTACAATTCAATCATTATACAGATTCCTGCTTTGTCTGAAAGACAACGGCAGGCCTTTGCTAAACACAAATATAGGAAAACAAATAGAAAAAACTCATTCCAGTTATGGAAAAATTTCACCAGGCTTAACATATGGATTAGGTCTTTTGAAAATAAATATTCCTTCAATTTCTGAATATACAATTTTAGGGCATCAGGGATTTGCTTATGGTTGCGCTGACGGAGCATTTTGGGAAGAAAAAACCGGAAATATAATGATCCATTTAAACGGTGGAGCAAGTGAAGCAAGAAAAGGTAAATTAGGTCTTTTAAATATTGATTTGTTAAAATGGGCATTAAAGGAGGAAATTCCCCAATGGTCAAGATAGAAAATATTGAAAAGCAAAGATTTAAATTTTGTTTAACGCTTGAAAACGGTCAAAAATTTTATCTGACCAAAAAACAATTTTATGAAAAAAACTTCCAAATTGGTCAGGAAATTGATCTGGAAGAATTCAATCATTGGCTTTTACTGAACCAATACAGATCCGCATTGGACAAAGCAATTTCAATGCTTGCAAGAAGACCTTGCAGCAAAGGAGAAATCAAAGCTAAACTTTCACATTCCGGATACTCGGACCAAACAATTGAAATGGTACTATACAAGTTAGAAAGAGAATCGTTGATTAATGATGAAGAGTTTGCAAGACAATGGATTCAATATCGCCGTTCTCAAAATTACGGATATAAAAAGATAGCAGGAGAATTAAAGTATACAAAATACATCTCACAAGAGTTAATTGAAAAAATTTTCTCAGAAAATACCGATGAAGAAAATGAATTAAAGCATGCAACTCTGATTGCCCAAAAATACATAAAAAAATACAAAAATGAAAACGATCCCTTCAAAAGAAAGCAAAAAGTCATCCGAGCGATCGTACAAAAAGGATATTCATGGGATACAGCAAACGAAGCCTGTTCACGCATGATAAATTCAGATGAATGAAAGCTCCCGCATCCGATTCGGATGCGGGAGTCTCTTGTAAGAAAATTACTTTTTATCCGCAATAGCAGCCTGCGCAGCAGCCAGTCGGGCAATCGGAACACGGAACGGAGAGCAACTCACATAATCCAGACCGATCTTATGGCAGAACTCAACGGAACTCGGATCACCGCCATGCTCGCCACAGATACCAACATGCAGATTCGGATTTACCGGACGACCAAGCTTAATCGCCATTTCCATAAGCTTGCCAACACCGGTCTGATCCAGTTTCGCGAACGGATCATTTTCAAAGATCTTGGCATCGTAGTAAGCATTCAGGAACTTACCGGCATCATCACGGCTGAAACCAAAGGTCATCTGAGTAAGGTCATTCGTACCGAAGCAGAAGAAATCGGCTTCCGTTGCAATCTGATCCGCGGTCAGCGCGGCCCGCGGAATTTCAATCATCGTACCAACTTCGTACTCCAGCTTCACATCGGACGCCGCGATTTCCGCATCTGCGGTTTCAACCACAACGTTCTTGACAAATTTCAATTCCTTGACTTCACAAACCAGCGGAATCATGATTTCCGGCTTTACTTCCCAATCCGGATGCGCTTTCTTGGTGTTGATCGCGGCGCGAATCACGGCTTTGGTCTGCATCTTCGCGATTTCGGGGTAAGTAACCGCCAAGCGGCATCCACGATGACCCATCATTGGGTTGAATTCATGCAAGGAAGCAATGATGTTCTTGATCGTTTCAACAGACTTATTCTGAGACTTAGCCAGAAGTTCAATTTCTTCTTCCGTGGTCGGAACAAACTCATGCAGCGGCGGATCCAGGAAGCGAATGCAAACAGGGCATCCTTCCAGCGCTTCATACAGCTTTTCAAAGTCACCCTGCTGATACGGCAAAATCTTATTCAGCGCAACTTCACGTTCCTCAGCGGTATCGGAGCAAATCATCTCACGGAATGCGGCGATGCGTTCCGGCTCAAAGAACATATGCTCGGTACGGCAAAGGCCAATTCCCTCGGCGCCCAATTCACGAGCTTTCTTGGCATCCGCCGGGGTATCAGCGTTGGTGCGAACACGCAGACGACGATATTTGTCGGCCCAAGCCATGATCCGGCCAAATTCACCGGCAATCGTCGCATCCACGGTATTAATCACGCCGTCATAAATCTTACCGGTGGAACCATCAATCGAGATATAATCGCCCTCATGATAAGTCTTACCGGCGAGATCAAACTTCTTGTTCTCCTCATCCATCGCGATTTCACCGCAGCCGGAAACGCAGCACTTGCCCATACCGCGGGCAACCACGGCTGCGTGAGACGTCATACCGCCGCGAACCGTCAGGATACCCTGTGCGCTCTTCATACCGGTAATGTCTTCGGGAGAGGTTTCAAGACGAACCAGAACGACCTTTTCGCCCCTGGCTGCCCACGCTTCCGCATCTTCTGCCGTAAAGACAATCTTGCCACAGGCAGCGCCGGGAGAAGCACCCAAGCCCTTTCCGATCGGTTCAGCCTTCTTCAACGCGGCTGCATCAAACTGCGGGTGAAGCAACGTATCGAGGTTGCGGGGATCAATCATAGCCACCGCTTCTTCCTCACTGCGCATTCCTTCGTCCACCAGATCGCAAGCAATCTTCAGAGCAGCCTGAGCCGTTCTCTTGCCGTTGCGGCACTGCAGCATATACAATTTTCCGTTTTCGACGGTAAATTCCATATCCTGCATATCACGATAATGCTTCTCCAGAATATCGCAAACTTTCACAAAATCGGAATAAGCTTCCGGGAACTGCTCAGCCATCTGCGCAATCGGCATCGGCGTACGCACACCGGCCACCACATCTTCGCCCTGGGCGTTGACCAAGAATTCACCCATCAGCTTCTTTTCGCCGGTCGCGGGATCTCTTGTAAACGCAACGCCGGTACCGGAATTGTTATTCAGATTGCCGAACACCATCGGCATCACATTCACGGCAGTGCCCCAGCTATAAGGAATGTCATTATCACGACGATAAACATTAGCGCGAGGATTATCCCAGGAACGGAACACAGCCTTGATGGCGCCCATCAATTGTTCTTTAGGATCGGACGGGAAATCCTCACCAATCTTGTTCTTATATTCAGCCTTGAACGCAGCGGCCAGTTCCTTCAGGTCTTCGGCCGTCAACTCAACGTCAAAAGTGACGCCCTTCTTGGCTTTCATTTCATCAATCAGCTGTTCAAAATATTTCTTACCGACTTCCATCACAACGTCAGAATACATCTGAATGAAACGCCGATAGCTGTCATAAACAAAGCGGGCAAACTTAGGATCATCATTGCCGGCAATCATCGCGGCAACAACGTCATCATTCAGACCAAGATTCAAAATCGTATCCATCATGCCGGGCATGGAAGCGCGAGCACCGGAACGAACAGAAACCAGAAGCGGATTCTGCAGATCACCGAACTTCTTGCCGTTGATTTCTTCCATCTTGGCAATATATTCCATAATCTGCGCCTGAATTTCGTCATTGATCTGACGACCGTCTTCATAATACTGAGTACAGGCCTCCGTCGTAATGGTAAAGCCCTGCGGAACCGGAAGACCGATGTTGGTCATTTCGGCCAAATTCGCGCCCTTGCCACCCAGCAATTCGCGCATGTTCGCGTTACCTTCACTGAAGAGGTAAAGATACTTCTTGGACATATGAACTCCTCCTCGATTTTTTTAGCGTATCAGGATATCGTAAACACGGCAACCCGTACACATCGTTTTTAATTATACCCGCTACCCAACCGATTTGCAAGCTTTTTCAAATGAAAATAGCATTAAAATACGATTAAAACAATAATAAAAGCAGGAGGCTGAAAACAGCCTCCTGAAATCTGATGCACATATTATTGGGGGGAGTCTGAGCTGGCCGCTTCACGCTCACGCTCACGCTTAGCTTTTAAAGCTGCATCGATTTTAGCCTGAACTTCCGGAGAATACTTCGGCTTCTCACCTTCCGAAATCGGAGTATCTACAGAAATAGCTGCAGGTGTAGTGCCTACCTTGGCGAATGCATCTCTGGTATGCTCACGGGTAACCATGGTAATACACTTCTTCGGACATTTTTCAGCACATTTTCCGCAACCGGTACATGCGTTCAAAACTTCATGCGGTTTTTTGATTTCACCGACAATTGATTCAAACTGACACTGTCTCTTACAAAGCCCGCATCCGATACACTCATCTTTGTCAATTTCAGCAATCTTTCGTTGATCCCATGCTGCCCAAATTGCATTTGTCGGACAAGCCTCTGCACACATCATACATCCTCTGCATTTTTCCGGATCAATAATTGGTAAATGATTTTCCATTTCTATCGCACCAAACTTACAGGCATGATAACATCTTTCACATCCGATACACCCAACGCGACAATTATCACTTACCAGAATACCTTTATCGGCGGCACGGCAAAGTAGACGAACCGGTAAATCAACAGGTTGAAGCTGAATAACATGTTTAGGACATACATCAACACATTTTCCACAGCTCTGACACAGTTCACGGTCAACCACAGCAATTCCTTTCGTCGTATCAATTTTAATAGCATCAAATGGACACGCACGAACACAAGTTCCAAGACCCAGACAGGCATACTTACAACTACGATTACCATCATTAACCAAAGATGCAGCAACGCAGTCCTGAATACCGCTATACTGAAATTTTGTCTTACAATGCTCAAAATCCCCCTGACAAAGTACCTGAACCACCATTTTTGTTGCTTGATTTGCAGGAGCCTGCCCCATAATTTTCGCAATTTGATTCGCGACATCGCTTCCCCCGACCGGACACGCACTCACTGCTGCTGTGCCGGATGCAATTGCATCCGCGCACCCGTCACATCCGGGATACCCGCATCCGCCGCAATTAGCACCGGGCAGAACTTCTCTGATCGCATCTTTCCGGGGATTACCGGGCACAGCAAAAACTTTAGCAGCCGCTGTAAGCAAACCGCCAAACACAATGCCCATTCCGCCCAGAACAAGAGCCGCATACAAAATCTCCATGTTCAGGTTGCCCCCTTTATCCGATTAATCCTTTGAAACCTATAAATGATACTGACATTAAGCCGGCAGCGATCAAAGCACCCGGGAAACCTTCCATCCATTTGGGCATATTACTCAATGTGAGACGTTCTCGAATACAACTGAACAGTAAAAGGCTCAGTGTAAAGCCAAGCGCACTGAAACAGCCGCTGAGTGTACTTTGCAAAAGTCCATATCCATTATTGGAATTCAATACGGCCACACCCAGAACAGCACAATTTGTCGTAATCAAAGGAAGATAAACACCAAGCGCCTGATACAGACTGAAGCTCATTTTCTTTAAAGCCATCTCAACAAGCTGAACCAAAACGGCAATCACCAATATAAAAGCAATCGTTCTTAAATACATCAAGTTCAGCGGAACCAAAAGAAAATGTTCAACAAGCCAAGTCATACATGACGCGAGCGTCATAACAAATGTAACAGCAAGCCCCATTCCAAGTGCTGTATCAAACTTTTTTGAAACACCAAGGAATGGACAAATGCCCAAAAACTGGCACATCACATAATTATTAACCAGCAAGCATCCAACAAGCATCAGTAAATATTCTTTCATCCCTCTGACGCCTCCAATTTTTCCGTATTCCAAGCATTAATTTTTTTACGAATCATATTCACAATGATCAACAACACGCCCAATGTCAGGAATCCGCCACTGGGAGCCACAAGAATTGCAGCCGGCTGATAGGAGGCTCCCATAATATTATATCCGAACAAAGTTCCGGAACCGAATATTTCCCGAATAGAAGCCAAGATTGTTATTGCAACTGTAAATCCAAGCCCCATTCCAAGCCCGTCGCCCAGAGCGAGTAAAGGGGGATTTTTAAAAGCGAAGGCCTCTGCGCGCGCAAAAATAATACAATTTACTACAATCAACGGAATATATAATCCCAATGTTGCACTTAAATCCGGCAAAAAAGCTTTTAAAAGCATTTCAACAATCGTAACAAAGCTGGCAATAACGACAATAAAAGCCGGAATTCTGATTTTTTCGGAAATCAAATTACGCAACAGTGAAATAAATAAATTTGAGCAAACCAAAACAACGGTGGTAGATAATCCCATACCGATCGCATTGGATGCGGCCGTTGTCACAGCTAACGTAGGACACATACCAACCATTAACACAAATGTCGGATTTTCAATCAGCAAGCCGTTAATCATTGCTCCGAAAAAAGTCTGTTTTGACTCAGCCACGATTCTTCACCTCCCCGAATGTTTTCCCTGCCGTGAATCGATCGATCAATGGAGTCATGACATTCATAAATAGAATTGAAAAGCTGCAGCCCTCAATATAACTGGCATATTTCCGAATAACAAAAACAAGTAGTCCGCATCCGATACCCATTATGATTCTTCCTAATTCAGACATAGGACAAGTTACATAATCGGTCGCCATAAAGAACGCACCCAGCATCAAGCCACCACTCAAAATTTGCAAAAGCGAATTATAGGCTCCATCAGAAATCAAATAACAGATAAATGTGGTCAAAATAAATGTCAACGGAATCCGCCAATCCACAATACCTCTAAATATCAAATAAAGACCTCCGGCAATGATCGCCAACTTGCATGTCTCACCAATCACACCACCACAGTTTCCGACCAACAAGTCTAAAACACGAACATTTTCACCGTTTTGAATTTGCATTAGCGGAGTCGCGCCGGACGAAGAATCAACCATGAACCGGGTCGCGGGATAAGATGACATAATATCTGCCCAACTGACAAAAAGAATAGCCCGCGCAGTTAAAGCCGGATTCATAAAATTTCCACCCAGACCACCGAAACATTGTTTTACAAGCACGATCGCAATTACTCCGCCAACTACGGCAATCCAGAGCGGAGCATCAGCCGGCAAATTGTATGCCAATAAAAGACCGGTCACAACCGCACTCCAGTCGCCGATCAAAATCTTTTGATGATTAATTCGCTGAAAAAGATATTCACTGACTACACAAGCAAGAACAGAAGCGATCATTAACGCAAGAGAATTAAAACCAAAATACACGATCCCCGCTATTCCGGCCGGAAGCAGCGCAATGCAAACTTCCTGCATAATGGAACGTGTTGAACGATCCGTCCGCAAATGCGGAGAAGATGTAACAATCAGATTACTTTTCATGCTCTTATACTTCCTTCCGGGCTGTCTTGGCCGATTCGCGTCTGCGTTTGCGTTGAATTGCATTTTTTGCGGTGCGCATACTTTGAGTCAGACTCCTTTTAGCCGGACAAATAAAACTACAACAACCGCACTCGATGCAATTCATGACCCCGTTAGCTTCAGCTTCATCCAATCTGTCATGACGGGTAAAGGCATCTATTCTGCTCGGGAAAAGTTTCATCGGACATACTTCACGACATGCTCCGCAACGAATACACGGACTTTCTTTGGGTTCCATCGCCTCATTGCCCAGTGCCACCAAACCGCTGCACCCTTTGGTAACAGGAATATCGAATCTGGCGATTGCGAGGCCCATCATAGGACCACCGTATATAAACTGACGAACATGATTCTGCAACTTCCCACAGGCATCAATCAAATGATCAATCGGTGTGCCAATCCGAACGAGAAAATTTCCGGGATTACTGACCAATCCGCCAACAGATACAATCCTCTCTATCAAAGGCATACCCTGACGTATTGCACGATCGATACTATACATAGTTCCAACATTACAGACAACCACTCCGACATCAAGTGGCAATCCGCCATTAGGAACTTGTCTCTTTGTCAATGCATAAACGAGTTGTTTTTCACCTCCTTGTGGGTACCGCGTCGGCAATCCTACAACATCAATTCCATCCGCATTTTCCGCGGTCGCTTTCATTATATCAATTGCATCTGTTTTATTATCTTCTATCCCAATCAACGCCTGATCAATATCCATTGCCAACATCGTCAAACGGATTCCGTCAATAATATCTGCTGCTTTTTCAAGCATCAAACGATGGTCAGCCGTAAGATATGGCTCACACTCGGCACCATTGATAATCAGTTTTTCAATTTTTACACCTTGCTTCGGATTAAACTTAACCGCAGTCGGAAAAGTAGCTCCACCAAGACCAACAATCCCGGCTTCACGAATAATATTGCGAAATTCTTCAGGTGAAATAGTTTCAGGATGATCACAAGGGGTAAGTTCTACCCATTCCTCCTGATAATCGTTATCAATAATCACAGAAGAAACCATCTGTCCATTGGCAAGCATTGCATCCTGAACAGCGAAAACAGTACCGGAAACACTGGCGTGAACAGGTGCGGAAACAACGCCTGTTGCCTCACCGATTTTCTGACCCATTTTAACATGTTCTCCGGCCGAAACAATCGCCTTGGCCGGCGCGCCAATATGTTGCTGCAATGGAATAATCACACGTGGTGGAGGATCTAATGTTTGTACAGGATTCAGTGAATTTAGAGACTTTCCATTAGGACCTTCCACTGGATGAATTCCACCTGGAAACAAATGTTTTTCAAACAAAAGTCAACCCTCCTCAGAGGAAAATTTTAAAAACCCGGTTTTTAAAATTATATCACAAACATTTCTGATCAACAAAACAAGTTTTTAACAATCACTTTTTCAAATTAGCCTGAATCATGGCTCTGGCATATTGTTCAGCATCCACATTGCTTCCCTCTGCGCCGGAAATCATTCGCGCAATCTCAGCAATACGTCCTTCATCATTTAATTCTCTGACAACAGTTTTAGTTCTTCCGCTCACAATTTCTTTTTGAACAAAATACTGATGATCCGCAATTGCAGCAATCTGAGAAAGATGAGTCACACATAAAACCTGCCGAAATTCGGATATTTTTTTCATCTTCTCCGCTACGGTTTGAGCAGCTTTACCACTAATCCCGGTATCGATTTCATCAAAAACCATACAATCAATCGCATTGCCGGTTGTTTCAAGCGTTTTTAACGCCAACATCAATCGGCTCAGTTCACCACCGGACGCCACTTTAGCCAAAGATTTCACAGGTTCTCCGGGATTGCCGGAAAACATAAATTCAATCTCATCATCGCCACTTAATTTCGGAGTCGGATGTTTTCCTTCTCCCCGATTACTGAAAAGAACTTTAAAAACGGCATTTTCCATTCCAAGATCATGGAGCTGTTCAGTCATTTCTTTTTCAATCCGGCTTGCCAGAGTTTTTCTGAATTCTGTTAACTTTCCGGCTTCATTTCTGTATTCAGACAATAATTCCTTATGCTTTTGAGTTGCGCCAGAAATTTCAGTTTCCAACATGTATAGCTTTTCCAGTTCGCTTTTCATTTGTGCCTGGGAAGACAAAACATTCGCAACGGTCGGTCCGTATTTCGATTCCAACCTGCGAATATCATTTAAACGCGATTCTTTAATTTCCAAAACTGCCGGATCACAATCAATTTTCTCAATCAAACGACTAATTTGAAACAAAATCTCTTCCATTTCATAATATACATCATTACATTGCACAGCTATCTGTTTTATTTCTTCACTGTATTCGGAAATCTTTTCTATGCTGTCAGCCGCAATTTTTGTTTTTTCCAAGCACCCCTGTACACCATTTCCGGAAGCCATTTCAAGTTGTGCGTTTCGAAGTGCACGAGTAATTTTATCAGCGTTTCTAAGCTGATTCACTTCTGAAACCAATGCATCTTCTTCATCCGGTTTTAAATTAATCGTTTCTAAAACCTGAAGTTCCTTTTCTAACTGACTGATCCGAGATTGCTTAGCTGCATCCTCTTTGCGAAGCCTTACCAATTTTCTGTGAATTTCCAAAAAACGAGAAAACGCGCTCATCGTCTTTTGCAGCTGTTCATGATAAGATTCATCACCCAAACGATCCAAAAAATTCAAATGCTGTTCCGGGTTCAGCAGAAAAACCTGATCATGCTGCCCGTGAATATCCATAATTTTCTCACCGACTTCTTTTAACAAAGAAACCGAAACCAGCACACCGCAAATTCGACAAATATTTCTTCCGGCGGAGGATATTTCCCGATAAATTGTTACAAACCCGTTATCACATTCAATATTTTCTCGATCAAGAATCTCAAAAACCTCACTTTGAGAAGGAACTTCAAACACAGCTTCCACGGAAGCTCTTTCGCATCCGGTTCGAATCAGACTCCGATCCATTCTGCCTCCCAGAGCCAGCACCACCGCATCGACAAGAATGCTTTTTCCGGCACCGGTCTCGCCTGTCAGCACATTCATTCCCGGATAAAAATCAATCGTTATATTCTCGATCAAAACAATATTTTTAATCATCAAAGAGCGAATCAACGCCATCACCCTTACTTCATAAAATTACGAATTGTCTCAGCAGCCCGAACCGCGTTTTCATTACTTCTGGCTACCAAAAAGATTGTGTTGTCTCCCGCAATTGATCCGGCAATCTCGGGCAAACGAAGCAGATCCAGTGCCTCTGCAGCAATATTGGCTGATCCACTCAGCGTCCTCACAACAATCATTTGCCCCGCCGCCTCAACGCTGATCATCGAATCATGTAACATCCTGGTCAGTCGTTCGCTCAAGTGAATATCATCCGATCCCGGCACAGTGTATTGATATCCTGTCTCAGACCCGGGAATCTTAATCAAGTGCATTTCTTTCATATCCCTTGACACCGTTGCCTGCGTCACATGATATCCTGCTTTATTGAGTGCCGTTACTAATTCTTCCTGCGTCTGAATAGGATATTCATTCAAAATTTTCCGAATAGCCTCCTGCCTGTCTTTCTTCACTTTTATCGCCTCCTATCGCCAATCACTGATTTTTGTCCTCAACACATCAAAAAACCGATAAGGTCTCATACGAACCAACTGAACTGACTGCTCCGCCAAGGTCATACTAACCAGATCTCCTGACTTCAACAAACAAATATTTTGCCCATCCAATTGCAAATCTGCAAATTGCTCCCGTTCTTCTTTCAATAAAAATGTTATCTGAGATTTCCCCGGTACCACACACGGACTATGTTGAAAACTATGCGCACACACCGGTGTAATCACAGTACACGGAACTCCTGGCGCAATCACCGGTCCGCCTGCCGACAAAGAGTAACCGGTGCTCCCGGTTGGTGTTGCGGCAATCACACCATCTGCAGTAAATGTATTCCAATATTCCCCGTCTATCGTTGTTTCGACCTGAATCAATCTGGAAAAACCGCCCCTCGTCAATACCACATCATTGAGTGCAAACCGGCGGCTCGCCTCCTCATTCACACAAACTTCCAGTAAATCCCGCCTCTCAGTTTCATATTCTCCGGAAATTACCCTCTTCACCATCTCCGGTAGCTCTCCTGCCTCTCCTTCCGTCAGAAACCCGACGGTCCCCAGATTAATTCCAAGAAGCGGGCAGCCCGATAAAACAGCAGTTTTCGCACCCTTAAGCAGGGTCCCGTCCCCACCAAAGGTCATCACCAAATCAAATTCATTCGATTCTTTTTCCGGAACACTGACACAAATTCCTTCACGATTGAACAGCTCAGCCGTCCTTTTTGCAGCCTCTTTCGCATCTTCCCGCTGCCTGTGTATTAAAAACGCAACTTTCCTGATTTTATGATCACTCATCTCCATCAACCTTTCAAATCCCTGTGCGCACGGGCAACCGTCTCCTTCACATCTTCCAAACTGACGCTCTTCCCCGCGGGGCGAATCTCAGCCAGAAACTCAATATTACCCTCTGGCCCGGTGATCGGCGAATAATCAATATGATTTATACACCACGAAAAAGATTGTACGAACTGGACAATATCCCAGATCACCTCTTCGTGAACCCCTGCATCCCGTACAACCCCTTTCTTTCCAACCAACCCGCGACCAGCTTCAAACTGCGGTTTAATCAGCGTGTAAAATACGCCGTCATTCCCCATGATTTCAGATGCCACCGGCAAAATCTTTTGAATTGAAATAAAACTCACATCCATCACAGTGATCTCCGGACGTTCATCAAATTGTTCCGCGGTCAGATACCTTGCATTAGTTCTTTCCATCACTGTTACCCGAGGATCATTCCTCAGTTTCCAATCCAACTGACCGTATCCGACATCCACACTGTAGACTCGCTTTGCCCCGTGCCTGAGTGAAACTTCGGTAAACCCACCCGTACTGGCCCCGATATCCAGCACCACTTTTCTTTCAAAATCCGCTTCAAAAACCTTAATAGCTTTTTCCAGTTTAAAAGCACCCCGACTCACATAAACCGGAATCGCATTTCTAACAATCAGGTGATCTTCTTCAGTCACTTGCTCCGATGGTTTCAACACCTTTTTTTTATCCACATATACTTCCCCGGCCATAATCATCGCTCGCGCTTTTTCTCGGCTTTGGCACAGTCCACGGGTCACAAGCGCTGTATCCACCCGAACTTTTTCACTCATACTGAGCTCCTTTCCAAACTCTCCTGTATCCGAAGACACAGCGTGTCCTCATCCAACCCTACGTCCTTTAAAAGAAGCTCATGTTTTCCGTGCGTTATAAACCCGTCCTCCACCGCAAATATTTTCCGAGGTAAAGAGATATTCATTTCCCCGCATTTTTCATATACATATGCTCCGAATCCACCGACCTTCATATGCTCTTCTAATGTAAAAAATACCTTTCCATCCAGTTTCTTCAGAAATTCATTATCCAAAGGTTTTAAACTGCTGCAATTTACCACTGCCGCGCTGATTCCTTTTTCAAGAAGTTTTTTTCGAACCATTTCTGCCCTTCCGACCATCAGTCCGGTCGCAAGCAGAGTTAAATCATTTCCTTTACTGATCTCCTGCCATTTTCCGACCGAAAATTCCATTCCGGAAAAATCGATTCCTCCGCTTCTTGCGTAGCGGATCGCAACCGGACCGTTCTGACTGATCGTCCATCTAAGCATGCTTTGCAATTCTTCCACATTGCCAGGCGATAAAACAGTCATTCCGGGAACAGGCAGCAACAGAGACAAGTCAAACACCCCGTGATGCGTTTTCCCGTCTTCCCCGCCCACACCACTGCGATCCAGCAAAAATACCACCGGCAATTCCTGCATGGCGACATCGTGAAGCATCTGATCATAACAACGCTGGAAAAATGTGGAATACACCGCAAAATAGGGTCTCATCCCTCCAGCCGCTAATCCCGCCGCCATAGTCACAGCGTGTTCCTCAGCGATGCCTACATCCATCAGTCGGTCCGGAAAACGCTCCGCAAAATGATCCAGTCCGGTTCCCATGGGCATTGCGGCGGTGATCGCAACAATTCTCGGGTCCTCTTCAGCCATATCCGCTAATGTGGTAGCCATCACATGTCCCCAGGAAGGCGCGTCCGGTTTATTCGTTCGATCTCCTGATTCCACCAAAAATGGAGGCGTCCCGTGAAAAATCTCAGGTCTTTCCTCTGCTTTATCATATCCATATCCTTTTTTTGTCTTAACATGAATCACGCATGGTCCGTTGAATTCCCGCGCCTTTCGGAACACTTTCTCCAATTCTTTTAAATTATGCCCGTCAATCGGACCAAAGTATTCAAATCCCATGGTTTCAAAAAAGCCGATGCTGTCCGCCCTCACGAGTGCCGTCTTGAACATGGTTTTCATTGCGTGCATCAAACGATATACTGGTTTGCCGATCACGGGAATACGGCGAAAATGACGCACTGCAAGTTTCGCGTTCTGCCACTCTGAACTCACGCGAATATTGGTCATGCTGGTTGACAATGCACCCACATTTTTTGCAATACTCATTTCGTTGTCGTTGAGTACAACGATCATTTTTGTTTTCGAATTACCTGCGTCATTCAGCGCTTCATAGCACATCCCTCCGGTCAACGCGCCATCTCCGACCAGAGCGATGCACCCGAAATTCTCATTCCTGTAATCTCTGGCCCGTGCCATACCCAATGCGGCGGAAATCGCGGTAGACGCGTGTCCAGTCTCAAAGCAATCAAAAGGACTCTCAATTCTTCTGGGAAAACCGCTCAGCCCATTATATTGCCTTAGTGTAGAAAACCTTTCATATCTTCCGGTAATCATTTTATGCACATAACACTGATGCCCCACATCAAAAACAATCCTGTCCTGCAAAAAATCAAAAACACGATGCAAGGCAATTGTCAACTCAACAATTCCGAGATTCGACGCCAGATGCCCGCCGTTCAGTGACACCGTATGAATCAATTCTCTGCGAATCTCTCCGCATAATATCTTCAACTGATCTTGATCCAATGATTTTAAATCCGCCGGTTCGTGAATTGTTTCTAAAATCATATCAATATCCTTCCGCTCCAAAATATCCGATTATTTTCGGGAATTCTTAAAGCCTTTCAATCCCTTGCTTCCCATTACAGTGCCCTTCAAGATATCACTTTCATAAGCATAATCGGACATATTACGATCCTCATGTGCTCTGAACGCAATCCTAATCATCCTGTCAATCAGCTCCCCATATGGCATTCCGGCAGACTCCCAAAGATAGAAAGCAAGACTTCCCGGGATCGTGTTGATTTCAGTGATGTAGATTTCTTCACTGTCCGTATCATACATATAGTCAATCCTGACAACGCCCTTACAGTCCATGGACAAAAAGATTTCTTTGCTCAGTTCCTGAATCTTCTCCCTCAATTCATCATCAATCGGCGCAGGAAGCACGCGATGCAAGCTGGCCATACCCTTGCTCCCGCCGCTTGCCAGATACTTTTCATTAAAGTCCAGGAACGCTTCGGAACTAATCGGCATTTCAATCGGAGACGCTTCCAGCTCATGGTCGTACCCAATCACGCTGCAATTTAGTTCAACCGGTTTCGTCAGCCCTTTTTCTACCAGCACCCTCCGATCATACTCAAACGCCAATTCCAACGCATCCTGCAATTCTTCCATATTTTCGGCACGGCTAACCCCAATGCTCGATCCCAAGTTTGCAGGCTTCACATACACCGGAAATCCAAGCTTTTTTTCAACATCCGCAATCACAAACTCTTTATTCCCCTGAAACTGTCCTCTGGAATACCACTGCCCCGGGAGCACCGGGAATCCTCCGCCTTTGAAAAACTGCTTCATCAGGATCTTATCCATCCCAATTGAGCTGGCCCCGACTCCCGGAGACGTATACGGTATATTCGCCAACTCCAGCATTCCCTGAATTGTTCCGTCTTCACCGTTCATACCATGCATAACGATAATAAATACTTCTACTCTCTCCACCACACAAATCTCATCTTTCGAAAATAAACCTTTCCCTCTTTTATAAGTCAGCAAAGCTCCGGACCCTGGCGTCATATCCAGAAAAACCTTCTGCAGTTCGGAATCTGTGCTCGAAAAAGATTGATAAGTATGGATATCTTTCAACTTCTCCCCCGTAAACCAATTTCCCTTTTCATCAATGTAAACGGGGACCACCTTATACTTCTCAGAATTCACATGTCTCATCAACTGCACAGCGCTGATAATCGACACTTCTCTTTCACAACTGCGGCTCCCAAAAATCACGCCAACCGTTTTCTGACTCATTCTAATCAGTCCTCCATTTTAATTTTCGTCATAATTGTCCGGCAAATCATTCTCGAACAATATCACATCCCCGATTCCAGCTACTTCAGAAAGAATCCTCTGCGCTTCATTCAGATTCCTGACCACCCGGATTCTTTTTCTGTCAAATCCGGCAGAAATTAACCCCGCCTGAATCGGTATACTTCTCTTTTCTCCTACCAATATTGCCATATCGCAACAGTCAGCCATTTGAGCTCCGAATTGCCGGTTCATTTCTTCTTCACTCTCTCCAAGCTCTACCATCCCTGGCGTGACCACAATTCTTTTACCCTCAAATTCGCTCAGCACTTCAAAGGCCTGCTTCGCACCGGCAATATTGCTGTTAAAAGCATCATCAATCACCGTGATCCCGCCCTGGTTGTTTTTCAGCTGCAAGCGGTGCTCGGTACCTTTCAACTTCCGGATTCCGCGGGCAATTTCATTCCCGGTCATTCCAAGAGCAAAGCAAACATCCGCGCATAATATTATATTCCTTATATTCAATTCTCCAAGAAGCTCAGTGGAACATTCAATGCGCTCTTCCCCGTGACATAGAGTAAAACGGCTCCCGGAAGAATGCACCCGCACATTCTCTCCCCATGTATTATCTCTATCCGCCTTCAACCCGGCCAAATGCTTCTTTTTTTTCGTCTTCTCCCATAATTCATATACAATCCCATCATCATCGGCAAAAAAACATTCACCATCTTCAGGAATCGCATCCATCAGCTCATACTTTGTCTTCTTAATTCGATCCAATGTCTTAAAAGTATCGAGATGCTGTGGTCCGACAGATGTTAAAATCCCGATTTCCGGATGAACCAGTCTGCACATTTCCCGGATATCCCCCACATGGCGGGCTCCCATCTCAGCCACGAAAATGCGGTGTCCCGGCTCCAGCATCGTCCGGATCACCTTTGTCACCCCCATCGGAGTATTATAACTGGCCGGAGTCACCAGAGTCGGATACTTTTCACTCAACAAACTACCCAAAATAAATTTTACACTCGTTTTTCCCCACGACCCCGTAATTCCAATTTTGATCAAATCCTCACTGCGTTGTAAAATCCGTTGCGCATCCCTGAAATACATTTCGCTTATTAATTTCTCAACCGGCCACGCAAGCAATGCTCCAATCGAAAACCACAACGGTAAAAGGATAAAAAACACAGCCGCGATAATCTGGAACCACGAAAAACCTGTCAACCCATTTGCCAACATCAAAACAAGAAAGAAAAATACTCCGCAAATAAAATAAAGCCGTTTCATTCTCGCGGTCATCACTAACTTCTTTTTAGATGGCCTTTTTTTTAAAATTCCATGAATATACAATGAAACCGCAAAAACAACCGCGGAAACAATCAAGACTAAAACTGAATTATTCCATCCGGCAACCCGGAACATCATAGCAGATCCCGCCAAAATCACCGCAAGCAGAATTTCCGGCCATAGCGAACCAATTCCCTGTCTCCGAATCGTCCTGAAAAAACCGGGAAATTGGTAGCTTTCTAACTGAAACCAATGGAAAATCTGTCTTCCGGTCAGCACACCGCTTCCGGCTATCAATCCAGATGAAATCAACATCAGGATCCAACCTAAAGTACTCATCCATTTACCTCCGAAAGAAAGTATGAAACCACACGATTGAATCGACCAATTTGCTCCAAATACGCGAAATGACCTCCACCCTCAAAAATAACCAGCCCGGCATCAGGAATCAATTTTTCCATTTCCTTTCCGAACTCAAGCGGAGTCTCCGTATCCTGATCCCCCCAGATCAGCAGAGTGCTCTGCTTCATCATCGGATATCTCTCGCGCAAATCCTGACTAATCACTTTCACAAATGTTTTTCGCATTTCCGGACTCAGCGCCACATAATCCGGGCTTCCGTACTTTCGCCGAAGTTTTTCTTCCAGCTTTTCAGCCACATTCTTTAAAAAAGGAAGATTCTTCATTCCCATTAAAATCTTTTTCTTTTTCTGATACTTTTCCGACCGTCTTTTGGAATCCTCTGTTTCCTTTTTCCGGATTCCGGCCGCCCCTGTCAAAACAATCTTGTCGAACAATTCCGGCCATTCTCCGGCCGCCCAAGTTGCAACCCGACATCCGAAACTGTGAGCAATCACCGAGCATGGAGCAAAATCCAATTCTTCCAGTATTTCCTTCAAACATTCCGCATATTCAGGTACACCCCATGGCTCCGGCGGTTCACCGCTCTTCCCATGTCCGGGAAAATCAATCATCAGCACCCGATGATTCGGCAAAAAACCTTTTGCAACAGGCTCCATCATTTTAGTAGAGCATCCCCATCCATGTAAAAGTACAATTTTCGGACCACTTTCCCCTTGTAATTCACAATAAACGCTTGTGCCATTAACTTCCAGTTTCATATTAATTACCACTTCATTCATTTAATATCCAGATAAATCGAAGCTTTTCAGAGCTGATGTCAAAGCTTCTTTGAAGCCAATCCGGAACAAAAACCCGATCTTCATAAAAGCATCCCAATTCCATACAGGTTTTTTCGCTGGCAGTGTTATCAGGATCACATGTAATGGAAACCGAATGCTTGCCACTTCGAATTATTTCATCAGTGATTAATTTACACGCATGAAGCGCAAAATGATTTCCCCTCCATGGCGGATCGATATGATAACCGATATGACCAAAGTAAAAAACGCCTTCGCTTTCTCCTGTCCGATAACTGATTTGACCGATTTCCTGTCTTTTTCCTTTCAATGTAATCCGCCAAACCTTTTCATCCGAAAAGCCCAGTCTGGAATCTGCCTCATCAACCTTTAAACGATACAAATCAATTGACTCATCACCATATTCCGGGTGTTTCAAAAAATGAAACATAAAATTATACCTCTTGAATCCTCACCTGCTCAAGAAGCTGATGAAAAACTTCCGGAACAATCAGCTGTGTTCCCTCCGTCATTACACTGGCCGCTCCGGCCGCCACGCCATATTTGAACGCTTTTGAAATATCCTTTTCAATTTCGTATCCAAGCAGCATGCCGCCGATCATCGCGTCACCTGCTCCAACCGTAGATTTCGTTTCCACGCGAAGTGCCGGCGCGTACAATGTTTTCCCGGCATCCACATACATCGCTCCCATCGCTCCCATTGAAACAATTGTATGTTCAACCCCAAGCCGGATAAAAAGCAGTGCCGCGTCACGTATCGACCGCATGGTTCTCAGTTCCAGTCCCAGCGTTTCTTCGATTTCGTGTAAATTCGGCTTAATCAGAAACGGATGCGCACCTTTCGCAGCTAACTCCAATTCCGCGCCGCCGGTATCCAATATACATTTTTTCCCTTCCAACGAAAGAATCAAATCTCTGTAAACTCCCTGAGGGCATCCGGGAGGAAGACTGCCGGTAATCACCACCACATCGCTGTCTGCAGTTTTTTCTCGAGCCAATTGAAAAAATCTGTTTAAATCCTCCTTGTCCAAAGGATCACCGGGTTCATTCAATTCAGTGATCCCCTTCTCGCCCGGAATCACCAGTTTTAAATTCGTCCTGACACTTCCTTTGGTCTTCAGAAAATGGTGTTTCAATCCTTCCCGGTCCATCATGCTGGTCAACTGTTCCGATCCGTTCTCACCCATCACCCCGATACATTGAACATCCAGTCCCAATCGGTGCGCGACCACAGCGACATTAATCCCTTTACCACCCAAATCCTCTCTGAATTTCTGAATACGATTTACTTCACCTAAAACCAGCTCATCGAGTTGCGCAGTTTTATCAAAGCTGGGATTCAGACAAATTGTCGTGATCATTTTCTCACCCCCTCAAATGAATAATCATTTGCATAATTATAACATTCTGTTATCTCTTCTGCAACCTCAGAGAATTCAATCCGCTTGCTTGTCATATGCTGATTTTTCTGATATACTGAATTAAATTTTTGTAAAGGAGTCCTTGAAGATGTTTGAAAAATTACTGGGAATTTCTGTTGCCCTGGGAGAAGCGGCGGATACAGCCGCAACCGTTGCTGAAACCGCGGAAGGTGAAACTGTCAACCCTGTTGCCGCTATGATCACATCGCTTCTTCCGATGGTGTTAATTTTCGTTGTCTTTTATTTCTTTCTCATCCGTCCGCAGCGGAAAAAAGATAAACAAGTCAAAGAAATGTTGAACAATTTAAAAGCCGGTGATCGTGTATGCACGATCGGTGGTATTTATGGGACAATCGTAGGCATTAAAGACGATACTGTCACTCTCTCCGTTGGACGGGACAATATGACAATGGTTGTCGCCCGTTGGGGGATCCGTAGTGTCGAGGAAGTCACCATTGAAAATGACGCTGAAGCCCTGAACTGATCCTGTTTTATAAAAAACCCCGCAAAACGCGGGGTTTTTTGTTAGACAATATCAATCGGTTCCGATCCGAAGGTTGCCTGTAATTCATCTAAATACGATTCTTCACCGTGCTTCATTTCTCCCGTATTTTGCTTTTCATTTCCAATCCTAAAATAGCATAACTCGCCGGTTATTTCTTCCAAAATGGATTCTATCAGTTTCTTTCTCTCCGGCGATTCAAGACTTTGTGTGTAAATGCTGTTTTGTCCGTTTGCTTCCCATATAAATTCATTTCCGGACCTTCCCGCCAACATTCCTTTTTTTAGAATCGGATAAATCCCCGGTTGTCTCGTTTTCAGCTTTTCCAACAGCCCATCCCATATTTTCTGCGTGTCTCGTTCCGGCATAGATTTAACCATTGCCGGCTTCTCATTCTCACTCTCCACTGGTTTTGCTTCTTTTTTAATTGTTCTTCGTGTACTTTCTCCCGCTTGTATTCTTTTTTCGATCTCATTTATTCTGTCATTCACGCTTTGCGCGTCTATTTGATCGGTTCTCAAACAGCACCTGAGCGCGATATTCTCAAGTGAAATCCGCGGTGAAGCAGATAAACGTAAATCCGCCTCCAAATGCAAAAACAAATCCAAAATATCCATCAGTCTTGATACAGAAATGTTTTCCCCGGATCTCAGGTATTCCGTAAAATCTTCTTCTGTCATTTCCAGCACATCTTTGTCTCCACCGCATTTTATCAAAAGCATGGATCGGATATGTGACGAAAATTCCCGGCAGAATACAACAGGATCTTTACCATTTTTCATCAATTGATCCACAAGCGCAATCACATCTTTAGCGTTCCGCTCAAAAATCGCCTCACCAAAACGAAACAAAAACGCCCTGTCGTTTGTCCCCAGCACACTTTGAACCATTTCATCATCAATCATTCGGTCGTATCCCAGACACATATCAAGAATACTTAGCGCGTCCCGCATGCCGCCTTCCGCGGCCCTCGCAATCGTCATCAAAGCGCTGTCCGCAGCCTGGCCGCCTGCTTTTTCTGTGGCTTCTCTGAGTCTCTTTTGAATCTTCCCGGCAGAAATTCTACCAAAATCAAATCGCTGGCATCTGCTCAAAATCGTTGCAGGCAGTTTTTGCGGTTCAGTTGTCGCTAAAATAAAAACAACATACTCCGGCGGCTCTTCCAGAGTTTTTAACAGGGCGTTAAACGCAGATATAGAAAGCATGTGAACTTCATCAATAATATACACCTTATACTTTCCGAATTGCGGGGGATACTTTACCGTGTCCCTTAATGTTCTGATTTCCTCCACCCCGTTATTGCTCGCCGCGTCAATCTCAGCAATATCCAATGACTCCTCATCCGCAATTCTTCTGCACATCTCGCATTCACCGCAAGGATCACCATTCTTTGGATGAAGACAATTGATCGCGCGTGCCAAAATCTTGGCTGTGGATGTTTTCCCTGTTCCACGACTACCACAAAACAGATACGCATGTGCAATCCGACCGGTCATAACCTGATGCCGCAGTGTTTCCACAATCGGATCCTGCCCCACCACATGGGAAAAATCCTGAGGTCGCCACTGACGATACAGTGCCTGATAAGCCATACATTCTTTCACTCGCTTTCCGGAAAATTCACAGTCAAATATTGAAGAATGTCCTGAAATTTCTTAGTACCGATCCCGCTGACAGACATCAAATCTTCCACAAACGCATACTCCCCGCCTCTTTCCCTCTCCCCGAGCAATGCTTCTGCCGTTCTTATTCCCACTCCCGGGAGGGTGACCAGCTCCTCCGCGTCCGCCTGATTGAGGAAAGTGACGGCCCTGGTATGTTCGGTCTTCGTGTTCAGGCGATATTCTTTTTTGATCGCATACCTGTCCTCATATCCGGTCGGGGCATCGGAGGCGGAGAAGGCGCAAATCAGGATGGACACTACCGCTGCTGTCCACCCCGCGCTCTGTCTTCTGTCCACTCAAATCTTCCTCACCGTCTGTCCGCCCTTCGTGTCCTCCACGGCATACCCGGCCTTTCGGATCGCGTCTCTGAGTTCATCGCTTCTCTGCCAATTTTTCTCCGCGCGCGCGTTCGCTCTCTCTTCAGCCATTCGGCGCACGTCCTCCGGCAGTTCATCATCCCCCTTGCCGAGCAATCCCAGCACACCGGAAAGCGCCCTGAGCGTCTCTCTCGTCCTTTCCAGCGCCTTTCGTGACGAATCATCCCCCAGGCTCACATTCGCGTCCCTGACGAGCTCAAAAACGGCTCCCAGCGCATCCGCGGTATTAAGGTCGTCATCCATTGCGCCGTCAAATTTTTCCTCATAGCCTTTCACCCTGCGAAGAAACTCTTCTTCCTCCTCATCCGGGTCTCTTTCCGAGCCCTTGAGTGCTTCCAGTCTATCCTTCGCGTGATACAATCTCTTCAGGCTGCTGTTCGCCGCCTCAATCTGTTCCCTGCTGAAATTAATCGGAGACCTATAGTGCGCGCTGAGCATGAACAATCTGACGGCCTCCAGATCGAACTCCTTCGCGATATCCCTCACCGTAAAGAAATTCCCGAGGCTCTTGCTCATCTTCTGGTGATCCACATTAATAAATCCGTTATGCATCCAATACCGGACGTATGTCTTTCCGGTCGCGCCCTCGCTCTGAGCGATCTCATTCTCATGGTGCGGAAACAGCAGATCCTTTCCTCCGCAGTGGATATCAAAAGTCTCTCCCAGATACTTCATGCTCATCGCGGAGCACTCGATATGCCACCCGGGTCTTCCCATCCCCCACGGGCTCTCCCACGCGGGCTCTCCGGGCTTCTGCGCCTTCCACAGCGCAAAGTCCGCCGGCGCCTCCTTATCCGTCTCCACGTCCAGTCTCTCGCTCGCGCCCATCTCTCTCTCATCGGTGCTCTGCCCGCTCAGCTTCCCATACCCCGGGAAGGACGCCACGCGGTAATACACATCCCCGCCGGGCGTAGCATACGCATGTCCGCGGTCGATCAGCTTCTGAATCAGGGAAACAATCTCCCCGATATGTTCCGTAGCCCTCGGATGCACGGTCGCCGGCCGAATCCCGAGTGCTTTCGCGTCGACAAAGTACTCGGAAATATACTTCTCTCCCAGTTCCTTTACGCTGATGCCCTCTTCATTCGCTCTCCGGATCATCTTATCGTCGATATCCGTAAAATTCTGTACAAAAGTCACCTCATATCCTTCGCGCTCGAGCTGCCGTCTCAGCACGTCAAAGGTAATAAACGGCCGGGCGTTCCCGATATGAAAATAGTTATACACCGTCGGTCCGCAGGCATAGATCCCGACCTTCCCCTCCCGCAGGGGCACAAACTCCTCTTTCCTTCTCGTCATGCTGTTATAAATGCGCATATTTCTCATTTCTCCTTCTGCAGATCAGAAATCCAAGTCCCCAGCAGGCCGCTCCTCCCAAAACGCATCCGAGGATGATCTTCCGTGCCGGGTTTCTGCTCCCCCCGGGCGAATATTCGCTCTGCGCGATCATCTTCCCGTCCGCGTCCCGCACCTCGACCCTTACGCTCGTCACATCTTCCGCGTACCACTCCGCAACAAAAGTGTTCTGACCTTCCGCGAGGTCCGTCTCCACGCTTCCGCTTCTCTTCCGTCGTTTAATGCTCTCCCCGTTGACTTCGGTGAACACGGCATCATCCCCCGCGGAGACCGTCATCTGCGCCCCGTCCACCGCCTCAGGCACAGTCACCGTCCCCACGATCATCTGATCCTCCACGCTCATATCAATCCTTGCCTCGCCAAAAACCGTCAAGGGGATCATCAGGCAAAGCAGGAAAATACAAACCGGGCGCATCCAACCACTCCCATCAAGAAATACCTTCCCGCCCCGGGAAGGTACATCGCTTTATGTTTTATTCATCCATCGTCCGATCAAATTCTTCGCTCATCTCTTTGATTCCCTCATTCAGATGATCCCCGCTCTTCTCAAACAGATCATTGATCGCGCTGCTCAGCTCGCCGGTCTTTTCTTCAATTTCCTCCGCCTGAATTTCAATTTCCGGCGCCCCGGCCTCATCCTGCGCCTGATCCTCAGACATTTGGATTTTTTCACAATCCGTCTCTTCCGTCTGAACCCCGGCCAATCTCTGTGCCCGAAGGTCATTGAGCTGTCCGTCCACCCCGGAGAGTTCCCTCAGTTCTTTCTCCAGTTCCTCCGGAAACTTTTCCCCCTTCTGCCACAGCGCATACGCCTTATTCCCGAATTCCTTCAGGATTTCCGCTCTCCGGTTCACAAGGTTCATCTCATCCACCTTGATCTTGGTATTATTGGCGATATTCGTCGCGGTATTCCCGATTTTCTCCATGCTCCTGATCCAAAGATTCTTGATTCCGCTCACATCAGCCATCCTGATCCCTCACTTTACGATCTTTTTCTCAATCCTCTCGGCGATCTGCGGCCCGGTCAGTCCGTATTCCTTCAGCAGGTCCGCCGGTTTCCCGCTCTGCCCGAACACATCCTGAATCCCGATCTTCTCAAATGTTTTCACCCCGCATCCGATCACCGCGGAGGCGACCGCGTCCCCGAGTCCGCCGATCACGGAATGTTCCTCCAGCGTGAACACATTCCCGCATTTCGCGGCAAAAGTCCGTGCCAGATCGTCATCAAAAGGCTTCAGCGTATGGAAGGACACGAGTGCCATCCGGATTCCCTTTTCTTCCAGGATATTCACCGCCTCGATCGCGTGTTCTTTCATAATCCCGCACACAAACAGCACTCCGTCCGAGCCGTCCCGGATCACCTTTCCTTTGCCGACCTCAAACGGCTCCTCATCGTACACCGGAGAAGGCAGGCGCGCCGTCCGGATATAAACCGGTCCCTCGATTCTCGCCGCCGCCTCCACGCACTGGTAGCATTCATTGGCGTCTCCGGGCACAAACACGGTCATCCCGGGCAGCACGCGCATCAGCGCGATATCCTCAATCGCCTGATGGCTTCCGCCGTCTTCTCCCAATGTAATCCCGGCATGGCTGAAGCCGAATTTCACGTTAAACTTCGGATAGCACACACCGTTCCGGATCTGGTCATAGCTTCTCCCCGCGAACACCGCGAATGTGGAGCAGAAGGGGATCAACCCCATCGTGCTCATGCCCGCCGCCATATCCACCATGTTCGCCTCCGCGATCCCGCAGTCAAAGAACCGCTCCGGGTATGCCTTCTTAAAGGCGTTCGTCATCGTCGCGTTCGCCAGATCCGCGTCCAGCACCACCACGCGGTTGTTTTGTTCCCCCAGTTTGCACAGCGCTTCCCCGTAGGCCACCCGTACCGCTTTCTTATCCATCTTTGTCAATCCTCCAGTTCCTTCAGTGCTTTCTCCGCGAGCTCCGCGTTCGGGGCCTTCCCGTGCCACTCCACCTTGTTCTCCATATAGCTCACGCCCTTACCCTTCACCGTGTTCATGATAATATACCTCGGCTTTCCGGGGCACGCGGGCGTCTTCAAAGCCTCCAGCACCTCACGCATATCGTTCCCGTCTTTGACTTCAAGCACATCATAACCGAATGCCGCAGCTTTCGCCCTGATATCCCCGAGGCTCATCACCTCATCATTGCTTCCGTCAATCTGCAGTCCGTTATGATCCAATATCACCGTCAGGTTATCCAGCCCGTAATGCGCGGCAGCCATGCTCGCCTCCCAGACCAGTCCCTCCTGGCTCTCACCGTCCCCGATGATCGTATACACATGGATTTTCTTCCCCAGATACTTCGCGCCCAGCGCCATCCCCGTCGCGATAGAAATCCCCTGTCCCAGCGACCCGGTCGACGCGTCCACCCCGGGGCACTTCTTCACATCCGGGTGCCCCTGAAGGATTCCATGCAGCTGCCGGAAATGCTCAAACTCATCTCTCGGGAAGAAACCTCTCTCGCACAGCGTCCCGTACAGTGCGGGTGCCGCGTGTCCTTTGCTGAGCACAAAACGGTCCCGATCCTCTTTCTTCTCATCCTGAGGATCGATATTCATCACATCAAAATAAAGCGCCACCAATGTATCCGTGCAGCTCAGAGACCCGCCCGGATGTCCCGCTCCGGCCATGGAGACCATGGTAATCACATCCCGGCGCACCTGTTTCGCGATTCTTTCCAGGTTTTCAATTTCCATATTCATACCCCCTCATACATGCTGTTTTCATTATACTCATCCTCACCGTCCCCTGTCAACTCTCTCCGCGGCTTCTCTCACAGCCATCCTGCCATGCGCGTAGGTCAGTCCGCCCTGCATATACGCGGTATACGGCTCTCTCATGGGTCCGTCCGCGCTCAGCTCAATGCTCGCCCCCGCGACAAAGGTTCCCGCGGCCATCACGACAGGGTCATCATACCCGGGCATATCCCAGGGTTCCGGCGCGGCCATGGAGTCCACCGGGCTCATGCTCTGGATTCCCCGGCAGAACGCGACCAGCCTGTCCGGCGTCCCGAACTGAATCGCCTGGATAATATCCGCCCGCTCCTCGTGGCTGCCCGGCGCGGTCGTCATCCCCATCCTTTCGAACACGCCCGCGGCGAGCATTGCCGTCTTCAGCGCCTGGCACACCGTATGCGGCGCCATGAACAGCCCCTGATAGAACGGTCTGTAATCCCCCGCATAGCTCCCGATTTCCCTTCCGAGTCCCGGCGCGGTGAGTCTCCACGCCACGCGCTCAACCGCCTCCCGGCTCCCGACGACATACCCGCCCGTGGGCGCGATTCCGCCTCCGGGATTTTTAATCAGGCTCCCGACGCACACATCCGCTCCGTAGTCCGTCGGCTCATCCTCCCGCACAAACTCCCCGTAGCAGTTATCGACCATCAGCCGGACGCCGGGATGCTTGTGCACCATTTCCGCCAGCTCCCGGAAATCCTGTGGCATCAGGCTTCTCCGCCACGCGTACCCGCGGCTCCTCTGAGCGATCACGAGCGTCGTCTGCGGTGTCATGGCTTTTTCCACGGCCTCCACGTCGATTTTCCCATCCCTGAGCTCCACGCAGTCAAACCCGACGCCCATCTCCCGCAGCGACCCGGGGCATTCTCCCCCGATTCCGATCACGCCGTGAAGCGTATCATACGGCAGCCCTGTCGCGCTCAGAATTCTTTCTCCGGGTCTTACCAGGGCGAACAGTGTCAGGCTCAGCGCGGACGTTCCGCTCCCGATCTGCGGCCTGACGAGTGCCGCCTCCGCGTGAAAAATATCCGCATAGATCTTCTCCAGCGTATCTCTCCCGATATCGTCATATCCGTATCCGGTCGTTCCGGCGAAATGCCGGTAGCTCACCTGATGAACCCGAAAGCTGTCCAGGATCGCTCTCGTCCTGACCTCCTCAATCCGCTCCGCCGCCTCGAATTCCGCGGCCAGATCTTTTTCCGTTTCCTCAATCAAATTGCGCTCCATTCATGAGCACCTCCTCCATCTGCCTTTCACAGTCCGGATCCAGCATATTCACATATCTCACGCCGTCCTCTCTTTTCAGAAACGTCTCCTGCCGCTTCGCCAAGTGCCGGCTCGCCTTCCGGATCTCATCCACCGTCTTTTCCCTGTCCCATTCGCCCTTCAAATACTTCACACTTTCCTTATATCCGATCCCCTGCATGCTCACCGCGTCCTCACCGATTCCGTCCCTGATCAGGTTCTCCACCTCGGAAAACAGGCCGTCTCGAATCATCCGCGTCACCCTCTCATTGATCCGCCGATACAGCGCCTCCCGCGGCAAAAACGTCGACACAATCCGCCATTCATACTCCGGTTCATCTTTTTCCTGTGCGGACAGTGGTTTCCCGGTCGTCCGCCACACCTCAATCGCCCGGATCACGCGCCTCACATCCCGCGCGTCCAATCTTTCCGCCGCCGCGCTGTCGATCCGCGAAAGCATTGCGTGCAGTCTTTCCTTTCCGCCTTCTTCCTCAGCGATCCCGTTCAGTTCCCGCCGGATTTCGTCATCCGCGCCTGCACATCCCATCTCCCATCCCTGCCGCATCGCTCTCAGGTACAGCCCGGTCCCGCCGACAAAGAGCAATCTCCCTTTTTTCTCCCGGGTCAGCTTCTCCGCCCTCTCGCGCCACAGCGCCACGGAAAACCTTTCCTCCGGCTCAATGATATCGATCAGGTGATGCGGCACTCTCGCGCGGTCGTCCGCCGACGGCTTATCCGTCCCGACATCCATCCCCCGGTACACCTGCATCGAGTCCATGCACACAATTTCGAGCCCGTATTTCCAGGCAATCCTCATCGCCGCGCGGGACTTCCCGCTCCCCGTCGGCCCGGTCAGCACCCTGCAAACAATCTTCTCCATTTGCTCTGTTACTGTATCCTCTTGAATTTCCTGTCCAGCTCCCTGTGCGTGATCGCGACCACGAGCGGCCTTCCGTGCGGGCATGTCGGCGTCACATGTGTCCTGACCATCTCCTCCACAAGGCTCCTCAGCTGATCCTCCGTCAATCTTTCCCCGCCTTTGACCGCGTGCTTACACGCCATCTGCAATATCCTTGCCCTTTTCTGATCCTCTCCGGGCATCTTCCCTCTCTGAAGTTCATCCAGCGTTTCCCTCAGAAATTCGACCGACTCGCTTTCCCCGAGCACCACCGGCACGCACCGGATCGCGGCCTCTCCTTCGCCGAATTCCTCGACTCTCAGCCCGATCCCCTCCAGCAGTTCCCGATTTTCCTCCAGCAGGTTCATCTCTGATCTTGTCACATTCACAATGTACGGCACCAGCAATTCCTGTCCTGCGCGCCCGCCCCGGTACGCATTCATCATCCGCTCAAACAAGAGTCTTTCGTGCACCGCGTGCTGATCCACCAGCAGCAGCTGATCGTCGTACTCAATCAGGATAAACGTATCAAACACCGCCCCGAAGATCTTCATCGGCTTCAATATCCCGGGCGTCTCCAGGCTCATCTGCTCCGCCGTTTCGGACTCCGGTTTGTTTTCCCGCTCCCCGCGTCCTCCGTCCGGGACCCGGACCGCCGCAATCGTTTCAACCGCCGCCTGATTTTCGGTTTCAGCGACCGGCTTCCCGGTTTGTTGCCGCTCCGCCGCGTTTCCGGACTCCGGTCTGTTTTCTTCCACCTTCCGTCCGAATCTGCCGGTTTCGAACACTGCCTGCGGCTTCTCGCCGATCTTCACCTCCGGCACCACGCTCTTCTTCTCCACTCTGGCGTTGGGCACAAACTGATTCACATGCCGGATCCCGGGCGTTTCCGCCGGCCACATCTCAGTCGGCTTCTCCAGCGCGTCCCTCTCCTTCAGCGCGTCCAAGACCGCGTGGAACACCGCGTCCCTCACACCTTTTTCGTCCCGGAACCGCACCTCCATCTTATTCGGATGTACATTGATGTTCACGTTTCCATACGGGATGGTCAGATACATCACGCACACCGGATACTTTCCGATCATCACCCTCTCCCGGCACGCGTCCTCCACCGCGCCGCTCAGCACGGGGCTCTTCAGATACCGTCCATTAATAAAAAAGCTCTCTCCGCCCCTGTTTCCCCGGGCGTTCTCACCGATTCCGACCAATCCGGACACAATCACGCCGTTTTCTCTGCCGTCCGTCTTCCGCATGTTCTCCACCGCCCGCGCGCCGTATACGCTCCCCGCGGCGGATTCAATCTTCCCATCCCCCGCGGATCGCAAAATCATTTTCCCGCCGGACAGGTATCTGAAGCGGATCTCCGGATGGCTCAGAATCAATCGCTCCACAAGGTCGCTCACCGCGTTCCCTTCCGCGCCCGGCTTTTTCAGAAATTCTCTTCGCACCGGCACATTATAAAACAGATCCCTGACCCAAATGGAGGTTCCCCTCGCGCACGCCGCCTCCTCAAAGGACACAAAGTTCCCGCCCTCGTTCTTCACGCGAACCCCGGCGTCCATCTTTTCCGTCCTTGTTGTCATCGTCACCCGGCTCACCGCCGCGATGGACGCAAGTGCTTCCCCGCGAAACCCGAGCGTCCCGATCGCGTCCAGATCCCCTTCCGACCGAATCTTACTCGTCGCATGCCGCTCAAACGCGAGGCGGATATCGCTTTCCTCGATACCGCTCCCGTCGTCCGTCACCCGAAAGCTCTCAATCCCGCCCCCGGTGATCTCTATGGTAATCGCCTTCGCCCCCGCGTCAATGCTGTTCTCCACCAGCTCCTTGATCGCCGCCGCGGGCCGCTCCACCACTTCTCCCGCCGCGATTTTCCCGATCAAATCCTCGCTCAAAAGCTGAATCTTCGCCATTATAATTTCCTTGCCTTTTCTTTCAGTAAATACAGCTCATTCAATGCTTCCACCGGTGTCATTGCGTTCACGTCAATCCCCCGGATTTCATCAATCAATTCCGTCTTTCCCCACTCAAACAAATTCACCTGCTCGCTGCCCCGTTTCCCCTCACTCAGAATATTCTGCCCGATGGTATTCTGGTTAATATTGTTAGCTTCCAGTCTCGCGCCGATCTCCCTGGCCCGTCTCACAACCTCCTTCGGAATCCCGGCCATCCTTGCCACCTGCACGCCGAAGGACCGATCCGCGCCGCCCCGCACGATTTTCCGCAGGAAAACGACATCTTCCCCGCGCTCGCGCACCGACACGCAATAATTCTTCACGCCCTCAAGGTGCCCCTCCAGCTCGCTCAGCTCGTGATAATGCGTCGCGAAAAGTGTCTTCGCGCCGATCTTTTCCTTGTTCAAAATGTATTCGACCACCGCCCAGGCAATCGCCAGCCCGTCAAACGTGCTCGTTCCCCGGCCGATTTCGTCCAGAATAATCAGGCTCTTCTCCGTCGCGTGCGAAAGAATATACGCGGTCTCGCTCATCTCCATCATAAAGGTACTCTGTCCGCTCGACAAATCATCCGCCGCCCCGACCCGCGTAAAAATCCGGTCACACACCGTCAGTTTCGCCTCTTCCGCCGGCACGAAGGATCCGACCTGTGCCATCAGGCAAATCAGCGCCACCTGCCGCATGTATGTACTTTTCCCGGCCATATTCGGTCCGGTGATAATCATCATCCGGTTCCCGTCCGAGTCCATCTCCGTATCATTCGGCACAAATTCTCCGGCGCCGAGGCTTCTTTCCACCACCGGGTGTCGTCCTTCCCGGACAGAGATCAGTCCCTGCGTATTCATCTCCGGCCGCACATAATTCTGCTCCATGGCCGCCGTGGCAAGCGCGCAGATCACGTCCAGTTTTTTCACTTGTTCGCAGGTTTTCCGGATTCCGCTCAATGCCTCCGCGATTTTCTCCCTCACCTCTCCGAAAAGCCGTGTTTCCAGGCGCACGCTCATGTCCTGCGCCCCGATGATCTTCATCTCCATTTCCTTCAGTTCGGGGGTCATAAATCTCTCCGCGCCCGCCAGTGTCTGCTTGCGGATATACTCCTCCGGCACCAGAGGCAAATTGCTCTTCGTCACCTCAATATAGTATCCGAATACGCGGTTATACTGAATTCTCAGATTCTTGATTCCGGTCCGTTTCCGTTCCCTTTGCTCCATCTCAAGGATCCATTCCCGGCCGCTTCCCTGTGCCCTCCGGTATTCATCCAGCGTCTCATCGTACCCGTCCCGGATGATTCCGCCTTCAGTGATTGATACCGGCGCGTCCGGATGAATCGCTTTCTCAATCAGCGCGGCAATTTCGCTTTGTCCGTCCATTCCGTCCCGGATTTCGCGGTTCATCTCACTCCGCGCGTCTCCGAGTTTCTTCCGGATCTGCTCGGCATTCCTCAGGCTTCTCCCCAGCGCGAGGCAGTCCCGCGCGTTCAGGCTTCCGTATGCCACCTTGCTCATCAGCCGCTCCATGTCATACACGCCATCCAGCGCCTCCCGCACGTTCTCCATCAGCGCGCTGTTCTCCGTCATTTCCGCCACGGCGTCGTGCCGTTTCGCAATCTCTTCCGGGTTCGTGCTCGGTTCCTCCAGCCATCTGCGCATCAGCCGTGATCCCATCGCGGTCTTCGTCCGGTCCAGCACTTCCAGCAAGGTCCCTTTCCGGCCTTTTCCGCGTATACTCTCGCAGATCTCCAGATTCCGCTTTGTCGCGCCGTCCAGCATCATGACCCCATCTCCGGAGTCCCACTCAATCCTCGCGATATGGGTCATCGGGTTCTTTTGTGTTTCCCTCAGATATCTCATCAGCGCGCCGGCCGCCCTGACGGCGTTTCTGTGTCCTTCCAGCCCCAGTGCCGTCATGCTCCCCGCGTGAAAATGATTCTTCAATTCCTCCGCGGCGTTTCCCTCCCGGAACCATGCTTCATTCTGTTCCCCGGCCCCGGGCGCGAAAGGCGCGACATCTTCCGCGCTGTTGCAGATCACTTCCGCCGCGCCGATTCTGATAATTTCGCTCCCGATCTCCCTTGTCTTCTGTTCCGAAACATAAAATTCCCCGGTGCTCACGTCCGTCCATGCCGCGCCGCTCTCCGTCTTCCCGGTGTACACGCACAGAAGAAAATGATTTTTTTTCTCCTCCGTTCCGGGCGTCATCGTCCCGGGTGTAATCACGCGAATCACGTCGCGCTTCACGAGTCCCTTTGCCGTCGCCGGATCCTCTGTCTGCTCGCAGATCGCGACCCTGTATCCTTCCCGGCACAGTCTTTCCACGTATGTATCCACCGCGTGGAACGGCACCCCGCACATCGGTGCCCTCTCCTCAAGCCCGCAGTCCTTCCCGGTCAGCGTCAGCTCCAATTCCCTTGAAGCCGTCTTCGCGTCCTCAAAAAACAGCTCATAAAAATCCCCCACCCGGAACATAAGCAAGCAATCCGGATATTGCTCATGGATCTCCATATACTGTCTCATCATCGGACTCAGCGCCATTTTATATTCTCTCTCCAATCAAAGTATTTTGTTTCGCTTCCGTCACCCGGCATTTCACGATCTGTCCGATCTCGCTCTCATTCCCGTCCATCGTGATCGAAATCCCGTGCCGTCCCTTCCCGGACACCTGATGCGCGTTCCTCCGGCTCACGCTCTCAATCAGCACTTCCTCTTCCGTCCCGATATATTCCCGGAAAACTTCCTTCTGCATTCCCTCCTGCAGGGCGATCAGGCGTTCAATCCTTTCTCTCGCAATCTCCTCCGGCACTCTCCCGTCAAACTCCGCGGCCCGCGTCCCCTCCCGCGGCGAGTATATAAAGGTAAACGCGCTGATATATCTTGCCTCCCGGACCAGTGCCGCCGTATCCTCAAACTGGCTTTCCGTCTCCCCGGGAAACGCCACAATAATATCCGTGCTGATCCCGATCCCGGGCACATACTCCCGCAGTTTTCTCACTTTTTCCAGATACTCTTCCCGTGTATAGTGCCGGTTCATTCTTTTCAGAATCTCGTCATTCCCGCTCTGCACCGGCAAATGGAACTGCGGCAGGATATTTCTGCTCCCGGCCATCACTTCCATCAATTCCTCGCTCAAATCCTTCGGATGACTGCTCATAAACCGGATTCTTTCCATCCCGGTTTTATCTGCCATTCTCAAAAGCTCCGCAAAGCTGATGTTGTCCGCCAATCCCTTTCCATAGCTGTTCACGTTCTGCCCCAGCAGCATGATCTCCTTCACGCCGCTTTTCTTCAGTCCTTCAATCTCTTTCAGGATCTCCCCGGGCTCCCGGCTCCGCTCTCTCCCCCGCACATACGGCACAATGCAGTACGTGCAAAAATTATCGCACCCGTAGGAGATATTCACAAACGCGCTGTAAGGGCTCTCCCTGCGCGCAGGAAGCCCCTCCACGACATAATCCGTCTGATCCACCTTCCGCACTCTCCCGCGGCTCTCAAGGGCATTCAGCACCATTTCCGGCAATTCGTGCGCGTTCGATGTCCCGAACACAATATCCACAAACGGATACTGTCTCATCATCTTCTCCGCAAAGCCTTCCCTTTGCGCCATGCATCCGCACACCGCGATCATCATCCGGGGGTGATTCTTCCGGATCTCCTTCAGCCATGTCACATTTCCCAGCGCGCGCCGCTCCGCGTTATCCCTCACGCAGCAGGTATTAAAGATCACGAACTCCGCGTCCTCGCGTCTTTCGGCCCTCGTCATCCCCATCTCTTCAAGCATTCCGGCGATCGTCTCCGAATCCCGCACGTTCATCTGGCACCCGTATGTCACCACAAAATACGTCTCCGGCCTCGCGGGATGCGCCGTCACTTCTTTCGCGAACGCCCTTTGCCGCGCCGTTTCCTCTTCACCGATCCTTACTGCCATGCCTTCCTGCCTCTTTTCCTTGTCATCTCAATCAGCCCGAGCCTTGTCCACCCGTGGATCACGGTCTTCACCCGGTCCCTTGAAAAGCATTTCTTTAATTCGTCCATCACTCTTTCCCGGTCCGTCTCATCGTCCATGTCAATCATATCAATGATCAGGATTCCGGAAAGATTCCTCAGCCTCACCTGGATCGCGATCTCCGCGCATGCCTCCAGGTTTGTCTCCATCACGGTTTCCCGCTTCTCCCTCCCGGCATCCCCGGCGCTGTTCACGTCAATCACGCTCATCGCCTCGCACCGGTCAATCACGATATTCCCGCCGTGCGGCAGTCTCACTTTTCTTCCTTCCGCTTCCCTCTTCTGCCTCTTCAAATCCGCCGGCAGCGCGTCCACGCGGCAAATCCGGGCGCCGTCCCCGTATTCCCTTAAAATTTCTTCCTCCGCGCCCGTGCGCATCTCTCCGGTCTCCCGGATTATTTCCCATTTCTCTTTCAGTGCTTCCCATTCCGCTTCCAGCGTTTCGTCTTTTTCGTCCTCCGCGGCTTTTCGCACCACAATCCCGTATTCTCCGCGCGAAATTTTTTTCCCGCGTTCCTCCTGTTTCGCCCTGTTTTCCTCCGCAAACCTCCTGCTGACACCGACGTGAATGTTTGCCGGCATCAGCATCAGGTGTTTTCCCGCCACGGCGAGATCCCGCGTAAGGAATGCGCCCTTCCCGCCGTACTCCTCTTTCCTGATTTGCACCAGCACCCGGTCCCCGCTTCGGATCGGCTCTTTGTCCAATATCTTCTCATCCAGCGGCAAAAAGCCGTCCTTTTCCCGCCCGATGTCCACAAATGCGCAGTCCAGCGCCTTCATGATCCGGTTCACCTTCCCGGTCAGGATCATTCCGACTTCCGAAGGCTCATCTTTGGAAATATATTCCACCAGCCGGGATTCTTCCGTCACCGCGCAAAACCGCTCGCTCAAATAAATCTCAGTCATAAATCCTCAAGGTCTCTTCCTTCCGCGCCAAACAAACCGACTCTTCCCACCAGATATCTTAAATCATTTTCCCCGATTTCCTTCGCCACAGCCTCCATCAGCATCTTCGGCTTACAGCTTTCCTTCTCCGTCAGTTTCAAGGTGCACCATATCTCTCCGTCTCTCATTTCCATCTCATAGATCCACGGCCGGATATTACACTCACCCACCGCGCTCTTCGTCTTCCTCGTGGCGATGATTTCTTCCCTTGCCATCATCCCCGTCATCGCCTTCGCGATTTTTTCCCTCACGCCCTCGTCATACAGGGAAATCCGGTATTTCGCGCTTTCCGTCAGGCTCGTCATGGACGGGTGCCGATCATCGATGGCCCGTGCCCGGCTGACCTTCAGTTCCGGCGGCAGCGCCTCATTCATCTTCCGTACAAACTCCTCCGCGCTCACGTCCTCCGCCATTGTCACGTCCATGATCTCGCGCTCCCCCCACGCCCCGGTTGCCAGTGCGGACGCGAAGGACACAAGGATATGCGGATTGAACCCGTTCGAATACGCGACCGGGAGCGTGCTCCGCCTCAGCGCCCTCATCATTGCCCTTTGGATGTCCAAATGTCCGATGTGCCGGATCCGGCGGTCCTTTTTAAACACGCACAGCATGCGCATATCCGCACACCCCCTCAAGCTTTTCAATCCCGCATCCGTTGCACCCCTGCCGGCAGTCCCGGGTCACCAGGGCCTTCTCACTTTTTTCCTTTTCCCGCCAAAGGAACGCCTTCGTGATTCCGCAGTCCACAAAGTCCCACGGCAAAATTTCATCCTTTCCCCGCTCCCGGTTCGCGTAGAACGCGGGGTCGATCCCGCAGTCCTCAAACGCCTTCATCCATTCATCAAATTTGAAACACTCATTCCACCCGTCCAGCATGCAACCTCTTTCATACGCGCGTTTCAGCACCCTGCCCATCCGCCGGTCGCCCCGCGCGAAGCATGCCTCCAGGAAGCTCAAATCCGGTGCGTGCCAGTTGAATGTCACACCCTTGATCCTCAGTTTTTCTCTCAGATATTCCTGTTTTTGATTGATCTCATTTCGCGTGTTCTGCGCGGCCCACTGGAAGGGCGTGAAAGGTTTGGGCACAAACGTGCTCGCGCTCACGGTCACCCGCAAGCCCTTCGCCCTTTGTCCTTTCGGCACCTTGAAATACTCATTCACAACCTTCTGTGCCAGGTCCGCGATCCCGTCCAAGTCCGCGTATTCCTCCGTCGGCAGTCCGTCCATGAAGTACAGTTTGACATTACTCCATCCGCCCTCAAACGCGTCCCGAACCTTTGAGATCAGGTCTTCTTCCGTCACGCCCTTATTGATCACATCCCTCAGCCTCTGCGTTCCCGCCTCCGGCGCGAAGGTCAGGCTGCTCTTCTTCACCTGCGCGGTCTCCTCCAGGCTCTCCTTCAGCACGCTGTCCAGCCGCAGGCTCGGAAGGCTGATCGCCACCCGTTTCTCTTTCATTTCCGCCATCAGGGTTTTCACCAATTCCGGCAGACAGCTGTAGTCGCCGCTTGACAGGCTGCTCAGTGAAATTTCCTCATATCCGGTCGCGCGTACCCACTCTTCCGCCTGTCGCATCAGGGTTTCCACTTTTCTCTCCCGCACCGGGCGATACAGCATTCCCGCCTGACAAAACCGGCATCCCCTCGTGCACCCGCGCATAATCTCGAGGGTAATCCGGTCAAACACGATCTCGGTATACGGCACGGGAAATCTTTCCGGAAAATACGCCTGATCGAAGTCTGTCACAAAGCGTTTCTTCACTTTTTCCGGCGCTTCTTCGCACGCGGGGACAAAGGCGCCGATGGTCCCGTCCTCCTTGTATTCCACCCGATACAGGCTCGGCACATACACGCCCTCAATCCCCGCGCACTTCTTCAGGCACTCTCCGCGGCTCAGCTTTTTCTCTTTTGCTTCCAGGATCGCGCGATTCAGTTCCGTCATCACTTCTTCGCCGTCGCCCATCATGAAACAGTCAATGAAATCCGCCAACGGCTCCGGGTTCGACGCGCACGGTCCTCCGGCCACCACGATGGGATCATCCTCCCCGCGGTCCTTCCCCTCGATGGGCACTCCGCCCATCTCCAGCATCGCCAGGATATTCGTATAGCTCATCTCGTACTGCAGCGTGAATCCGACCACATCGAAATCCTTCAGCGCGTGCCGCGTCTCGATGGAAAACAGCGGCACATTTTCCTTCTTCATCTCCGCCATCATGTCCGTCCACGGCATAAATACCCGCTCGCACAGGCTCCACTCCTCCCGGTTGATCAGCCCGTACAGAATTTTGATCCCCAGATGGCTCATTCCGATTTCGTATGTGTCCGGAAAACAAAACGCGAATTTCAGCGGTGTTTTTTCCCAGTCCTTCACCACCGCGTTCATTTCCCCGCCCATGTACCGCGGCGCCTTCTGCACCCGCTCCAGAATCTCCTCGATCTTCTCCTGCATGTTCTCCTGCATGTCCATATTTTCGGTGCCCCTTGCTTTAGAATACTGGAGTCCAATAACTCATCTGATACAGATCGGTCAGGCAGTACATCGCTTGCGCGTCTCCGATCCGGGTGTTCGCGATCTCGACTGTATTTCCCAGCACAAACTCCTCGCCCAGCTTGTAACTGTCCTGATATGTCCCGTCATAGCTGTAGTAGTCGCACAAACACTGCACCGTGCTTCCCTCGCCCACGGCAATCAGGTTCTTCGCCTGAACCTCTGTGTCCTCATACTCATATTCCGCCCCGGCGATATATCCGTAGGGTTCCTGCTCATCAAAGCACAGAATCAGCCTGCACTTTTCCCCGTCCAGCATGCACGGCACATATCCCGTAATCTTGTACGCGCCGTTTTCGCCTTCCTCGGTGCCGAGATAATAGTACGCGCACGGCTGCCCGTCGATGGAAATCCATGTTCCGTCAAATTTCGCGACCAGCGCGTTCCCGTCCGTCTCATAGACATTATCCATCCCGAGATCGATGTATCCGTTCCCGTCGTCATACATCGCGCACAGCTGAATGCTCTCGAGCATGCTCCACTGCGCGTCCGTCAGTTCCATCTTTCCGTCAATCCAGACCAGGTTCTCCGTCTCAAAATGGTTTTCGGTAATATACTCCACGGTCTCTTCCAGGCTTCTGCCGCTGCTCACAAAGCTCAGGGAAGAATTGCCCCCGCCGAAAAGCGCGCTCAGCATTTCCTCCATGCTTCCGGACGATGAAGAAGATGTCCCCATCAGCGCGTCAAACAGCCCGGGCATCGCCGTGCTCTGACTCCCGTAACTGCTCACGCTCGTTCCCCCAGCCACCTGTCCGCTGATCTCAAGGCTCGCGAATTCCTGAATGCACCGCATATACTCGCTGTCCATCCCGATCGCGTTCAGCGTGCTCACGGCCTGATTCACCTTTGACGCCTTCTTGTACGGAAAATAAATACTCAGCCCGTTCGCGCCGGTCATGCCGCCGCCCGTCCGGTTGTATTTCACGCATCCGGCGATCGCTTCGCTCAGTTCTTTCGCGCCGTCCGTCCCCAGGTTTTCGGCAAAGTTCACCATATCCACCTGATCAATCCGGCTGCTCTGCGCAAATTCCCTCGTCCTGCTCCGCGCGGTCGCGACGGTCTTATATTCGCTCTTCCGGATCAGGCCGTAAATCTCCTGTCCGAATCCCTTCAATTCGTCCGGCACGGTCTTCTCGAGCTCGGCCAGATCCACCACGCTCAGGGTCGTCCCCTGTCCGCGGCACTGCTGATTACAAACGCTCACAAAGTCGTCCGCAATCAGTTTCCCGATCTGCACGGTCTTCATGCTCGTGTTCGCGCTCACCTTCGTCAGCCAGTTCGTGTAGTACCAGCCCACCCCGGGCTCGGTCTCCTCGCTCGCGATCATGTAGTCCGCGTGCCGGCTCAGCATCAGCCCGTTCTCCACCGTCGCCATCAGGCACGCGTCAAATCCGATGAAGTCGAATTTCACCCCGCCGTCCTCCAGCGCCTCATTGATCCCGGCCAGGCTCATGCTTCCGCTGTTCTTATTCTTCTCGTCATATCCGTATCCGCTCAGGCTTCCGCCGCCGTGATCCCATAGGATCAGGCACATCCGGTTCGCGCTGAAATTTTCCTGTCCGTACCTGATGAATGCGGAAAGCGTGCTTGGTTTCGTCATGCTGGCCGATCCCATGTCGTCCTCCAGCAGTTTGAGTCCCCCGTCCTTAATTTGGTAAATCTGATTCTTGCTGCTGCTCACCACGTTGTTCCGCCATCTTGAGCATCCGCCGGTATATACAATCAGATTCACCTTGTCGGAAATCGTGGCGTTCGCCATCTCCTTCAGGTCGGATGTCCCCATGCCGTTCTGGCTTTCAAGATCCGTCCCGCACATGTACACCAGGATCGTCATGGTATCCTTCCCGCCCCCGCGGATGGTGGTATACTTCTCCCTCGCGCCGTCCGCCACGGTCTCGTCGACCTTCGCGGTGCTTGCGGCCGTCGACGCCGTGCTCACGGCGGACGCCGTCCCGCTGTAGTCATACACGGAGCCGCTCCCCGTCAGCATGCTGATCAGATCGCTCATCTGCATGCCCGAGCTCTGCGTGGTCGTCTGGGTGGTGCTCTGCGTGGTTGTCTGGGTGGTGCTCTGCGTGGTTGTCTGGGTGGTGTTTTGCGTGGTTGTCCCGGTCACCACCGATCCCGTCTCATCGCCTCCGAACAGCTTCCCGCCGCCCAGCAGCATCATCAGCACAATCACAATCAGCCCCAGCTTGCTCCCGCCGCCGCTTCCGGAAGAGCTTCCCGTCGCCCTCCCCTGATTCATGCCCTGATTCTGCGGCCCTGCGCCGGGGGTCTTCCCGTTCCCCAAACGCCCCGTGCCAAGTCCTTCTCCGCGCTTCTCCACGCCTTTTCCGCCCTGCGCGACTCTCTTTTCCCTTTGCCTCGGTTTTTGGTTGTTATTCATGGTGGACCTCCTGATATCTATTCGCAATCCTTTCCGACTGCGTCCTCCAACTAACTCGCAAGCTCAATCTTCGCAGACGGGGCTTCATGCCCCCTCTGCTCGTTTCGCTTGAGAAACCCTGTTTTGAAATTTTCGCCACTGGCGATCAAAACCGGGTTTCCTTCGTTTGCGACAGCGAAACTTCGGGCTCAGGCAGCTCATCCAAACTTCTGAGTCCGAACCGGCTCAAAAATTCATCCGTCGTTCCGAATAAAATCGGCCTCCCGATGGTCTCCTTCCGTCCGACCTCGGTGATCATCCCTTTGTCCGTCAGGCTCTTCAGGCTGTAGTCACACTTCACGCCGCGAATTTGCTCAATCTCCGCCCTCGTCACCGGCTGTCTGTACGCGACCACCGCCAGGGTCTCCATCACCGCCTGGCTGATCTTTTGTTTCTGAATCGGCTGCAGCATCTTCGTCACATCCCCGGCGTACATAGACCTCGTCGCCAGCTGCGCCTTCTCCCCGAATCGCTTGATCGTAAACCCTCTCTGCTCGAAACTGTATTCGCTTTCCATCTCGTCAAGCAGTTTCTTCACCTGCTTTTCGCTTTTCTCAATCGCCTTCGCCAGATCCTTCACGTTCACCGCGTCTCCCGCGACATACAGGATCGCCTCAATTCTCCCCTTGTCGTTCCCTTCCACCGTTCTTCACTCCAATTAAAATAATCTCTCCGCCGCCCTCCTGCGCCGCCCGAATTTCGCCGACCCTGATCAACTCCAGCAGTGCCAGAAAATACGTCACGACCTCTTCTCTCGTCGGAGCCCCGGAAAACATCTCCTCAAAGCGCATCTTCTTCTTCGCCTTGATTTTCTGAATCATCCCCAGCATGCATTCCTGCACCGTGTGCTGATCCCGGCGGATATCCCTCGGCGCGTAGTGATTCGGCTCCTTTTCTTCCGCCGGCCGCCGCTTCCATACGTCCATAAACGCCTGCACCAGCCCTTCCGTCGTCATCCCGACCCACTCGGTTTCCTTCGGCGGCAGGGGAAACTCCTCCGGCAGCTTTGTAAACACCCTTCTCGCGGCTTCCTCAATCTCCCGCAGGCTCTCCGTGCTCTCCCGGATTCTCTGATATTCCTCCAGCCTGCGAATCAGTTCCGTCTCCGGGTCCTCCTCATCATCCGTCACCGGAGGCTTCGGAAGCATCGCCCGGCTCTTGATCTCCACGAGTGTCGCCGCCATCACCAGAAAATCGCTCGCCTCGTCCATATCCATGTCCGGCGCGTTCATCACGGCATCAAGGTACTGATCCGTAATTTCGCTCACGAATATGTCCCTGATATCAATCTTCGCCTGTCCCACCAGATTCAGCAGCAAATCCAGCGGCCCGTCAAAATCCTTTAATCGAAATTCCATCTCAGTACATCAATCCCACAAAAAAATTCAATACAATCTCAATGAAAAATGAACATACCCTCGAGAACGCCGTACTCAGCACTCCGCTCAGGCACACAAACAAAAACACCGTATGTACAATCTGCGTCGTCCTCGCGTCGAGCCTCAAATTCCCGCCGAAAAACACCTCATTCACAATCCGATATCCATCCAGCGGCGGTACCGGCAGCAAATTGAACACCGCCAGAGAGATATTGAATCCGATCATGTACTCCAAAAACACGCGCAGATACCCGAAGAAGCCCCCGCTTTTCGTGATCAGCGCCACATACAGAAAACAGCTCACGATAAACAGGCATAGATTCACGATAATCCCCGCGAACGACACCAGAATCATATCCCGCCGGTAATGCCTGAAATTCCGCGGATTGATCGGCACCGGCTTCGCCCATCCGATCCTCAGCAAAATCATGCATACCATCCCGATCGGGTCCAGATGTTTCCGCGGGTCGAGCGTCAGCCGTCCCATCATCTTCGCTGTCGGATCCCCGCATTTCAGCGCCGCGTAGCCGTGCCCGATCTCGTGCAGAATCAGGCTCAACAAAAGCGCTAAAGCGTACAGAATCAGTTCAATGATCGTCCCGACCGGATCCTGCGTCAATTTCTGTATCCAACTCTGCAGTCCCGACAAAATCATTCAACGTTCAACCTCCTCATGCGATCGCCGTTAACCGCTCTCGCTTCGCAAGCTTGCGAATCGCGGACGGCTGTAGCATGGCATTCCGTAATTCGCTCTCACTTCACTTCGTTCGTGACAGCGAAACTACATGCTCATAAACTCATCCTCATCGATCACCGGAATCCCGAGGCTTCGCGCCTTATCCAGCTTGCTCCCGGCTTCCTCACCGGCGACCACAAAGCTCGTCTTTTTGCTCACGGACGAAGCCGCCTTCCCGCCCCTGGAGAAAATCAGTTCCTCCGCTTCCTTTCGCGTCATGCTCTCAAGCGTTCCGGTCACCACAATAGTCATCCCCGTCCACGGTCCCTCTTGCGGCGCTTCCCACTCCGGGCTCACCCCGGCTTCCAGCAGTTCTTCCACCATCTTCCGGTTTTCCTCAAACGCGAAAAACTCCTGTATGCTCCCGGCCACAATTTCCCCGATATCGGGAATTCCTTTCAGTTCTTCCTCCGTCGCGGCCATCACCCTGTCCGTTGTCCCGAAATTTCCGGCCAAATCCCTCGCCGTTTTCCGCCCGACATTCGGAATCCCGATCGCGAAAATAAACGCGTCCAGCCGGCAGTGCTTGCTCTTTTCAATGGCCTTTAATATGTTCGCGCATTTCTTTTCCTGAAATCCGTCACATTTCATCAGGTCTTCTTCCGTCAATTGGTATAAGTCGGACGGAACCCGTATGCCGCACAGATCATACAGTACCCCGGCGGTCTTCACGCTCACGCCGTCTATATCCATGGCCTCCCGGGAGGCAAAATGCGCGATTCTCGCCACCGCCTGCGGTTTGCATTGATCCCGGTTCATGCAATACAAATTCGGTCCGCGGCGCACGAGCTCCCCTCCGCACGCGGGGCATCTTTCCGGCGCCGGGATTTCTTTTTCGCCGTCCACTTTTCCGCCCGCGCGTCCGGTAATTTCGGGAATCACGTCATTGCTCCGCCGGATCCACACGTCGCACCCTTCCGCGATATCCTTTTTCCGGATGTCCTCAATATTGTTCAGCGTCGCCTTCCTCACGGTCACGCCGTAAAAATCGGCCGGCTCCACATGCGCCAGCGGTGTCAGTTTCCCGGTCCGCCCGATTTCCCATGTAACCTTTTTCAGCCGCGTCACGCATTCTTCCGCTTCGAATTTAAACGCCACCGCCCACCGCGGAAACTTCTCGGTGAATCCCAATCTTTCCCGGATTTCGGGATCCCCGATCTTGATCACCGCGCCGTCAATCAGCCAGTCCAGCTGTTTCCGTCTCTCCTCAATCTTGCGAATTTCATTTTCGACCTCTTTGATTCCGTGCCCCTTTCCGAGGTACGGGCTCACCTGAAATCCGTTCTCCCGCAGGAATTCAATCATCTCCGCCTGATCCCGATACGGCGGATTCTCAATCGTCCCCACCTGGTAGAAAAACGCGTCCAAATGCCGGCTCTCCGTCACCTTCGGGTCCAGATTCCGCAGCGCCCCCGCCGCGGCGTTCCTTGCGTTCTTCAAAGGCACCTTCGCGCTTCTGTTGTATTTTTCCAGGGTGCTCAGCCGCATAATGCACTCACCCTGCACCTCGATCAATCCCTTGTACGCGATCTCCCGCGGTATGGAGTGAATCGTCTTCGCCTGCGGCAAAATGGCCTCCCCGGTCACGCCGTTCCCCCGCGTCGCGGCCTGTACCAGCTTCCCGTCCTCGTATGTCAGGTTGATGGTCAGCCCGTCAAATTTATATTCGATGTAGTATGTCAGGTTCTGCTCCCCGCTCAGCTTCTCCGTCCTTCCCATCCAGGCTTCCAGCTCCTCAAAGCTCTTCACCTTGTCCATGGACCAAAGCCGGCTGATATGCCGGTGCTCTTCAAAGCCCGCCAGCGGCTCCCCGCCCACCTTCCGCGTCGGGGAATCCTCCATCACGATGCCGGTTTCCGCTTCCAGCTTTTTCAGCTCGTCATACATTTCGTCCCACTGCATGTCCGAGATCACCGGCTCATCCAGCACATAGTACGCGTATGCCGTCTCCTTCAGCCGTCTGACCAGCTCCCGCATTCTCTCCAGCTTATCCTGCATCTTACTACTCCTCAAGTTTGATGATAGGCGCTATGCTCATCGCAAACTCCTTCACCCCGTATGCCGAAAACTCAATCTCAATCCTCGCGTCCGCGCCGCTGCCCCGGATGCTCTTCACCTCTCCCGCGCCGAATTTCCGGTGCAGCACCCGGTCCCCGACCTGAAACAGCTGACTCAGCGCCTCGGTTTCTCTGGCCTTGCTGGGCACAAAGCCTTTACTTACACCGGGAATCTCGTCGATTTTCACCTTCCCGATGCTTTTCCCGCCCAGCGTCAGTTTCGGTTTTCCAAAGTCTCTCACACGATTTTCCTCTGTCCCCGTCTTTCCCCGGAAAGATTTTACCGTGCTGCCTGTTTGCCCGAATCTTCGCGCCGCGCCGATCTCCTCTTTCAGCCTCGCGGGAATTTCGTCCAGAAACCGGCTCTCCGGGTTAAAGCTCATCTGGTTATAGATCATTCTTTCCCGTGCCCGGCTCAAAAACAATCTTTTCTTCGCTCTTGTAATCCCGACATACATCAGCCGTCTCTCTTCCTCAAGCCGGTTTTCGCTGTCCACGCTCCGGGCGCTCGGGAAAATATTCTCCTCCATCCCCGCGATAAATACATTCTCGAATTCCAATCCTTTCGCCGCGTGCAGGGTCATCATCGTCACATAGTTCCGCCCGTCCCCTTCCCGGTCCAGGTCGGTCACCAGGCTCACATTTTCCAGATATCCTTCCAGCGTCGCGCCTTCCGCCATCTCGGCGTACTCATTCACGGCCCCGAGGAATTCGTCCATGTTCCCGACCCTCGCCGCCGCCTCTTCGCTGTCCTCCCGCGCGTACTGTTCCCGAAGCCCGGTCAAGCGGATCAGCTCCTGCGCAAATTCGCTCAGCCCCATGGTCTCCTTCATCGCGCCCAGCAAGGTCATCATCTCATAAAACTCGCTCACGCTCTTCCTCGCCCGGCTTCCGAGGCTCTCCGGCAAATCCCCCATTGCGCTGTACAAGGGCATCCCGTTCTTTTCGGCGTAGCTCTGCATTTCCCTGACCGTGCTTTCCCCGATGGCCCTCTTCGGCACATTGATAATCCGCCGCAGGCTGATATCGTCGCACGGATTCGCAATCACCCGCATGTACGCGATAATATCTTTGATTTCTTTTCTCTCGTAGAATTTTTGCCCGCCGAACACCTTGTACGGGATATTCGCCCGCATAAACATTTCTTCAATCACGCGGCTTTGCGCGTTCGTCCGGTACAATACCGCCGTCTCCCCGGCCTCGCATTCCCGCTTGATCCGGTCCGCGATCCATGCCGCCTCGTCCCGCTCATCTTCCGCCGTAAATACGCGAATTTTCTCCCCGTCCCCGTTCTCCGTCCACAGTTTCTTATCCTTCCGCTCCGCGTTCCGGGCAATCACCTGGTTCGCCGCGTCCAGAATCACCGCGGTACTCCGGTAGTTCTGCTCCAGCCGGATCACCTTCGCCTCGGGGTAATCCTTCTCAAAGTCCAGTATATTGCGAATATCCGCGCCCCGCCATCCGTATATGCTCTGGTCGTCATCCCCGACCACGCAAAGATTATGATGCTTCTGTGTCATCAGCCTCACCATCTCGTACTGTGCCCGGTTCGTATCCTGATACTCGTCCACCATCACGTACTGAAACCGCCTCTGATAATATTCCAGCACCGGCGGATGATTCACAAACAATTCCAGTGTTTTCATCAGCAGATCGTCGAAATCCATCGCGTTCAGCTCTTTCATCCGGCTCTCGTACGCAACCATCACGTCATGAATCCTTTGATTCCTGTAGTCCCTCTCCGTCTTCGCGAACCACTCATCCGGGCTCATCATTTTGTTTTTCGCGTCGCTGATTTTATTTTTGATTTCCCTCACCGGCAGGTACTTGTCGTCGATGTTCAGCTTCTTCAGTATTTCCTTGATCACGTTCCCCTGATCGTCGTCGTCATAAATCGCGAAACTCCTCGCGTACCCGATCTTCTCCGCGTCCCGCCTCAGCATCCGCGCGCATGTGGAGTGAAATGTGCTGATCCACGCCTCGTCCGCCGCGTCCTGACCGATCAGCTTTGAAATCCGCTCCTTCATCTCCCGCGCCGCCTTGTTCGTAAATGTCAGCGCGAGAATGTTCTCCGCCCTTACGCCGCCTTCAATCAGCTTGGCCGCCCGGCATGTCAGCGCCCTGGTCTTTCCGCTTCCGGCGCCCGCCAGAATCAGCACCGGCCCCTCAAGGGTATTCACGGCCTCCGCCTGCTCTTTATTTAACCCGCTCATATTTTTTCTCCGCTTCATGCATCTTTGCCGTCACGCCGCACACCGCTCTTACTCTGACGCAACTGAACTACGTGCTCAATCACCCTGTCATACCCTCCGGCCCCGTAGCTCAGTGACCGGTTCACCCGCGAAATCGTCGCGCTCGATGCTCCGGTCTCTTCGGCAATCTTCTGATACGTCTCCCCTTTTCTCAGCAGCATTGCCACCTCAAGCCTCTGGCTGATGCTCCTGATCTCGGGAATCGTGCATAAATCCTCAAAAAACCGATACGCGTCTTCTTCGCTCTCGAGGCTCAGCACCGCCGCCATCAGCAAATCCGCCTGTCTGCTCTTAATCTTCGATTCAAACATTTCTCTCTCCTGTTCTTTTCAAAGTCAAATATTGAACAGCATCTCGTCGTATGTCGGAAACGGCCACTTTCTTCTCTCCGTCATCTTCTCCAGCTCGTCCGCGGCGCGCCTGACCTCTCTCATCTCCGGCATCACTTTCCCCTGCATGTACCGTGCGTCCTCCCCGGCTTCCGCGCCTTCCGGACGCCCGTCCAGCGCCTCTTCCAGCGCCCTGATTCCGTCGTCCAGCGCCTCCGTCTCGCGCCGCAAGCCCTCCAGCAGCCTCTTTTCCGCCCCTGCCTCAAATCCGGCCCGGCTCTGCGCGTTCACGCTCCCGGCGACCTCCCCGGCGTACTCAATCACTGCCGGCAAAATCTCCCTCCGTGCCATCCTGACCATCACCTTGCCCTCAATCGCGGCCATATTGGCATACGCGCGCAGGGCGATTTCCTTCCGGCTCCGCATCTCGTTTCTGCTCAGCACCTTATGCCGCTCAAACAGCGCGACATTCTTCTCCGCCGTGTACGCCTCCATGGCCTCCGCCGTGCTGTCCAGCCTGACGAGCCCGCGCCTCTTTGCCTCATCCGCCCACTCTTTGGAGTAATTATTTCCGTTGAATATAATCCGTCTGTGCTCCCGTATATTGCGCACAATCAGCTCATGCAGTGCGCTCCGGAAGTCCGCCGCCGCCTCGAGCTCATCCGCGGCCTCCCTCAGGCTCTCCGCCACAATCGTGTTCAGCACCACGTTCGCCGTCGCGATGCTCGCGCTCGATCCCAGCGACCGGAATTCGAACTTATTCCCGGTAAACGCGAATGGGGATGTCCGGTTCCGGTCCGTCGTATCCTTCGGAAACTTCGGCAGCATGTGCACCCCGATGGTCATATCTTTTTTCTCGCGTCCGCTGTAGTCCTTCCCGCTCTCGATGGCCTCCAGAATCTCCGTCAGCTCGTCCCCGAGAAAAATGCTGATGATTGCCGGCGGCGCCTCAAACCCGCCCAAACGATAATCGTTCCCGTAGCTCGCCACGCTCGCCCTCAGCATGTCCTGGTTCTCGTCCACCGCCTTGATCACGCTCGTCAGAAACAGCAAAAACTGCGCGCTCTCGTGCGGGCTGTCCCCGGGCTCCAGCAAATTATACCCGGTGTTCGTCGTCAGGCTCCAGTTATTATGTTTTCCGCTCCCGTTCACCCCGGCGAACGGCTTCTCGTTCAGCAGGCAAAACAGCCCATGCCGTCCCGCGACCTTCTTCATCATCTCCATCGTCAGCTGGTTATGGTCGCACGCGATGTTCACCGTCTCATAAATCGGCGCCATCTCGTGCTGTGCCGGCGCCGTCTCGTTGTGCTCCGTCTTCGCCGGAATCCCCAGTTTCCAAAGCTCCTCGTTCAGCTCGTTCATAAACGCCTGCACCCTGGGCTTGATCGTCCCGAAAAAGTGGTCCCCCATCTCCTGCCCCTTCGGCGCGGGCACGCCGAAAAGCGTCCTCCCCGCAAAGATGAGGTCGCTCCTCCGGTCGTATATTTGTTTGTCAATCAGAAAATACTCCTGCTCCGGCCCCACGCTCGGCAAAACCCTCGTCGCGTCCTCCCGCCCGAACAGCTTCAGCACCCTCACAGCCTCCCGGCTCACCGCCTCCATGCTCCTCAGCAGAGGCGTCTTCTTGTCCAGCGCCTCCCCGCTGTAGCTGCAGTACGCCGTCGGAATGCACAGCACATTCTCCTTCACAAAAGCGTACGACGTCGGATCCCAGGCCGTGTATCCCCTGGCCTCAAATGTGCTCCTCAGTCCCCCGCTCGGCAAACTGCTCGCGTCAGCTTCACCTCTGACCAGTTCTTTACCGCTGAACTCGGTAATAACCTTCCCTCCGTTAATCGGAGTAATGAAAGAATCATGTTTCTCCGCCGTCACACTGTTCAGCGGTTGAAACCAGTGCGTATAATGCGTTGCGCCACGCTCCATCGCCCATTCTTTCATAGCATTCGCAACCACGCTCGCCACTTGAGCGTCCAGTCTTCTGCCATCATCAATTGTTTTATGTAAAGTTCTGTAGGTTTCCTTCGGAAGACGCTCCCTCATCACATAATCATTGAACACATTGACCCCGAAAAGTTCATCCAGCATGGCTCTACCTCCCTCAAGATATACCTGTCTACAGTTTAAGATGAATCCCCACCCGGTGTCAAGTAAAACAATGCAAAAAAGAAGCTGTCCGCACAGACAGCTTCTTTAAAAAATTAAAAATTATCCTTCCATCATAAAAGCATGGTATGCCTTCACTGCCTCATACAAGTCCGCCTTGCTGATAATCTCACAGGGGGCGTGCATATTCAGCACCGCAACACCGCTGTCGATTACTTCCATCCCGTATAAAGCGCAAATATAAGCAATGGTTCCGCCGCCACCGACATCCACCTTTCCGAGTTCCGCCGTCTGCCAGTGTACACCATTCGAATCCATAATTGTGCGAAGCTTTCCGAGAAATTCCGCATTAGCGTCATTGGAACCGCTCTTACCACCACGACCGGTAAATTTGTTAAAACATACACCGCGCCCAAGGTAAGCTGAATTCTTTTTCTCAAAAGCAGAGCTGTACAACGGGTCATATCCAGCACTGACATCGCAGGAAAGCATCCGGCTGTTCTGTAGCGCTCTGCGAACCTTCAACTCGCTGTATTCGCCCATCAGGTCAAAAAGCTCCGCAACGGCATTCTCCAGATAATTCGCCTGCATTCCGGTCGCTCCAACGCTACCGATTTCCTCTTTGTCCACGAACATGCCGCAGCAGGTATACGCCGGTTCGCCCTCAATCCCTTCAATCGCCTTTAACTCAGCAAAAGCACATACACGATCATCATGTCCGTATCCGAGAATCATACTCCGATCCAGTCCGAAATCCCTGGCTTTTCCGGCCGGCACAACTTCTATTTCAGCGGAAAGAAAATCTTCTTCCTCAATCCCGTAATTTTCTTTTAAAATGGTCAGCAAATTCGCCTTTACAGCATCCTTTTCTTCGTCTTTCAAGGGCTTTCCGGCCAGAATGACATCCAAATCCTCGCCCTTCACGCCTTCGGACAATTTCTTGCCCATTTGCTCCTGAGCTAAATGAATCAGAAGATCGCTGATGCCAAAAACGGGATCATCCTCTTTTTCACCGATATCAATTTGTACCTTCGAGCCGTCTTTTTTGACGATCACGCCATGAAGTGCCAACGCGCGCGCAACCCACTGATACTTTTTAATTCCACCGTAATAATGCGTATCACCATATGCAATATCCGAGTCCTCATAAATAGGATTCTGCTTCAAATCCAAGCGGGGCGAATCAATATGAGCTCCGACGATGTTCATCCCTTTCTCAAGCGACTCTTTGCCGATATGAAAGGAAAGAACAGCTTTTCCCATCCGATCCACATATACTTTGTCACCGGGGCTCAACTTCTGTCCGGTCTTCCGTGCATCATCCAAAGAAATGTATCCGTTCTTTTCCAGTCTGGCAATAATTTCCCGGTTCCATTCACGTTCCGTCTTGCATCTGCTCAGCAAATCTTTATAATCTTCGCCGATCGAAAAAACATCACCGCATTCCTTTTCATTGTACTCCGTCCAGGCATTAACCCTTTCCATATCTGTTTCCTCCTTTTATATTTAGACTCAGGCTTTTTGATGAAACTGATATCCGCATTTCGCGCAGGTGATAAATTTATCCCCGCACCCGCGGTTTAACCTGAGCAATACCCTGCATTTAGGACACCGAAAATACTTGTATACTTTCCTGTTTTTGCATCTCAGGACAAACTGTCTGAATGATTTTGAAACCTTACCGTAAAATTCCAGATACTTGCGATTTTCCCGGCTTCTGGTGTCAATTTTCCTTGACATCATACGGCAGATCGTAATGATATAAAGCAGAAAGCCGAGCAAGGATAAAAATCCCCAACCGAATATACCGGATACAATCGTCAATGCCAGCGCACTCATCAGCGTGAACATACCCAGTTCATCCTGGCCGTAACGTCCACTCATCCATCTGCTGAAATAATACTTCACCCGGGTCAGAAAATTCATTTTATTTCCTTCCTTATTGAAAATACTCACGCATACATTCAACCAAAAAACGCGTCAGGCTGAAACCACACATTCTAATCAACCTAACCGCATATCAATATAAATCACTTTTAAAAACAAATCAATATTTTATATTTCAAATTTATAATAACGTAATACTTTGCATTTTTTGCGTCTTTAAATCCTTCGCACTGACGTGAACCACACCGCTCGTATCAATTTCAAATGTCACCTCAATCTGAGGAATGCCGCGAAAAGCCCGTCGAATCCCTTCCAACCTGAATTTCCCGATGGATTGATTTCCGGACGCTGTGTCACTGTCACCCTGTAAAATATTGATATCAACTTTGGTTTGAAAATTGGTTGCCGTTGTAAACACTTGCGAATGATGACATGGTAAAGGCGTATTCCTGGGAATCATCTGAGCAAAAACATCATCTGCTGTTTCAATACCCAATGGCATCGGGGTCGCGTCAAAGCTTCTCTTTGCTTCCATTCCGGAAGTAAGTCCAGTGAAAGCGACACAGGACTTCGACCGATCCGAATTAACTCCAAACGCTTCTGACATAATGCTTCCTCCAACCCGACCATGATACTAAGGTACAATCAAATTCTACCTCTTGAATCTTAAGGTTAAAGGAACGTTTTGTGATAATCAGTTGAAAATTAATTGTGAATATTTCTTTTCCTCTGTCAGTGATCACCTTCAATGGTTGCAATAAAAGCAGATTCCAGATCATCTTTTTCTGCCATCATCTGCGTAATCGGCGCATCAATGAAAACCATGGAATGAAAGATTTGATCCGTCAAAAACCCTCTTTCATCTTTTTCAGGACAGCTCACCCGCACTTCAACAATCCCTGCGGATTGACCAGGAAGAACTTCAACTTGCGTAATCCCCGGAATTTTTCTGATTTCGGCCAACAGTACAGCTTCTTTCGCCCTGACACATAAACGAATCCGAATGTTTCCCCCATCTCCCGATGCCTTCAAATCAAACGAACGAATCAATTTTCCGCCATCAAGAATCAAAACCCGGTCGCATAATTGCTGTACTTCACTTAAAATATGACTGGAAAATAAAATGGTATGATCCCGTCCCAATTTTTGAATGAGTGTCCTGATTTCAACGACCTGCATCGGATCGAGTCCAACGGTCGGCTCATCCAAAATCATAATTTCCGGATTCCCGCACAATGCCTGTGCAAACCCGACTCTTTGACGATACCCTTTACTGAGATGACCAATCACTCTGTCTTTCACATCTTCCAATGCGCAAACCCGCAAAATTTCGTTGACATGATTTTTCTTGGATAAAGAGACAACATCCCTCAAATCACACACAAAATTCAAATAATCCCAAACCGTCATCTCATCATACAATGGTGGCTTTTCCGGCAAATAGCCGATATGTCTTTTACATTCACGCGGAAACTTCACCAAATCAAGCTGATTCACCCGGACAATTCCGGTATCCGGCGGAAAATATCCGGTCATCAAATTCAGCGTTGTCGTCTTACCGGCGCCATTCCGACCAAGTAAACCAACAATCTGACCTTGATCGATCTGAAAAGAAAGATCCTGTACCCCAATGGTATTACCATATTTTTTTGTAACATGTTCCAAGCCGATCAACCGACTCACCGCCTCTCTTTATCGCCGCATTAGCGAATCAGTTTCGCTGATCATTCAGAGGATTTCAAAATCACATTTTCTGTTCCAAAATAATCCTTTAAATTTTTCAGACATTCTTCATTTCCGTCAAACCAAAGTTCAAAGGGGCTCAGCAATGTTGTTTTCTCCTCCGGGATAAAATAATAAACGGGAATATTCCCTGAATGTCCTTTCATTAAATCTTTTGCCTGATCCAATGCGGAGCGGCTGATCCGAATGAAAAGTTTTTCCCGGGCTTTTGTTGCGTTTACAGAATCCGGAACACGCGAATCTTTTTCCGCCTGATCGTTCTTTTCCTCTTTATTCCATTGATCAATGGGAGTGATACTCTCCATAATCACCTTAGGCGCCTCTTCTTCACGAATACTGAGTCTTCCTTTCAGAACAGCAATTTGATCTTCCTTCAGCATACTCTGATATTTTTCAAATACCCGAGGAAATACAAGACATTCAATTTGTCCGGAGAGATCTTCAAGCGTTACAAACGCCATATAATCGCCCTTTTTAGTCGCTTTTCCTTTGATCCCGGTTAAAATTCCTCCGATTGTGACAGAAATTCCATCCTGACTGATTCCTCCATCCTCGCGGTTAACGATTTCTTCAATCGTCGCTGTGGAATAAGGCAGTTTCGCCAAAATCTGACGCCATTCATCGAGCGGATGTCCGGACATATAAACTCCCGTTGCCTCTTTTTCCATCTGAAGCTTCGCATGAGCGCTGATATCCGGTAAATCCGGGTATTTTCTGCCAACAGATGCCATGGAGCCCGCAGAGGAAGGATCAATCATTTCAAACAGGCTCATCTGCCCTTCTACATTTTTTCTTCGACTGATCTGATTCGCATCCAGCGCTGCTTCATAGCTTTTCAACATTTGTGGCCGATTGGCTCCCATGCCATCAAACGCACCGGCTTTAATCAGGCTTTCCACCACTCTCTTGTTACACTCCGCCGGATCGATCCGTTGACAGAAATCAAACAAGTCAATATATGCATTTCGTTCTCTTTCACTCACAATCGCCCTCGCGGCATTTTCTCCAACCGCCTTGACAGCGCCGAGCCCGAACAAAATCACACTCTGACCGTTTTGTTGATTCACCGTAAATTTCCAACGGCTATGATTGATATCAGGTGGCAAAACCGGAATTCCCNTCCCTCGGCAATATTGAATATATCCGGCAATCTTTCCGGGATTACCGTAAACACTGTTCAGAATTGCCGCCATNAACTGAACGGGGTAATATCGCTTCAGCCATGCCGTTTGCATAGCTACCACACTGTATGCCGCAGCATGCGATTTATTAAATGCATAACTTGCAAACGAGATCATTTCATCATAGATCTCATTGGCTATTTTTTCAGAAACTCCGTTGCGCACACAGCCCGGAACTTTAACTGTACCATCCTCATCCGTCAATCCATGAATAAAAATTTCCCGCTCGGCCTCCATTACCTTGTGCTTCTTCTTGGCCATAGCTCTCCGTACAAGGTCACTCCGCCCGTAACTGTATCCGGCCAGATCGCGTACAATTTGCATCACCTGTTCCTGATACACCATGCATCCGTATGTCACATCCAAAATCGGACGCAACTTCGGAGTTTTATAAACAACACTCTCCGGATTTTGTTTGCCGGCAATATATCTTGGAATTGAATCCATAGGTCCCGGACGATAAAGTGAAATTGCGGCGATGATATCCTCAAAACAATTGGGTCTCATGCTCGTCAGGAAAGAAGTCATACCATTTCCTTCCAATTGGAAAACCGCTTCAGTATCACCCCGGCAAATCATGTCATATACTTCGGGATCATCCATCGGAATATCTTCGGGCTTCATTTTAACGCCGACTTCACGCATCATATCCAGCGTATCCCTGATTACCGTCAGCGTCCTCAGGCCCAAAAAGTCCATCTTCAGCAAACCGAGTCTTTCGATTGTACCCATCGGATACTGAGTTGTAATCACTTCATCATTTCGCTGAAGCGGAACATACTCCGTCACAGGCTTACCGGTAATCAAAACACCTGCCGCATGTGTCGACGCATGCCTCGGCATTCCTTCCAGGGTCATGGCCGTTTCAATCAATTTTTTCACCTTGGGCTGTTCATCTGTCATTTGTCGAAGCATCGGACTGAGGGTCAATGCTTTATTCAGTGTCATACCTAAATCACCGGGAATTGCTTTTGCGACCGCATCCGTTTCCTGATAGCTCATTCCCATCACGCGCCCAACATCCCGGATCACCCCTTTGGCAGCCATTGTACCGAAAGTAATAATCTGGCTCACATGATCCGCCCCGTATTTCCGGGCCACATAATCGATCACTTCCTGACGTCTTTCATAGCAAAAGTCCACATCAATATCCGGCATAGTTACCCGTTCCGGATTCAGGAATCTTTCAAACAGTAGCTGATATTTCAACGGATCCAGCATCGTAATTCCCAAACTGTACGCGACAATCGATCCGGCACCGCTGCCTCTTCCGGGGCCGACCATGATTCCCTGGGATTTTGCATAATGAATAAAATCCCAAACAATCAAAAAATAATCCACAAAACCCATCTGGATGATTGTGTTCAATTCATATTCCAGACGTTTCCAAGGTTCATCATCTTTTCCGGCTTCGGGATACAGGCGTTGAAGCCCTTCCGCACATAAGCGGCGAAGCATTTCCTCGGATGTTTCATCCGTCGGCACCGGATATTTAGGCAATCTTGTTTTTCCGAATTCAAAAGTTACATTGCATCTTTCAGCGATCAAAGACGTATTGTCGATTGCCTCGGGAATTTCTTTAAATAATTCCCGCATTTCTTCTTCACTTTTGACATACAACTCCCTGGTTTCCATGCGCATTCGCTGTTCATCATCCAGCGTCTTTCCCGTCTGAATGCACATCAAAATTTCCTGGGCATCCGCATCTTTCTTTTCAAGATAGTGACAGTCATTGGTCGCAACAATCGGCACATTCATTTCCCGGGCAATGGAAATCAAACGTGGAATCACCGTTTTCTCATCACGAAGCTGATGATCCATGATTTCAATAAAGAAATTTTCTTTCCCGAAAATTTCCTGCATATCGCGAACATACTGATGTGCACTTTCATCCTGTCCATTCAAAAGCATCTTGGGAAGATCACCGCTCAAACAGGCAGTCAGGCAAATCAGACCTTCGTGATGCTCCCGGATCAAATTATAATCCATTCTCGGCTTATAATAATAGCCGTTAATAAATGACTCACTGGATAATTTCATCAGATTTTTGTATCCAGTATTGTTTTCGCACAGCAATATCAAATGGCTCATTTCCCGGCCTTCCGGAGAACGATCAAGATGATTCCGACAGACATAGGCCTCCATTCCGATAATCGGTTTAATGCCCGCTTCGGTCATTGCTGTATAGAAATCAATGGCGCCATACATGACGCCATGATCCGTAATCGCACAGGAATCCATGCCCAGACTTTTAATTCGTTCAACTAAAGCCGGAATTCTGCATGCGCCATCCAAAAGACTGTATTCCGTATGAAGGTGTAAATGTGTAAAACTCATCAGTGAAAACTCTCCATCATCTCAACCGTCAATTCCATTGCTTCTTGTGTTCCGCAGAAAAAACTGATTTCCACAGTCCACCCGTCTTCCTCATTGTATGTGTATCCCACACAGGTCGCTCCGTCCCAATCATCAATATAGTTATATACCAGAAATTCCGTTCCCGAAATTTCGCGAATCTGTACCTCATTACCTTTTTTTGCCAATTCAACCGCAAGATCAGAAAGTGGTACTTCCATATCATTATAAGTAAAAATAACAATCTCAAGAGAATCTTCCCAAAGATAATGACCCACCTCATCCGGCAAATCTTCATCAATATAAGATTCTCTTAGCTCATTCGGCGCATATATAGCGTGCGTTCCGTGAGGAAGAAGAATTTCCGTCACTTCATCCGTGTCATAAACTTCAGCAAACGAGGCTGAAAATATCAGTACAAAAGATAATATCAGGATAATCAAGACAAAAATTTTTTTCATCTTCTCCCCCGCCTTTCTCACTCTTTGTCTTCAGTCAAATAATCTTTTTGAACCCATACGCGTTTTCCTTTTCCTTCAACCAGATAAAATTCTCCCTCTTCACGAATCAATGTAACGTTCGTCCCGGTTTTCCAATTTTCAATCACCTTTTCCTTCACGGACGGGCCATATCGAACCTTGACTGTAGCGCGTCCACTGGTGCTCCCGTTTACACTGATCAAAGCGTTTTGAATGTTCCCTTCAAGCGGAGAAACAATTTCAACATCGGACAAACTGACATATCCCCGGGTCTCATCATAAATGACATAGGCCCGTTTCTCTTCGTTCTCCACTCTCAAAACAGGAAAAACGGCACAGCTTGGAATGGATGCAATCCGTTTCCCTTTATCATTCATTAATTTTATATTCTTCTTTTTGTTGACAACCGCCAGTCTGGCAACCCCGTCTTCTCCCCAGGACAATTCACAGGTAGATACGGTTAATGTTTCTCCATTGATCACAATTTCACTCAGTCCGCTGGTAATATTTTCCGCCTGTGCTCCAATCTTACCGTTCTCCGAAACATAATAAATCCACGGAGGCCTGATTACGCGTCCCCCACGTTTGGCACAGTAGCTCAGCCGCAGATAATACTCAAGTCCCCCGTATTGTTGCGTCTCAAAATAATATACAGAACCCGGAATTTCACTCAGATCACGGACTTCGGTATATTCCCCGTCCTTTAAATAATAGAGGGAAGACTTCTTGATTCGCTCAAACGTAGCACTGGGCGCACTGTCCACAATGCGAACCATCTCAGCCTTTTCATCCACACCGGTCATTAAAGCAATATGACCGATCACAATCGCGAAAGAATAATAATCTCCATTCGCCAGCCCATCTTTTAAATCGCTCTGATCCTTAATTAAATTTTTTCCGGGAGTATAACCGTAAACCTGGCTGGCATTGTAAACCAAACGAGCATTCGCAGTTCCATTCTTTGTATAGCAATTTTTATAGGTCACCGCAAGATTCTCCGGCTCAATATCTTCGCCGGTCCAACCCATGCGAAGCAGCGCGTGACTGAGCGTAAAAATAGCACAACCGGCCTGATCCAAATCAGATTTTGAATAATCCTTATCCTTCCACCAGCCGTCTTTCTGACTGTAAATCAAATCGGAATTCTGTATTGTTTCACTGAATCCCTGAACAAGCACGCTTTCAGAAACAGTCACAGAGTCGCTGTTTTCATAATGAATCTCAGCCTCAAGCGTGTAATGACCCTCCTGCCGAGGCCGGAAAGCGGAATTCGTATGTGTGTCTTCCTCGCCCGCGAATACGGTTTCCGAATCCCGTGTCAGTGTATACACAACGCCCTGAATCTTCTGGTCACTTTCGATATGAGTATAAATGACATCTCCGACCTGCGCGTTCTCGCTGGACACGACTATTTCCGGCTCAGCCAAAGCGCTCACATAAAGCAAAAAAGCCAGAGATAATAAAAACATCCATCGTTTCAAAACACTGTACACTCCCTCCGTCAGAAACAAATCAATTATACCCCAGTGTCCGAAAAGAGGCAAGAAGGCCCGGTGAAATAAAAAAGGTTACCCCGAAGCCGGGGTAACCTTGATCCAATACATTATTCCTGAACTTCAGCAGTTTCCTCAACCTGTTCAGCCGCGTCCGCAACTTCTTCAGCAGCTTCGGAGACTTCTTCAGCTGTCTCCGTCACTTCAGCAACAGCCTCTGCAACTTCTTCAGCAGCATCATCAGTGGAAAGAACTTCGACTTCCACATTCTCGTCGGCAGCAGGCTCTTCCTCGTCTTCCAATGCCTGACGAATGCTCAGGCTGATCCGCTTCTTTTCGGGGTCAACGCTCAGCACTTTCACATTCACGGTCTGGCCGACCTGAACGGCATCTTCAACCTTTTCAATGCGAGTCTTAGCGCACTGGCTGATATGAACCAGTCCGTCCAAACCGGGCTCCAGCTCCACAAAAGCGCCGAAATCAGTGATGCGAACCACCTTGCCCTCAACAATAGAGCCTTCCGGATACTTCTCGGAAGCATTATCCCAGGGCTTGGGCTGCAGTTGCTTCAGACCCAGCTGAATCCGTTCACGATCACGGTCCAGGCTCAGAATCTTAACATCCACTTCCTGATTCGGTTTCACAATATCGCTGGCCTGCTTCACATGTCCCCAGCTCAGATCGGTGATATGAATCAGTCCATCCACACCGCCAAGATCAACAAAAGCACCAAAGTTGGTCAGTCTGCGAACGATACCATGGATCACGATACCCTCTTCCAGCTTGTCCCAGACTTCCTTTTTCTTCGCTGCGGCTTCTTCGGCAACAACCGCCTTGCGGCTGGCCACAATACGCTTTTTCTGAGTATCCACTTCAATGATCTTCAGCTTCATTTCCTTGCCGACAAAATCACTGATATTCTCAACATAACGCTGGCTCAGCTGGCTGGCAGGAACAAACGCACGAATTCCGTCGACGCTGGCAATCAATCCGCCGCGAACCGCTTCCTTACCGACGCCGTCCACATACTCACCGGCCTCATTCTTGGCCATCAGAGCGTCCCACGCCTTCCGGTTGACAATATTGCGCTGACTCAGCACAACATTCCCTTCACCATCATTTACCTTCACCACTTCGACTTCAATCTCGTCATCAAGCTTGACATCCTTGTCAACCAGATCTTCCTTTTTGATGAGCCCGTCTGCCTTATAGCCGATGTTTACGCAAACCTCATCATCGGTGATCTGAACCACCTTGCCGGTCACCGTCTGTCCGGGACGAATACGGACCAATGTCGCTTCGACTTCTTCCATGAAGTCCTTGGGGGCTTCCTCCTCCGTGGTAGGGGCCAATTCCTTGTTCTCGAGTTCGCTCATGCGTGTGACAACCTCCTTAAGTAAGTCCGACGGAGTAGATGCTCCGGCGGTGATCCCAATCAATGTGAGATCTTTATTT
>Ga0065709_1005873_pt1 | contig 179026 bp, 146 predicted proteins | sample Hoacrofraction14_2_FD_59096 | JGI IMG/M metagenome (GOLD analysis project Ga0065709, IMG submission 59096) | Hoatzin crop microbial communities from Cojedes, Venezuela, sample from fiber fraction 14 v1 | ecosystem: Host-associated > Birds > Digestive system > Esophagus > Crop | place...
CTGTCGACGCCGCGACGGCTTTCGCCGGTATTTCCTTTACAGCCGGTACAGGCGTTACAGCTACCAGAAGCGGTAATACAATTACGTTCAACACAATTAAAGGCAACGGCAACGATATTACTATCACCGGCCTCGCCCCTAATGCAACCTACCAGTTCAGCGAGACAGTTGTCCCGTCCGGTTACGGTAAGGCGTCGGATATATTTGTTTACACGGATGAGACGGGAGTGGGGAATTAAGTCGGAAAAATTATGGCTTAAAATATGATTTTTTGTTTATCATAATGATAAGTCCGATAATTCGTACATACGTTATAGTATCATAATATATATACCTACATGGAGGATTTTGAAAATGAAAATGATTGACCAATTCACCAAGTTGTATCCTGTTTCAAAAACTCTAAGATTCAAATTAATTCCTGAGGGGAAAACCGCAGAGAATTTTGCTACTGATAATATTCTCGCGGAAGACGAAGAATTATTTGACAACAAAGAAATAGTTAAAGGATATATGGATAGATATCATAAAAAATTTATATCAGAAATATTATCAAATCGCGATATACTTGACGTTTCTTTAGTGCGAGAATATTCTGACATTTATTTCAAATTTGATAAGACTGACAGTGATAGAAAAAATCTAAAAAAAATAGAAATAGAATTAAGACAGCAAATTTCCAAATCTTTTAATAAAGATGAAAGATATAAAGGTTTGTTTAAGTCAGAAATAATAAAAAACTACTTGCCTTCTATTTTATCAGAAGAAGAATGTCAATTAACGAGAAAATTTGAATCGTCTACTACTTATTTCACCGGCTTTTTTAAAAACCGTGAAAATATGTATTCATCTGAAGAAAAGGGTACAGCTATTCCTTTTAGATGTATAAATCAAAATCTCCCTAAATTTTTAGATAATGTTAAAGTTTTTGAAAAAGTATCACTGGCTTTATTCGAAAGTGATATCAAAGAATTGAATAAATATTTTTCGAAAGATAATTTTGAGTTGAATGACTATTTCTGCGTTGATGCGTATGGATTTTTCCTGTCTGAAAAATCCATCGATGAATACAATACGGTAATTGGTGGCTATACCACTGAAAATTGTGTGAAAATAAAAGGTATAAACGAATATATAAATCTCTATAATCAGAGTCTAAAAAATGGTGAGAAAAAATTACCAAAGTTAAAACCATTGTTTAAACAAATATTAAGTGATAAAGAATCATTCTCATACGTTTTGTCTGCAATTAATACTGACGATGAGTTGATTAAAGAACTTAACGACTTTTATTCTTTTATTAACAGTGAAGATACAGGATTGGGGGTGCTTTGTGATATTTTTCTGCGGCTCAATCAATATGATGAACGTCGCCTTTATGTATCAAACGGAGCTATGATTAATGATTTGTCTAATAAGTTGACTGGAAACTGGAACACATATCGTATTGCTTGGGAAAATGAATATGATTCAATTCAGAAAACCAAAAACAAAAACTCTGAAAAATATGTAGAAAAACGCAACAAGGCTTTCAAAACTATAAAAAATATAAGTTTTGCCGATGTTGATGAGAAATTAAAAGCAATGTCAAATGGTTCTACTGTGATGAATTATTATTCATCAGCAGTTTTAAATTCAATTGCCAGAATAAAAACTAGTTATCTAGATATGTCTGATAGTTTAAATAATTCTAAGAGTAATAAAATTCAGAATGATAAGATTTGTGTTGAAAAAATCAAGATTTTTTTGGATGCAATTAAGGAACTTGAGTGGATATTGAAGTCTTTAACAGGTGGTAGTTTTGAAGCTGAAAAAGATGAAATTTTTTATGGTGAATTTATTCCTGTGTGGGAAACCGTTAATACGGTTAACGGTTTGTATAACAAAGTAAGAAATTATTTGACAAGAAAGCCGTATAGCAATGAAAAAATCAAACTTAATTTTGGAAACACACAACTGCTAGTGGGCTGGGATTTAAATAAAATAAGAGATTGCTCCGGTGTAATTTTGCTTAGAAATGGGAACTATTATCTCGGAATAATCAATAAAAAAAGCAATAACTGTTTTGATGATTTGAATGAATACCATGGAGATGATTGTTATAAAAAAATGGAGCTTAAGTATATACCTAGCCCTGATAAAATGTTGGCTAAAGTTGGATTTGCTGACAAAAATACAAAAAAATTTAATCCTTCAAAGCGTGTGTTAGAGGCATATGACAGAAAAGGAGGACAAAGAACAATTGATGATGAGCGAGTTTTGATTGATTATTATAAGTATGTTATATCTGTATATCCTGGATGGGAAAGATTTACATTTAATTTTAAATCGACTAATGAATACAACAGTTTAAAAGACTTTTGTTCTGACGTTGAATCAGCTGCGTATAACATACAATTTAAATCTGTTGCTGCATCTGATATTGAAAATTTGGTAGAAGAAGGCTCTTTGTATTTATTCCGTATCTACAATAAAGATTTTTCGAAATTTAGCCATGGAAAACCAAATCTTCATACTATGTATTGGAGAGCACTGTTTGATAATAACAACTTAAATGATGTTGTTTATAAATTAAGTGGTGGTGCAGAAGTCTTTTATAGAAAAGCTTCGCTTAATATTTCCGATACTGCAGTTCATAAAGCGAATGAAGAAATTATGAAAAAGTCTCCCGAAAATTCAGGAGAATCCAGTTTGTTTACGTACGACATAATTAAGAATAAAAGATATACAGTCGATCAATTTCAATTAAATGTTCCTATAGTCCTAAATTTTAAGGCAAAGAAATCCGAGACAGACGATATAAATGATAAAGTTAATAGAGCCTTAAAATGCAGAGATGATTTTAACGTGATAGGGATAGATAGAGGTGAAAGAAATTTACTGTATATTAGCGTAGTCAACAGTCAGGGCAAAATACTTTTGCAAGAATCTTTGAATACTATTATTAACGAATACAAAGGAAAGGCACACAAAGTAGATTATCATCAACTCTTAGATGTTAAGGAAAAGGAAAGAATGGCATCTCGTCAATCTTGGACTTCTATAGAAAATATTAAGGATTTAAAAGAAGGTTATTTGAGCTGTGTAATAAAGAGAATATGTGATTTAGTTGTTGAGTATGATGCTGTAATTGCCATGGAGGATTTAAATTCTGGATTTAAAAATTCCAGAAGTAAAGTCGAAAAATCTGTTTATCAAAAGTTCGAAAAAATGTTGGTTGATAAACTTAATTATCTTGTGTTTAAAGATTATGATCCATTTACTTGTGGCGGATTAATGAATGCATATCAATTAACTAAAAAAGATGGTAAATCGGGAGCCAAACAGAATGGAATAATTTTTTACGTTCCGGCTTGGAACACAAGTAAAATTGATCCTGTTACTGGCTATATAGATATTATAAAACCCAAATATAAGAATATATCTGAATCGATTGAGTTTGTTAATAGATTTGATTGTATTTGTTATGAGCATGATGATGATATGTTTAGGTTTGACTATGATGTTAGAAAATTCCCGAAAGGTGATACTTTCTTTAAAACTCATTGGTCTGCGTATAGTAATTCGGATAGAATCATGACATTTAGAAATCCAAATAAAAACAATGAATGGGATTGTGAAGTGGTTAACATGACACAATATTTCAAAACTCTATTTGGTAGATATTCGATTGAGTATTTATCTGGAGATAATTTGATATCTGAAATTATGAATATTGGTCAGGCGGATTTTTATAAAGACTTTATCAGGGGAATGCAGTTAATGTTCCAGATGAGAAATAGCAAAACTGGGACAAACATTGATTACATGGTATCACCTGTCAAAAACAAGAGTAATAAATTTTATGATAGTAGAAATTTAATGGATAAATTACCGATAGATGCTGATGCTAATGGTGCTTACAATATTGCAAGAAAATGCATTTGGGCAATTAAAAAAATAAAGAGTTGTGATAATGAACATCTAAACAAAGTTAAACTATCAATTACGAACAAAGAATGGCTCGAATTTGTTCAAAGGTTGGATTATGATGTCTGAAACTAGCATTGCAATCTCGCTGCTTAATGACTTTATATTTTGTCCGGCTTCGATTTATTTTCATAATTTAGATGCCGCGACGGATCTCGTTCTATATCAAAGTCATTATCAATTAAATGGTACTGCAGTGCATACTGCTGTAGATAAAAATAATTATTCTGATAAAAAATCTGTTTTGCAGGGCATAACTGTATATTCAGAGGAATATGATTTGTTAGGCAAAATAGATGTGTTTGATATTGATTCTGGAATCTTAACTGAAAGAAAGAAGCACATATCACACATATATGATGGTTATATTTTTCAGTTGTATGCACAGTACTTTGGTCTAAAAGAAATGGGGTATAAAGTCAAAGAATTAAGATTTTACAGCTATGATACAAATCAAGTTTTCAGAGTGGATTTACCCGAAAAATCGAAGGAGATGTTCATTAAATTTAAATGTTTGTTAAAAGCGATAAAAGAGTTTTCTCTGGAGGATTTTAAACAAACTAATTCTTCGAAATGTAATAACTGTATTTATGAAGAGCTGTGTTCTTTTTCTGTAAAATGAGGTGCCGATATGTTGTCTAAATTGGACTTTCATAAAAAGCAAGTGCTGTTTGTTTTTGCCAATAAGGGTGAAAGAATGTCATTTAGCAATGATAATCTCCTGGTAAAAAATAAAGAAGGCAAACTAAAAATTCAATGTACTTGTTATCGATTATTCATAGTATATGTAATAGGACATTGCAGTATTACAACTGCTCTGATTCAGAAGGCAAAGAAATTCGGGATTTTTTTGCTTTGATGACGCCGGGATTTAGACTCTATTCGATAATTGGTGCTGAGAAAGAGGGGAATTTTTTACTTCATAAGAAACAGTACTTATATACGGATTGTGATATTGCTAGATGGATAGTTACCAACAAAATCATTAATCAACAAAGACAGTTAAAACGAATACGTTCTAAGAGTCCATATGACAGAGCTGCTATTGAAATAATGCAGGACTATATAGAAAAGTTGCAGAGTGCAAATTCAAATGAATTTTTGGCTTATGAAGGCTTGGCTGCAAAAATCTATTTTGAAATTCAATTCAGAGGATGTTCATGGAATGGGCGTCAACCGCGATTAAAGAAAGACTATATTAATTCTGTTTTGGATATTGGTTACACAGTGTTATTTGCATATATAGATGCATTGCTTGAGTGTTTTGGATTTGATACGTATTGTGGAGTTTACCACAAGCAATTTTATATGCGAAAATCATTGGTGTGCGATTTGATTGAACCGTTTAGATGCATCATAGATCAGCAGATAAAAAAGGCCTGTAATCTTAAACAAATTAAGGAATCGGATTTTTTGGTTATAAATCATCAGTATCAATTGAAATGGGAAGAAACTGCTCGATACATAAGCTTTTTGCTTGAACCGATTATAGAATGTAGAGATGACATATTTGTGTATGTTCAATCTTATTATCGTTCTTTTATGAAAGAGGTCCCGATAGAAAATTACTCGATGTTCTATTATTAGGAGGAGCTATGATACTCATAAGTTATGATATTTCCGATAATAAAAAACGCACTAAGTTCAACAAGTATATTCGTAAATATGGTCATCGCTTACAATATTCCGTATACGAAATAGAAAACAGTGAAAGAATTCTGGATAATATCATCACTGATATAAACAATAAATTCATGAAAACTTTTGATGAGTACGATAGTGTTTATATTTTTAGACTCACCAATTCTTGCGAAATTATAAAGTTTGGTTATGCAAAGAATGAAGATTTAGATTTGTTGATAGTTAAGTGATTTTTCTCTTAGAGTCATAAGAAGGATTGCAAACCTCTGTCTTAATTTATAGGGCTTTATCAAATCTTGTTGAATATAACCAAAAATAAAAGGAATCATTAGCTGACGGACAATTGAAATCTCGATTTTTTTGTGCAAAAATACTGCATAAGAGTCTAGGCGCTCAATGAAATTTCTACTATTGTAGATATTCTTGTTGCCGCCGCGAACGCCATAGTCTAGGCGCTCAATGAAATTTCTACTATTGTAGATGTGTCCTTGACAGCAAGACGGGACGTTGGGTCTAGGCGCTCAATGAAATTTCTACTATTGTAGATCATTCGTTATCTATTACACAATGCTCCGGTCTAGGCGCTCAATGAAATTTCTACTATTGTAGATTTGTCATCATAAGCCGTGCTGTTAGCTTCTGTCTAGGCGCTCAATGAAATTTCTACTATTGTAGATAGAAGCGGGAACTAATCTGCGTGCGGTTACGTCTAGGCGCTCAATGAAATTTCTACTATTGTAGATTGAACAATTCAATGTTCTTGAGTAGTTGTCTAGGCGCTCAATGAAATTTCTACTATTGTAGATATAAGTTACAAATAGCAAGTGCGGCGGTGGTCTAGGCGCTCAATGAAATTTCTACTATTGTAGATACAAGAAGAATTTCAAGGGTGATGTAGCTGAGGTCTAGGCGCTCAATGAAATTTCTACTATTGTAGATGCCTTCTCTAAGCCATTCTTCTTTAGTGGTCTAGGCGCTCAATGAAATTTCTACTATTGTAGATAGTTTCTCAAAGACCTCTTCTCGTTCTTGTCTAGGCGCTCAATGAAATTTCTACTATTGTAGATCAGTTGCTCGCATCGTAGTAGTCGCAGGTCTAGGCGCTCAATGAAATTTCTACTATTGTAGATTTAATTGCATCGTTTTCGCGGGAGCGTGTCTAGGCGCTCAATGAAATTTCTACTATTGTAGATTTCCGTCTCAAGCGTCAAGATTGCAGACGTTGTCTAGGCGCTCAATGAAATTTCTACTATTGTAGATAATCATCCTTTGCCTGCTTTCCTCTTGGGTCTAGGCGCTCAATGAAATTTCTACTATTGTAGATAACGCTCTTAAGTCCGGGGATTATGATTTTGTCTAGGCGCTCAATGAAATTTCTACTATTGTAGATTCATGATTCCCTATGAGTTCAAATCTCGGTCTAGGCGCTCAATGAAATTTCTACTATTGTAGATGACATTCTTATATAATGTAGAAAAAGAAGGTCTAGGCACTCAATGAAATTTCTACTATTGTAGATTGTATTTCACTTCAGAAGCGTTTTAAAGTCTAGGCACTCAATGAAATTTCTACTATTGTAGATAGAGCGGTGCGAATTCATAGAGTTAATTCCTGAATGTGGGATACAATATTCTCATAACAACCATACCAAGGATGGAGTTCTGAAAATGAGAAGTTTTAAAAATATTCGTGAATATTTTTATTGGCACTATGCCAATATTGCTATGGCTAGTGCTGCAGTTGCGGCAGGTCACAGTAAATATAATAAGGTTGACTTTAGTGTTCGTTCTAAATTATATAAAGGGTTATGTTTGGGCACGATGCACATAAGGTCACTATATGATGATGAAAAAATAAAACTTAACAGCAAATCTTGTTGCTATTGTAGATCTTCAGAAAATTTGTCGCTGGATCATCTTATAGCTAAATCTATTGGTGGGGAAGATACCGGAGATAATCTTGTTTATGCTTGTAGAGCTTGTAATTCTCAAAAGAATAACCAAGATTTATTTGTTTGGTATGAGAGTAAAAATGAATTTCCACCAATCAATGTTGTTAGACGTTATATGAAACTTACTTTCAGATGGTTTGAAACTAACGATCTTTTAGATTGCGATATCGAAGATTTAACCAAATATACAAAATTGTATCGTATTGATTTATTACCCGAGAGTTATCCTGCTCCAGATGAATTGCGATATTAATTTTAATTGTTAGATTAGAGATACCGATTGAGAAACGCGGAAATTCGGCTTTTCGAGAGGAAGGTAAATTCTTTGGCGGAGGCTGAGGATTGAAGGAGAGAGGGAATGGACAGAACAGAGGCGGAAGAGGAATTGTCGTATGAGTTCTTGCTGAGTCACCATGAAGAAGTGAATGAGTACGAGACGGCGATTTACGATGCTGTGGAGGCGATTGGGTCTGTCGGTGTCAGGTGGATGAAGACGGCGTCCGGGGAGGAGCTGCGGGAGAAGATTGAGTTGTGTGATAGGGCGATAGAGGCGTTTGAGGCGTTCAGGCGTTTTTGCTATGAGGATGGCAGAGGCGGGATGATTTATTTTCAGGATATGTGGGAGCATTGTTTTAACAGTAAGAATCCGGATTTTTCTTATATTGACAGTGTGATTGAGATTAGGGAGAGATTGATTGAGTATGAAAAATGATAGAGGCGTGCTACGGTACGTTTCTGCGATGCTACGGAGCGTTTCTTGAGGGAGAGGCTTTTCGAGAATAGAATGATGGCGTCAGATTTGAGTTTTTTGGAGGGGACGAAGATGACTTTGGGAGAGAAGATTAAGGCGGCCAGGGAGCAGGCCGGGTTTACGCAGGCGCAGTTCGCGGAGGTGCTTGGGGTGAGCAGACAAGCGGTGACCAAGTGGGAGGCGGACAGGGGGATGCCGGATGTTGAGAATCTTAAATTAATGAGCGAGCGGCTGGGGATAAGCGTTGATGATTTGCTGGATGACAGTACGGTGCCGGAGCTGCAGGGTGCGGGAAGTGTGGAAGTCGAGGATACCGGCGCACATTCAAGAAAGATATTAAAGATAGCAGGTCTTGTTGTTGGAGCGCTGTTGGTGGCGGTGCTGGTTGTGGTGTTTGTTGTTGTGATGCTGAGTTAGGAGTAGGGGGAGAAGGCGCTTTACAATTACGCTCTAAAATGATAATTTATAAAGCGTGAAAGTAAGGTGATGGTTATGAGTCGATTCGAATTGTTGGATCATATGGTTGAGGACGGCAATGGGTATCTGTGCACATCCGATGTTGTGGGTGCAGGTATTTCCAAACCTACGCTTGCGGAATATGTAAAAGACCGAGGGATGGAAAGAATTGAAAGAGGCGTGTATCTGTCCAGGGATGCATGGCCGGATTCCTTATATCAGTTGAGTCTGGTTAACCGGAGAATTGTATTTTCGCATGAGACGGCACTAATGCTGCATGGACTGATGGAAAGAGAGCCTAATGCCATCGATGTTACTGTTCCGGTTGGCTATAATGCTTCTCATCTCAGGAAACGCGGAGTACATGTTCATCAGGTGAAGTCCGAGATTACAGAGCTTGGCAAGGTGACTGTAGAAACCGGATTTGGTAATAAAGTAGTTGCTTATGACAGAGAACGAACTATTTGTGACATTCTGAAGATTAAAGATGAGATGGATGTGCAGATTTTCCGATATGCAATGAGGGAATATATGTTGGGGAATGATAAGAATCTTGCCCGCCTTATGTCGTATGCGGAGCAGTTCAGAGTTATTGAGTTGGTGAGGATGTATACGGAGGTGCTTCTGTGATAAAAACGTCAACACAGTTGAAAGCTAAGGTTCGAAATCTGTCCGGTAGTGATAGTACGAAAGCGCAAACATTAATCAGAAATTTCATTATGGAACGTTTTTTGGAACGTATTTCTCTTTCCGAATATCGTGATAATTTTATTTTAAAAGGCGGAATATTGGTTGCATCTGTTGTTGGACTTGATACTAGGGCTACGATGGATATTGATGCGACACTTGATCGCATGAAACAAACTATCAAGGTTGATATATCAACCGGGGATATAATTACTCCTGAAGCCGTAGAATACTCTTACCATTTGATGTTTGAGAATCGTTCAATATCACTGTTGGCTTATAATCTTGAGACTTTATTGGCGGAGAAAATCAAGTGATTTTCCTACTCTTAAGTTTATGCTTTTCGAGAAACTTCTTGAGGATGCAAAACGTACGAATAAAGGTACGGGGTCTGGTGTAGAATTAGGGAAATTATAGTATTGGAGGGATAGAAGTGAAGAAGTTAATTAAGTCTTGTTTGTTTTTGACGCTATTTCTTATCGTTTGGCCGATTGTGATTATATGTGAAGTGGCGAAGAAGTATTGAGGGATGACGATGAGCAAGCTTTAATGAACGCTGTTCGAAGGAACAAAATCACTTTGTAATAAGCTAGAAGTTCTTATGGGAAAAGTCTTTATAAAAATGAGACATGATAACGAGCTGAATATGGATATACCACATGATACAGAACAAGCTGTTGCCATGTATAGATTTAGAGAATTGGCAGCAGAAATTATCCCATATTACATTCTTGATGAGATATATGATGAAGTAATGCCTGATGATGTGGTGGTTGATTATATGCAACAGTGCAAAACCATATTTAAAAAGTTTGGCGTGGAAGTTAATTTGCCGGATTATCCGGAAGTTTTGAATAAATATCTTGGAAGAAGAATTTGGACAGATACCATAAATAATATATCCAGAGACGAAAGCAAATGGCGTGCGGGTAACTTTGTAAAACCTATTAAATCCAAGGTGTTTACAGGAAAGATAATTTCTAGTATTTCAGATTTGGTTGGATGTGGTAATTATTCTGAAGATTATGAAGTTTTAGTAAGTGAACCCATTGATATTGTTGCTGAATGGAGATGTTTTATTCTCTATGATAAATTAATCGACGTGCGACCTTACAGTATGATTATCAATCCGGATTCTAATGCTTACAAGTATCGATTTGATGCGGATATATTAGATTCGATGGTTAATGATTTTAAAAAGTGGGATGAGCGTCCTTTGGCTTGTGCAATAGATATATGTAAAACAAGGGAAGGGAGAACGTTATTTGTAGAGTTAAATGATGCATATTCACTTGGATCATATGGATTGTTTCATGTTTTTTATTCTAAGATGATATCTGCAAGATGGAGCCAATTGTTTGGACGTAGGGATGAGTACGATTTTAGGCGATAATATCAGGTAGTAGTTTCCTACTTATAAGCGATAAAAATTTAGAGAGATTTGTTGTGTAATATTCAGATGTAATTGTTGACAATGCACATTGATGCGTATAATATAAAATTGGAAGGGAAAGATAAAGAATGACTGCAAAGGAGTTGGAGAAGATAATCAGGAAAGATGGTTGGATTCCGGTAAGTCAAAAAGGGTCACATAGACAATATGAACATCCAACAAAACCGGGACAGGTCACCATTCCAATTCACAAAGGTGACATAAAGAAAGGTACTGCAAACTCGATATTGAGGCAAGCCGGTTTAAAGTAAACTACTTTCCTCATTAGATAAGGAGATGTATATGAAAAAACTTATATACCCTGCAATTTTTATTCCCGCTGAAGAGGGTGGCTATACAGTTGAGGTTCCGGATCTTTCGGGATGCGTTACAGAAGGAGATACGCTGGATGAAGCTTTTGACATGGCAATCGATGCAGCATCTGGTTGGATTCTTTCAAAAATAGAACGAGGGATGACGTATCCGATGCCCAGTGAACCACAAAAAATTAAAACCAAAGGTGATGAATTCATTAGTCTTATAAAGGTTGACATTGATGCATATGCCGAGAAATATGGAAATAAGACTGTAAGAAAAAATATTACTATTCCCGCTTGGTTGAACACGTTCGGCGAGGCAAATCATATCAATTTTTCTAAAGTCCTAACAGATGAACTTATAAAGATGGTAGAGGAACAATAACGTTAAGTTTATTTTTTAATTGAGGCGTTATAGCGGAGCGGATTTTTCTGAGTTGATAAAGACAAGATCTACGATGATTTAAAGTCGGACTTTAAAATATCATAGATTTTCGGTATGCATTAAACGTTCTTATACGTGAGATTGTTCCTTGAATTTGGGGTTCCTGTGTAATTTATATAAAAACTTTTTTTGACGGGGCGGCGTTACGACGGCGTTCTGTTTTTTTGTGAGAATTTATGAGTGATTCTATATGGATGTCTATCTAAATCAAGTTAGATAGCGGGTTGGATGTACAATTTACGCCTTGCCTTCTGCTATTTTGACGTAGAGAGTTTGTGGTCGGGAAATCGACCGTAAATCGACCGTAAAATTTTACGGTTGAATTTATGGTCGGAACCTATTAAGATTTTAATGTGAAATTTCTTATTAGGGAGGAATACATTGTGAGAGAAGGACCTAAAGTTGAATTTAAAGAAAGTATAACTAACACTTTTCTCAAGACTGTGAGCGCATATTCTAACTATGACGGCGGACAAATTATTTTCGGCGTTGATGATGATGGGACGGTAATAGGTGTATCAGATACCGAAAAAGTGTGTCTCTCTATTGAAAATAAAATTAATGACAGCATTGCTCCGATGCCGGAATATTCTTTGAAGGTAAATTCGAATAAAACGGTGATATTAAAAGTAGAACCGGGTGTTCATAAACCATATTTATATAAAGCAAAGGCTTATAAACGTCATGATACTGCAACTGTTGAGGTTGATTCGCTGGAAATGAATCGCTTGATTTTGGAGGGGAGTCATATGACATATGATGCCACAAAATCTGTTAAACAAGATTTGACTTTCAATACGTTGGAAAGATATTTGAAGCAGTCAATAACTATCTCGGAGTTCGACATGGATACGATGAAGACACTTAATCTGTATTCGGAGCAGGATGGTTATAACAATGCAGCTTCTATTTTGGCTGACACTAATGATTTCCCCGGAATTGATATAGCTCGTTTTGGTGAAACTATCAGCATAATTCTCAAGCGTGAAAATATCCGAAATGTTTCGGCGCTCGTTGCATACGAGAAAGCTGTGGATCTCTACAGGGATTATTATACGTATGAAGTGATTGACGGAATTGTTCGTAGAACGGTCGAAAAAATTCCTGAATCTGCTTTTCGAGAGGCTGTGGCGAATGCACTGGTACACAGACTTTGGGATGTTAATGCACAGATTCGAATTTCCATGTTGGAGAATCGAATTGAAATCGTATCCCCCGGAGGTCTTCCATCCGGAATGAGTAAAACAGACTATCTGAAAGGTAATCTTTCAATTTTGCGGAATCCTATTTTGGCAAACGTTTTTTTCAGGCTTAATCTTGTTGAGATATTTGGCACCGGAATACTGAGAATAAACGAATCTTACAAATCCAGCGTAAAACAACCGGAGTTTGACATGACCGAAAATATGATTAAGGTTGTGTTGCCTATTTTGGAAGAGTCTCTCGAGTTATCTGCTGATGAAAAAATAGTATATGACATTTTAAGTAAAACTGTACCGAAATCTGTTGGTGAAATAATACCAAGAACAAATTTTGGACGGTCTAAAGTCAAAGATATACTGAACAAGTTAATCGAAAAAAATATTGTTATTTCTGAAGGTGCAGGCCGCGGTACAAAGTATCGGGTTAGATAGTGAGTTGGATTTACAATTTACGCCTTAGAGTTCTTCAATTATAAAGCGACCGTAAATTTTTACGGTCGTTTTTGTGGTTGTTAATGTTTGGATTAAGGATTCGTGTTACTTTGGCGTTTGTGTAATCCAACTTGTAATCTGACATGAGTTGGATTACAGGTTGGAGTCTATATGAATGTCTATCCAAATTAAGTTAGATAGCGGGTTAGATGTACATTTAAGGGAAAGTACAGGTTGTTGTCTATCCAAACCGGGTTAGATAGCGAGTTGGATGTACAAGGGAGGGAAAATACAGGGAATTGACTATTGTGGCGGTGGTCGTGGCCATGTATGTGGCCGGGCAAAGCGGGTAGTATGGCCTTCTATATGGCCGCGCGCCACCTCGGCAGTCTGAGAATTCAATTCGAGTCTATATAAATGTCTATCCAAATCAAGTTAGATAGCGGGTTAGATGTACATTTAAGGGAAAGTACAGGTTGTTGTCTATCCAAACAGGGTTAGATAGCGAGTTGGATGTACAAACAGGGGGAAAGTGCAAAATTACGCCTTGAACACTTCGCAGATCTTGCGGATGCAGGCGAACATGTAGGGTTTGTAGGTGTCGAGGTCGACGGGTTGGCTGTCGAGGATGACGGAGTGTGCGGTTCCGCTGATGAATTCGATGATTGTGTAGACCATGAGCATCTCGTCGGTCCATTTCTCGCCGCCGGAATTAATGATACGCGCATATTCTTTCTTGACGTCAACCGCAGTGATCAATGACTCGTCGGTAATTGCCTTTTTGTAGAATCCGACGGATAAGTTCTTATCGAGAAATCTTACGAGTTTGGGGTCGCCAGAGAGGGCGGTAACGATGGAATCGGCAAGAATGATAATCTTATCGACAGTATCGAGATCGGGATCTTCATCTTCACGAACTTTCAAATCGTTCAGTGCCTTAATCAGCAAAGCCTCGGATTTACGGGCAATCAGGTGGTCGACGATGTCCTGCTTATCTTTGAAGTAGAAATAGAAGGTGCCTTTGGCGACGCCTGCACTTGAGGCGATATCTGAAATTGAGGTATCGTGAATACCCTTCGTTGTGAATAACTTATAAGAATTAACCAGAAGGGAATTTCTCTTCAGTCTTTTGTTATCTTCTGCCTTGCCCACGTTGTCATATTACACAAATTTTGACTTTTGGTCAAGAAAATATTGACCGACGGTCAAAAAGTGGTATAACTATATTCGTAAAAGAAAAATGACCAACAGTCAAAAATCAAAAACAGAAAAACAAAGGAGTGACAACAGATGCTGGGATTCGGTAAAAAGATCGTTAAGTCAAGATACGTGATCCTGACTATCGCGGTTCTTCTTCTGATTCCGTCCGTCATAGGATTTCTAAATACAAAAATAAATTATGATATCCTTTACTATCTGCCGGACGACATCGAAACAATGCAGGGTCAGGACATCCTCCTGCAGGATTTCGGAAAGGGAGCATACGGCATTTTCGTGTGTGATGACCTTTCGGAAAAAGAGCAAATCAAGATGCACGACGATGTGCTTGCGGTAGAGCATGTGTCTGACGTAATCAGCTACAGCGCACTTACTTCGGGTGAGATTCCGATGGAGCTCATGCCTGAGGAGATTCAGGACGTATTCACATCCAAAGACGGCACAGGCTGCCTGATGTTTATCTTCTTCGATTCGACGAGTTCGTCGGAGGAGACCATGCAGGCCATCAGCGACATTCGTGCAATTGCACAAAAGCGCTGCCTGCTGTCTTCCATGGCGGCGGTCGTCACGGACACGAAGCAGCTTGTTCAGGATCAGACGCCTATCTACACTGCAATCGCCGTGGCTCTCGCGCTTATAGTTTTGTTCCTTACAATGGATTCGTTCATCGTTCCGATTCTCTTCCTGGTGGATATCGGAATATCAATTGTCTATAACCTTGGTACCAACTTCATCCAGGGTGAAATCTCATTCATCACGATGGCGCTCGTTGCGATTCTGCAGCTTGCCGTTACGATGGACTACTCGATCTTCCTCTATCACAGCTACGTCGAGCAGAAGGGTAACTTCGAAGATAAGAGGGACGCGATGGCACATGCGATAGCGGCGACCATCACTTCGGTCTCGGGTTCATCCCTTACAACAATCGCGGGCTTCCTTGCGATGTGCTTCATGACATTCACCTTGGGTCTTGATATGGGTATCGTTATGGCAAAGGGCGTTGTGCTCGGCGTTATCTGTTGCGTAACGGTTCTGCCGGCTTTAATCCTTATTTTCGATAAGGCTATCGAGAAGACGAAGCACAGGGCTTTGAAGCTTAACGCGAACGGGTTGTCGAAGTTTCTGGGCAAGCACTACATCGCGGCGGCGATTCTCATCATGCTGCTGTGGATTCCGGCCATCTACGGCTACAACAAAATAGATGTTTACTACAAACTCGACACGAGCCTTCCGGCGACGCTTGAATCCGTTCAGGCCAACACCGCTCTCGAAAATGATTACGACATCTCCTCCGTCTCGATGGTACTTGTCTCGAAGGATCTCTCTTCGAAGAACACGAAGGAAATGCTCTCCGAGATTGAAGATGTTGACGGTGTGAACTTTGCATTGGGTCTTGACTCTGTTGTGGGCTCTCTCGTGCCGCAGGAAATCCTGCCGGATGATTTAACAAGCACGCTTGAGAGCGATAACTACAAACTTCTCATAATCTCTTCCGAGTACCAGGTTGCGACCGATGAGATCAACAATCAGTGCTCTGAGATATCGGAGATTATAAAGAAATACGATTCGACCGCGATGCTGATTGGCGAGGCTCCCGCGACGAAGGATTTGATTGATATTACGGACCGTGACTTTAAAGTTGTAAGTCTTGTAAGTATCGGTGCGATTTTCCTTCTTATCCTCTTCGTTTTGAAGTCGTTCTCGCTGCCGGTAATTCTTGTATCGGTCGTTGAGCTTGCTATTTACATCAACATGGCAATCTCGGGTTACACCGGAACGACGCTGCCGTTCATCGCATCCATCTGCGTCGGCACGATTCAGCTCGGTGCAACCATCGACTACGCGATTTTGTTAACTAACAGATATAAGGTTGAAAGAATCGCGGGTCATAACAAACACGAGGCTGTCGATATCGCGGTAAGGACTTCGGTCAATTCGGTTTTCTCATCGGCAATCGGATTTTTCGCAGCGACAGTCGGTGTTGCGGTGTTCTCGGATATCGACCTCATCAGCTCGATTTGCCTGCTTCTTTCAAGAGGCGCGCTGCTGTCGATGGTTATAGTTCTTACGCTGCTGCCGGCGCTGCTTCTTGTGTTCGATAAGGTAATCGTTTGGACGACGACGGACATGAAGGTTTGCCGCGAGCGCAGAAAGTCGGCTCAGGGCGAGCACGCACATCAGGTTTAACAAGAAAGGGGTAATTAATATGATCAGTTCCAAAGTAAAGAAAACGGCATCGGTTGTAATTTCCGCTTCCATGCTGGCAGGATGCTGCGCGGGCGTCACCGGCTGCAGCTCCACAGATAATCAGGTTAACGCCGGTGAGATTACACCGGAGGTCGAGGAGGCCCTTACAGAGGCCGAAAACCTCGCATCCGCATCTCACAGCTCTACGGCAGGAAAGAACGAGACCGTATACGTCATCGAGGATTCCGCGGGAGAGCAGACGGTTTATGTAAGCGAGTGGCTTCGCAACCCCGACGGCGCGGACACTGTTGAAGATATTTCCGACCTAAGCGACATCGAAGTCGTTAAGGGTAACGTTGAACTTTCCTCTAACGAGAACGGCAACATAACATGGAATGCCGCCGGCGAGGACATTTACTACAGAGGCACATCGACAGATTCGCTGCCTGTAAATGTAAGAGTAAGCTACACACTCGACGGTGCGGATGTTACTGCGGCAGACCTTGAGGGTGCGAGCGGACATTTGAAAGTAACAGTTACTTACGAAAATAACGAGAGCAAGGAAGTCACAAACGACGCGGGCGAGACATATACAATCTACATGCCTTACGCGATGAGCTCGATTCTCCTGCTCGATAATGACACGTATAGCAACGTTGAGGTCACAAACGGCAGCAGCGTTAACGACGGCGAGAGAACAGCGGTAATCGGTATGGCATTTCCGGGACTTTATGATTCCTTAGGACTTGCGGACAACACCATCACAGACGATGAGACAGGCGAGGAGATAGAGATTGAGATTCCCGATACTGTTGAGATAGAGATGGATGTTACGGATTGTGAGTCGCTTAACGTACTGACTGTTGCTACAATCCTCGATCTCGATGAGATTGATCTGGGTCTTGATAAAAGTGAGATAGACGATAAGGTCTCCGAGATGACAGACGGTATGAGCCAGCTCGTTGAAGGATCACGGACACTTTACGACGGCGTAAGTGAATTAAACGACGGTGCCGTATCCTTAAGTGACGGCGCGGCAACATTGTCGAGTGGCGCGAATGAACTTGCTGACGGCGCGGCTGCCCTGGCTTCCGGTACATCGGAGCTTGCAACGGGTGCGAACTCTTTGCAGGACGGCATCAACCAGGTAAACTCCGGTGCGGATTCCTTAAGAGACGGTATCTCTCAGGTTCAGTCGAGTATCCCGTCACTTACATCGGGTGTATCACAGCTTAACGACGGTGCATCAACTTTGTCTTCGGGCGCCGCATCTCTTGTATCCAACAATGAAGCGCTTAACAGCGGTGCATCGCAGCTGAGCGCAGGTATCGATACACTTTATTCTTCTTTGACTTCTGAAGAAGCGACAAGCTCTCTTAGCGCTCTTACTACAGGATCCGAGCAGTTCTACGCAGGTTTAAGCCAGCTGTCTTCGGCTCTTAACCCTGAGGTTGATGCAGCACAGGCCGAGGCTTTGCAGAATGCAATCACATATTTGGGGCAGTACGCGGCAGCGGTTGCCGAGTCCGATCCCACAACAGCCGCAAGTATTAACGCACTTATCACTGCATACAGCACGCTTTATTCCGGCATGACAGAGGCGGGAAGCGCAGCTGCAACACTTACATCAAGCTACGCGGCAATTAACTCGGGTATCGCATCCGTCGGTTCCACATTCACAGAGATCGCAAACGGCGTTGCATCCTTGCAGACAGGCGCACAGAGCCTGCAGTCGGGAATTGCAAGCTACACATCCGCGGCAGGTCAGATCGAGTCCGGTGCGGCAACTTTGTCGAACGGTTTAAATACTCTTAATTCAAGTACGGCATCCCTGCAGTCGGGTATCGATCAGCTCGCATCCGGCTCTCAGTCTTTGGCTGACGGTACGGCTTCTCTCGCATCCGGTGCGGCCACATTGTCCGAGGGCGTTGCAAGCGTTAACAACGGTGCGAATAACCTCGCAAGCGGCGCAAGCGAACTTGCAAATGGAGCTGCCACATTGTCCGAAGGTACAGTATCTTTGGCTGACGGTGTCTCGGCTCTCCTTGACGGTTCCGAGCAGCTCTCTGAGGGTCTCGATGAGTTCAACGAGGAAGCAGTCGATAAGATTACAAACATCATAAGCGATAACATCGATCCGCTTTATGACAGAGTCGAAGCCATCAAGGCATACGCCGAGGAGAGTGAGTCCTTCTCGGGCTGCACAGATGCCATCGAGTGCTCGACAGTATTCGTCTTCAAGAACACCTGAAGATTAAATTCTGATTAAATAGCCCCCGTAAGCTATTTAAAAACAATACGGTTTATATTATCTTGGTTGTGTTAACTAAATCAGCTGAGGTGTATAAACCGTATGTTTTTGTTGAATTTTATTATCTCCGTTATCTACGGAATCATCGAGGGCATTACAGAGTGGCTGCCCATAAGTTCGACCGGCCACATGATTCTCTTCGGATCTTTCCTCAAGATGGATGTGTCGGAGGAGTTTTATAATCTGTATCTCGTAGTCATTCAGCTCGGTGCGATTCTCGCGGTTGTGTTTATCTACTGGAACGAGATCTGGCCGTTCGGAATCAAGAACAATAAAGACCCCTGGAAGAGCGAGGGAATAGGAAGATACGTGATGAAGGATAAGTTCATCATGTGGTTCAAGATTCTTGTGGCGTGCATCCCCGCGGCGGTTGTGGGGATACTTTTCGATGATTATCTTGATGCGCTCTTCTACAATTACGTGTGCGTGTCGATTATGCTCATCCTCTTCGGTATCGCGTTCATCGTGGTCGAGAGGTGGGTCAAGGACAAGGAACCCATCGTTACGAATATCGATGACATCACTTACCCGCAGGCGTTCCTGATCGGTGCGTTCCAGCTCATCGCAGCGGTGTTCCCGGGAACTTCAAGGTCCGGCTCGACTATCGTAGGCTCACTTGCCATGGGTATCTCGAGGGAAGCGGCGGCGAAGTTTACGTTCTTCCTTGCAATCCCTGTTATGCTCGGCGCGAGCCTTCTGAAAATCATTAAGTTTGAAGGAGACGTCACGGGAAGCGAGATTGTGCTGCTTCTGGTTGGCATGGTGGTCGCTTTTGCGGTGTCGTTCTTCGTTATCAAAAAGCTCATGGCATACATCAAAAAGCACGATTTTACGGTGTTTGGCTGGTATCGAATCGCAGTCGGCGTACTGTTTTTGATCCTCGGAATCGCGGGCGTTCTCGAGATGTAAAAACCGATTGCTGTTTGGAGCAAAATTAACGAAAAAGTATATTAAAAGCTGTTAGCGTGTGCTAACCTCTCCTGTGTTTTGAGAAAAATTTTTTTGAATACAGGAGGGGTTTTCTTATGGAAAACAAAAAAAGCAACAGGCTGCAGGCCAAGGACTTCATCACAATCGGTATCTTCACGGCTATCTTGTTCCTTGTTCAGATGGTCATCATGTATATGGGCTTCTTGTCGCCCTTTATCGTCGCGGGCTACGCGGTTTTGATCCCGATAGTAACGGCTATCCCTATGATGCTTTATTACGCGAAGATTGAGAAATTCGGCATGCTTACAATCACATCCGTTATCATGGCGATTCTGCTGTTCATCTTCGGTATGGGTTTGCTCGGTGCGCCTATTGCAATCGCGGCCGGGCTTTTCGCTGATCTTATCGCGAAGTCCGGTAATTACAAGAGTGCGTCGAAGACGGTTCTGAGCTACGGTGTATTCTCCCTGTGGGTAATCGCAAGCTATCTGCCGCTTGTAATCACGGCGGATTCTTACAAGCAGGGCCTCATCGACGGCGGCTACGAGACAGACTTCGTTGACACGCTCTTCACACTCGTAACACCCAGGACTTATCCGCTCATCATCGTTATCTGCTTCGTCTGCGGAATCATCGGTGCGTTTATCGGCAAGGCTGTCGTTAAGAAGAACTTCGAAAAGGCCGGAATCGTATAAATGACGAAGACTTTTCATCTCGATCCGAGAACAAAGCTGCTGATGCTGCTGTGCTATTCCGTGGTCGTCATGTTTGACGTCATGGATGGTCCGGCGGCCGTCATAAGAACAATCATGACGCTCCTGCCGGTGGCGTTGCTGTTCCTTGAAGGCAGGTACTCGACAGGAATTAAATTTATTTTTATTTATGTCGGTGCGTGGGTGCTTCTGAACTCGCCTTTAAACGGCAGGGGAGGCGTCATCGGAATGTTGGTTCTCGCGTATGCAAGCCTTGCGATGCAGTTCGCTCCTACCATGATTACCGTCTGGTACTGCATCGAGTCGACCAAAATCAGTGAGTTCATGGCGGCGATGAACCGAATGCGTTTTCCGATGGGTTTATCGATATCGCTTGCTGTCATGATGCGTTTCTTCCCGACGCTTACCGAGGAGTACAGATCTATAAGAGACGCGATGCGAATGAGAGGCATTCAGTTCGGCGGCGGCAAGGTCTCGAAGATGGTCGAGTACAGGCTGATTCCGCTGCTGTTCTCGAGCATCAGTATCGGCGATGAGCTGTCAGCTGCGGCAGTTACGAGAGGCCTCGGAGCGCCTGTAAAGAGAACCAATGTCTGCGAGATTGGATTTGGGTTTAAAGACCACATTATAAATATCTTCGTTCTCGCGACAACGGTTATTTATATCTGGCTTGTGAAGTTTAAGGGGTAGGGTAGAAAAATGATAGAAATTTCAAATGTCAATTTCCGTTATCCGGGACTCGAGCAGGCAGGATTAAACGACATCTCGCTGACAATTAAAGACGGTGAGACAATCCTCCTGTGCGGGGCTTCCGGGTGTGGAAAGACTACAATAACAAGGCTTATAAACGGTCTCATACCACACTACTACAAGGGCGAATTGAGCGGCAAAGTTAAGGTCAACGGCAAAGACGTATCGACCGTGGAGCTCTACGATCTCGCGGGAGTCGTGGGATCTGTGTTCCAAAACCCGAGGTCTCAGTTCTTCTCGGTTGATACCGACGGCGAGATCGTCTTCGGACCCGAAAACATCGGTCTTCCAAAGGACGAGATTTTAAGTCGCAAAGCAAAGATTGTAAACGACTTTAGGCTCGAGTCGCTCCTCGGAAGAAGCCTGTTCGAGCTATCGGGCGGCGAGAAGCAAAAAATCGCGTGCGCGTCCGTGGCGGCGCTCCTTCCGGAGATAATTATCCTCGATGAGCCTTCGTCAAATCTTGACTGGGAATCAATAAGAGACTTAAGAGAGTGTATTAAGCTTTGGAAGAGTCAGGGCAAGACGGTAATCATATCCGAGCACCGTTTGTGGTACATCAAGGATTTGATAGACAGAGCGCTTTACATTAAGGAAGGCAGGATTTTAAACGAGTGGACGGCCGAACAGTTCTCGTCGATGAGCGAGAAAGAGCTCGCGTCTTATGAGCTCAGACCCGTAAACCTTGAGGAGAAACTTATAAATCAGTTCTCGGGCAGCGGGAGGGCTTTTGATGCGAAAGTTCAATTTGCGCCAGAAGACACTGTTACAATCAAGGATTTTTACTTCACGTACAACATGCCGAAGTACTTCTTTTTTAAGAAAAAAATTACGCCGGAAGATGAGGCGATATGCGAGCTCGCGATCCCGGAACTTAAGGTTAAAAAGAACAGCGTGGTCGGTATCATCGGCAACAACGGCGCGGGTAAATCGACGTTCCTGAGGTGCCTGTGCGGCCTCGAGAAGAACGCGATCGGTTCGCTTTCTGTTGACGGCAAAGAGTACAGTGGAAAGAGGCTCATGAAGCTTTGCTACATGGTTATGCAGGACGTAAATCATCAGCTGTTTACGGACTCTGTAAGAGCCGAAGTTCTGTTGTCGATGGAAGACGAAGACAACGATAAGTGCGATGAGATTTTGAGAAATCTTGATATTTATCAATATGCAGACAAACATCCGATGGCTTTATCGGGCGGACAGAAGCAGCGTGTGGCGATAGCTTCGGCTGTGGCCGCGGGTGCGGAGATTTTGCTTTTCGATGAGCCGACGTCAGGTCTTGATTACGGGCATATGAAGGAAGTGTCCGAGCTTATAAAATCGTTGTCGGGGCAGGGGCATACGATTTTTGTCTCGACGCACGATCCCGAGCTTATATCGCATTGCTGTGATATGACGGTCAGGATTGATGCGGGGCGCGTAAGTTTTACGGAGGTGACGGGAAATGGCTGAACAGGTAAGGCAGAGCTTGATTGTGAGGGCACCGAAGGGCGAAGAGGACGGCACCGCAGTGTGTGTCAATCTCTCTTACGGTGCGGCGCTGTTTGTGTTTGACATCAACTCCATGTCGATTGCGTCTATAGATAATTTCAAGATTGCCCCCGAGATCTTAAAGGCAAAGAAATTTATCAAGATTAATTACTGCGTCAGCGGAAGGTGCGAATTGCAGCTTCGAAGCGGCAACTACATTTACTTAAGCAGCGGCGAGATTGCGGTCGATACGGGACAGGCCAGAAACGATCTGCCGACCTTTTACTATCCGACAGGACAGTACGACGGCGTCGAGCTCGTTGTGGTGCCCGGAAAGAAGTGGAATTCGAGAGTTCTTATGGACGGCTCGGAGATGAGCGCTGCGGACAGACTTTACGATATCTGCAGCAGCTTCGAGCAACCCGGAATCATTCCTGCGGGGTCTAAAGTTGCGGAGGATTTCCGTCTTCTGATGAGAGACGGTCTTGAGAGTTCAAAAGAAGTCATAATGCTTGATGTCGTAAGAATCCTCGAGCTTCTGGCGGGAACGTCTCTTGAGCAGGAGCGAAGCCTCAAATTTTATACGAAGTCGCAGGTCGACATCGCGAAGAAGGTGAAGGAAATTATCACGTCTGATTTAAGTAAAAGGCATTCGGCAGCAGAACTCGCGAAAATGCTCGGTGTCAGCGAGACAAGTCTTAAGAATTACTTCAGAGGCGTTTACGACTGTGGTTACAAGGAGTATCAGAATAAGCTTCGAATGGAATACGCGGCAAAGAAGCTTCGCGACACGGATGAGCCGGTGGGCGATATCTGCGAGGTCTGCGGGTTCGTAAGTCAGTCGAAGTTCGGCAAGGCTTTCAAGGAATTTTACGGTGTGACGCCGCTTGAATACAGACGGCGCACAAAACTTGAAAGTTTACCGGGGAAGGGAGGAAATGAAGTATGAACGAGAATTCGAATCCGAATGCGATGAAGTATTTGTTTGAGTTCGCAGGCAAGAGTAAGGGCAAGTATCTGATCAGTATGCTGCTGGCCCTGCTCGGAGTCGGAACTTACCTTGCGGTGTACTTTGTCATGGCTGAGGTTATAAGACAGCTTGTGGCGGGAAACCGGGATATGTCGTTTTATGCCGGAAGGTGTCTTGTTATGGCGGGGCTGTGGCTTGTAAGGCAGCTGCTTCACGCCTTTTCGACCACGGTGTCACACACGGCGACGTTTCACGTGCTTGCGGACATTAGAAAAGCTCTTCTTCAAAAGCTCGCTCTTATTCCGCTGGGAATCGTGCAGGAGCAGCCTTCGGGATCATACAAGAACACAATCTGCGAGCGTGTCGATTCGATTGAGACGACGCTTGCACACATCGTTCCGGAGTTTACGGCAAATATCGCGGGTGCGATTGTGTTGTTCGTGTACATGATTCGAATTGACTGGAGAATCGGCCTGTGGTCGCTTATCACGGTGCCTCTGGCGCTTGTGACTTTTGTTGTGATGATGGCAAAGATGCCTAAGTACTTCCCGCAGACCGTGGAGAAGACGAAGGCTCTTAACGACACAGCGGTCGAGTATATAAATGGTATCGAGGTTATCAAGGCGTTCGGTCAGTCAAAGACTTCTTACGGCAAGTTTGTGAAGGCCGCCAGGGAAGGCGCGGACTGCTACATCGACTGGATGGGCTCTTGTATCTTCGAGATGGGATTTGGAATGTCAGTTATGCCGGCAACGCTTGTAAGCGTGCTGCCCGCGGGCGTTCTGTACTGCATGAACGGCACATTGGATGTATCGGATTTTATATTCCTGATTATCCTCTCGTTCGGCGTAATATCGCCTCTCATCACGGTTTACGGTTATATGGACGACCTATCGCAGATCGGCGTAATCATGAGCGATGTTGCGAATGTTTTGGATAAGGAAAATCTGGACCGCCCGTCGCAGGCAAAAGTTTACCCGAACGGCTGCGGAATCGAGCTTAAGGACGTGCATTTCTCGTATAAGGACAAGGAAGTTTTGCACGGAATAACTCTTGATATCAAAGAAGGCAACGTTGCGGCTCTGGTCGGACCTTCGGGCTCGGGAAAGTCGACTATCGCCAAGCTTATAGCGTCCTTGTGGGATGCGGATTCGGGCACGATAGCTCTGGGCGGCATCGACATCAAGATGATCCCTTTGGATGTCTATAACTCATATATCTCTTACGTCTCTCAGGATAATTTCCTCTTCGATTTGACGGTAATGGAGAACATCCGATTGGGACGCCCGGGGGCAAGTGACGAGGAGGTCATCGAGGCCGCCAAGCGCTGCGGCTGCCACGACTTCATCCTCTCTCTCGAAAAGGGTTACGACACAATTTGCGGCGGCGCGGGAGGCCATCTCTCGGGCGGCGAGCGTCAGAGAATTTCGATTGCAAGAGCAATGCTCAAGGACGCTTCCGTGATTATTCTTGACGAGGCAACAAGCTACACGGACCCGGAGAGCGAGGCCGTTATCCAGAGCGCACTTTCAAGTCTTATCAAAGGCAAGACCGTGCTCGTTATTGCCCATAGGCTCTCGACCATAAAGGATGCCGATGAGATTTTCGTGATTAAGGAAGGAAATCTCGAGGCGAGAGGCACGCACGACGAGCTGTTGAGTAGATGCGAGCTGTATAAGAACATGTGGAACGCCCATACAAGCGCGAGAGGCGGGGAGGTGTGCGCATGATTAAGATAATCAAGAGATTCTTTGATTTCTGCGGCAAAGAGAACAAGAAAAAGTTCCAGGTTGCCATGGTGCTCGGCGTGTTCATGGCGATTGCCGGAGCTATGAGAATTCCTGCGGTGTACCTCGTGTTGAAGGGCCTTCTCGAGGATTCACTCACCAGGAGGCTTGCCTGGGTTTCCTGCGGAATTATCGCGGTGTCGATAATTATCCAAACCGCGATTTACATGAAATCCACGATGCTTCAGACCCGAGCAGGATTTAACACCGCGGCGGGCAAGCGAATCGAGATCGCGGAACATTTGAGATACGTGCCGATGGGATACTTCAACAAAAGTAGTCTGGGCGCTGTCGCGTCGGTCGCGACCAACACGATGGAGCAGCTTGCAAATATCGGAACACGTGTGATTGTTCTCGTGACAAAGGGTTATTTGACGACCGCGGTTATTTTGCTGATGATGTATTTCTTCGATGTAAGAATTGCTTTGATTGCAACCGTCGGAATTATAATCGCGATTGTTCTGTCGACATTGATGCAAAAGGCCGTTAAAGGTGTCAGCAAGGATAAGCTTGACGCCGACGAGAACATGACCGGTAAGGTGCTCGAATATGTTCAGGGAATTGCCGAGATTAAGAACTTCAATCTCTTCGGTTCGAGGATAACAGAGGTCGAGAAGGCGGTTGATGAGGCGGCCCGCGCAAACCTTGCCCTGGAGCTGCCGAGCGTGACGTTTATCCTCCTGCAGAACATTGTTACAAAGCTCACAGGCGTTGTAATTGTTTACTTTGCGGTCAGGTTCTTCCTTGACGGAAGCATGGGCGCAGCGGACGCGGTGATGATGATTATCTGTTCATTTATGCTTTTCGAAGCGCTTGATCAGGCGGGGTCGTACTCGGCTTTGATGAACACGATTGACATGTGCGTCAAGAAGGGTAACGATGCGCTGAATTCGCCCGTCATGGACATCGAAGGCAAGGATATCGAGCCCGAGACGCGCGACCTTGTTATGGAGAACGTCTCCTTCTCGTACGACACTCGAAAAATCATCGACGGCATCTCGCTTAGTATCCCCGAGAAGAGCTGCGTTGCTCTCGTGGGTCCTTCGGGCGGCGGCAAGACTACCATCTCGCAGCTTCTTGCAAGGTTCTGGGACGTGCAGGAAGGGTCGGTTAAGCTGGGCGGCGTTGACGAGCGCGACTACAGTTACGACAGCCTGATGAAGAATTTCTCGTTTGTGTTCCAGAACGTTTATCTCTTCAAGGACACCATCGCGAATAACATTCGCTTCGGCGAGCCCGACGCACCTGTCGAAAAGGTTATCGAAGCCGCGAAGAAAGCGTGCTGCCACGATTTTATCTCGTCTCTTCCCGACGGCTACGATACGATGATCGGTGAGGGCGGAGCGACGCTGTCGGGAGGCGAGCGTCAGAGAATCTCAATTGCAAGAGCCATCATGAAGGATGCCCCGATTATTATCCTTGATGAAGCGACCGCGAATGTAGATCCCGAGAACGAGGATGAGCTAATGAAGGCGATTGATTCACTGACTCATGATAAGACGGTAATCATGATAGCCCATCGCCTGAAGACCGTGCGCGATGCCGATAAGATTTACGTTATTGACCACGGTAAGATTGCTCAGGAGGGCACGCATGATGAGCTTGTTTCCGAGGAAGGGATTTATAAGAATTTCATCGAGTCGAGGCAGAAAGCGGTGAGCTGGAAGATTTAACAGTTATAAGTGAATCATTTTATGATACGGTCGGAAAGTTTTCCGGCCGTTTTTGTTTGCTATAATATTTTTTATAAATAAACGCGCGGAGGTATCCCCGATGAGCATTTACGATTATAAACTTCCGAAGACCGACGGCACCGAGCTTAGTCTGTCGGATTTCAAGGGCAAGGTTATGCTTATTGTCAACACGGCTACGGGCTGCGGCTTCACGCCCCACTACGAGCCCCTCGAGAAGATGTACGAGGACTTGCATGACAAGGGCCTTGAGATTATCGATATCCCGTGCAATCAGTTCGCGGGACAGACTCCCGGAACGGACGACGAGATTCACGAGTTCTGCACTTTGAAGTACAACACGAAGTTTCCTCAGATGAAGAAGTCCGATGTTAACGGTGAGGGCGAGCTGCCCTTATACACGTATCTCAAAAGTCAGAAGGCTTTCGAAGGATTCGGCAAGGGCCCGAAGGCTTTGATGATGAGTGCGATGCTCAAGAAGATAGACAAAGATTATAAGAACAATCCCGACATCAAGTGGAACTTCACGAAGTTTCTCGTGGACCGTGAGGGCAATGTGGTCGCAAGATTCGAGCCCACGGCGGACATGGCTGAGGTCAGGAAGGCTGTTGAAGATTTGATTTAATTTTTTTGGAAGTAGAGGCGTGGTGTTATGAGTGATTCGGATGCTTTCTCATCGATTTATTCGGTAGACTTAACAAGCGGAGAATATTTCTCGATTTTAAGAAGTCCCGTGTACTGCAGCTACATTGCCGAAGAGGGCCTGTGGAGCGATTTAACGGAGCAATACAAGAACAATACGGTCGTCGAAGAAGACCGCGAGGTGTTTGCACAGGCTACGACACTTGAACATATAAGAGCCGCGCTTAATAAATCCGGCAGCCTTTGCCATGTCGAGTACAGACGCACGGCCGCGGGACATCCGCTGTCTTGGTGCCGTGCGGCTGCTGTTGCATCCGATTTTGATGATGAAGACCGTCCGACGCGTTTTATCTTCACGATGTCTGACATCACCGCCGAGAAAGAGCTTCGACACACCAAGGACGTTTATGATTTTTCTCTGTCCGGTGTCGATGTATTCCTGTGGGAATTAGACCTCATCAAAGACCAGATTACATTCGCGGATAACCCGTTTACTTTGAAGCGTAAGGCCGAGATCGGCTATCCGGACGTTGTACCGAATGCCTCGAAGTACATCATGGTTAACGTCATGCCCGAGAGTATCGAGACCATGCAGGGGATTTTCGACGATATCTATGCAGGCAAGGATTATGCCGGCGGTATCATACATTTTCGAGCGGGCGGCGACCAGGGCTACACAGTGTGCCGCATCTCCTACCGCGTCATAAAGGACAAGGACGGCAAGCCGGTTAAGGCGTACGGCAGCGAGCAGAACATCACGGACCGCCTCCTCGCGCAGAATAATTACTCCAGAGAGACTTCAAAGATTGAGGCCGATACCGAGGAATTTGTTTTCCGCATGCAGGTGAATCTGACACGCAACAAGATTATGAAGGTGACCCCCGATTTGTTCGGATTGATGGAAGCACCCTCTTATGACGATGTTCTCGGCAAACCTTATTTCGTAAAGACCACAACCGCCGACGGCAAGACGCTCGCGTCGATTCTGCCGAGAGGTGAGCTGATTAAGAATTTTGCCGACGGCGAGCGCCACAAAATCCTCGAGTATCGCTATCCGGGTGAGATTTGGAAGTGGATTCGTGTTGAATTTACCATTGTGCAGAACCCCGCGACATCCGACGTCGAGATGTTCATGTACTGCACAGATATCACGCGTGACCGGATTCAGGAGATGACGGTCGGAAGACTCACGGATATTATTTACGATCACATCGGAATCGTAAGCATGGTCGACGGATCTTACATGATGCAAAGTGTCGACGGAATCACCGAATATAACGCTTCGAGATCTTATGTTGAGCGTGTCGCAGATCTCGCGGAGCATGTGCCGCCCGAGCAGAAAGAGGAGACGCTTGCGGCGTTTGACTTTGGGAAAATCACGGAAGAAATCGACCGTGACGGAATCTATATCATTAACACCGAAGAGATAGGCGAAGACGGCGTGTCGAGATTTAAGATGCGCCAGATGTCCTGGCTCGACGACAGCAAATCTTTGTTGTTGGTGTGCGTCTCGGATGTAACGAATTCAGAGTTTGAGAAGCGTCAGAAGCTTCAGGAGAACGAGGCTCTTCGAAGCCAGATTCTAAGCGATCAGCAGATTATTCAGAAATCTTCGATGGACGCTTACGACTTCCTGTCGGTTATCGATGTGGCGAGTGAGATTATCGAGCTTCGCGGAGGCTCCTGGTTTAACGGTGACGTTCCGACTCCCGATAACATGAAGATTTTGCCGTATGTCAAGCTCATCGAATTTGTATCGAAGAATTACGCCGAGACCGAAGAGGCGGGTGCGGTTTTCCGTGAGAGATTTAAGCTTAGCAATGTTATTAACGAGCTTGAGAAAAATCAGTTTATTTATTTTCCGTTTAACTTCAAGGATGCATCTGATATTAATCGTGTTAAGTATAAGCAGTTCCGCTTCAGCTGGATGGATGACGAGCACACGAAGATTCTCGCGACCCGTGCGGATGTAACGTCAGTTATGGAGAAGGAGAAGGAGACAAACGATCAGCTTCGTGACGCTCTCCTTGCCGCAGAGTCCGCGAATGCTGCCAAGAGCGACTTCCTGTCGAGAATGAGCCACGATATAAGAACGCCTATGAATGCGATTATCGGTTTCTCGACTCTGCTTTTGAATAATCCGAATGATCCTGAGAAAGTTGAGGATCAGGCGCGTAAGATTTTGTCTTCGAGCAATCACCTGTTGGGACTTATAAACGACGTTCTCGATATGAGTAAAATCGAGACCGGAAAGTATCACATTAATCTGCGCGAGTTTAAGCTCTCCGAGGCGATTTCGATGATTGATCAGATTATGCGTCCGCAGATGGAAGGAAAGAAGCAGAAGTTTGATTTGTATGTCTCCGGCGTCCGTCACAATACTTTTATTGCCGACGACCAGAGGCTGCAGCAGATACTGATTAACATTCTCTCGAACGCCACCAAATACACACAAAGCGGAGGTTCGATTGCCCTGCGTGTGAAGGGCATGCCCGAGACTTCCGGCAAGTACGAGTCCATCTCATTTGAAGTGAAGGACAACGGCCGCGGCATGACCGAAGAGTATCAGAAGGTGATTTTCGAGCCTTTCTCGAGAGAGCAGCTTAAGAATCAGGATACCGAGCAGGGAACGGGCCTTGGCATGGCGATTACGCGTAACCTCGTGAATATGATGGGCGGCACAATCTCGCTCGAAAGTAAGCTCGGTGAGGGCAGCACGTTTACTGTGACGCTGCCGATGCAGCTGCCCGATGAGGACAAGGACCTCGCGTTCTGGACGAGCCACGATTTGACGCACATGCTTGTGGTCGATGACGAAGAGGAAGTTTGCCGGAATGTTATCGAGTCGATGAAGGGCACGGGCGTTAATCTTGAGTATGCGCTGTCCGGCGAGGCGGGTGTTCGGATGCTTGAATCCGCCCACGGCAAACAGGACGATTTTGATGTGGTTTTGCTTGACTGGAAGATGCCCGGGATGGACGGAGTTGAGACGGCGCGACAGATTCGCGCGACGCTGCCGCCCGAAGTTTTGATTATCATTCTTACAGCTTACGATTACAGTTCGATTGAAGAAGAGGCAAAGGCCGCGGGTGTTGACGGATTTGTCCAGAAGCCTTTCTTCATACAGGGCTTCGAGCAGGCAGTGAGAGACTCGGATACATTCCGCGAGATGAAGTCTGCTTCGATTGAGATTGACTCCGGAGTTGCCGAGGTCGAGTACAGTCTTGAAGGACTTAAGATTCTGGCGGCTGAGGACAATGAACTTAATGCCGAGATTTTAAGAGAGATTCTGAAGATGAACGGCGCTGATGTCGTTATCGAACCCGATGGTCAGAAGGCGTTTGAGAATTTTAAGAATTCTCCGGTCGGCACGTATGATTTAATCCTGATGGATATCCAGATGCCCGTGATGAACGGCTACGAGGCTGCGGAGGCGATTCGTGATTTGAGCGAAGATGAAGAAACCGGTGGCGATAAACGCGCCGAGGCCGGAAATATCGCGATTGTGGCGATGACAGCCAATGCGTTTGCCGATGATATTCAGAATGCTTTGAATGCGGGAATGAATGCCCATATTGCAAAGCCGATTGATATTTCTGTGTTTAAGAGGACGATTGGGAAAATGCTCGGGTGAGTTGGTGCGTGTGAGAGTGTAAGAGTGCACGAGTGAGTGACAATTTGTAGCTGTCGGACCTGTTTTTTGTAGCTAATAGCTACAGATTTTAAGCCTAATAGCTACAATCATACAGCTTGTAGCTGTCGAGTCTGTTTTTTGTAGCTAATAGCTACAGATTTTTGGCAAAACAGCTACATATGAAAGGAGCTTCAGATGTTTAAGACAGTGATTAAGAAAATATTTGTGATTTTGCCATCGGTGCTTTTCGAGGTGCTGCTGATTCTGCTGTTGCTGACGCTTTTTAATAAGTGGGCGGCGTTCTTCGAAGGCTTGTTCAGAGTGCTCGGGTTCCTGTTCGCGTTGTTTGTTATCTCGTACAGGCAAGAGGGCACGTATAAGATTTTGTGGATTTTGTTTTTTACGGCGATGCCGGTGCCGGCTGCGGTCGCGTATTTGCTGTGGGGCAATAAGCGTACGGTAAAGCCGATTGTTGAGAAGGTTAAGCGTGAGCAGGAGATTTTGAAGATTGAGCATAAGGACACACCGCTGATTGCCGAGATCGAGGCTCGCGATGAGAGAATTTTCCAGAGTCTTAAGTATGTTGAGGAGCTCTCGGGTGCGCCGGCTGAGGTTGCCGAGACGAGCAAATACTATCCGCTCGGAGAGCTTTGCTGGGCGGATATGCTCGAGGCAATGAAGGCAGCGGAGAAGTTTATTTATCTCGAGTATTTCATCGTTCAGGACGGCGATATGTGGTCGGCGATGTTTGAGATTCTGGCGGATAAAGCGAAGGCCGGAGTTGACGTCAGGTTTATTTACGATGATTTGGGTTCAATCGCTACATTCTCGGGCAAGGATACGAAGAAGCTGACCGAGGCCGGAATTAAGTGGGTCGCGTTTAATAAGTTGAAGGTTATCTCGGGTACGCTTAATAACAGATCTCACAGGAAGATGCTGATAATTGACGGAAAGACGGCGTTCTCGGGCGGAATTAATCTCGCGGATGAGTACATAAACAGAAACTCGAAGTTCGGACATTGGAAGGATATCGGCTTTAAGATTACCGGGCCTGCGGTGGGCAATTATCTTTATATGTTCGCGTCGTTTTGGAATGCTTTCAGCGAGGATAAAATCGCGGGGAATGTTTTCGATGATGTGCCGAAGTCCTGTGAGACGCAAGACGGCGTGGTTTTGTCGTACTATGACAGCCCCGGAAACAGGGACGCGGTCTCGAATAATTTTTATATAGAGATGCTTGGCAATGCGAAGAAATATGCTTGGTTCTATACTCCTTATCTGATGCTCGGAGACACTTTGCAGGATGCGTTTGTCAGGGCCGCGAAGAGAGGTGTTGATGTGCGTATCATAACTCCCGGAATCCCCGATAAAAAAATCGTATTCAGAATCACGAGAAGTTTCTATCTGCCGCTGCTTGCCGCGGGCGTCAAGATTTACGAGTACACGCCCGGATTCGTTCACGCGAAGGCGTCTTTGTACGACGATGTTGTCAGCACTGTCGGCACCGTCAATCTCGACTATCGAAGCCTTTATCTGCACTTCGAAAACAACAGCATTTTCTACGATTCTTCCGTTACGTCTGACTTGAAGAAGGATTTCCTCGAGACCCAGTCGAAGTGCAAAGAAATCAGATGGGAAGATTTGAAGACGAATTTGTTCGGTTTGCTGTTTGACGGAATTCTGAGGGTGTTCGCACCGCTGGCGTGAGGATAGGATTGATTCCTTTTGCCGTAAGATGCACGTAAGGCTACGGTTCCTATGATGACGCCTTTTGGCAAAATTGATTTTAGAAAACTCGAAAAAGAAGCTGTTCAGATTTAAGCTTTTGTAAATTTGTTTTTGATTTGAGTCCCCGTCGCGCCGCGCGACGGGGATTTTTTGTGGTTGTGGGACTTCGTAATTTACTTCGTAAAATCGGAAAAAATGAAGTGAATTACGAAGTATTGAATCCGGATGGGCATAAATGTAAACCGATAACAAAGCAGTGACATCCGGAATTCTCATGGAAAATTGATAAAGATTGTTTTAAAATAGTGGAGGCTTTTATCAAAGCCGGGATAAATTACAGGAAATAAGGGGGACTTAACATGCAAATCATTTGTCCGTCGTGCGGCGGGGCACTGAGGTTTGATGCGGCGTTAGGTAAGCTCAAGTGCGATTACTGCGGCAATAACTATGAGCCCGATTCATCGGAGATTTCTCATTACGGCGTCGAAAATCACGTAAAGCTTAACCGTTACATCTGTTCATCATGTGGTGCGGCATCGGTGGTTAACGGAAATCAGATTGATAAGAAGTGTCCGTTCTGCGGTATGCCGTCGGTTATTTATGACCGCGTAAGTGAAGAGCTTGAGCCGGATTTTATTGTGCCGTTTAAGCTCACGAAGGAGCAGGCACTTCAGAAAATCATGGATCACTTTAACAACAAGACCAACAGGAAATACATGAGTGAGGATGTCCGGAATATGAAAGTCAGTGACATTACCGCCATGTATATTCCGTATTCGCTGTGGTCGGCGAGGGTGACGAAGTCGTTTACTTTTCGAGAGTTGGCGTCGGAGCCGTACCTTGAGTCGGAGGCTTCCGCGGTTTACGTAAGAGTGCCGTTCGATGCGGAGCAGAGGCTCGATGACACGCTTTCGGCGTACATTTTGCCGTTTGACCAGATGAAGTTCGTGCCGTTTGATGTCAATTACTTGTCAGACGTCGCGGCGGATATGCCGGATGTTAACGCGAATTCTTTCAGAGAGGAATTCCTTAAGAGAACCGAGGCGTTCCTGCTCGGGCAGATGATTTACGACGAGAAGAAAAGACAACGAAGGGACACATCGAGTGCGAAGTTTTATGCACGTGAGCTTTATAAAGGCAACGTTGAAATTGACCGCGTGAGCATGGATATTAACGGCAACAGAGGTGCAAGCCGCACGCGTGATCTGGAGAACATGAACATCAGTTACGATGATTTCGAGTGCGGGAAGTGCACGGTGGAGTCGGCGCTGTTTCCGGTGTTCATAGCAACCATTCTTGTCGCCGGCAAGCCGTACTATATCCTTGTTAACGGCGAGAACGGCAAGGTTGTGGGCAATCTTCCCGTAAGTACCGACGGTATCAAAGCATCGGCGACTAAGCTGGTTGTGATCTCGTGCATCGTGTACCTGCTCATCGCATTCGGGTGCTTCCTGCCACTTGCGTTCGGCTATGATTTGTCGAGTGGTTTAATCTTCTATGCGCTGCCGTTTGTTATTGCTCTTACGGCATTTATATTTAAATTCAGAGAGTATAAACTCATGAAGAAGACGGCCGCGACGACACAAACAATTGAGAGACTTAAGGGGGAAAGATAATGGCAGCTTATATCATTTTTTCGATAATATTCGGTTTGGCGGGAGGCTTGCTGTTCGGGTTTGCATGCGTGCTCGGGTACATGTCGAACGCCAACACAGTCGGAAGTACATCAGAGCACTCGAGTTTTCTCGACCCTGACCTTTACTTTGCCGGGCACATCAACTACACAAAGAGAGCCAACAAAAGAGGCGACGCGGGTCTGCTGTTTATAGGCATTGTTTTCACGCTCGGAGCGCTTGCAGCCATCATAATTCCGCTTTACATGCACAGCATCGGAGCCAATGCTTCACTCGGTGCCGTTATGTGGGGAATTCTGGCGCTGATGTTCGGCGGGCTTATGCTCTACGGCGGAATACAGGAAGTCGCTCAGGACAAGAGGTTTAAGAAAAACAGCAAGGTCTACGAGGGCAAGATTTACGAGTACAGAACCAACCCCAAATATAAGATGAACGGCGCTCCGGCACTCGCGCTACTGGTTAGATTTTTTAACGACGACGGCAACATCGATGAGGTTGTCGTAAATACCACGAGCTTCAAGGAAAAGGATTTCCCGCTGGGCTACACGGTTAAATTCCGCTATGACAGCAACCGTGCGGACCTCGTTCGTAAGTCCGTGACGTACGAGCACATCGTCCGCGAGACCGAGCTTATGGACAGCACTCTGGACGTGCAGAAGATGAAGAAACTTGGAGACAGCAAGCTGCGAAAAGCAATATGTCTGAGCTGCGGCAGGGAAAACGAGATACCCGAGGGAATCTCCGGAATCTGCAGTTACTGCGGAAGTCGAATCGAATAACGTTGGATTAAAAGAACACAAAAAAGAAAGCCCGGATTGCTCCGGGCTTTCTTGATTTATGCCATTAAACTCATCTCTCATCAAGCGGGATATAATTCTGTCTCGGCTGAACCGCCATGTACGCAGGTCTTATAATCTTGCCGGCGTTGATGAGCTCCTCGATACGGTGAGCCGACCAGCCGGAAATTCTCGCGATGGCAAACAGCGGTGTGTAGAACTCGAGCGGAAGATTGAGCATCGAATAAACGAAACCCGAGTAGAAGTCGATGTTCGCGGAGACGCCCTTGTAGATGTGCCTCTGGGAAGCGATGAGCTCCGCGGAGATACGCTCGATGTTGGAGTAGAGTTCGAACTCTTTTTTCTTGTGCTTTTCGACCGAAAGTTTCTCGACGTAGGACTTAAAGATCTGCGCTCTCGGGTCGGATATTGAGTAGACCGCGTGGCCGAGGCCGTAGACGACGCCCGCACCGTCGAAGGCTTCCTTGTTTAAAATCTTCTGCAGGTATGCCGTGAGTTCCTCGGTGTCGTTCCAGTTCTTAACGTTCTTCTTGATATCTGCGAACATCTGCATAACCTTGATGTTCGCACCGCCGTGCTTCGGACCTTTAAGGGACGAGAGGGCCGCAGCGATTGCCGCGTATGTGTCCGTGCCCGAAGAGGTTACGACGTGTGTTGTGAACGTCGAGTTGTTACCGCCGCCGTGCTCGGCATGGAGGATGAGCGCGAGATCTAAGATCTGAGCCTCGAGGGGTGTGAATTTGTTGTCGGGACGGAGCATGTAGAGGATGTTCTCCGCGGTTGACATGTGGGGCTGAGGTCTGTGGATGAACAGGCTGCCCTTATCGTTGTAGTAAAGCTTCGCGGAGTATGAATAAGCCGCGAGCATCGGGAACATCGCGATGAGCTCGAGGGACTGCCTTAAGACGTTCGGAACCGAGATGTCGTTCGCGTGGTCGTCGTAAGAGTAGAGCGTCAGAACCGCACGCGTCATGTTGTTCATCAGATCGTTGCTCGGAGCCTTCAAAATAACGTCTCTTACAAAGTTCTTCGGCAGGGAAGCACGGTAACCCGCAAGAATTCGCATGAATTCCTCAAGCTCGCTTTCACTCGGAAGCTTACCGAAAAGCAAAAGATACGACACCTCTTCAAAACCGTTGTGTCTGCCCGCCGAAGTGACTCCGTTGCAGATATCGTGCACGTCGATTCCTCTGTAGTAAAGCTCGCCGTCGCAGGGTACTTCCTTACCGTCGATATTCTTCTTCGCAACAATCTCCGAAATCTCGGTAAGTCCCGTGAGGACGCCCTTACCGTTAAGGTCGCGAAGACCTCTCTTAACATCATACTTGGTGTAAAGCTCGGGATCGATTTTGTTCTGCTCGCAAAGAGTCGCCAGCTGTTCAATCTCGGGGGTTACTTTTGAAAATCCGTTTCTGGTCATATATACCTCTTAAGAATTAAATTGGTTGGAAAAATCGTAAAAGAAAAATAATCCTAGTTATTTAATATACATGAAATTTGATAATCGGGCAATTTTAAGGCGTGGCAAAACTGTGTAAAACTTGCTATGGTGCCTTTAGTTTGCTAAAATTCCTTTGTTTTTAATTAAAGAGGAGAGTAGTTATGACTAGTTTTACAGTTTGTATCATTGTCACGGTGGCAGTTTACCTCGTCGGCATGATAGCTATCGGTGCTTACTACACAAAGATTAACAAGAACACCGATGATTTTTATCTCGGAGGAAGAAGACTCGGACCTCTCGTTACCGCGATGAGTGCCGAGGCATCGGATATGAGCTCATGGCTCCTGATGGGTCTTCCGGGACTTGCCCTTGCGACAGGTCTTGCGGAGGCGACATGGACCGCCATCGGTCTTGCAATCGGAACTTATATCAACTGGCTGATTGTTGCCAAGAGACTTCGTGTTTACACACAGGAAATCGGTGCGGTTACAATTCCCGATTTCTTCTCCAAGAGATTCGGTGATGACAAGCACATTCTGACTTTGATTTCGGGCTTGTTCATCGTAATTTTCTTCGTGCCTTATACGGCTTCGGGCTTTGCTGCATGCGGCAAACTCTTTTCGACGATGTTCGGTATGGATTACATGACGGCGATGCTCATCTCCGCGGCGGTTATCGTAATTTACTGCACGCTCGGCGGATTCCTCGCGGCGTCCACCACTGACTTCGTTCAGAGCATCATCATGACGATTGCGCTTCTCGTGGTTCTCGGCTTCTCCGAGGGCACGGTCAGAGGCTTTGACACGGTGTTCGACAATGTTAAGAATATTGACGGTTACATGAACCTTTTCGAAGGATGTGATGTTGTTACGGGTGCGGTCGGAAGCTACGGCGCGCTGCCTATCGCATCGACGCTCGCATGGGGCCTCGGATACTTCGGTATGCCGCACATTCTCCTTCGCTTCATGGCTATCGAGAACAAAGAGAAGATCAAGCTTTCAAGAAGAGTTGCGACAGTGTGGGTTGTTATTTCCATGGCAGTTGCGATTCTCATCGGTGTCTGCGGCTACTCACTCATGATTAACGGCGTGGTTCCTTCTTATGACGGCAACGCCGCTGCAGAGGCAGTAATCGTTGACATCGCGAACGTAATCTCGAGCTACGGCTACATTCCTTCCTGTGTCGCGGGTATCATCCTCGCGGGAATCCTTGCATCCACGATGTCCACAGCCGACTCCCAGCTCCTTGCGGCTGCTTCGGGAATCTCCCAGAACATCGTTCAGGAATTCTTCAAGGTTAAGCTTTCCGAAAAGGCTTCTATCTGGCTTGCCAGATTCTCGGTTCTCGCAATTTCCGTCGTTGCGGTGTTCCTTGCAATGAACCCGAATTCCTCAGTATTCAGAATCGTATCGTTCGCATGGGCGGGATTCGGCGCGACCTTCGGCCCCGCGGTGCTCTTTGCCCTGTTCTGGAAGAGAGCTAACAAGTGGGGAATTCTCGCAGGCATGGTTGGCGGAGGCGTTATGATCTTTGTCTGGAAGTTCGTTATCAGAGTCGCGTTTTCCGGAACATGGCTTGATATCTACGAACTCCTGCCCGCATTCCTGTTTAACGTAATCCTCGTGATTGTTGTGTCACTTGCAACCAAAGCACCCGATGAGGCACTTGTTAAGACATATGACAAGGTAATTGCTGAGGAGAATGCTTAAGAGTTAAGTTGTTTTTAAGTTTATGAGTTAAAGCCCCGCCGGGATTTAAACCGGCGGGGCTTTGCATTAAATAATTATCGAATAACGATAAAAAGTTGTTGACAAACGTTTAGCGCTCTGATAGTATCTGATTATCGAAAAACGATAAATAATTATCGAATTAAAGGAGATGAATCAGATGGATAAGATTAAGAAAACGGCAAAGGGCATAGATATATTTGTTGCGGTAATTCAGATCTCCGTGGCTATTAGTGCCGTAATTATGTTGGCGTTTATGATTGTGGAGTTGGTGGCGCCCGAGACTGTTCAGAACCTTAGCGATACGGAAGGGGTGGTTACCGAAGTCAGTTTTGGAAATGTGGACGTTAAGCTCAAAAATGCCGATGCATTTATCGGAGATCTTGGCAGATTTTTTGCACTTGCTGCAATTCCGAACTTTATAAAGCTCGTTGCTATGTTTGTTGCCCTTATATTTATAAGAAGGTTTTTGAAGCCTATGAAGCTCGGGGAAACACCTTTCGCCGAAGGAAATTACAAGAATTTGTTTGTTGTCGGATGGATGACTTTAATAACGGCAATTATCACCGGAATCATCAATGTGATATGCGAACAGGCATTGTACGAGAATTTTTATTTTGAGAATATTTTTAACATGGACGTTGTTGAGTCGGTGTCGGTTGAATACACGCTCTTCAGCACAGCTCCGATAGCGGTGGCACTTGTAATTTTCTTTTTCGCGTACATCTTTAAGTACGGCGAGCAACTCCAGAAAGAATCTGACGAGACACTTTAAGGAGGGGCGGTCATGGGCAGAATTATACTTAGACTTGACAGGGTTATGGCTGACCGCAAGATGAGCCTTAAAGAACTCTCCGAAAAGGTGGGGGTCAGCAACGTAAACCTCTCGAAGATGAAGACCGGCAAGATCAGTGCGATACGATTTTCGACGCTGGTTGCCATATGCGAAGCACTCGACTGCCAGCCGGGTGACATACTCGAGTACAGCAAGGACGATGTGGACGAATAAGGTCCCCTGAATCGGGACTTCAGGTCGGTTACCTTGAAAACATAGCGTCGTTAAAATAAAATACACATACCCCTAAAGGTATGGAGGCGATAATATGAAACAATGCATGGATGCCGATAATCTGCACCGCAGATTGAAGAAAATAATAGGGCAGGTGCAGGCGATAGACCGTATGGTCGATGAGGATGTGCCGTGTGAAGATATACTGGCACAGATAAACGCCGCCAAATCGGCTCTTCATAAGTGTGGGCAGGTTGTTCTTGAAGGTCATATCAATCACTGTGTTCGTGACGGAATTGAGCACGGAGATGCTGACGAGACCATTAAAAGCTTCACAAAAGCGGTTGAGAGATTCGCCAATATGGGCTGATTATAATCGGGTTTTATATCCGAAAGGTTCGTGCTTAACGGCATGAACCTTTTTATTTGCTTCTTGACATGCCTATACCCCTATAAGTATATTAAACCCATACCCCATAGGGTATAAGGAGAATGTTATGAATAAATTAGAAGAACTTCTTGAATGGGGCGGCACCAAGCGTGACATTACTTTTCTGATTGTATCAGTCGTCGCACTGGTTCTGAGTATCGCCAAAGTTCCGATGCCTTTTGATCCTGCATGGATTGCAATTATATTATGCGGTATTCCGATTATTCTCGAAGCGATTATCGGGCTTGTTACCAAATTTGATATCAAAGCGGATGTTCTTGTGTCGATTGCTCTTGTAGCGTCGGTAATTATAGGTGAGATTTTCGCTGCGGGTGAGGTCGCATTTATCATGCAGCTGGGTGGTCTTCTCGAAGAACTTACCGTAGCAAAGGCACGCGCGGGTATCGAGAAACTTGTTCACTTGACGCCCAGAACCGCCCGAGTCATTGTATCCGGTACCGAGAATGAAATTCCGGCAGAAAAGGTGATAGTGGGAGATTTAATCCGCGTTCTGCCGGGGGAAACCGTGCCTGTTGACGGCGTAATAGTATCGGGAAGAACTTCCATTAACCAGGCTGTTATGACAGGAGAGTCTTTGCCGGTCGATAAAACGGTTGGCGATAAAGTCTCGAGCGGCACCGTAAATCAATTCGGATCTTTTGATATGAAAGCGACACGCGTCGGTGAAGACAGTTCGATTCAGCGCATGATAAGACTTGTTCAATCCGCTGACGCCGGCAAGGCAAAGATTGTCGGACTCGCCGACAGGTGGGCGACCTGTGTTGTTGTCATCGCTTTGACAGCATCTGTACTTTGCTACCTGTTCACGCACGAGATAATCAGATCGGTTACAATACTCGTCGTTTTTTGCCCTTGCGCTCTCGTGCTTGCAACGCCGACCGCTATTATGGCGGCTATCGGAAACGTAACTAAACACGGCTTTCTTGTACGTGAAGGTGATGCGCTTGAACGCCTGGCAACCGTATCGAAAATCACGTTTGACAAGACCGGCACGCTCACTTACGGTCAACCGAAGGTCGTAAAGGTGCAAAGCGTCGACTCGGGCATAAGCGAAAATGATTTGTATGCACTTACGGCATCGGCGGAACTTCGCTCCGAACATCCGTTAGGCAAGGCCATTGTCGGAAGTTTTAAGCAAAGTGTCGGGAATGGACCGGATGAACCGGAGTTTTTCGAGATGATTCCGGGAAAGGGCGTTACGGCTGAAGTTAAAGGCCATGCGATTGCTGCGGGCAATAAAGATATGATTGCTGCTGCGGATTTGCACGATGCCGATGAATACATAAACGACGGATGCACGATTACTTATGTAAGTATCGACGGCAAGTATGCGGGTTTTATCGCACTTGCGATTACAGGAGTACTGAATCCCGTTGTAGGGGCGCTTGTTCATAATGCCGGATCAGTGTTTGTAATCATAAATTCTGCACTTCTTCTGAAGTGGAAACTTAAATCAAAAAACCGCCGTTGACGCCTATAATCTGACCCGTGATAAAGGACGAGGATTCTGTAGACAGGAGATAAATCACGCGTGCGACTTCTTCGGGGGTACCGAGCCTGCCGAGAGGCGTTTCTTCTGCCAGTGAGGTCTTGTCCTCGTCGGTGTATTCATTCATCATATCGGTATCGATAACTCCCGGAGAGACGGCATTTACGCGGATTCCGGAAGGACCCAATTCTTTGGCAAGGGACTTCACATAAGCGTCGACCGCACCCTTGGACGCAGAGTACAAAGACTCGCAGGAGGCACCGGTCTGACCCCACATGGAGGACACAGCTGTGATGACGCCTGACTTGCGGGATACCATCTGAGGGATTACAAGCGAGGTGAGAGTGAAGAGACCGCCGAAGTTTGTATCCATCACGAGGCGGTAGTCTTCGTGACCAAAGTCGGTAACAAGCCCGGTGCTGCTTATGCCGGCACAGTAAACAAGGATGTCGACGGGTCCGTTCGCGGAAACGGCTTCTGACAGACCTTTGTCGAGAGAAGAAGGGTCGGAGCAGTCCGCCTTGATGTTAAGACCTGTGCTGCCCTCGTGAGACTTGTAAAAGCAACTTACATTAAAGCCGTTGTTCTCGAAAATCTTTGCCGTGCAGGCTCCGATTCCTCTCGAGCCGCCGGCTATCAGCACATGTGCCATAAAATCACCTCATACTTGATATGTTCAAAAGGATAAAATAGTTGAAGCAAATATGCAAACATAATAAAATATGGTGCTTTTAATCATTCATACGAGGTGGCTTCAATGGCAGATGATGTCGAGAAAAACGAGATGAATAACATCGAGTCAGAAGAGGAAAAGAAGGAAAGGGAAGAGTACGAGGCGGCCCTTGAGAAGCTCGGCAAATCAAAAGGCGAGAGAATCAAGGAAATAACCGACGAGAAGAAAGCTAAGAAGCAGGAAGCTAGGCTTAAGAAGGAAAAGGAACTTGCGGAGCAAATAGATGCGGACGCAGCTCAAGGGAAGAAGGAGAGCTTCTTTTCGAAGTGTAAAAGAGATCCCGTTATTCCTGCAAGCATTTTACTTATTATTCTTGCGGCGGTTCTCGTAACTTTCTACTATGTCCTTCCGCAGGTTACGGTTAAGTCTCTCGGTCTAACCATCGATCAGCTCAGGTCGCAGTATGCATCGACCACTATATACACGGAGACGTTGGCGAACTTCAGCTTCGGTATTCCGAGCGTAACTTACACGGAGGCGACCGATTCTTCATCGTCCTCGTGGATTACGGCTTCCACCGATTCGTCTTCTTCGTCGGACAGCAGACTGTCTTACTTCAGTGCGTCCATCCCGAACACCGCGACGAGCTTCGGTACAGCCATTCAGGGCAGCGTTCGCAACACCGACAATGAGATTACGGCACTTCGTGTTATGGCCGAGTATTCGAGCGAAGACGAGTACTATGACTTCCTCGTGCTCTACATCGCATCTTACCTCGAGGCGCTTTTCCCGGAGCTTTCCGACACCGATGCGGCTCAGCTTGCGATTGATGCCATCGCGAATGTTTCTTCAGACGACTACATCGTGAAGGACGACATCGCCTACAAGGTCTCGATTGTCAAAGACGACACCGTAAGCTACATCGCCTTCGACGTCATGCCGGCGGGCAATCTGTAAGCTTTAACAGAATTTCAAAACAAACGAAAAGGACCGGAATTAAACATCCGGTCCTTTTACTTTGGCAGAGGAGACACGATTCGAACGCGCAACCGGCGGTTTTGGAGACCGCTGCTCTACCGTTGAGCCACTCCTCTGTACGCACGGGTTAGTTTACTCAACCGTTTGCAAGCTGTCAAGTGTAATGTTATCATTCCCTTTATATTAATAATAATGGAGCAGTAGGATTATGAAGTTAACCGTTATTGGTGCCGGAAACATGGGCAGAGCTCTTATCAAGGGCTTTATCAGCGGCAAAGTTTTAAGAAGTGAAGAGATTTATGTTTACGATGTGATAGAAGCGGCCACAAACAAGGCTGCAGAGGACTTTAATGTTAACGCATCGATTGACCCCGAGGCAGATGTTAAAGACAGTGATTATGTGCTTATGGCAGTTAAGCCTCAGCACTTTGATGCTACGCTCGGATCTCTTAAAGATTCGCTCGGTGAGAACACTATTGTTCTCTCTATTGCCGCGGCGGTTACACTTGGAAGAATTAAGGGGATAATCGGCGACAGAAAGTGCGTTCGCATTATGCCGAACACTCCCGCACAGGTATTAAGCGGCGTGTCCGCGGTTTGTCCTTCGGGACTTGATGAAGAGGAGAAGGCGTTTGTTAAGAGGCTTTTCGAGACTTGCGGTATCGTGGTGCTTTGTGAAGAGAAGACGCTTGATGCCATCGGATGTGTCTCGGGTACGGGTCCTGCTTATGTGATGCTGTTCATCGAGGCAATGGCGGATGCGGCGGTAAGTCTCGGGGTAAGAAGAGACGAGGCTTTGAAGATTGCGGCTGCAACTGTCGCGGGTTCGGGCAAGCTTTGTCTTGAGACCGGAACACACCCGGCTGTCCTTAAAGATCAGGTTACAAGCCCTGCGGGAACGACCATCGAGGGTGTTAAGGCTCTTGAGGAGAACGGTTTCCGTAATGCGGTAATCAAGTCGGTTACGGCGGCTTGGGACAAGACCTTGAAGATGCAGGGTAAGTAATGGCGGAGTTGTCCGAAGTAACAATTTATACGGACGGCGCGTGCTCGGGAAATCCGGGGCCGGGCGGCTGGGCGGCGATACTGTCGGCGTCGGGTCACTCAAGAGAACTCTCGGGTGGAGAGGCGCACACGACCAACAACAGGATGGAGCTTATGGCTGTGATTAAGGCTCTGGCGCTTCTGACGAGGCCTTGCAAAGTTGAGATTTACTCAGACAGCGCGTATGTGGTTAATGCCTTTAATCAGGGCTGGATTGCTTCGTGGCAGAAGAATAACTGGAGGAATTCCGCGAAGGCCGAGGTCGCGAACAGAGATTTGTGGGAAGAGCTTATCAAGCTCACGGGGATTCACGAGGTGACCTTCCACAAGGTTAAAGGCCACGCCGACAATGAGTTTAACAACCGCTGCGATGAGCTCGCGGTAAAGCAGTCCCGCAAGTTTGGAGAGATGATTTAATGGATGAGAAATACAGTAACCTGATTGAAACAACAATGAGCTCTGAAGTAATTTTTCACGGGCGTGTTTTTGATACAATTGTTAAGGAAGTAAAGCTTCCGGACGGGTCTTCGGGCCGCCGCGAGATTGTTAAGCACAACGGCGGTGCGTGTATTCTGCCGGTTGACGATGAGATGAACTGCTATCTTGTAAGACAGTTCAGAAGTCCGTTCGAGAGAGTTTTGCTCGAGGCTCCGGCAGGTAAGATTGAGATCGGTGAGGACCCGAGGGTGTGCGCTGAGCGTGAGCTTACCGAGGAGACCGGATTTGTCGCTTCCGAGATTACCGAGTTCGGAGGCATGATTGCCTCTCCGGGCTACGACAGCGAGGTCATTTACCTTTATATGGCAAGAGGCCTTAAGATGGAGCATCAGAAGCTTGATCAGGGGGAGTTTCTTAACGTTGAGAAGTACCCGCTGAAGGAGCTTGTTGATATGGTTCTCGAAGGAAAAATCGAGGACAGCAAGACGCAGCTTTGTGTACTCAAGGCAGCAAGGAGACTTGGTATTTGAACACTGAATTTGAGAGCAAAAGAGAAGTAACGGGAATCATCTGTTTCTTCTTGGGAATTGCATTGATGTTGCTTTACTATCTCCCCGAGGATGTTACCGGGGTTATCGGAGGCGGCCTCAGGTCTTTGTTCGGAGGTTTGATAGGAATCGCATCTTATGCGATTCCCGTATTCCTTGTTTATGCCGCCATCGACTTCTTTATCGAAAGTCGTGCGGGTGTATCTCCTGTTCGTGTTCGTGCGATATTTGTTTTGCTCATCTGTGTCTCGGCATTTTTTGCGGTTATCACAATGGACTTCGAATATTTCGAGAGTCTTTGTTATGATTCCTCAGTCGATAAATTTAAGGCTACAACAGCGATATCGCTTCTTTGGAAATCGGGTTCGGATTCTTCTCTCATTACCCCTGTTACAGAATCTTCGTTTGAGCTTCCGGGAGGTCTTATCGGAGGCCTTATTGCAACTTCGCTTTATACCGTGTGCGGCAAGCTTGCCACGGGGGTCGCACTTATTGGTGTTATCGCATCTCAGGTAATCATTATTTTCCATATATCCCTTAAGTCGACTGCAAAGAAAGCCACACAAGCTGTTCAGCAGGCTGTCCGCAGTTCTCAGGTTAAGAGAACAACAATTCGTAATGAAGAGGCGATTCGCCGTCAGCAGATGCAAAATCAGATGAACGCCGGAGCGAATCCTTTCGTGAATGCTCCCGCCGGAACCTCTTATAACCGGCAGCCCCGCGCTGTCCGGCCCCGTGCGGATCAGGGAAGAGCTCAGTATCTTCCCCGGATGAATTCTTCTGTGGGGCCGCAGCCTCGCTTCGACGGCAAGACGCTTAATGTTCAGAATCCTTCGAGGGGAACGCTTCCTGTTGACAGCCGTTCGGGTTTTACCGATATGACGGATCCCGCTTTTGCCGCCGATACCAAGGGTGAGGCCGGCTACATCAAGTACGGCGACAGACGTGTATCCACGCAGACTGATTACGATTTGAACGACGCGAAAGCGGATTTCTCATACGACTCTATGCCCCGAAGCGCACACTTGAGGCAGCCTCAAAAGAAGGTTGATGAACCTGATTTTTTGAAGAAGAATGCTCAGCAGGATTTCTTTGATTTGTCGGGAACGGTTTTCCCCGATGCGACTTCGAGAGACGAGGCTTACATCGGTGAGCGTCCCGCGGCGGGTGGGTATTACCGTCCCGAGGACGATATGCCGTATGAGGTAAGTGACACCGATTACGGTTACGAAGCTCCTTCCAAACCTAAGATCAGAACTCCCCATGTACCCGGTCAGACCATGGCGCCCGTGACGGGGGCAAGGTCTGCGATTCAAAACTTAACGGAGCAAACCGATGACGCTTCGGCTATATCGATCAACGCAGGTTCTGATGATACCGAAGGCTATTCAAAGACCGAAGGCCGCATTATTGATACTTCCGCAGCCCGTAAGTCCACGGGCAGACCCGGAGTTGAGATTGATTCTTCGACCGCTGCAAGGGAGCGCAAGGTAATCAAGGCGAACGGCTTTAAGAACTACCGTCCGGCACCCGCGAGCCTTCTTGCCAAGGACGTAAGCCGCAGCGATAACTCTCCCGAGATGAAGGCGAAGCTGCGCGAAAAGGCGGTTGACCTCCAGGACACTTTAAAAACCTTCGGCATAACGGACGCTCAGGTTACTAACATTACCCACGGTCCTGCAATTACGAGATTCGAGGTTACAATCGGCCCCGGCGTCAAAGTATCGAAGGTTAAGTCTTTGGAAGATGATATAGCGCTTGCAATGGCTGCCACTGCGGTAAGAATAGAGGCACCGATTCCGGGTAAAAAGGCAATCGGAATCGAGGTTCCGAACGAGAAGACATCCGCGGTTTATTTAAGAGGTCTGCTTGAGACCCGTGAGTTCCGTGAATCAGGTCCTTTGACGGTTGCACTCGGCAAAGATATTCCGGGAAGGCCGATTCTTTGTGATTTAACAAAGATGCCCCACCTCCTGATTGCAGGTGCCACGGGTTCCGGTAAGTCCGTGTGTATCAACTCTATTCTGTTAAGCATTTTGTGCAAAGCATCTCCCAAGGATGTACGCATGATTTTGATTGACCCGAAGGTTGTTGAGCTTTCGGTTTATAACGGAATTCCGCATCTGCTGATGCCGGTCGTTACCGATATGAAGCAGGCGACAGGAGCTCTTAAGTGGGCTGTCGAAGAGATGGAGAAACGATACAGGATTTTCGCAGAGCATTCCGTTCGTGATATCAAGGGCTGCAACGAGAGCCTTGTGATGGACGGAGAAGAGCCCCTGCCTTTGATGCTTATCATCATCGATGAGCTTGCTGATTTGATGGCAGTCGCATCGAAGGACGTTGAAACTCAGATTGCCCGTCTCGCGGCGATGGCAAGAGCTGCCGGAATTCACATGATTATCGCGACTCAGAGACCGTCCGTTGACGTTATTACGGGTGTTATCAAGAGTAATATTCCTTCAAGAATTGCGTTTGCCGTGGCTTCGGGTGTTGACTCGAGAACGATACTTGATGTGTACGGTGCCGAGAAGCTTCTCGGCCGCGGCGATATGCTTTATAACCCGCTGTCGGCTCCCAAGGCTGTACGTGGTCAGGGTGCGTTTGTATCCGACGGCGAGGTAGAGTCCGTGGTTGATTTCCTTAAGACAAGATACGGTTCCTGCTATGATTCGGATATCGTTGATGTTATCAAGAAAATCGCCAACGGTGAAGGTACCGGCAAGGCGACGGGAGCCGCCTCTGAGGGTGGCTCAGACGGTAACGGCGGAGATGAGATGCTCAATGCCGCAGTTGATGTTGTAATTCAGGCGAAGAATGCTTCGGTTTCAATCTTGCAAAGAAGGCTCGGAATCGGCTACCCGAGAGCCGCACGTCTTATCGATGAACTTGAGAAGAAGGGTTACATCGGTCCGTTCGAGGGCTCGAAGCCCCGTAAGGTTCTTATAACAGAGACAGATTGGCTCGAGATTCAGAGCAGAGGAGGAGACAATAATTGAGCGTGAAGCCTTCGGAGATTGTAAGTTATTTGAAGTCCCGGGGGCTTAAGCTTTCCCTGGCGGAAAGTCTGACCGGAGGCATGATAGCTTCCGGAATCGTCGATGTCCCGGGGGCTTCGGATATTTTCGAGGGGAGTGTTGTTTCTTATTCAGATGCTGTTAAAATGAATGTTCTCGGAGTCTCGGGTGAGACCCTCGACGAACATACCGCAGTTTCTTTTGAGTGTGCGGTCGGGATGGCCCGGGGTGCACGAAAGATAATGAGCTCTGATATCGCTGTGTCGGTCACAGGCGTTGCAGGTCCGGGACCCGCATACGACGGCCAGCCTCAGGGGACTGTATTTATAGGCTTTAGTGATAAGAACGGAGAGGGCGCGGTGCTGAAGCTTTTCGAAGGGGATCGCGATGAGGTCAGAAGGCAGACGCGTGATGCGGCGTACGATTTGATTATGGAGAGGGCTCTTAAATTATGAGCAAGGCAGAAGGTACAAAGAGCGTAAAAGCTGAAGGCAAGACCCGCAGCATGACTGTGGCGACGCTTCTTGTTATGCTCGGACTCGTCTTCTCGAAGGGCTCGGGGTTCCTGCGGGATATCTTCGTCGGAATCAAGTTCAGCGACCCGGTATACCGCGACAGTTTTACGCTTGCTTTTACGATTCCGGATCTGGTTTATAACCTCCTGATCGGCGGGTCGATTCAGTCCGCTCTTACGCCTTCGCTGTCCGCGAGAATTGCCGCGGGTGAGGAGAAGAGGGGCGTTCGCGCGGTAAGTATTTTTATTTCCGTGTTTGCCGTTTTGCTCCTTGTTGTATGTGTGTTCGGCGTTATCTTCTCGCAGCAGATTTATCAGCTCTACGACAGCGGCGAGCACTCATCAGAAACGACGTATTTGGCCTCGATGGCATCGAAGTGGCTGTTTCCGCAGATTATCTTCATGATGCTTGCGGCGCTTTGCATAGGTATCTTAAACGCCTACAAGCGCTTTGCTTCCACGGCTTTCGGTCCTACGGTTTATAACGTATTCGTTCTGCTTTCGATTATCATCTTCGCGGGGAATTCGCTCTCCGAGCTCATGAGAACGACCTGCGGAATCATGGGCGCGGCGGTAATTTATTTCCTGTTCCAGTACATAATCGGCTTCGATAAGTTAAAGCAGTTTAAATTCATCTGGGCGCCGAAGGATAAGGATTTTCATGCCTTGGTTAAGCGTGCGCTGCCCATTCTGATATCGGCTTCGGTCGTTCAGATTAACATGGTGATTCTAAACTACTTCGCGATGAAGCTGTCGGATTCGGGCAACGTTTACGCTCTTCGAAATGCCTCGACGACGTGGCAGCTGCCGTACGGGATTTTCGCGGTCGCTATAGGAAACGTAATGCTGCCGTCGCTTGCGGAACTTTACGGGCAGAAGAAGTACAAGGAGGCCTCGCGCCTTTTGTCTTCGCGCCTGAAGAGCGCTCTGTTCCTGACGATTCCTTCCGCGGGCTTCATGGTGCTCATGAATACCGACGTTATCAAGGCTATCTTCCAGTGGAGTCCGGCGTACACCGACATCGATGCCCGAAAAGCAGGAACGCTTCTCACGGGCTACTCCATAGCAATCGTTACGCACACAGTCGTGTTTATCATGAACCAGGCATTCTATGCGATAGGAAAGACCAAGGTACCTTTGATTGCAGGAAGCATCGGGCTTCTATCCAACCCGCTGTTCTGCACAATCTTCATGCCGTACCTCGGTGCACTGTCGCTGACGCTGTCGTATGCGCTTACAAGTATTTTGCAGATGACGGTGCTGTGTGTGGTTTACTGCCGTGATAAGGAATTGGCTCCGAGAGGCATCGTCGAGTTCTTGTATAAGGCTTTCTTTTCGGTTTTCTTCATGTGCCTTGTGCTGTTTGCCATGAACCGCCTGATTCCTGCTGTTGATGGTAAGATTTACGAGCTTTTGGTACTTGCTTTAAAGGGCATGGTTGCGGTGCTCGTTTACTTTGTTTGTGCGTTCCTGTTTAAAATGCCGGAAGCGTATTCGTGGCTGTCAAAGCTTATAAAGAAGTTGCCGGGCGCAGATAAGTCAAAATAATTCTTTGCAGGGGGTCTTTTATGGAAAAACTTCACATCGAGAGAAACACGGTTCAGGAAACTTTGGTAATACCGCTGTGGGCAAGACGCGAGGCTTCGATACTTTATCCCGAGATTTACAGCGACAGTACCGCGAGTGAGATTATCGAGCGTATTGATTACGATTTTTCCGATATAAAGACCCAGGGAAAAATGACGCGTGAATTCGGCTCGCTCGAGTGTGCGATGAGGCAGTATGACTGCTCGTTTGAAGTTAAGGAATATCTTAAGGTGCATCCCAAGGCTGTTGTTGTGAACTTGGGCTGCGGTCTCGACAATACTTTCAGAAATATCGATAACGGCACTTGTGTCGGTGTGAATGTTGATTTCCCGGATGTTATTAAAGTTCGCGACGAGCTTTTGCCTGCCGGGGACAGGGAAAGAAATATCGGAGTTGATATCAATGAATTAACTTGGATGGACTCTCTTGTCGATGAGGCACGTGATGGTATTATTTTCTTCGCACAGGGCGTGTTTTACTACTTCACCGAGGAGCAGGTGCGTCGGCTTTTCGATGCGATGGGGCAGCGCTTTCCGGGCGGATGCATTGTCTTTGACTGTGCGAACCGCAAGGCATGCAAACTCATGCTTAAGACATGGATCAAGACCGCGGATATTAAGGACGTGAATGTGTACTTCGCGGTGGAGAATATCGATGATTTGAAATCGCTCTCCGATAAGATAAAGTCCGTCTCCGGCAAGGGTTATATGACCGGCTACGGCATGCAAAAATACGTCGAAAAAGGTCTCTACCGCTTCATGAGCCGCCTCGGCGACAATATGATGAAGATGCGCATCGCCAAGGTGGAGTTTTAAAAGGCTCTGATAAATTGTTTTTGATCTCTTGAATGGTTATTTTACATAGGCTATAGTATATTTGTATTTTTATTGGGGATTTTGTTTGATGCATTTTGTTGTTATGGGGGATTAAGTGAGATTTAACAAAAAAGTTCAACTTACTTTTAATCAAATTTACGATAACAGACAAAGAGGTTTTGTGATTTGCATTGCGACCTTTTTGTCTGTTTTGTTTGCTGTAATTTCTTATCAATTTATGTGGAATTATAAAATGGCTCTTGATAGAGCAGATATGCTTGGCATGAGCAATCGTATATATATCAAAAGACTGCAGGATTCGATGTTTACAGGACACAAAGATTCTACCGATGAGTATCGTCAGATTATTGATGAGATTAGAAGTGTGAACGGGGTTGCAGATGTTGAAGAGTTGGCTTTTCCGGAATTGTCCGGAACAAAAGACGGGATAAAATACACGCTCGTAGATTACAGCTCGGTTCCTGATTTTGAATATGATCTCGTTAAAGGCAGGTGGCCTACTGATAAAAATCAGGTGGTACTTACTAACAATGCGATGAAATATTTTAATGTTGGTGATACTTTGAGTTTTGATGATTATTTATTCGAGATAACCGGATTTATCGATTCTTCGGTCCCAAGACTAACTTTTTACAGTGGTTCGAATCCTGTGAGTTTATATCCATATTTTGCCGAGACATTTGAAGAATATGTTGAACTTCAGGAAACGACGTGTGACGTATATATCGGTGGGTATTTTTTATCTTATGAAAGCGCTTCAGGATTAAAGTCTGAAGATATAAAAATCAATCTCGCAGCACTCGCGGTTGTTCTAGATGGTACAGTTGACAGTGATGTTGTTTTAAACGAAATTCAAGAAAAATTTGAGGGTCTGGGAGTATTTGAATCAGGCAAACTTGCAATTGCAAATTACAAAGAACAAAATTTATTTAATTTTATTCTTTGTTGTTTACTGATGGTTTGTGCTGTTACTCTTCTGTTCGGAATAGTTCTATCTGATTTTTACGTTAATGTTGTGTTGGGTAAAAGGGAGTTCTCAGTCTACAGAATAAACGGAGCTTCATGGAAAGATTGCGTATTAGTTATTTGTGCGAGTTATTTATTTCCTGTGATAATTGGTTGTCTTTTCAGTGTAAGTTCTTTGATTTTGTTAGAGTCAGTGCTTGCTAATCAATTCGATTATTCTTCACATAAGTATTTCGAGTGCGTTGGATTGAGTATTATTTTTATTATTGCTTTAAACATAATTTGCTTTTTCTTGTTGAGTATTTATGCTCGGAAAACTAAAATTGTTGATTCATATAACGAATGATGATTTACAATAAAATTGTTCTTTGGGACTTTATTAGAGATTGCAAAAAAAATGTTTTATTTGTGTTTTGTGTTTTGTTAAGTGCTTCATTCGTTTTGATTTTTTCTGTAAACTGGAGTTTAACTTCATATCACGAATTGCAGTCTTCTAAGATAGACATGGTGAGTTACGATTATATTTCTTATGTTGATGTCAGAAATAAAATACCTGAAATTGTTGCCAATTATCCATCTAATTTTCCTGAATATATTAGTGTGACATATCAGAATATTGAAGATGATACACTTATCACTTTTAATTATTATGGAGAACTTTCAAAATCTGAAAAACGACAACTCGATGAATATTTAAAATCGGATTTTGAAGTATATGACGATTCTGTTGCATCTAATTATAGGAAAATCTTATATGTGACCATGGCAGTGTCTATAATTACAGTTTTTATTGTTTTAATAGTGCAATTTGAGTCGATGAAAAATATGTACAAATTAATGAGATATGAATTATCTATATTTTATTTATTGGGAGCGACACCCAATAAGATTAAAACTATAATCTTAATTAGAACTTTTTATGTGGTTTTTTCGGCACTGATTATTTCGATTGTTGTTAATTGTTTTTCTGGAAGAGTATCGGTAAATGCTTGTGTTGTGGCATTGATTGTTGACCTTTTGGCAGTACTTATTAACGTCAGAAAATTCTTTGATGAATGGAGGGAATACTTACATGAAATATTGTATTGAAATCAGAGATCTTACTAAAAAATATAAAAATGACAAAGGTGATAAAATTATATTTGAAAATTATAGTGAGAATTTTCAAAAAAATTCTCTGATTGCAATAACCGGTCAATCAGGAGTAGGTAAAACAACATTGCTTAATTTGATTTCCGGAATAGATTTACCTGATAGCGGTAATATAATCATTAATGGACAAATTATGACAGAGTTGAACGATGAAGAGCGTTCAATATTCAGGAATCGTCATATTGGATATGTAGTACAAGATTACGGCCTAATTAAGTACAAAACAGCAATTGATAATGTAATGATACCTTTGTATTTCAATGAATCTTCAATTAAAGATATGAAGCCTTTTGCACTAAATGCTTTGTCAAGGGTAGGAATTATAGATCTGTCGGATTACAAAGTTGGTAAATTATCAGGTGGGCAATGCCAACGAGTAGCTATCGCTAGAGCTATAGTGAATAATCAAGATATATTGTTGGCTGATGAACCAACCAATGCATTAGATGATAAAAATAAAGAAGAAATACTTAAGCTTTTCAATCAACTGAAAAGTGAAGGCAAAACAATTATTGTTGCTACACATGACACAAATATTGCTCAATGTTGTGATTGCGTAATTGATATAGGCAATGAAAAAGCTTAAGTTCTTATTTTATTTCTTTATAACCTTATTCCTGTTTTCGTCTTGTAATGATAACAGGAAAAGTATGACGATAAAAAATGACAAAATTTATTCTGCTAATATTCAATTTGAACATGTTGATATTGAGAATGAATCCTGGCCTGTGTCTGTAAATGGTGATATTTCTTTGATTTCAGCTGAAGAAATTGTCGATAATGATGACGAGGAAGTGGTTTATTGTTTTTGGTTTGACGGTGCATATTATGCACTTCTGAAAACTGATGTTTCAATACCTTGGAATAGTAGTTATAAATTAAAAACCTTGAATGTTAACTTCGACTCTGTTAATGAAATTATTATTGATGAATTGGTTGCAGATGAGGTTAATGGAATTGGAATAGATGTCGAAGGAAATGTTTGGATATCTGCACCTGATATGCTAATAAGTATAAATGCTAACATGGAAACTTATGAATTTTTCTATGTTGATATTGATGTTGAATATAAAGCCATGAGTGTTTGCGGCAATGATATCTATTTAGTTTTACAAAATGTGGATGGATATATTGAACTTATGAATATTAAATCTGAAGATTTGAGTGTAAATTATCAACATATTATCCCTGTATCGTATTCAGTGTATGATATATATGGTTTTGGATTTGCCCAAGGATTTGAATCTCCTCATTTTTTGATTAATTCAGTTTTATATCAATTTGACAGTGAACAATATGAATTATGTGAGTTGTTAAACATGACTACTTACAATGTTAATATTAACGAAAACTATATAGTTTATAGTGATGAAACCTTTTATTTCATTGGTTCGGTGGATATGATTTCCGAGTTCAAAAGTGGATTGGCAAAATTGCGTTTAATGGAAATCGCACCAGAAAATCAATTGCATATTGCTGTTATTAATACTCGTTCTGATGAGGATGAGACTCAATATAAGCTAATGACGTCTTTGGCGGCTGAATATAATCTGCGATCAAGCCAATATTTTATCGATGTGAATTTATATAATCTATCTGAATTGAATGATGTTATAACTTCATCCGGACTTGGCAATGGTGACGACATAGTGTGTGTGAGTTCTGATTATTTGTATCCTTTTTTAAGTTCAAATTCCTTAATAGATATAAACTCCCGGATTAACGGTGATATTGCTTCTTGTGTTATGGATAATGTGTTGAATTCTGAATGTTCTGATGGAGAATGTTATTTTGTTTCTCCTTTTATAAAGTTATATTGTTTGGAAAAATTTGAAGAGGATTATGATTCATATAATCATGTAATGCGGCATGATACAAAAGAGAATCTAATGAGTCTGTTTTATCCAGAATTGATTGATATGAATCAGTATGAAGTTTCTTCAGAAAAGTTGTTAGGTATATTAGATTTTATTGACGAAAATTCATCGACGGAATATGAAGAGACATCTGCTATTTCAATTCAGCTTGAGCAAGGTGAATTATACTGTTTGAATGAAGATATTCAGAGTTTTCCTTTGTTTCTTATAATGGTTTATCGACTGGGTTTTATACCTGATATAGAACCGTTGCCGGGTTTTTCTCAACCTCTTTTTAAATCGGATTATTGTCTCGGAATATTGAATTCTTGCGAAAACACACATGCTGCAATGGAATTTTTGGAATTTACACTTTCATATAATCTTCAGTATACGTATTCATTAAAACCTGATTATGGCTTTTTGGTACCTGTCAACGGTGAAGCGTTCCATGACTCGATAAATTATTTTGAAAGTTTATATAAAGCGGGAAATATAAATAGTAGGGGTGTTTTAATAGACGGAAACTACTATCGTGATATAAATTGGTATCTTTTATCAGATTATGAGGAGGCAGAATACTTGTCCAGTGTTAACAGTATGGTTAATCAGTTGAAAGATTCGCATCAAAACTTATTAACACATAATAATGTTGACGAATATCTTCCTTTTATGTATGAAATACCAGATATAGAAATTGTAGCTGCTGAGTATACAAACATTTTTGAATCTACATCTAGGTTTTATTTGCCGGATATGGATAAGCTAAATATTATAAACGAAGAAATTCAGCCGTATTTTTCAGGAGATAAAACACAAGTTGAAACGATAGATGTGATATTAGGAAGATTCTCTTCGTTTTGATTCTGAGTGCATCATTATTTGGAACTTGTCGGTTGTCGGTTTTTGTCTGATTTTTGTCCATTTGTCGGAAACAAAGTGTTGACTTTGTAGTAAATTATCCTTAGAATGTTTTCGAAAATAAAGAACAAATGTTTATATCTTCAGGAGGAATAACAGATGGCAAAGAATAAGTCGACTAAGCCGCAGGTTCAGGCTATATCTTCGGCAGATCAGGATGCCCGTAAGAAGGCACTTGAGGCGGCGATGAGTCAGATTGAGAAGCAGTTCGGCAAGGGCTCGGTTATGAGACTTGGCGATCACGATAATTCAGATATTGATGTAATTTCCACAGGTTCGGTTAATCTTGATATAGCGCTCGGTGTGGGTGGTCTTCCCAGAGGAAGAATCATTGAGATTTACGGACCTGAGTCTTCCGGTAAGACGACTGTTGCTCTGCACTGTGTGGCAGAGGCTCAGAAGCAAGGCGGTACATGCGCGTTTATTGACGCCGAGCATGCACTCGATCCTCAGTACGCGGCTAACATCGGAGTTGATGTTGATAATCTTCTTCTGTCGCAGCCCGATACCGGTGAACAGGCTCTTGATATCACTGAGACACTCGTTCGATCAGGATGTATTGATGTTATAGTTATCGACTCTGTTGCAGCACTTGTGCCGAGGGCGGAGATTGAGGGCGAGATGGGAGATTCCCACGTCGGTCTTCAGGCAAGACTGATGAGCCAGGGACTTCGTAAGCTCACCGGTATAGTGGCTAAGTCCGGTACGGTATGTATTTTCATCAATCAGCTTCGCGAGAAGATTGGTGTTATGTTCGGAAATCCTGAGACCACAACAGGTGGTCGTGCTCTGAAGTTCTACTCTTCCGTAAGACTTGATGTAAGAAAGACCGAGACGCTCAAGAGCGGTACCGATGTTATCGGTAACCACGTAAGAGTTAAGGTTGTTAAGAATAAGGTAGCTCCTCCGTTTAAGGAAGCGGAGTTTGATATTCTCTACGGTCAGGGAATCTCGAAGGAGAGCGGCATCATAGATCTTGCAGTTGAGAACAATATCATCGATAAGAGCGGTGCATGGTTCTCTTACAAGGGTCAGAAGATTGGTCAGGGTAAGGATAATACGAGACTGTTCCTGGTAGATCATCCCGATATCTGTGATGAGATTGAGCAGCTGGTAAGAGATTCTTATAAGCCTGCAGATGACAGCGACGCATCTGACAATCAGATTGATGACGGTGAGCTTCCCGATGATGATATCGAGAGCGATGACGATATTCTCGGAATTGATATGTAATGGGTAAAGCACCTGTATATGATCTTTCCTCGTCGAAGGATGCCCAGACCTGTGCTATCAGGCATATAGGGATTGGGACATATTCTTCCGGTAAGATTCGTGAATATCTGATTCACAAGGGTTTTGAACGCAGCACGGTCGATGAGGCGATAACATCGCTCATCGACCGTGAGTATGTAGATGACATTCGTGCCGGAAACAAGGTGCTCAGAGCCAGAAGCGGCACGAGGCAGGAGAGCAGATACTACCTAAAGCAGCGTCTGCGCGCCGCGGGAGTGTCAGATGAAGCCGCTGAACAGATTCTTTCCGGGGTGGAAGAAGATTCGGATTTGTGTTTTAATCTTTTCTTGAATGTCAGGAATCCGTACGGCTTAACGGGAGACCCTGAGGCGTTCCGCGAGGAACTTCTGAAGGCGGCTTTGAAGAGAGGCTTTTCTTCCGAGACTGCGGGACGCGCTTTCGACAGATGGTATAAGAAGGTAACTGATAATAATGGCTGACAGATCCGATATAGTTGTATCAATGATTGCACTCGGATGCTCCAAGAATCTTGTGGATGCGGAGTGCATGTCGACTATGCTTAAGAATGCAGGTTACACGATAGGTGAATCCGCCGATGACAGCGATGTGGTTATCATAAACACTTGCGGATTCATTGAATCGGCCAAGAAGGAAGCCATCGATGCGATGCTTAAGGCAGGTGACCTGAAGTTTAAGTTCAACGGCTCGGGCAGACTTAAGAGAATTATTGTAACCGGATGCCTTCCTCAGAGATACTCCGAGGAGATTTTATCTCAGATTCCGGAAGTCGATATTGTTATGGGTACGTCTCATTACCATGATATTGTCGAGGCAGTGGATTCGCTTTTTATGGACGGCAATGAGGAGTTCCGGACATCTTACGTCGGTAAGGCCGGAGGCCTGTCTCATATGCTTAAAGATCGTGAGGTCTCCACCGGCGGCTATGCATGGCTTAAGATAGGCGAGGGATGCCTTCATAAGTGTGCTTTCTGTGCTATTCCGATTATCAGAGGAACATTTATCTCGAGAGATATGGACGATATCCTGGATGAAGCGAGAAGCCTTGCATCAAGAGGGTATAAGGAGCTTATTCTTACTGCACAGGATACTACCAACTACGGAGCAGACCTTTATAAGAAGAGGATGCTCCCTGAGCTTATAAATAGGATATCCGATATAGAAGGCGTTGAGGTCATACGCGTTCTTTACGGCTATATGGACGGAATCAATGAGGAACTTATAGAGGTTATGAAGAATAATCCCAAAGTTGCTCGTTACCTCGATATTCCGATTCAGCACGCGAGCGATAAGATACTTAAGGCTATGCGCCGTCACGATACATCCGACATCATAACCCGTAAGCTTGAGATGATTCGCCGAGAGATACCGGACATTGTCTTAAGGTCCACGGTTCTTGTGGGTTTCCCGGGCGAGACACAGGAAGATTTTGATTTCCTCATAGACCGCCTTAAGGAATGGAAATTTGACAGACTCGGCTGCTTTGCTTATTCTCCCGAGGAGGAGACGGCGGCGTTTGATATGCCGGATCAGGTGGATGAGAAGACCAAAAAAGAACGCGTAGAGGAGGTTTACGAGGTTCAAAGTGCGATTACATCCGCTTATTCTGACAGTAGAGTAGGCAGTGAAGTCATGGTTACCATCGATTCGGTATCTGATGACGGAATCTTCTACGTGGGCAGAAGCTACGCGGAAGCCCCCGACGATGATCCGGTTATTTATGTGGCCGCGACAGAAGGTGAACTTAATATCGGTGATCGGTACAAGGTTAAGCTTATCGAGAGCCGGGATTTTGATATGACAGGAGTTACAGTATGAATCTTCCCAACAAGTTATCTTTACTGAGAATAATTCTTATTCCGGTTACCATGCTATTTATGCTTCCCATCTCAATTTACGGATGGGAGCCTGCAGGCTGGAATTCATTCATTGCAGAGCATGGCATGCTGGTTGCGGCGATAGTGTTTATTATTGCATCTCTCACGGATTTCTTTGACGGTCAGATAGCAAGAAGGTGCAATCTCATAACAGATCTCGGAAAATTCCTTGACTCCCTTGCCGATAAGATGCTTGTAATTGCTGTGCTTATCGCATTTGTGGCACTCGGAAGAATATCGCCGTGGTTCCTCGCGATTATTGTTCTTCGTGAGTTCATGGTGACGGGTATAAGACTTGTCGCCTCGAGCAAAGGCGTTGTTATGGCTGCCAAGATGATCGGCAAGATCAAGACTACCACGCAGATGATTGCTATAATTTACCTGCTCTTCGAGCCGACTATCTGCAAACTTGCGGGACTTGATTACTATGAGGCTCTTGAGAATACGAGCGGCGTTATCATAGTCGGAGACATTCTCTTCCTTATCTGCGTGATTATGACAATCGTATCGGGCCTCGATTATCTGTTTAAGAACCTTAATTATTTTAAGGAAGCGACCTGAAAACAAAGTATTGACTTTTTATAACACTTACATTAAAAGTAATGTAGACTTTAGAAAGTCCGTAACAAATGGAGGTACTAACAATGACCAATGAAGAACTTTTCGAGAAGCTTAAGGGCATGATCGTTGATCAGCTCGGTGTTGATGAAGATTCTATAACAATGGATTCCAAGTTTATCGATGATCTTAATGCAGACTCTCTTGATATGGTAGAGCTCGTTATGGCTATGGAGCAGGAGTTCGATATTTCCGTACCCGATGAGGTTGCTGAGAAGGTTGGCACCGTCGGTGACGCTGTTGAGTTCATCAAGAACGCTGTAGGCTGATTCGAATTTAATTAGTTCGTTACGGCTGAATGTACAGCACCTGTACATTCAGCCTTTTTTTGTTAAGGAGACAAGATGGATTTGCCGGATTATTCCGAGTTTGAGGGCAAACTCGGGTATGAGTTTAAGAACAAAGAGCTTTTAAGACTTGCACTCACGCACACGACCTATGTTTTCGAGCACAATATGGGACATTACATGTCCAACCAGAGGTTAGAGTATATAGGTGATGCCGTGATTGACCTTGTTATCGGAAGAGAGCTTTATGAGCTGCGCCCGGAGGCCGATGAAGGCTATTTGTCCAAGATAAGATCGATAATTGTTTGTGAGAATTCTTTCGCCGAGGTGTCAAGGGAGCTGGGTATCGGCGCTCTCCTGCTCATGGGTAAGGGTGAGGAGCAGACCGGAGGACGTGATAAGGATTCGACGCTTGCGGATGCTTTCGAGGCTGTTACGGCGGCGGTTTACTTTGATTCGGACTACGAGACCGTAAGGAAGACCGTGCTTTCAATCCTCGACAACACCATAAAACTTGCGGTTGACGGTAAGATTTTCCTCGACTATAAGAGCAGACTTCTTGAGATTGCTCAGACCAAGAACCACCAGCATGCGATAGAATTTCGTGTTACGGACGAGAGAGGACCTCAGCACGCAAGGGAATTCGACGTCGAGATTTACGCGGATAACACGTTTCTTGCCAAGGCAACGGGAAGATCTAAGAAGGATGCGGAGCAGAAGTGCGCCAAGCTTGCGATTGAGCAATATGAGCGTCTTTTTGTGATATAATCAACCGATGTATTTAAAGAAACTCGAGTTACAGGGATTTAAGTCGTTTCCCGATTATACGCTGATTGAATTTGACCGTGGTATGACGGCTGTCGTCGGACCTAACGGAAGCGGTAAATCCAACGTTACCGATGCCGTAAGGTGGGTTTTGGGCGAGCAGAGCGTCAAATCGCTTCGAGGCGGCAAGATGGAGGACGTCATTTTTAACGGTACTTCCGTTAAGAAGGCCATGAACTATGCCGAAGTCACCATGACGCTCGATAATTCGGACAGATACATTGATACTGACTTCACCGAACTTGAGATTACGAGACGCCTTTACCGCTCGGGCGAGTCCGAATACCAGATTAACAAGGTAAACTGCAGACTTAAGGATATTACGAACCTTTTTTATGACACGGGTCTCGGAAAAGACGGCTACTCGATTGTAGGTCAGGGCCGTGTTGACGAGGTTTTGTCTACTAAGTCCGAGGACAGAAGACGAATTCTCGAGGAAGCTGCGGGAATCACGAAGTTTAAGGCGAGGAAAGACGAAGCCGAGAGAAAGCTTGCGTCTACCGAGCAAAACCTTCTTCGCATCGACGACAGACTTAACGAACTTACCGAGCGCATAGGACCTTTGAAGGAGCAGGCCGAAAAGGCTTCCGAGTACCACAAGGCTTACGAGAGACTTAAGAGTGTCGATATGTCTCTCCTCGTAAGGCGCATAAACGATGCGACCGAGGCGATGGGAAGCTTTAAGGACGACCTCGATGCTGTAAGAAAAGAAATTGACGAGCAGGAGCAGCGCTTTCTTGATTTAAGGAACAGCAACTCTGAGCTCACGGCTAAGTCCGAAGAACTTGACGGACTTATCGAAGACAAGAGACAGGAGCTTTCCGACTTCACGGAGGAAGTTCACGACATCTCGTCCGAGATTAAGGTTAACGAGGAGAAAATCTCGTCTCTTACCAAGCGTATCGAGGATAACGCAAGCGATGAGAATGCAATCCTTGAGGATATTGCAAGACTTGAGGGCGAGTATAAGGGAAGACTTAAGAAGGCTGACGAACTTCTTGATAAGGCAAACGATGAGAAGAATAAGACCGAGAGCCTTATCAAAGAGCGCGACGAGCTGACGGAGAGCTTTAAGACTTCCGAGGAGAGCATGGGCGAGCTTCGGAAGAATATCGAGGATAAGACCCGCGAGATAGCTGACGTTAAGGGGAAGATTGATAACTCGAACGGTCAGATTGTTGCCCTGGGTGACAGAATCAAGGAACTTACCGAATCGAGAGAGTCCGCAAGAACCATAAAGGAAGAAATCAAGGACAAACTCGAGAAGAGCGAAGAAGCGTGGAAGCGCATGATGGAGCTCGAAGGCGACGTTACGTCCGATATCGCAGCAAGAAGAGATGCACTCGCAGAGCTTAAAGAGCAGGAGAGTGAGCTTCTTCAGAAGCACGAGAAACTTAACCGTGAATTCTTATCGGATAAGTCGAGACTTAAGACTTTAAAGGACCTCGAGAGCAGAAGAGAGGGTTATCAGGAGTCCGTAAGAAGACTCATGAACTACGCCGACCAGAACCCTTCTGTAAAGAAGAAGTTCATCGGAATTCTCGGCGACCTTATTACAACAGACAAGAAATATTCGACGGCAATTGAGATTGCCTTGGGCAACGCCATTCACAACGTGGTAACCGAATCCGAGCAGGATGCGTCCGATTTGATTGAGCTTTTGAAGACAAATAAATTGGGACGCGTGACTTTCCTGCCGATAGATAACATTAGGCCCCGCGGCATAGACCCGGCAATCGAGCGCAAAGCCTCGAAGAATAAGGGATATATCAATATCGCGTCCGAGCTTATAAAGTGCGACAAGAAGCTTGATGACATCGTCTCTAACATCTTAGGAAGAATCATAATCTGCGAGGACATGGACTGTGCAAGACAAATTGCAAAGGACATTGATTATGGCTCGAAGATAATTACTCTTGACGGCGACAGCGTTAACGCAGGCGGCTCGATGACGGGCGGCTATGTGCGTAAGGACTCCGCAGGAATTTTGGGACGCGCTCAGGAGATTAAGAAACTCGAAGAAGACATTAATGTCAAGGAAAGAGATCTTGCCGTGGTAGAGGCCCAAAGACAGGAACTCGACACCAAAATCGGTGAGACTGCCAAAGAGCAATCCCAGCTTGATGAGCAGCTCAAGTACTTCAGCGTCGAGCGTGCAAAAGCAGAGGCGGAGTACAAGAATCTTGCCGCAAGGAAGGAAGAGCTGTCGGGCGAGATTGACGATTTCGAGAAGCAGCTTAAGCAGGTATCCACGGATAAGCTAAGGCTTGAGGACGATATCGCCGAGTACGAGCAGATTATCAAGGAAATCGAGAACGAACTCTCTGACTACAGGGACGATATCGGCAAGAGTGATTTGGAGAGCAAGAAGTTTACCGATAAGCTCGATGAAATTAAGGAAAAGATAAGCGAGGGCAAGACCAATTCCGAGAGGATTCTTGCCGAGCGTAACGGCGTGCTCGACCTCGCTTCGAGAATCAAGGAAGAGATTACTTCGAGTAAGGCCGAACTCGAGGAGCAAAGAAAACTCCGTAAAGAAGACGCGGCGGCCCTTGCCGAGGTCAAAAAAGAGAACGATAAACTCACCGAGCGTAAGGCGGGTTTCCGCGATAAATATAATGCGATGAGCGATGAGATAGCGGCTCTTAACACTCAGAAGGCCGAGATTGACGAGAAGCTCAAGGGCTTCTTCGAGAAGAGTACTGACCTAAGCGGAATCCTCACGAGACTTCGCGAGCGTGAGAACTCGATTGTCTCGAAGAACGAGAAGCACATCACAGATATCGATACTTCAAAGAACCGCCTCTGGGAGGACTACGAGGTTACTTTCGACAATATTAAGGACACGGTCGAGCCTTGCACAAACATTACCGAGGCAACGAAGGAGATTAATTCCCTCAGAAGCAGGATTAAGAACCTCGGCCCCGTTAACTTAAATTCCATCGAGGAGTACAGAGACGTCTCGGAGAAATATGAGTTTATCAACACTCAGCGTAATGATATTTATGAGGCGAAGGTCAACCTCGAGAAGGTAATCGCGGATCTCGTATCCGAGATGAAGGAGCAGTTCATCTCGAACTTCACGACCATTAATGAGAATTTTAAGACTGTATTCATGGACCTCTTTAACGGCGGAAGTGCGGAGATTATTCTAAGCGACGATACCGACGTCTTGAACTCCAACATCGAGATTAAGGCTCAGCCGCCCGGAAAGAAGCTTCAGAGCCTGACACTGCTGTCCGGAGGTGAGAGATGCCTTACGGCTATCGCGCTGCTTTTCGCAATTTTGCAGCTGCGTCCGTCGCCGTTTGTTATCCTCGATGAGGTTGAGGCCGCGCTTGACGACGTTAATGTATCGAGATTTACGGACTTCGTGCGCCGCTACACTACGAGATCTCAGTTCATTCTCGTAACGCACCGCAAAGGCACGATGGAGGCCTGCGACCGCATGTACGGTGTGACCATGGCCGAGAGAGGAATCTCGAAGATACTTTCAATGAGAATCGGAGACTGATATGGGATTATTTGATGCTTTTCGAAAAGGGCTTACGAAGACACGCGACTTCTGGGCAAGCGAGTGGGTAAAGACCACCGCGTCCCACGGCAAGTTTGACGAGGAGATGCTCGACAGCCTTGAGGAAATCATGGTGAGATCCGACTGCGGCGTGCAGGCGAGCGAAGACATGATTGATTACGTCAAGGAATATATAAAGCGCACGGGAGACGACTCGAACAACGGCGTCATGAATGCCGTGAAGGGAAGAATCGTCGAGATCTTGGGCGATAAGCAGGAGATTAATATCGAGGACGGCAAGCTTAACATCATATTGATGGTGGGCGTCAACGGTACGGGCAAGACCACGACGTCCGGAAAGCTCGCGCTTAAGTACAAGTCCGAAGGCAAGAAGGTTATCATGGCGGCGGCAGACACGTTCAGAGCCGCAGCTGTCGACCAGCTCAAGGCATGGGGCGAGCAGACGGGAACGGCTGTCATCGCACATGAAGAGGGCTCGGATCCGGCGGCTGTCGTGTTTGATGCCATAAGCGCCGCCAAGGCCCGTAAAGCCGACATACTGATTGTCGATACCGCAGGAAGACTTCACAATAAGAAGAATCTCATGGATGAGCTGTCCAAGATTAACAGAATCATCGCACGCGAGGCTCCCGATGCCAATAAAAAGTCGCTTCTTATCATCGATGCGACCACGGGTCAGAACGCCGTGCTGCAGGCTCAGGCTTTCTCGGAGGCGGTTGAGCTCGACTATATAGGAATTACGAAGCTTGACGGTTCCGCGAAGGGTGGAGTTGCAATCGCGGTATCGTATCTGACAAAGATCCCGATTGTGCTCGCAGGCTTGGGTGAAGGGGTCGAAGATTTGATGGAATTTGACCCGGAAGCATTTGCATCCGCTTTGATTGACACGGGTAGTGCCGTGTGATATTATCACAAAGCTGCCGTGACGCAGAAACAGGGCTTGTCCGCCTTTTCCGCAGTCACCGGTGAATAAATTTTTTGGAGGACAACATGGCAATTAACAAGGCTGAAATCATCAAGAAGTATGCCATCCACGAGGGTGACACAGGATCCCCTGAGGTTCAGATTGCAATCCTTACAGAGAGAATCAACGTTCTCACAGAGCACCTCAAGACTCACAAGGGTGACCACCATTCCAGAAGAGGTCTTCTCATGATGGTTGGTAAGAGAAGAGGACTTCTTGATTATCTTGCTCAGGTTGATATCGAGAGATACAGAGCAATCGTAGCTAAGCTTAATCTCAGAAAGTAATTTTCTGTATTACTTAGAACAAGTTGAAGAGCTGCCCGATGGCGGCTCTTTTACTTTGCTTTGCACTATATATTGTTATGTTATAATGATATGAAAACTAAATATGGGGGCTGTAGATGGCCAGAAAGTCAGATTACAACAACGACAGTATCACTATGCTCAAGGGCCCGGACAGGGTAAGAAAGCGTCCGGGAGTTATTTTCGGTTCGGACGACCTTGAGGGTTGTATACATTCATTTTTCGAGATTTTATCCAATTCGATTGACGAAGCCCGTGAAGGTCACGGCAAGCAGATTATTATCACGAGATTTAAGGACGGATCGCTCCAGGTCGAAGACTTCGGCCGAGGCGTGCCGCTTGATTTTAATGCCAAGGAGCAGCGCTACAACTGGGAACTCGTTTACTGCGAGCTTTATGCCGGTGCGAAGTACGAGAACTCCGCTGCGGGTGACTATGAGTATTCTTTGGGTCTTAACGGTCTCGGTGCGTGTGCGACGCAGTATTCGTCCGAGTTCTTTAACGTAACCGTATTCAGAGACAAGACAAAGTATCAGCTCTCGTTTATCAAGGGAGAGCCCGTGGGCGAGCTTACGAAGGAGCCTTACAGATTTAAAAGAACCGGTACCATCCAGCACTGGAAGCCGGACCCGGAGGTCTTTACAGACACCGTAATTCCTTACGAGAGACTTCGCGATATCGTTAAGAAGCAGTCTGTCGTTAACGGCGGCATCGAGTTTATCTTAAAGGACGAAGCACTCGGTACAGAAGAGTCGTTTATCTGCCCCGAGGGTATTCTCGGATACTGCAGAGAGTTAAGCGACCTTAAGGGCTTTACCGAGCCTTACTTGTTCTCGGGCGAGGGCAAGGGCCGCGATGCCGACGACAGGCCGGTTTATAACGTTAAGGCTGAAGTTGCTTTCTGCTTTAATAACGAGATCAACGAACTTATGTATTTCCATAACTCGAGCTTCCTCGAGCACGGCGGATCTCCCGATAAAGCCGTAAAGAACGCCTTCGTCTACGAGATTGACCGCCAGATTAAGGCGCGAGACAAGTACAAGGCAAACGAGAGCAAGATTAAGTTCGAGGACATCCAGGACTCGCTGATACTTGTGACGAGCACCTTTTCGACGCAGACCTCGTACGAGAACCAGACGAAGAAGGCTATCAACAACAAGTTCATACAGGACTTCATGACGGACCTCATCAAGAAGAATCTTGAAGTGTGGTTTATCGAGAACCTGCAGGCGGGCGACAAGGTTGTGGATCAGATTTTGATTAACAAGCGTTCGCGCGAAAATGCCGAGAAGACGCGTATCAACATCAAAAAGCAGCTCACCGGCAAGGTCGACATCAACAACAGAATCAAGAAATTTGTAGATTGCAGAACCAAGGACAAGAATCTTAGGGAACTTTACATCGTTGAGGGTGATTCCGCTCTGGGTTCTGTTAAGCTCGGACGCGACGCGGAGTTCCAGGGAATAATGCCTGTAAGAGGTAAGATTTTAAACTGCCTCAAGGCCGACTACGCGACGATTTTTAAAAGTGAGATTATAACCGATCTCATAAAGGTCCTCGGCTGCGGTGTCGAGATCTCGAACAAGCACACCAAGGACATGAGCGCGTTCAACCTCGATATGCTCAGATGGAATAAGATTATCGTCTGCACCGATGCCGATGTCGACGGTTTCCAAATCAGAACGCTTATCCTCGCGATGATTTACAGGCTTTGCCCGACGTTAATCGACGAAGGCTACGTTTACATAGCGGAGTCACCTTTGTTCGAGATTACTTACAGGAAGAAGGGCAAGGGTTCTGAGGAGCAGACTTTCTTCGCCTTTAACGAGAAGGAGAAGACTGAGATTTTGTCGAAGTTCGAGGAGGGTGCGAACGTCACCATCCAGAGATCAAAGGGTCTTGGTGAGAACGAGCCCGAGATGATGTGGCAGACAACCATGAACCCGAAGACCAGAAGACTTATCAAGGTTTGCCCCGAGGATGCAAGGAAGACTGCGGAGGTCTTTGACCTCTTGCTCGGCGACAATCTTGCGGGAAGAAAATCACATATCGAGCAGGACGGACATCTCTATCTCGATATGCTTGATGTAGGATGATTTTTGTATGGCAAAGAAGAAGAAAACAGAGATAAACAGCAATTCACTTAAAGCGAGACTTACGGATCAGAGCCTGCCGGATATGGAGCCCGTAAATCAGCCGATTACGGAGATGCTCGAGGTCAACTACATGCCGTATGCGATGTCTGTCATCGTATCGCGTGCAATCCCCGAGATTGACGGCTTCAAGCCCTCGCACAGAAAGCTTCTGTACACGATGTACAAGATGGGACTTCTGACGGGAAACAGAACGAAGTCCGCGAACGTCGTCGGTCAGACGATGAAGCTCAACCCTCACGGCGACATGGCAATCTACGAAACTATGGTGCGTATGACGCGCGGCAACGGGGCGCTCCTTCACCCCTACGTCGACTCGAAGGGAAACTTCGGTAAGCAGTACTCGAGGGACATGCAGTTCGCGGCTCCGAGGTACACCGAAGTAAGGCTCGAAAAGCTTTGTTCGGAGCTCTTCGACGGCATAGATCAGGATGCCGTCGATATGATTGACAACTACGACGGCACCATGAAAGAGCCTGTGCTTTTGCCGGCCTCGTTCCCGAGTATTCTTGTTAATTCGAACCAGGGTATCGCAGTCGGTATGGCGTCCAATATCTGCTCTTTTAACTTAAGAGAAGTGTGCGAAGCAACCATCGCTTACATCAGGGACAAGGAAACCGATTTCCTCGATACTATGCCCGCTCCGGACTTCTCGGGCGGCGGACAGATTCTGTATGACCGCGACCAGATGAGAGAAATTTATGAGACCGGTAAGGGGTCGATCATACTTCGAAGCAAGTACAACATCGATACGAAGAATAATCTGATTGAGATTACCGAGATTCCGTATTCGACGTCTTCGGAGGCAATTATTGACGGTATCGCCGACCTCGTTAAAGCGGGCAAGATTAAAGAAATCAACGACGTCCGTGACGAGACCGACCTCGACGGTTTGAAGATTACCATCGACTGCAAGAGAGGAACGAACCATGAGGAGCTTATGAAGAAGCTGTTCAGGTTTACGAAGCTGCAGGACACCTTTTCGTGCAACTTCAATATCCTGATTAACGGCTCGCCCCGCGTGTGCGGCGTGCGCGATATCCTCGATGAGTGGGTCAAGTGGAGAAGAGAGTGCGTAAGTCGTGAGCTAGCGTTCGACCTTGGCAAGAAAAAGTCGAAGCTGCACCTGCTCGAAGGTCTCGAGAAGATTCTCCTCGACATCGATAAGGCGATTGCAATTATCCGCAACACCGAGCTTGAAGAGGACGTTGTTCCCAACCTCATGAAGGGCTTTGATATCGATAAGATTCAGGCTGATTACGTCGCTGAGATTAAGCTTCGCAATATAAACAAGCAGTACATCTTAAACCGCATCGCGGACAAGGAAAAACTGACGGCGGACATCGCGGATATCGAGGACATTCTCGGCAAGACAAACCGCATCAACACGCTTATCTGCAAGAAGCTTAAGGAAGTCGCAGATAAGTACGGTCAGGACAGAAGAACCGAGCTTGTAACTAAAGAGACGGTCGAGACTTATGTGCCCGCGCGGGTTATCGAGGATTACCCCGTGCACCTTATGCTTACAAGACACGGTTACTTGAAGAAGCTTACGGCAAATGCCCTGAAGCGCTCCGATGATATGAAGATTAAGGACGGCGACGAGATATTTATGGATGTCGAGGCGATGAACAAGAGCGACATCATATTCTTCTCGGATAAGTTCAATGTCTATAAGGCGAAGACCTACGAGTTCTCCGACAACAAGGTCACGGAGTTCGGCTCATTTCTTGCAAACGAGCTCGGAATGGAGGAGGACGAGAAGATAATTCACATGCTCGTCACGACGGACTACTCCGGCAAGCTCATGATCGGCTTTAAGAACGGTAAGGCGGCGTACTTCCCGGTTAAGGCCTATGAGACCAAGCAGAATCGCAAGAAGCTTGTGAACGCTTACTCCGATAAGTCGCCGGCAGTGTCGTTCGTGTTTATTCCCGACGACGAAGATCCCGACTTGATTGCAAGGTCCGACCTCGGTAAGGCCGCTGTTTTCAAGGCTTCGATGGTATCTTTCAAGACAACGAGAACCACGCAGGGCGTCCAGCTTCTTATCAGCAAGAAGGGTTCGAATCTCCTTGAGATCGCATATCTTAACGAGGTCGGCATCAAGGACCCCGAGTACTACCGCATAAGAAACATCCCGGCAATCGGTTACTACATCAAGGCCGATTCTTTCGAAAATAAACAGATGGGAATTGAAGATCTGACTTGAGAGACAAACCAAACAGCATCTACGATTCATATAACACCGGAAGCGCCCCGTCCAAAGGACATATAGCTGCCGTGGTGGCTTGTGCTCTGATGCTGTGTGTAATGATTTTCTCGGTTATAAGCATCAACGCGTCTTTGAGCGAAGAGTCGTCGGTTCTGCCCGAGTTTGAACAGGCGATTGACGAGGGACGATACGAGGATGCCCTCGAGATGTATAGAACCATTCATGATGATGTTGTCGCGGCGGACTCCGACGATGTTGAAAGTGACCCCGAACTTGCATCCGAGGTTGAGCAGATGAGTCAGATGGAAGCGCTTGTAAATGAGCGCTTGGTTACCATAGAAAACCGCCTTCGAAGAGAGAGATACGAGCTGTCTTCGGAGGACTTAAGCTTCATGAACGATCTGGGCGAACTTACGAGTTCGCAGATATCGACGTGGCTGAGCGACCTGTGCAAAGAGTTTTTGCTTGGTACTATCGAGAAGCCGGATTTGATTTATATTTTCGATGCCATGAGTCAGGTAGGAAACCTGCCGGCGACCACCACGCCGCTTTTGCTCGAGATAGAGAACATCGAGATGGCAAGAGGAGAGGTGCAGGCTGCGGAGGCGTCGTTTGAAGAGGGCGATTACGTCGCGGCGGTTCAGACATACCAGAGTGTGTGCGGCAAATACGAGGGCTTCGTTTACAGCTTCTCGTCGTCGAGGCTTACAGAGATTAAGGAAATCATGTACGAGCCGATGCTCAGTGAAGGAGAACATATGCTTGAGCGCTATAAATACTATTCGGCGGAGGCTCTGCTGTCAGATCTCGCTGTGATTTTTCCGGATGATTCGAGAATCAACGCGGACCTTCTTGAGGCGACGAGCCACACGACCGAGGTTACGACTTACACCGGTACGGTCGAAGTGCTTGCCGTAAGACAGCTTATAGCAGATACCACGAGAGGCGCCGCGACAACGGGTCTTTATCTTACGACGGATGAGTTTACGAGGATGCTCGAGCAGCTGTACGAGAACGATTATGTGTTGGTTGACGCCGAGACGATGGCGGATTTGTCGGAGGATAACTTCATCACGGAGGTCGACCTCACGGTTCCGGTCGGCAAGAAGCCTGTAATTCTTGTTCTTGAAGCTATGGATTACACAGCTCAGACCACCTATAACTACGGCCTTTGCACGCAGCTCACGCTCGATGAGCAGGGCAATGTCCTGGGTCAGTACACGGCTCCGGACGGCACGGTAATCTCGGGCCGCGAGCTTGAGGCGATAGGAATACTTGATGCCTTCGTCGAAAATCATCCCGACTTCTCTTACGACGGCGCGAAGGGCGTCATCTCCATAAGCGGCTACGAATCGGTATTCGGCTACGTTATAAGCGAGGACGAAGCGGACGACAGGTCCGAAGCTCTCGAAAATGTCGGGCTGCCGAATGTCGAGTTCTCGGCAAGCGAGATTGAAGCGAACCGCCAAACCGTTACGGAAATTATGAATGTTCTGCTTGATACCGGATGGAAGTTCGCAAACTCAACTTACGGGTCGATTAACGCTTACGAATCCGATATGGAAACGATTGTCGCCGATACCGAGAAATGGATGGAGCAGATAGAGACTTTGACGGGCGACGTGCATATGATTGTGTACCCGGGCGGCAACTACATTTACGGTACGGACGAGCGTGCGGAGTATTTAAAGAACAACGGTTTCAGAATATTCTTCGGTATGGGACACAATGCTTATCATATCTACGGCAACAACTATCTGTACTACGACAGAACTCCGGTGAGCGAGACGACGCTTGCCAATAACGATTTCTCGAGGCTTTTCGATGTGACGGAGATACTTGACAGTTATGTTAACGCCGCAAGCGGGGACGGCAGTGAAGAAGCGCAGGAGATTATCTGACGGTAATTTACAGTAGTGTTGCTGTTTGGGTATAAATTCATTAACTTGTGGCGGCGAAAATAAAAAAAATATATAATTAGTGCATTAAGCTTCGGAGGTGCCCCATGACTAATACTGACAGATTATCCGAGTACATTAAGGAAGAGCCGATTTTATGGCATGACAGAAGACGATATCTGGGACTTCCGATTTCATTTACCCGCTACAGTTTTGACAGCAACAAGTTCTACCTGGAGAAGGGCTTGTTCAACACGACGTCGGACGAGATTCTTCTTTACCGTGTGCTCGATATTTCTCTTAAGAGAACGTTCGGTCAGAAGATTTTCGGAGTGGGTTCCATTTTGCTCAAGACCGCAGATCAGACTCTGCCTTTGCTTGAGATTAAGAGTGTTAAGGATTCGGAGCGAGTTAAGACCGCTCTGTCGAATATCGTTGAGAAGGAGAGAGACGAGAAGAGAGTTCTCGGCAAGGAAATGTACGGATCTGCCCATATGGGCGATCACGGTATGGCTATCGACCTTGACGGTGACGGAATTCCCGATGCACCCGATCTCCCTCATCAGGACTGACGAGGTAATTTGTGGAGACCAGATTAGACAGATACGAAGGAGCAAGAGAGGCTAAGATTAAGCAGCTCGCAGAGCTCATTGACCGGTCCAAGAAGATTGTTTTCCTGGGCGGTGCCGGTGTGTCTACGGAGAGCGGCATTCCTGATTTCAGAAGCGGAGACGGTATCTACAATCAGGAGAGTGGTCTTTCTTACAGACCGGTTGATATCATATCGCATTCGTTTTTTATGGAGCACCCCGAGGAGTTCTACGACTTCTATAAGAGAAAGCTCTTGTATCCGGACGCCAAGCCCAACAAGGCGCACAAGGCTTTGGTAAGACTTGAGCACCAGGGCAAGCTCATGGCCATCATTACGCAGAACATCGACAGGCTTCACCAGGATGCGGGCTCGAAGTGCACCATCGAACTTCACGGTTCGGTCTTCAGAAACCACTGCATGGACTGCGGCAAGAAGTTTAAGATTGATTACATCATCAACTCCGATGGCGTGCCGCACTGCGACCGCTGCGGAGGCATTGTAAGACCCGATATTACGCTTTACGAGGAGAACCTTGAGCACGATAAGGTTGATGCGGCTATCAAGGCGCTGAAGAAATGCGATTTGCTTATTATCGGAGGTACGTCGCTTACGGTTTATCCCGCGGCTACATTCTCGCAGTTTATAAAGCACGACAGGATGGTAATCATCAACAAGTCTTCGACTTATCTGGATTTGTCCGCGATGCTTACGATTCACGACAGTATCGGTGCGGTTCTCGACGAGGCGATTCCGAAGAGGAAGAAGAGGTCTGATGCAGGCAAGCCGAGGAAGAAGACTTCTGCAAGCAAGAAGATTTCGGCTGCAAAGAAGACTTCGGCGACCAAGAAGACGACTTCCTCAAAGTCGACCACTGCCGCTAAGAAACCTGCTTCGAAGAAGGGGACATCAACCAAGAAATCATGACCGATTATTTTGACAGTAACGCCACCGAACTTGAAGTTTTAAGGGAGGGGCTGGAAGCGAAGGGCCGCACACTGAGCATGCTGCGGCTTTTGTTTTTTGTGGGATTTGTCGTAGCGGGAATCGTGGGATTAGCGAAGGGTTTAAATGCGCTTTTTGCGGTGGCTGGTGTTTGCCTGATTGTATTTATCGGCCTTTGCATAAAGCACAACAGCGTTAAGAAAGAGACTCGCACGGTTAACGCGAGGATTGATGCGAACGCACGGTATATCGCACGCATGAAGGGCGATTTTACGACTCTTACGGACATCGGTGCGGACTTTGTAAATAATCACCACGACTATACGTCAGATCTTGATATCTTTGGGGCTCACTCGATTTTTGCCCTTTACAACACATCGCATTTTATTCTCGGGAGACGCGAGTTCGCGAATCTCCTGTCGGGCAGGAATCTGCCTTCCAAGGAAGAAATCCTGAAGCGTCAGGGGTACGTTAAGATTTTCGGAGATTGCCCTGAGTTTCTTGTGAATTACGAGGCGGAGGGGGCGCTTAATTCGCTGGAGAAGGCCCCCAGTGCCATCATGGACCTCGCGTCGGCGACGGCAGGCTTTAAGAAAGGTCTTCGCGTGCTTTACACTCTCTTTCCGCTTTTGTGGATTTTCCCTCTCGTGGCGCTTGTTTTAGGCTCTAATCTCTATAAGATTCTGGCGCTTCTTGTAATTCTGGTTAACATCGGTGCGTGGTTTATATTCTCGGGCCGCCTCGAGGTGCCGTTCAAGGCTATAAGCAAGATTACTAAGCAAGCCAATTCCATCGAAAAGCGCCTGTCGTTCCTTCTGAAAGCTGACGAGGATATTAAGGAAGCTGCAGGAGATTTCCTGAGCGAAGATGCCCTGGCATCGATTAAAGAACTTCGTACGGCCTGCGTTTATTGCTCCGCGAGGCAGCAGCCTCTGTCGGCTTTGATACTTAATGCTGTAGTGCCTTACGATTTGTTCTGCAGCGACAAGCTTCTTACGTGGGCTCAAAACCACGGCGAGGCTTTCCTTAAAGATATTGACGGGATTGCAAAGATAGAGGCTCTTATGAGCTGTTCCGTTCCGGGTCTTGTGTCTAAGACTTCGTGTTTTCCGGAGATTGAAAGCGACAGGCCGGCTTACTTTGAAGGCGAGGATATGACGCATCCTCTGCTAAGCCCCGAGACTGCCGTCAGCAATTCGGTGAAGCTTGATTCGCAGACCGCTTTGATTACGGGCTCTAACATGAGCGGCAAAACGACGCTTATCAGAACCGTCGGAATCATATGCGTTTTGGGATATACGGGAGCGATGGTTCCCGCAAGCAAGGCGAAAATGTCCGTCATGAGAATTGCCGCTTCAATGAGAATCACGGACAGCATCGGTGAGAACATGAGTACGTTTAAAGCCGAGCTTGTAAAGATCGGAAGAATCGTTGAAGTGTGCGGTGAAGGCAAGCCGATGCTTTTCCTTATTGATGAGATTTTCCGCGGAACAAATTCTGCAGATAGAACGGACGGGGCGGAAGCTGTATTGAAGAAGCTTGCCGTGCCTTATGCATCCGGCTTTATGACAACTCACGACTATGCTTTGTGTGACAGGGCGCAGGCGGGAATTATGAAGAATGTCACATTTTATCACTTCTCCGAGCGCTATGAAGATGACAGCATAATCTTCGACTATAAGCTTCAAAAAGGCGTTTCTCACGAGTCCAACGCCAAGTTCCTGATGCGTCTTGTCGGAATTATGTAACAAAAGTTAATTTTTATTCCATATTTTTGCCACAATTTCGGCAAAATTTATTGTCCTTTATTTTTTAATATTGTAAAATTATTGCATGATATTGGATGCTCTTAAAAATTACAGATCGCTTGTAGTTGACTATTCTATTGTCCGCGAATTCGGCGGCACTGAAGTATTCTCCGATTTTTTGGATATCATTATGGAAAATCGTCAGGATGTCTATGTCAGCAAGACCTTCAAGCTTTATCACTATTGTGTTTTGCATCAGGCCGACGAGCGTAATGCGTCTGCCTCTAATGCGATGAGAGATTTCTGTGCGATGCTGCTTCCCAACAAGCAGCTGCACTCCGTTCAGGTAAGCGAGACTTGTGAGTTTATGAGCAAGATATCCCTTATCCCGGATTGCCTTGTGGTTATGGCAAACAGCGGCATCTTTATCAGAAGACTTCGCGAGAAGAAGCCTGATTTCAATGGCGATTTGTGTGTTTTGAGCAAGGACGGCGAGGCCGTCGTTTATCACGGAATGAAGGAATTCCTCGAAGGTCAGGGAGAAGAGGAAATATCGCCTCTCGCATCCCTTGATAAGTACCTCGATGTTCCTGTTTACTGCAACGTCGGAGACACTGTATTGACCGGCGAGAATAAGCCCGTAACTCTTGATAAGAGAGTAAGCGCGGGCGCCGAGGGAATGGTATTTACCACCGATAACCCGAGAATTGTCGCGAAGATTTATCATAAGGGCATCATCACACCTCTTCGCTGGAGAAAGCTGACGCTTCAGGTATCGATGGGACTTAATTCGACAGGTGTCTGCTGGCCCAAGGATTTGCTTTTCTACAAGGGAATCCCTGTTGGCTACACCATGATTATGGGTAAGGGCAGAACACTCGGAAACGTCTTTGACGGACCCGATGCGCTTCTGAATTCCTTCCCCGACTGGAAGAGACTTGATATTGTTACGACACTCGCGGATCTCCTCGAGAAGTATCTGTATCTTCACATGAACGGTATCACTGCGGGCGACATCCAGATGAAGAATGCGCTGATTTATTCGGCAACATCCATATATCTTATCGACATGGACTCAGTTCAGGTCGGAAATCTCCCTTGCCCTGTAGGCACCGAGGAATTTACTGATCCGAGACTGTGGGGCAAGAGCTTTTCGAGCTTCCTGAGGAAGCTTACGGATGAGGACTACTCCATCGCGATGCTTGTGTTCTCGCTGCTGTTCTGCGGCCTGCACCCGTATGCGACGCGTAACGGAGCAGAGACTTTGAGGGAAGAGATTCTCGGGAAGAATTTCCCGTACGACCTCGACGACAAGGACGAGGAGCACATTCCGAAGGGTGGCTACAACTACATCTGGCAGTACCTGCCCGAGAACCTGAGAGTGATGCTTTACAAGACTTTCCGTGAAGGCAAGGTCTACGAGACGGTTGAGTGGTACGACGCGGTTCTTTCTTACAAGGAGGCGTTGTCGTCCGGGCAGTTTAGCGACGAGGAGAGCTACAAAGTTTTCCCTAAGATGGACTATAAGCCCACGGATCCTCATCCGGTATCATCTCCGAAGTTCTCGCCGAGAACATCCGCGGGCAGTAAGCCTGCCGCAGGTACCACACAGCAGAAGGAGAGCCCGTTTGCATCAAGAATCATAAAGCCCGGTGCGGTAACGAATGCGGTATCCAATAAGATTGAGAATGCAGTCGAGAGAAGGGCTGCAGCGAGATCTTCATCCGCAAACGCAGGCCTTTACGGCGGCAACGTAGTTACAGGCAAAGGCTTCACACCGCCTGCAAGCACTTCCGATGATTCGGGTTCGTCCGACGGCGGCGGAATATTTAAGATATTCAAGAAAGGGAATTGACGACTATGGCTGAGAATTTCTTTAACGCTTCTGATTTTGGTAATTCCACCAAGAGAAGACTTCCGATTTGTTTCTGCCTCGATACTTCCGGCTCCATGATGGGAAACCCCATAAAGCAGCTTAATCAGGGACTTCAGAACTTTGTTGCTTCTATTAAAGCTAATGACGACACGAAGTCCGCGACGGATATCGCGATTATAACTTTCGGATCCTCGGTCGAGATTGTTTTGCCTTTCGGTAAGATATCGGATGAAGGTATCCCGGAGATTAAGGCTTCAACGACGATGACTCCTATCGGTGAAGGAATACTGACGGGACTCGAGCTTCTTAATGCCCGTAAGGAAGGCTACAAGGAGCAGGGCATCAAATATTACCAGCCCTGGCTTGTAGTTATCACGGACGGTGCGCCTCAGGGTCCCAATGCCATGGCAAACATGGAGCTTGCGATTAAGGCTTGTAACGAACTTGAGTCCAATGACAAGCTTGTTGTATTCAATATCGGTGTCGGCAACAGCGTTGACTTCGATATCTTAAAGAGACTGTCGGTTAAGCGTGAAGAGCCTATATCGGTATCTTCGGGCGATTTCGGCAAACTCTTCGAATTCTTGGGCTCTTCGAGCTCGTCTGTTGTATCTTCGGGCATGAGCGATGATGCACTTTATAACATGTCCACAGAACCCGAGGGCGAATCCGTGGATGTAGATGATTTCTTTAAGTTTGTGGAAGAGTAAAGACTATGGCTGACATTACCGTATCTGCAGTAACCATGATGGGACAAAAGCACAGGGGCAGAGGTGTCCCTTGTGAGGACGCGTCAATCGCGGTCCAGAAGAACGGCGTTTCATGTGTGGTTGTCTGCGACGGTGCGGGTTCGAAGCAGTACACACACGCACGCTTCGGCTCCAAGTGCGCCTGCGAGACGATATCAGCCCTTTTAACGGACCATTTCGATTCACTTTATAACGAGAACCGCGAGGCTGCGGTAAGGGCGCTTATCATAGCGGCGATTCACGTCGAATTCGCGAAGCTCATGGAGCAGCACGGTCTTGATAACATCGAGAGACTGTCGTGCACGCTTTTGTTCTGTGCGGTTAAGGACAGACGTGTGATGGTCGGTCACATCGGTGACGGACTTATCGCGGGTGTGTCTTCGACAGCGGTTTATCCAATCACAATGCCCCAGAACGGCACGAACGCATCTTCTACTTATTTTGTTACCGCGCCTCACGCTGCGGATTACCTGAGATTTATTAAGACCACGACCGATAACCTCCACGGAATCGCACTTATGACCGACGGCGTTCAGGATTCGGTTTACGATGAGAATTCGGGACTTGTAAGACCTGTTGTTGCACGCATGATTGATACAGCGGCCGCAGGAAGGCAGAAGAGCGAGGCGGAGATTAATTCCATCCTCGAGAAGTACATCGTCGGAGCATCCAATAACAGCGACGATGCGTCATTCGGTATATTGCTTTTCGAGGGGACGCAGGGACCGACGGGCAAGCTTCCTGATAAGGCGGCGGCTTTCCCGAAGTCTGAGGAGACTTTCAAGGATTTGCAGAATGCCATGGTGCCTGCGGTTAAGAGGGCGCGGAAGATGATTCTGGGTGCGGCTGCGACAGGCGGCGGTTCGGATAAGAGCAACGAAGAGAAACAGCCCGTGAAGAAAGGCGAGAGGGAAGAAGCAGCGGAGGAGACAAAGGTTAAGATTAAGACCGGCGCTCCCGACAAGGGTACGGTTTTCCTCGTGCTTATAGCCGCGATTGAGCTGATAATGATTATTTTGCTTATAGTTAAGCTGATCATAGACAAGGGGTAAAGTATGGAACGCGAAGAGAAGAAGTATGAGATACTGCCGGGAATAAAGACCCCGGATATCAAGTCGATAATGAGTGCGGCATCCGATTTCTCGACTCCCGGAGTTGAGAAGGTAAAGATTAAGGGTATGCACGATGATAGGCCCGCTGCGGCTCCCGTTGCGGCACCTTCGGGTGAAGATATCGATAAGCTCAAGGCTCTGGGCGCACAGGTTGCAGAAGCGGAAGAAGCCGCGAAGGAAGAGTCCAGAAAGCGAATGGAGGCTATCAAGAGCGCTGCCGTTATGGCACCTGAGTCGTTTAAAGATCTCCAGGAGGCGGCTGTATCCGGCCCCATGAGCGAGGAGAGACGTCAGGCTCTTATCAAGGAGCGCGAGGAGAAGGAGTCCAGGAGGGCTGAGGAAGAGGCTAAGCAGAAGGCAAGAGAAGAGAGGCGTCTGGCCCAGCAGAAAGTTATCGAAGAGGCTCAGGCACGTAAGGCTGCGGCTCAGGCCGAGGAGCAGGCAAGACTTGAGGCCGAGCAGGCTGAGGCGGCCAAACTTGCATCTGAGCAGGAGAAGGCCGAGAAGATTAAGCGTCAGCAGGAAGAGAAGGCTCTTAACGCCGAGCGTGACGCTGCAATCAAGAACGAACGCGACGATGAGTATAAGGAATGGGTTAAGGCTAAGCGCGAAGAAGCTAAGCGAAAAGCAGGCGTGATTAAGCCGGAAGAGAATGATAATGTTGCCGAAGCAGGCGAGGCTGCCCAAGAGGCTGTCGAAGAAGAGGCGGAAGAGACGCTCGAAGATATTTTCGAGGAGGCTGCGGCTGTTGAAGAAAAGTCTTCAGATGAGCCGGCAGACCTGGCGGATGCAGTTGCTTCCGACAGCGAGACGCTTGACGATTTTTCTGAGTTCCTTTAAGAGAATATTTGGATTACGAATAAAATCGAATGTCGTGACGTAAGTATTTTAATAAAAGTTACCCAACGAATGCTTTACTTTGAGCAAAAGTGGCAATCCGACCACAATTGCTCAAAGTGTTTTCTCCTTGACGAAGAGAGCTTAAACGATTAATATATTGTGTCACGGTGGTTAGCCTTGTCTAACTGTGAGACGTAGAAAATTTGAATTTGTTGAGGGATATTATGCTATTAAAGTTAATCGTTGAAATTGTTATTCTGTGGTTGATTATTTCCTTATTTATGTGGATTCTGGTTGGCAGAGGGAGAGGACCGTTGGGTGGCATTCAGTATTATCCGAAGGAGATACAAAAGCGTGTGGTGGAATGCGGCCTGATGACAGAAGAAAACATCAGAAATCAGTATATATGCTCCGGGTTGCTTATTTCCATGATTGATATTGTTGTGCCGTTTGTCATGATTTATTTCATCAATGGCGGACGTACCTGGTGGGAGTTCTGGTGGCAGTGGTGCGTTCTTGTCGCGGGGCAGACTTTGTATGACTGGTTGGCGATAGATGTATACTGGTGTTGTTATACGGACTGGTGGCGAATTCCCGAAGCGCAGGATCTGATTGATTCATTGTGTAGTCCAAAAACCATGACGATAGGAAAGATTAAGTTGTTCATTATCATGCCGATTCTCGCATTGATCTTCGGCAGTTTATGCTATGGTTTCAGTTTGCTGATACAATAGCTTTGAAACGAAGTCTAATAATACAATTACAATTTGCGTAAGTTCAGATTGTGAATTGCGAATGGATAGAGGGATTAACGTATGAGCAAAGCTGAAAAAACAGAGGCGAAAAAATCACTGAAACTTCTGATAGGACTCCTGGCAGTTATAGGTATTCTGGTTCTGGCGTGGATAGTTATGTTGATAATCAACATTTATAATTACATTTATCCCACCGCCAACAGCTATCTAACGGAAGAAGAGCAGGCTGTGCTTGCGGTGGAATTTGAGCTTGAAGGCGTGACTGATAAGATATCGGCCGCAAATTATACTGATGATTGTTTTCGGTTGGAAGTGGAATATTTCGAGACTTGCGAGGAGATGTTTGATTGCCTTGAATTTAAGTCGGAGACCATGAAAAACACCGCGCTGGAATTAGTCGAAAACGCTGATAACGGTTCCTGGCCTGAATCGTACAAAAATCTTGAATACGAGGAGATTAACGTGCTCTCGCTGCCACACGCGAGATTTTTTGAAGGTGAGCAGGATGTTACAATTCATCTGTTCCACGATGAGAACGGATACGGCTTCATAGCTGAGAAGATGAGAGTAATTAACGGAGAAGCATTGGCGATTGCTCAAGGAAGATAGTTAACGATTGCAATATGAATGCAGTGTCGACATTCACGTTCTATGGTACCGATCTGCAGATGAGAGGCTTTTTATTTAACTTCAATTTTACCTCGTTACGACTTTGAATTTTACATTGCTTTTATAACCTTACAGCGTACAAATCTGAAAGGAGATAAAAACAATGATCAAACTAATTAACGACAAGACAAGTACAAGTAGGAAGGGCGCCAAGGGGCTTGTTGCTGTGGCAGCAGCAGTGCTATGCGTTGCATCAACGCTTACGGGATGCAGTTCAGAATCAGGATTTTCGGATTCTGCCATTAATGTTATTTCCCGCGAGAACGGTTCGGGTACAAGAGGCGCATTTATCGAGCTTTTCGGGATTGAGCAGAAAGATGAAAGTGGCGAAAAGATTGACTACACCACGCAGGAAGCTCAGATAACCAATAATACTTCCGTTATGATTACAACCGTAGAAGGAGATACTTCAGCCATCGGTTACATTTCCCTGGGGTCACTCAGTGATAGCGTAAAGGCGGTGAAGATTGACGGGGAAGAGGCCAGCGTACAGAACGTAATTGACGGTAATTATAAAGTGACGCGCCCGTTCAATATTGTGATAAAAGAGGATGAACTTTCCGATGCGGCGCAGGACTTCATGAATTACATTTTGAGTAGTGAAGGGCAGGCTGTTGTGGAAGAGAACGGTTACATTCCTCTTAATGATACGGAAAATTACACATCCTCCGGTGCATCCGGCAAGGTTGTTGTTGCAGGCTCGTCATCGGTAACTCCGGTTATGGAGAAAATTGCGGAAAGTTATCAGAGCGTAAATCCTAATGTAACGGTTGAAATTCAGCAGTCAGATTCAACTACGGGCGTCACATCCGTGCAGGACGGTCTGTGCGATATCGGCATGGCCAGCCGCGAACTGAAGGAAGAAGAGACCGGTGTGACAGCGGTAGTAATTGCAACGGACGGTATCGCTGTAATTGTAAATAACGAGAATCCGGTTGATGAACTTACCTCGGAGCAAGTGAGGGAAATCTTCACAGGAGAGATTACAAGCTGGAGTGATGTGCAATGAAGAAATGGAAAGAAGAGGGCATGCGGTTGCTGTGTCTGGTGGCCGCGTGCGCCAGCGTCTTCGCAGTGCTTCTAATCTGCATATTTCTTTTTGCAAACGGACTTCCGGCAATGGGAGAGATAGGAATCACGAAGTTTTTGTTCGGGACATCGTGGAAACCTGAAAATGACATTTACGGCATACTCCCGATGATTCTGGGCAGTATCTATGTTACAGCAATGGCTGCACTGATTGGTGTTCCGATTGCAATTCTGACATCAGTATTTATGGTGTTCTACTGCCCGAAGAAGCTCTACAAGCCGATGAAGAGCGGCATCAATCTGATGGCGGGTATTCCTTCGGTAGTATACGGCTTTTTCGGTCTTGTGGTACTTGTGCCTAATTTTAAGAAAACATTCAATCTGGTGAACGGAAATACGATGCTGACGGCGGCAGTGCTCCTGGGAATCATGATCCTTCCGACAGTAATCGGTGTCATTGAGCCGGCACTCAGGGCTGTCCCTCAGAGTTATTACGAGGGAGCACTGGCACTTGGCGCATCACATACTCGTGCGGTTTATTTTGTGACGGTTCCTGCAGCCGGTTCCGGAATTGTGGCAGGATTTGTCTTGGGAATCGGTCGGGCAGTTGGAGAAACGATGGCGGTCATCATGGTAGCCGGAAATCAGCCAAGGATGCCGCAGGGGATTTTTGCCGGTATCCGTACGATGACGGCTAACATTGTAATGGAAATGGGATATGCTTCAGGACTGCACAGGGAAGCCTTGATTGCAACCGGTGTGGTGCTGTTCGTATTTATCATGATTATCAATGTAAGCGTGTCCGTGCTTTATAGACGCAGGGCAAATGCGTAGGGCTCTTGGAGGATTAAAATGAATGAAATAGCTTACATACATGCCGATGCGGGATTGACGCAACATAACGGGCGTATAAAGAAAAATCACTTGGATATTTCGTCGATTGTTTTAAAAGTTTTGACCTGGGTGGGAGCTGCGTTTACAGCCGGTATTTTGATTTTTATTGTTTTATTTGTGCTCGTTAACGGCATTCCAAATATCAGTGCGGATCTTTTTTCTGTCAGTTATAACAGTGAGAACTGCTCGGTTCTGCCGGCTATTCTGAATACGGTGGAGATGACGGTGCTTTCCCTTTTAATTTCAGTACCTTTAGGTGTTTTAGCGGCTGTGTTTCTTGTGGAGTACGCAGACAATACCGTAAAAGTTGTGGGGCTGATCCGAATCACGGCGGAAACATTATCCGGAATTCCATCTATTGTTTACGGCCTGTTCGGTCTGCTGTTTTTTTCGACAACATGCCATCTGGGCTATTCGATGCTGTCCGGGTCGCTGACACTGGCAATTATGATACTTCCGCTGATTATGCGGACATCGGAGGAGGCTTTAAAGTCAGTGCCGGTATCCTACCGCGAGGCAAGCTTCGGACTTGGTGCGGGAAAGCTTCGGACAATCATGCAGGTCGTATTGCCGCCTGCCATGCCCGGAATCCTGTCGGGCATTATACTTGCGACCGGAAGAATCGTCGGAGAGACGGCGGCACTTCTTTATACGGCAGGAACTGTGGCAAAGATTGCCGGAATAACACAGTCCGGACGAACTCTGGCAGTGCACATGTATGTGCTTTCAACGGAGGGGCTGCATATTGATAAAGCATATGCAACGGCTGTGGTGCTGCTGTTTATGGTCTTTCTGATCAACCAGCTTTCGGAGCTTGCAGCAGGACGCTTGATGCAAAGTAAGTGATGAAAGGAATTTAATATATGACGGAAGATAAAATTATGATCCGGGACATGGATCTGTACTACGGGGATTTCCATGCTTTGAAAAAGGTGAATGTCGATATACATCCTAATAAGGTGACGGCATTTATAGGACCTTCGGGCTGCGGAAAGTCTACACTTTTAAAGTCCATCAACCGAATGAACGACCTTGTGCAGGGGTGCAGGATCGAAGGGAAAATAGAACTGGACGGAGAGGATATCTACGATAAAAAGACGGATGTCAATATCTTAAGAAAACGAGTCGGGATGGTATTCCAGAAGGCAAATCCGTTTCCGATGAGCATTTATAACAATATTGCATACGGCCCGAGAACGCATGGCATCCGTTCAAAACAGAAACTTGATGAGATTGTTGAAAAATCATTGAGGGAAGCGGCACTCTGGGATGAAGTCAAGGACAGACTTAATAAATCCGCACTCGGAATGAGCGGAGGTCAGCAGCAAAGGCTCTGCATTGCCAGGGCACTAGCCGTGGAGCCGGAGGTGCTTCTTATGGATGAATCCACCTCGGCACTTGATCCGATATCTACTTCAAAGATTGAGGATTTGGTGGATGATCTGAAGCAGAACTACACGATTGTAATGGTCACTCACAACATGCAACAGGCGGCGAGAATATCAGATGAAACAGTATTCTTTTTGCTGGGAGAAGTCGTGGAGCAGGGGGACACAGAAAAGCTGTTCTCTATGCCTAAGGATAAAAGAACAGAAGAGTATATAACGGGAAGGTTTGGCTGATTATGAGAAAACAATTTGAGAAGGAAATGGAGCGGCTTCACACAAGCCTGATAGAAATGGGCGCGATGTGCGAGCAGGCAATTGATGAAGCACAGCAGGTGCTTTTGGAAAATGATAGCAAGGCTGCCGAAACGTTAATGCTCGGCGACAATGAAATTGACAACAAAGAGAAGGAGATAGAGCATCTTTGCCTTAAGCTTATGCTCAGACAGCAGCCGGTGGCGTCCGACCTTAGAAAGATATCTGTTGCTATGAAGATTATAACGGATATGGAGCGAATCGGCGATCAGGCGGCGGATATTGCCGAGATAGTAAAAACAGGAAACATTCTTTCCGGTGAAGCCGAAGAAATAAGACTTGGGAAGATGGCGGAAGCAACCAAGAAAATGGTTACATCAAGCATTGACGCATTTGTCAGGGAAGATATGGAAAAAGCATTAAGTGTAATCCGATATGATGATGTGGTTGACAGATTGTTTGATGAAACCAGGGAAGCCCTGATCAGACGTATATCGGCAAATCCGGACGGAGAGTGGAATGCGTCACAGATATTGGATTTGCTAATGGTTGCAAAGTACTACGAGCGTATCGGAGATCACGCAACGAATATTGCGGAGTGGGTTATTTTTGGAATCACCGGGGAGCATACAGCTGTGTAAAGTTATGTATGACAGGCTAACTGAGAGAAATGAATTTACACACAACTTGGGACTTGACTAAGTTGTAGCTATGGAGGCGATTTTTTGTAGCTAACAGCTACAAAATTCGGGGTCTATAGCTACATGCACTTGTCAACAAAAACTGGACATAAACCGTCAAAATTTAGTCAATCACAATTCGAGCTTTGTTCAGACATAATTCTCAAGCAGACAAATACATTTCTTAGTACTGCTTTGGCGTTAGATAATTCAACGAGTATGCAGGTCGTTCTTCATTGAAAAATCTTATGTATTCATCAATTTCCTTTTCAATAGGCTCGCTTCCTGTTACGTGAAAGTCTGTAAATAGCTCTGCTTTAATCCATCCATTAATGGATTCCATGGCAGCGTTATCTGTGGGAGTTCCTGCACGTGACATAGAATGCGTTATTCCATACATTGGGAGGAGTTCGTTATATGCTTTAGATGCATATACACTGCCTTGATCTGAATGCAGAATCATTTCCAAACTCGGATTGCATTTCTTGAGCTCAATCAAGTCTTCTAATCCACTGATGTATGTCATACGGTCTCCTCGCTTTGCAGACAATGAATGAGTTAATATTTCGTTGTTCCACAAGTCCATATATAACGTCAGTTCGTGATATACACCTTTTACGTAGAATGCCGTCATATCACTTACCACACATTGCATCGGGCCGTCTATTTGAACTTCAGCACTCAGAAGATTTGGGAATACTTTTCCCGGAGCTCCGGGTTTTTTGTATTTATAGTGCTTTGCTTTACTCTTAATACCTGCGAGTTTACAACATTTGTGAGCATATGAATCAGATACAGCGATACCTGTATCTAGACGTATCTTGGCATTTAACCAACGATAACCATGAGATGGGTATTTCGTGTGATATTCCATAAACAGGGAAATATTGTTCACAAGATTCTTCGTTCGACCCGAAGGATTCGAAAGATGTTGTTTCCAATAGTAAAAACTGCTTCTGTTTATGCAAAGCGAATCACAAAGCACGCTTACAGAGTATTCTCCTGAAAGCTCTAGTACGGATTGGTATTCTGCATGTCGTATTTGATTACCACACCATCTCCTTTCACCTCGTATCCTTTTTTTAATCGTGTTTCTCGAATTCGAGCCTTTAATACTTCCTGCATCAGTTCTTCGCGTGTCATCTTCTCAAGATCTTCCTGTTTTGCCGGCGGCTCATTTGCCATTCCTTTTCTAACCACGAAAGTACCCGAAGGTCTACCTTTTGCTAATGGAGGTAAGTTGTTCTGTTTAATGTAGTTGCGAACGTAATTTTTTACGCTGTTTCTACATAAACCATATTTTTCCATTGCCTCTTTATAAGATAATTCTCTGTTGTAGATTTGTCGGGCAATGTCCACTCGTTCGCTTTCTATGTATTTCATAGCTAACTCCTTGTACAAAATTTGCGTTAGTCTGACGAATTTTTCATTGTGTTGAATAAATTATATATTGGCCTGTTTAAAAATGTCCTTTTTCTGTCTAATTTATGTTTACCACTTCAGGTCGCAGCTACATTTGCCACAAGAGCGGGAATATCCAAGAAAACTTAAAGTTTATGACAGACCTACGACACTCGCCAGCGCCACATAAATCACATCTATCACCAGGGCAATCAGGCAAATTACCGCTCTTGTCTTGGGAACTGAAAATCCGAGCTTTTTCTTCAGGTGATCGTGTACCGGTGTGACGATATTTTTGAGGATGATAATCTTTTTATGAGTAAGTCTTCCGATGGTAATCTTGAGAATTGACAGACCGCCGTCCAGAAGGAAGGGTAGGCCGACAATCAGATACGCGAACGGGAGCTTTAGATACATAAACAGGAAAGCGAGAAAGAAGCCCACGGCTCTTGAACCCGCGTCGCCCATGAGCATTTTCGAGGGGTAGCGGTTGAAGATCAAATATGCCGCAAGAACGAAGATTAAGCTCACGCACAGAACGAGTCCCGTAACCGTCAAGGTGCCGCGGATATAAGATGCCGCGATGAGGGTCAGCACGGATAAAATCGCAAGCGTACCCGACAGGCCGTCGACACCGTCGGTAGCGTTAGTCGCGTTGATCGATACGACGAAGAGAATCACGGCGAGAATCGCATACAGTATCGGGTTGACAATAAACTCACTGCCCGTGATGCCCAAAACTACAGAAGAGCCCAGAAACCTTACAAAAGCGATGGCCGCGAGAATTCCGACAACGAAGTCGAGCGCGCCCTTCGAGTACTCACCCCAGGGGGTTGCCGAGCGGTCATCAAGGAAGCCGATTACGGACATGAGGAACGTCAGAATGAGGATTAGATAAACGCCCGTGCCGCCTTTGCAAAAACACGCGCAGACGATTGTAAGCACCAGCGAAAAGTATATGCCGACGCCCGTGGGCTTGCCGATATTAACTTCGGACCCTTCGACGTACTTGCGTCCGCGGTCGTGACCCAGAAGAGTTTTGCCAAAGGGGAGAAAATAAAGCAGGACAAATGTCAGAATAAAGCCTGACAGCGCCGCTAAAACAATTCGTAAAGTATCGGACATAACACACCTCAAAACCTTCGCTTAAATCCGTGTAATTGTACCGCTAATCTGCTATAATTGCTATCTACTTATTAAATAAGGAGCATTTCCATGGATTATAAGTCGGTTATAGCAAATAAGCTTTCTGCGGTTACGGGACTTGAAGATGAGCAGATTGTAAAGCTCATCGAGCTTCCGCCTCAGAAGGATTTGGGAGACTATGCTTTCCCGTGTTTTATTCTCGCGAAGACCCTGCATAAGGCACCTCAGATGATAGCACAGGACCTCGCGGCAAACGAGACCCTCACAAATGGCGGCATGTTTGAAGTTAAGAACGCCGGCTCTTACCTGAATTTTTACATCGACCGTGCAAGTTACGCACGCGATATGATCGGAAGAATCAACGAGGCAAAAGACGGCTTCGGCAAGTCCGATGAAGGCAAGGGACAAAACATTATAGTGGAGTTCTCGTCACCCAACATCGCGAAGCCTTTTCACGTCGGTCACGCTTTCACGACTGTCCTCGGAAACTCGCTGTCGAGAATCTACGACAAGCTCGGCTACAACGTCATCAGAATGAATCATCTTGGCGACTACGGCACACAGTTCGGAAAGCTCATTACGGCATACAGACTCTGGGGCGATCCGGAGGCATTAAAGAAGGCCCCCATCGATGAGCTCCTCAGAATTTACGTTAAGTTCCACAAGGAAGCCGAGACCGATAAATCTCTCGAGGATTCCGCCCGCGAGAACTTCAAGAAGCTCGAGGACGGCTGCCCCGAGGAAGTTGCTCTCTGGCAGCAGTTCCGTGACCTTTCGCTTGATGTTTTTAAGCAGCTCTATGACCGCCTCGGAATCACTTTCGATAACTACAACGGTGAGTCCTTCTACAGCGACAAGATTCCCGCCGTCGTTGATATGCTTAAGAGCAAGAACCTTCTCGAGGAGAGCGAGGGAGCACAGGTTGTAAGGCTTGATGAGTACGACCTGCCGCCTTGCATAATTTTGAAGAGCGACGGCACCACGATTTACGCTTCACGTGACATCGCGGCCGTGCTTTACAGACACGAGACATATAACTTCAACAAGAACATTTACGTCGTCGGAATCCCGCAGGCTCTGCACTTCAAGCAGGTTTTCTCTGTGCTCAAGAAAGCGGGCTACGACTTCGCTGATGACTGCGTTCACGTGGGCTTCGGACTGGTGAAGTTTAAGAACATGAAATTTTCGACGCGCGAGGGCAATATCGTGCTGCTCGAGGAGCTCCTTGACGAGGCTGTTAGCAAGACGCGCGAGGTTATCGCCGCGAATGCCGCCGAGAGAGGCCAGGACATGAGTGATGAGGAGATCGATGAGATCGCGGAGAAGGTCGGAATCGGCGCCGTAATCTATACTTACGTCAAGTCAGGCCGCGAGAAGGATATCGTCTTCACGTGGGAGGATATGCTCAACTTCAACGGCAACTCCGCGCCCTACCTTATGTACACTTACGCGCGCATTAAGTCCATCCTTCGAAAAGCATCCGAGCAGGGCATCGCACCCGCGCAAGACCCCGAGATTTTAAGCACTTTGACAGGTGACGAAGAGTATGAAGTAATCAGTGCTTTGTCGGGCTTCGAGGGTTCTGTCAAGCGTGCGGCGCAGACTTATGAGCCGTTTGTTATCGCGAGAAATCTCTTCGAGATTGCATCCGCGTTTAACTCTTTCTACAACAATTTGAGAATCTTAAGCGATGACGTCGAAGACGGCCTTAAGAAGGGCAGACTTGCTCTGTGTGAGGCGGTCGCAAATACCTTGAAGTCCGGGCTTTACCTCCTGGGCATCAAGACGGTCGAGAGGATGTAATTTATGGAGCGCATGCCTGATTTCAAAGATATCAAGTACGTAAGGCCCGATATCGACCTTATTACCGAGAAGATTAAGGAGCTTCGCTTGAAGCTCATGACAGCTCAGGATATCAACCAGGCAAGCGACATACTGATGGAATACGAGAAGCTCGTGACCGGATTTAATACGGCGTACGAGCTTTGCATAATTCTTCATGACCTCGACACGTCGGACGAATTTTACAGTAGTGAACTCGAGTTCTTTGATGAGGCTTCGGCGTCCTTAAGCGAGCTTTCCGCGGCGATGCTGACCGTAATGGTTAACTGCCCGTGCGAAGAGGGCTTGAAGCTTAAGTACGGCGACATGATTTTCCGCAAGGCGTTGAATCTTAAGGAGACCATCTCGCAGGAAGTTGTCGACGATTATGCGAAGGAATCTTCTCTCGAGAACGACTACTCGCAGCTGCAGTCTGAAGCGGTTATAAACTTCCGCGGTAAGGAACTTAACTTAAGTCTTCTGTCGCCTTATCTTGAGTCGACTTCGAGGAAGACGCGCCGCGAGGCTCACAAGGCACTCGATAACTACTATATGGAGCGCAAAGCGACGTTCGATAAAATCTTTGACGACCAGGTTAAGGTTCGAAGCGCCATTGCGACTAAGCTCGGATACGGCAGCTACACGGATCTGGGCTACAAGCTCATGGAGCGCTACGATTACACAAGGGAAGACGTCGAGCGTTTCCGCGAGGCGATTGTTAAATACATAGTGCCTCTCACGGTTCAAATCAGAAACTTGCAGAAGGACAGGCTCGGTGTCGATGAGCTGATGTTCTACGATCTGCCGACACTGTTCGCGGGCGGCAATCCCGTGCCTTCAATATCCGGGCAGTCTTACGAGAACAAGGCAGGGGAGTTCTTCTCGAAGATTTTCGACAGTTCGCCGAGCTTCTTCGAGGTTTTGTCGGAACACGGCTTCACGGATTTGCTTTCAAGGAAAAACAAGGCTACCGGCGGTTACTGCATGTACCTCGATGATTATGCGATTCCTTTTATCTTCATGAACGGCAACGGCACGGCGGACGACATCGCGACCATAGTTCACGAGGGCGGACATGCGTACGCGGCGGTCAAGAGTGCGGACGTATCTCCTTTCTCGGAGTGCCTCTCGCCGACTCTTGAGTGCTGCGAGATTCACTCGACGGCGATGGAATTTATGTCGTATCCGTTCATGGATATGTTCTACGGGGATAAGGCCGAGCAGTACAGGGAGCTTCACATGTCTCAGGCCCTGCTTTTCCTGCCGTACGGCTGCATGGTCGACGAGTTCCAGCACATTGTTTACGATAAGCCCGACTTAACTTGCGACGAACGCCACGGCGTGTGGAAGAAGCTTGAGGAGAAGTACCAGCCGTTCATCAATTACGGCGACGAGTTCCCGTTCCACAGCATGGGCGGCGCGTGGGTCAAGAAGGAGCACATCTTCACATCGCCTTTCTACTACATCGACTACTGCCTCGCACACATCTGTGCCCTGCAGCTGTGGGACCTCTCCCGCGAGGACATGACGGAAGCTCTTCGAAAATACAACACACTCTGCTCTTTGGGCGGAACCGACACTTTCCTGAAGCTTCTGTCAAAGAGCGATATCGACAGTCCTTTTGATGTCGACGTAATTAAGCGAATCGCATTCGCGTGCAGTGAGTTTTTGAATCTGTGAAGCTTCCGGTAGATTTCACTTCAAGAATGGAAGGATTTTTTGCCCGCTCGGAAGTTGAGAGCGAAGGGTTTTTCGAGAGTTTTGATGAAGAGGGTGCGAAGGCCGTAAGACTTAATTCTTTGAAAGTCGACAAGAGCGTCAGAGAGGAAGTCCTTGAGCAATTGGCGCCTGCCGTTGACCCTGTGCCGTGGTGTGACGGCGGGTTTTACACAGATGAGCAGACCGGCAATTCACCTTACTATCACGCGGGTGTTTACTACCCGCAGGAACCGTCTGCGATGCTTCCTGCATCAGTTCTCGCGGCAAAGCCCGGAGACATTGTAATTGACCTGTGTGCGGCGCCCGGAGGCAAGGCCGTAAGGATTGGCGAAGACCTTAAAGGTGAGGGCGTTCTTATTGCAAATGAGATCTCAGAGAAGCGCTCGCACGCACTGCTCAGAAACATCGAGCGTTCGGGCATCGCCAATGCTTTGGTGGTTAACGAAGACCCGGTTAATATGAGAGAGATTTTCGCAGAGTCGGCAGACAAGATTATCGTCGATGCACCGTGCTCGGGTGAAGGCATGTTCAGACGCGACCCGGGTGCGGTTAAGGCATGGGAGCAGTACGGCCCCGCATCGTGCGTGACGCTTCAGGCTTCGATTCTTGAGAGTGCCGACATGATGCTTAAACCCGGCGGAGAGCTTGTTTACTCGACCTGTACGTTCTGCGAGGACGAGGATGAGAAGCAGATTCTTGAGTTCATGAAGCTGCACAAGGAGTACGAAGTTATTCCTCATCCGGAGATTCAAGGCGTAAGTCACATGGGACCCGACGGGATTTTACCCGGGTCTATGCGAATCTGGCCTCAGCTTGCAAGAGGCGACGGGCATTTCTGTGTGCATTTGAAGAAGGGGCTGGCAGAGAGCTTCGATGCTCCTTCGCAGGGTCTATCGGGCAAGCTCGCCCCTGATTTGAAAGAAGACAAAAAGCTTGATCTTTCCCGCAAAGCCTGCCTCGATTTTATGAAAGAGATTTTAAATGATGAGGCGTACGAGAATTTCAAGAAGCAAATTAAAGGTCTTCGCGTAAACGGCACGCACGCTTTTATCCCGTCGTTAAATCCCGCGGGTGTGAAGCGGATTCACACCATCAAGAACGGCCTTTATCTGGGCGAGTTTAAGCAGAAGGGTAAAGATTTGATGCTCGTGCCAAGTCACAGCCTTGCTTTGACGTTAAATCGCAATGATTTAAAGGATTCGGCGGTGCTTGATTTAAACTACGACGACCCGCTGGTATCAAGGTACTTGAAAGGCGAGACGCTCGTCACGTCCCCGGGATTTAAAGGCTACACGGTAATTACCGTCGACGGCTTTCCCGTGGGCTTCGGCAAACGCTCGAATGACGGCTTTATCAAGAATTTATATCCAAAAGCATGGAGGCTTTTATGAAGATAGTTATAGCAACTTCAAACAAAGACAAAGTAAGAGAGATTAACGAGCTGCTCGAAGGCTCGGACTTCGCGGCCGTCTCGATGGCCGAGGAGGGCATTAAGTGCTATATTGTCGAGGACGCGGACAGCTTCGAGGGGAACGCTTTAATCAAGGCAACGACGGTCGCAAAGTTCACGGACAGCTACGTTCTTGCCGACGACTCGGGACTTTGCATCGATGCTTTAGACGGTGCACCCGGAATTTATTCCTCGAGATTTTGCGGTGAGAATTCGACTTACGAAGAGAAGTTCAAGAAGATTTTCGAAATGCTCGACGGTGTACCGGAAGAGAAGAGGACCGCGCACTTTACCTGCGCGATTGCCGTAGTAAGACCCGATAAGTCGCACTTTACGGTTAAGGAGAATTTCTACGGCGTCCTTCACGAGACCCCCGCGGGCGCTAACGGATTCGGCTACGATCCGATTTTCTATGTGCCCGAGTACGGTATGACTTCCGCACAGATGAGCCCCGAGCTCAAAAACAGCATGAGTCATCGCGGAAAAGCACTGCGCCGCGCTGTTGAACTTATACTTCAAACGTGTTAACATTTGACGGCGCGAAAACACTTGTCCGCCGTACACGGACGCTTTTCGATGAAGATTAAGGAGAAAATTGATGCCTGAAGCAGTCGAGTATTATCTTGTTGATAAGAAGGTTCTGCCTGAAGTTTTTATAAAGGTGATGGAGGTCAAGCAGCGCCTGAACACGGGCGAGTCTTCCTCGGTAAACGAAGCCGTTCGAAAGACCGGTTTGTCCCGAAGCGCGTACTACAAGTACAAAGATTCGGTGCTGCCTTTCTTCGAGGCAACCAACGGCAAGAAGGTGACGCTTCTTATCACTGTCGAAAATTTCCAGGGAATCCTGTCCTCGATAATAAGCGTAATCTCGGCCACCAAGGCGAGCATACTCACAATCAATCAGAACATTCCGATTAACGGCCTCGCGGATATATCGATTTCTCTCGATACAGCGTCGATGTTCGGTTCGGTCGAGGACATAATGAACGAGATAAACAAGATAGCGGGTGTCCGCAAATGCACGGTGCTCAGCCGCGAATGATTAAGTTAATAAATATCAGGAGATAAAGAAGAATGAAGAATGTAGCAATTTTGGGCTTTGGCGTAGTTGGTTCCGGTGTGGCGGAAGTTCTGTCCATGAACTCCGATAAGATCAGAAGACACGTTGGCGATGAGGTTAAGATTAAGTATATCCTTGACCTTCGCGACTTCCCGGGCAGTCCTTTCGAGTCGCTTGTGACGCATGATGCGGATCAGGTGTTCGGTGACCCGGAGGTAAGCGTTATAGTCGAGACCATCGGCGGCGCGAGAATTGCTTACGAGTACACGAAGCGTGCACTGTCTTCGGGCAAGTCTGTTGTAACTTCCAACAAGGAGCTCGTCGCGACTCACGGTCCCGAGCTCATGGAGCTTGCGAAGCAGAACGGCTGCATTTATCTCTACGAGGCTGCAGTAGGCGGCGGAATCCCTATTATCAGACCTTTGCACCGCTGCCTTGCCGCGAACAAGGTTGTAAGAATCGCAGGTATCGTAAACGGTACCACAAATTATATTCTGACAAACATGAGAGATAATGGCGTCTCTTACGATGAAGCCCTGAAACAGGCTCAGGCAAACGGCTATGCGGAGCAGAACCCCACGGCCGATGTCGAGGGAATCGATGCTCAGCGCAAGCTGTCGATTTTGTCTTCCATCGCTCTGGACGGTAAGTATGTTTCTCCCGAGGAGATTGACACAACGGGAATTTCTTCAGTTACTTTGGATGATATTAAATTCGCAGGTCGTCTCGGTTGCAAGATCAAGCTTCTCGCGGTTCTTGATAATTCCGACGACGGCAAGCCTTCGGTGTATGTGGCGCCTCACTTTGTTCGAGCGACGAGTGTGCTGTATCCTGTTGAGGATGTTTTCAACGCGATTGTTGTTGAGGGCAATGCTCTCGGTGAGTCGATGTTCTACGGACAGGGCGCGGGCAAGCTTCCGACGGCATCAGCTGTTGTGGGCGATATCCTTGAGGCGGTTTTGCCGGTTGATGCGATTGCATATGCGCACAACTGGGCGGTTTCCGGTTCCGAGCGTGTAACTTTGCCGTACGCTGACGCTGTCTCGTCAATTGTCATCTGGGCACCGGGCAGTGTCGATTCCCTGGCCGCTGCTGTTCTTGCATCGGGTTCTCAGGCGGAAGTGGAGACGGTTCTCGATTCTTCGGATGTAAGTGCGGTGTTTGTGCGCGGAATTCGTAACGGTGACGTTGATGCTATCGCGTCCTCGATTCCCGGCGCCAAGTGGATGCACATGTACGAGTGATTTGACCAAATAAAAAATGCAGGGAATCAACCCTGCATTACTTCTGATATTGCATCAAGGATGCTGTTGTAGCAACCGCCGCAGCCGGTAGAGCATTGAGTTGCCTCCTGGACATGATGGAAGGTGTCGAGGACATCAGTGAAGTTGTCCATATCCATCATTGCATCCTCTACGTTGGCAAAGGTTACTCCCATGCAATGGCAAATTTCTGTGTTGCGATCCATAAATCCGGGCCTCCTTCCTGAATTGAAACATCAAAGACATTTTAAATCAGAACGACCAACAAAATCAACGCTCATTAAATTAGCGTGTAAATTAAGTAATATATTTCTCCCAAAAATTTTTTTGGCTTATTTAGTTAAAATTGATTGATAATTAGAAGCAATCGATCTACAATCAATGCATATATTCATTATGATTTTTTGGGGGGAGAATAATTATGAAAAAAATATTTTGCCTAATTTCAACAATAGTTTGTTGTTTGATTTTTTTTGTGATACCTACGTCTGCTGCCGGTTCTTATTCACCTGATGGTACTGCTACAACAAGCTCAGGATATTTCAGTGCGGGACAATCCGTATTTTTGTCTGGTAGTTCTACTGTTACAAGTAATGATGGGAAATATGATGTTTATTTAGCATCATTTCAGTATGATCAAATGGCTATTAATGCCAGACCTTATAGTTCGTATATTTATGCTCGTGCTTATACTCAGAATAAGAGTTCAGCCGCAGGCAATCTTGCATCGTTTTCTACTGCTGCTTATGGATATTCATACAGCTATTATTCGGGCTATGGCGGAATAGGCGAGACCTATTATTTGAAATCTAATTCAAGTTACAGTTCACTTGGAGCATCTGTTAGCTTTAAGTGGCATGCATAATAAATTTTTTTGTCGAATTCTTTGTTTGTCAATTTGTATATCGGTGTTTACGGCTTGTTCCAGCGACACCGATATATTTGAGAGTGATGCAAGTGAAGAGGATTACTCGAAAATAGAATTTTATAAAGATCCAGATACCGGTAGGCTTAGCGGAGAATACGAGAATATTTTATTTAATGTACTATATTCCGCTAATGTTCCGGAAAATCTTGGCGTGTATGAAATTGAGGCTTTAACGGAAAGTAATTACATTGGTGATGAGGGTTTTGGTTCATTTGAATTTGAAGCAACCGAAACATACAGTTGGACGAATTTGTATGAGAATGAGTCATTGATTATTAATCAGCAATATGGCAATTTGGCTAATTATTATCTGGTTCATGGTGGCGAAGAATCGAATGAAGCTTTTAAATCTTATGTTATGAACGAACGCTTCGATTTAACGGATATTACCAAAGCAGACGATGCCTTTGTCGAATTGACTGATTTACTTGGAGCAGATGAGATAAGTTTCAATGAATCATTAATTAAGACTGACTACCATGGAGAGGATGGTTATATTCAGACTGAATATGCCATGTTTAAATCAATGGATGGAATTCCAATACTTTGTGATGGCACCAATTGCCAATTTCCTAAAAATGATACAAGAATATTGTATCAATGGAACAATAACATTTATGGATATTCATACTCGCCACCAACAATATTGACGACAGGCTCAAATGTTAATTACTGGTTTAAAAATACAGATACAGGTGACATTTACAATGTCGATTTAAGAGATTACAAAATTCTGGATATTGTAGAAGAAAATCTGAAGATATTAACTTTAGAGGAATGTATTGCTAATTCCATCGAAGAGTATTTCATAAATGAATCCGTTCCCAATGCGTATGTATATTATGCTCAATTGTCATATATGAGTATGAATATTGCGGATGAAGATATGCATCCTACTGATTCTTATTATCTTGTGCCCGTTTGGGCGCTGTATTACACAAGCGTAGGGACTTTAAATAACACATTCAATCTGTACGGATCTTGTGACGGACTGATAGTATTAAATGCAGTGACCGGTGAAAACATGATGGCAGAGCAAGATGTATACATTAGCTCAGCTGATTACGAACAGTTGCAGGGAAGTGTCTGACGTGAATATCGTCAAGAAAATATTTATAATTCAATTTTTACTCGCAATAGTTTTGCTTTGTTCTTGTGGCAAAGAAAATTCGAATTCATATATCGAATCCGGAAGAGATGAGTCGCGCATGTGGTATGATTCCGAAGATTTGATACTTTCGGATTCTGTATATGATTACGCTGTTTACAATAATTGTTTTTATGACGAAGATTTCTTATATATAGATGTGTCGCTTGGGGATTGGGAAGATGATATTTTTGCGTCGTTGGGGCATAAAGTATATGCCATTAGCTTAAGCGATTATAAAGCGGAAGAGACTATAATAGATACCGAAAACACAATTTGTGCAAAAGTAGGAAACGAATATGCGTGCTTGTCCGGCTCGAAAATATTTTTTTTCGATGCCCAAGACGGTTCGTACATAGGTGAGAAGGATTTATCAAATTTACCTTATATTTATAATATTTACTCGGATGGTGAATATTATTATCTAATGGGCGAGGGTTATGCAGGAAAATACTCTTTTGACAATGAATGTGTTGATGAGATTTATTCGGATTTCCTGACTGCGTATGATTCGCCGGCTTTCTTCGAATCTGATGGCGAATGTTATGCGGTTACTTTCCCTGATTACGCAAAATATTATTACAAACTGGATTTTGATTCCGGTAATGCAGAATTGGTTTTACAATCTTCCGATACCGGGCTTGAGCCTTTTTTTCTAAATGGCAATTATTATGCCGACGGGATGACTGTGAAGAAAATTAACTTCACAACCAGAACGATATATGAACTGACAAATTTTGATTTGATAAACGTAAAGCCACAAAGCGGAAGATTATATACAAACAGTTGTTATGTTGTAATAGACGATGAAACATTCGTACAGATATATCCGTATGTTGATGGAACAACGGAAATTGTTATCTATTCGTATAATGACACTGTTTCCACTGCTTACAATAATATTATAGAAGTAGGTGGATATGAATTAAAAAGTGATTTGCCTCTTTCATGGGCTGTATATCTTTTTAACACGTCACATAGCGATTACAGAGTAGTGTTGAGAGATTACGGACTCGAAGGTTATGCTTATTCGGACGGTGAAAGTGCAGAGTCGGCAAAAGCGGCACTTATATCGCTTTTTATGAAAGGTGATTCTCCTGATATTTTTTACGGATCAAATTTTGATTACAACAGTTTTGGAAAGTCAGGATTAGCATGTGATATAAGTGAATACGTAAAAAATTTTGACAGTACAAGCTCGACTGAAATTACACAACCGGTTATGAATCTGATTATGAATTCAGACGATACTTGTTATCAGATGTTTCCAGCATATAGATTAAGCGGATATTTTGCTGATATGTCATATGGTGTAACCGATATGTCGATATCAATTGATAGAGTTCAGGAAATTGCCAATGCAAATGGAATCGGTGCTTATACGCCTATGGCATATTACCAGTTGCTTGATTCAATTCTCAGATATGAGGTAACAGCAGATATGAGTCTTGATGATGGACACAGTTTCAGTATTGACGAATTAATAAAAGCGATTGTTTTTACTGTAAAAAATTCGTATCCGGATTTGGAGACGGCATATACTTACGGAACGTATACTGATTATCTGTTGGAACCCGCTGTGTTTTCAGATATATATGTATATTCTCAATATTACCGTGATAAACTTTTTGTTGGGTATCCTTCAATTGATGACTCAAATCATGTGGCTGAACCGGTTGGTCTTTGTGCAATATCTGAATCCTGTGACAACAAGGATTTAGCATGGGAGTTTATCAGTCTTATGTTTTCTGATGAGGTTCAGTCTATATGTGCTGTTAATGGTTTGTGCCCTGTAAGCGTTGATTTGCTTGATACATATCTCAGATATGTTGAGAATCCGGATTTGATACCGGAAGATGACTTGTATTTCGGGTTCATAAACACAATGGATGGACTTGATACAAACACTATCAGTGATTATCAAGAAACAATTCTGAGTATAGATACACTTCAGACCTATGATTGGGGGATATTTAATATAATTTCCGATGAAATATCAGCATATGACAATCAAGGCAAATCAACCGAGGAAATCGCCCAAAGTCTTCAGTCACGATTTGATGTTTATATAGCAGAGAACTACGATTTGGGCACTTTGAATTAATCAACGCTCATTAACTATTCTCTGTAGCTCATTGATCATCTCGCGGTAGTCGCGGTGTTTGACGTCAGGGAAGGCGGCGAGGAGACGGCCGGCACCGAAGTGGCGGTGACGGGTGATCTCGGATTTGAGGTTGTTGTAGCGTTCGGTGAGTTGCGCACGGGACTGCTCGAGTGCATCCTTGGACTCGGCACGGGCGAGTGCCGCCTGAACAGCCGACTCCTGTGCCTTTTGTGTGGCCTTAAGCGACTTCGTGCCGATACGATTGCTCATCTTGTCACTGACGGATTTAATCGATGCGGAAATCTCATCAAGCTCGGCAAGTTTTTTGTTCAGACCGATGAGCGTCATAACTGTAACAATAGTGTCTGCGATAAATACGGCATACATAAAAATCAGAATCGGCCAGCCGATGCGCGTGGGGATAAATCCGGATGTCGCGTTGTAGATAAACACATGAACAATCTTCAGGACGAACACAACGGCAAGACCCCAAATAATAGAGAATCCTACGCAGATGTAGCCGTTTAAATTCAGAGGCATCTTCGAGTAGTCCCACCATCTCGCGTGGAAGAATTTATCTAGAATAAATCCCGCGACCAATTCAATCAAAGTGGTAAGTACAACGCCTTCAACAAAAATCACGCCCGAATTGTCGGAACCCACCGCAGTGTAAACGGTAATTACGGCAATCATGCCGAATCCGTACACGGGACACACGGGACCGTTCAGGAAGCCGCGGTTCACGACTTTACCTTTTACGACAGCCTGAAAAACAACTTCGGTTATCCATCCTGCGACCGAGTAAACGATGAAGAACCAGCAGATGTCGTAAAAGGTAAGTCCCGTCATATCTGATTATCCGAGTAGTCGCGGTAGAGCGAGGCAAGCTCGTCCATATCGCGGTTCATTCTGACCTGAAGCTCTGATATGTCTTTCAAAGACTTTGTCTCGAGTGCGTTCTTTATGCATGTGAAGACCGATGTGTGCTCAGCTGTGTTCTTCGCGAGGCTGTGCTTTACGCGGTCGATGTCAGCCCAGAGCTCGTCGTCCACGGGGTTAGCGACAGTGTGCTTCTTGACGTAGCCGCGAATGGTCTTCAGGTTGTTCGGGATGATTCGATCGAGCAGCTCATACTGCCATCTGTCGAGCATCGCGTGAGAATAGGAGGAGAGAATCTTGTCGTTAAAGACACCGCCCGCACACAAAATCTCAGTAGTGCCGGGAGTCTCGAGGAAATTTCTGAGCGAATCGTAAACGGTCGCCGGCGGCACTCCGAACAGCTTATCTCTCTCATCTTCATCCATCGTCTCGAAGATATCGTCCTCGCATCTGTAAAGTCTGTCCTGCTCGAGATAGTCGGACGGCGCACCGTAAGGCTTTGTAAATTCAGCCTCAAGTTCGTGACTCGTCTTGCCGGAGTTCAAAGCATATGTGATGCCGTCGAGCATGCACTGGTAAATCGCCGACAGGCAAAGGTATGTGTTTGTGTGAGGGTTCGGCGAGCGAAGCTCGAAGCGGGTAGCCTTGTCGGTATCCATCGAGCGGACAAGTCCCAGGAGAACCGATCTGTTACGAGAAGGTGTTGTAACGTCCATGCCGATGGAGGCAACCGCGTGAGTGGGCGCCTCGAAGCCGGGCTGGAGTCTGTTAAACGCATCCGTCGTCGCAGAGACGAAGGGATTGATCAGGCTGTAGTTCTTCATGATGCCCATGAGTGAACCCCAGCCGATTCGTGTCAGGTAGTCGGCCTTCAGATCCTTCGGAGCGAAGAGGTTGATTCTTCTGCCATCCTTAAGGAAAGCAACAGCGTTAACATGTGTGTGCTCACCGGAGCCCGCAACGCCCGCCAAAGGCTTCGCGTCAAAGCTTACAACGAGACCGTGCATACGGAAGATTTCCTTGATGAGTATTCTTGCCGTGAGCTCGTAGTCCGCGCCCTGGAGGGCATCCGAGTATTTCCAGTCAACCTCGAGCTGTTCCATGATTGAGTGGAAGTCGCCCGAAGCCGTGACAGCAGCCTTTACGCCGCCGACTTCCTTGTGTCCCATCTCGGGGTTGAAGCCGTAGAGGTCGAGAATCATAATTACCTGCTCAAGCGCGGTTCTTACAACGCCCTTGGTGCGCTTCCAGTAAGATTCTTTCAGGACCTGCGAGATTGACAGCTGCTCGGTCGAGATTTTCTCGTCCGGCGAATTAACCCAGAACTCGAGCTCGGTCGCCATGATAATCGTAATCTTCTTTAAATCCTCGGGCTCGAAGCCGTACTCCTCGCACAGCCCCTTATCATTCTCGAAAATCTCCGTTAACTTATCCTCGAAGTACTCCGCCGATCTCTTAAGAACCGAACGCGAGCAAACTGCCTCACCGTTGTGGTAGAGGTAGGAAGGAACTCTTAAAGTTCCGATGGGAAGTCCGGTCTTGGTGTCTATATGCTCGTAGTTATAGTCGATGTACCATACGACGTCCGGGTCGGGGACGAGGTCGACTTTACCGTCATTCAAAGTGGCAATTCCCGGAAGAACTACGGACGAACCGTCGGTCTGAACGGCCTTGCCGTTTAAGTAATTCTCGAGGTTGTCGTGGAAGTCTTCAATCGGGATCCTCTCGTCGGTGTCGTTGCCCGCGAGGTCAACCGCAGCCAGGGAGACGAACTTAATCTCAGGGTGAGAATCAAGGATGTTCGTGATGTCGGCAACGGAATGCTTTTCGGGTGGGATAATACAAAGTAAATCGGGATTTACCTTAAAGTCAGTCATATATGGTACCGTCCTCGCACATTAATACAAGGAAGATTCTAGCATATAATGCCTCAAATTTATCTTGTTTTTGGTTTGTGCGTGTTGCAAAATTTATGCCATGAATTATTCGTTTATTGAGGTATTTAAGATAGATAAGCTCGGGAAGGGGATATTCTCCAAGATTTTGTTTGCGATTCTCGTGCTTATCGGATGTTCGGTGTATTTCACGCCGATAGGAGACCCGGATTTCTCCGGGATTTACACGTGGGCGTACGATGTTGCCCAGGACTACACGCTCCTGCTAAATCCCACGACGTCGCTGCCGCCCATTACAACCGGAAACATCCTTTATGCGATTCATATGCTCGCGGCGGATTTTCTTATCATCATGGGTGCAACCCTTTACATGGCGGTATGTATCAGGGACTATAGGATGCGCCACGGAATCAAGGACGCGGGTGACAGCGGATACCTGATTCCGGTAAGATACTTGTCTTTTCCGAGCCTCGGAAACCTTACGTTAAGAATGATTGTTATTTTTTGCTTTTCGCTGGTTTTGACGATTCCGGGGATAGTGTTTTTGTTGTATTTGTTTTTGATTTTCATTATAATTTTGCCGTGCGCTGTGATGTTTCCGGCGTGCTATTTATCAGGTGATACGGGCTTTGGAAGAAGCTTTCGGGAAACCGTTAAGATTACCCGCGGCTACTACATGATTAACGTAAGGAACATGACCCTGATAATGATGGTTTACTTCATCTTAAGAGGCCTTGCCCAGTTCATAGCGGGACTTCTGCCATCATCTTCTTACGTGCTTTTGCCTGTTATCAACGTTTTTACGGCTTTGAGCCTGGGCCGGTATGTGGCCATGGTCTACCTGAGGATGCGTGAGATGCCCGGCGGACCCTTAAATGCAATCAGGACCCCTCATACGAGGAGCTGATAATAATTAATAAATTACGGAGGATCGAAGGCAATGGACAACAACGAACTTGCTATCGCCAAGCACACTGAATGGAAGGGAAAGATTGAAGTAATCGCCCGCGCACCTGTTGGTACCAAGGAGGAGCTTGCCATAGCTTACACTCCCGGAGTTGCGGCACCGTGTCTCGAGATATCCAAGGACGTTGATCTCTCATATAAGTACACAAGACGTTCGAACCTTGTAGCTGTAGTTACAGACGGTACTGCGGTTCTGGGTTTGGGCGACATCGGACCTGAGGCCGGTATGCCTGTTATGGAAGGTAAGTGTGCATTGTTCAAGGCTTTCGGTGATGTTGATGCATTCCCTATCTGCGTTCGTTCCAAGGACGTTGACACAATCGTTGAGACTGTTGCCATGATCGCAGGATCCTTCGGAGGCGTTAACCTCGAGGACATCTCAGCTCCCCGCTGCTTCGAGATTGAGAAGAAGCTCAAGGAGAGAGAGGATGTTGATATCCCGATTTTCCACGACGACCAGCACGGTACAGCTGTTATCACACTTGCGGGTCTTACAAATGCTTTGAAGCTCGTAGGCAAGCATTTCGACGATATCTCCGTTGTAGTTAACGGTGCCGGCGCAGCTGCCACAGCTATCACGAAGCTTCTTATCTCCAGAGGCCTCAAGGATGTTGTTCTCTGCGACAGAAAGGGTGCTATCTATGAGGGACGAGAGGGCCTGAACCCCGCTAAGGAAGAGATGGCTAAGATTACAAACCAGAAGGGCAAGAAGGGCTCGCTCGCTGACGTACTCGTTGGTGCTGACGTATTCATCGGCGTTTCCGCTCCGGGCGTTCTTACAGCTGACATGGTTAAGACAATGGCTAAGGATCCTATCGTATTTGCTTGCGCTAACCCGACACCTGAGATTATGCCTGACGAGGCTAAGGAAGCAGGCGTTGCGGTTATGGCAACAGGAAGATCTGACTTCCCGAACCAGGTTAACAACGTACTCGCATTCCCGGGTATCTTCAGAGGTGCTCTTGACGTTCGTGCTTCCGACATCAACGATGCCATGAAGCTTGCTGCCGCTGACGCTATCGCAGCTATCGTTACAGACGAGGAGCTCACACCCGAGTACATCCTGCCTGACGCTTTCGATCCGCGTGTAGGTAAGGCTGTTGCCGCTGCTGTTGCACAGGCTGCAAGAGATTCCGGCGTAGCAAGAATCTGAGACATAACTGTTTGATCTCATATATGACGGCCGTACGAAGGTGCGGCCGTTTTTTATGGTAAAATTTCTTCTGTAAGGAGGAAATATCTATGGCTTCGTTTTTCCCCGAGATTCGTAAAAACTTCGGCTTCGGCTGCATGCGACTGCCCGAAAAGGCCGGCGTCATCGACATCGACGAGTGCTGCCGGATGTGTGACTTCTTTCTCGAGCAGGGTTTTAACTATTTTGACACGGCCCACGGCTACCACGCGGGAAGAAGCGAGACTTCCATACGTGAGTTTCTTACAAAGCGCCATCCGAGGGAGAGCTTTCTTCTTACAAACAAGCTAACTGAAGAGTACTTCAGAAAGAATGAGGACATAAGACCTTTCTTTAAGATGCAGCTTGAGGCGTGCGGGGTGGAGTATTTCGACTTCTATCTTATGCACGCACAGAACAAGCAGAACTTCCAAAAGTACAAAGCCTGCAGAGCGTACGAAGAGGCTTTAAAGCTTAAAGAAGAGGGGCTTATCCGCCACTTCGGAATTTCCTTCCACGACAAGGCCGAGGTATTAGATCAGATTCTTACCGAATACCCGCAGGTTGAGATTGTGCAGATTCAGATAAACTATGTTGATTACGGGGACGCGTCGGTTGACGCAAGGCGCGTTTACGAAGTCTGCGAGAAGCACGGCAAACCCGTAATCGCGATGGAGCCCGTCAAGGGCGGATCGCTTGTTAATCTGCCGAAGGAGGCAAACGATATCTTCGATTCGCTGACACCTGCAGGGGAGACCAGGCCGTCGAACGCTTCGTATGCCATCAGATTTGCAGCGGATTTCCCGAATATGGTGATGGTCTTATCGGGTATGAGCGATATGCATCAGATGGAAGACAACCTCTCGTACATGAAAGACTTCAAGCCTTTAAGCTCTAAGGAGAGGGACGCGATATTTAAGGTATGCGAGCTCTTCCGTGCGCAGAATCTGATTCCCTGCACGTCCTGCAGATACTGCATCGACGAGAACCACTGTCCGAAGGATATTCTTATTCCGGATATGTTCTCGCTCGTAAATTCCCACAAGCAGTTCGCGTCCTGGAACCAGGGTTACTACTACGAGACGGTTCTTACGGAAGGCGGCCACTCGAAGGCGTCCGAGTGCATCGGCTGCGGCAAGTGCGAGAGGGTGTGCCCGCAGCACCTCGAAATCAGGGACCTCTTAAAGACCGTGGCAAAAACATTCGAGTAATTTTTTAAGGAGATAAATTATTATGGACAAGAAAACAGAATTCAAACCCTTCAGCGACTTCTCGGAAATGGCTCTCGTAACGGCGGGCAGCATGGGCGACTATAACACCATGACCATCGGCTGGGGCGGCCTCGGCACCATCTGGGGCAAGCCTGTCTGCACCGTATACGTAAGGCCTTCAAGATATACGATGGAGTTCATGGACAGGGAAGAGTACTTCACGGTAAGTATTTTCGAGGGCTTTAAGAAGGAGCTCGGTTACCTCGGGAGCCACTCCGGCAGAGACGGCGACAAGGTCGCGGCTGTGGGCTTCGAGCCGGTAGAGGTTTCAAACGGTGTGACTTTCAAGCAGGCAAAGAGAACACTCGTCTGCCGCAAGCTTTATAAGCAGCTTATGGATAAGTCTTTAATCCCGGAAGCGGACGTAAAGTCTTATTATTCGGGCGAAGACAGCGAAAATGTCCACTACATGTACATAGGCGAAGTGGTTGAAATTATCGAGTGAAATCTGCCGGTAAAAAGTTCAAACAAAATTCAAAGAAAATTCATAATTTGATTCGGAAGTGATGCCCGGTTGATTCGGACGTGATACATGATTTTGTTTTATAAACGGGCCCTTCTATTTAAAATAGAGCATGAAAGGATGCGGAAATATATTCATGCGTAAAATAATTGGCAAAAAACTCAGATCCGATAAAGGTGCTTCGCTGGTAGCGGCGTTGCTGCTTTTCGTTATATGCGCAGTTGTCGGATCGATAATTATAGCCGCCGCATCCTCGGCGATGGGAAGACTTTCCGAGTCTGAGAACGGCGATGACGGAAGCCACGACAGATACGTACTGACGTCTTTCGTAAAGCTTCTTGAGGCTGCTACAGGCGACCTTCCCGTGAACGGCATAACATTCTACGCGGACCACAGATGCTACATTGACTCCTCATGGACATACTACTACGCAGACAGAGATTCCTCGGGCAACTTCGTCTCGGGAAACTCGTCTGACGTAGAAGCATGGCCAACTCTTGATGACAGCCTTACGGCAAACCTCACGACAGCAGATGATTTGAAGACGATGTTTAACAACATGGCGATGCAGTTCATAAGTGAGAACTGGCGTATCGCAGGTGAGGACGACACCACATCCAAGAGCGATTACGTTACCCGCGGATGGATAAGAGATACGGTCCCCGATGATACCGACTGGATGCTGTCTCAGTACAATGAGTCCGTTAAGTCCAAGACCGAGACTTTGAAGATGGCGTTGGACGGAACCGAAGACAGCGTATGGTGCATCATCACGATGGATCCGGATCTCGATATTCATATAGTTGTATATATAGCGAAGTCCGATGACCCCGAGGCTGATAAGGAAGCGGCAACTCAGATTTATTATGTTGAGATTCCTTTAAGCTCCGACGCACTTCTTCAGTATAAACAGGATACTGATATTACAAGATACAGATATGTTACTTATAAAGTAGAGGATGAAGAGGGCGAAGTTACCAAAGTCACCGAGCTTATGACTTTGTCCGAATATGCAAAGCTTGATAAGACAACTATTTTGAGTCAGGAGACATGGCGTTACTACAATGTCTCCAGACAGCTCACGTTTACAAACTTCACTTGGGATGATGCACAGGTATCGACCATCGAGCCTGACGTACAGCAGGAGAACTGATAAGAATGAAGCTTATAGGAAATACAACAAGAAAGCTTTCCGATAACAAGGGTGAGTCCATCGCCGAGGTTTTGGTTGCGGTTCTTATCGCATCCCTCGCGATAGTTGCCCTTCTTACCATGGTTACGGCATCGGAGAGAATTCTTAACAAATCATCCGAGTCTTACGCGGCAAAGATTGCCGACCGTAACTGCCTCGAGACCTTGCTGTCTTGGTTCGGCACACAGGAAGACGAGAAACCCGCGGATTATCCGGATTCTGTTACCGAAGGCTCGACGGTTACCGAGAATACAGCGACGGTTATTGTAAGCACTACAGACGACAACACCAACGCGGTTGACATCGGACTCGGATTTGAGATTAAAGCGAAGACATACGAGACGAACGCTCTTTATAACGGCAGCACATACTATGTGTTCTGCGAGAAGACAGATTAAAGTTTTAAGAATTAAGAAATTATGAAGAAGATTGAAAACAACAACAGAAGATACTCGAAGAAGGGCTTCACGCTCATAGAGACGATGCTGACAATCATCATCATGTCTCTTGCCATGATGCTTGTATCAAGCGGCGTTATGGTGGCTCATAAAGTCCTCGAGGACGCTCAGCTCAAGGCTGACGCTCAGACCCTTATGGCAACTTCTGTAACTGCTCTTAACGCCGAGCTCGTAAAGGCGGGCGAAGTGGCACCCGAAGAGGGCGGAAGTGCAGTTGTTTTCTATTCGGAGAAGAGGGGCTGCTACATGCGTGTGTATAACGATGACGGCACCTACGACACGGTAAACAATGAGAATTACGGAATTTTGATAGCTATAGCTGATACACCGGATGGAACCCGTGATAATACGGTTTACACATGGGTTCCGCTTGTTACTCAGCAGACCAGCTCCGTCGGTCTTTATGCCAAGGTATCGGGTATTACAATCAGCGGTGGCGACAGCAGCTGTATTTGCTACACGATGAAGGTATATAACAGCGACGGTGAAGAGATGGAGACACAGGACGTGGTGGTTCACAGCAGCGTGACGCCTGAGCAGACTCAGAGTTAAAAGGCGGTGAGTGATATGAAAGAGAGATTTAAGAGTAAAAGAGCATACAGCCTTGCAGAGGTAATGGTTGTTGTAGTTATTATCCTCGTAGTTGCCGCCTTCGGATTTATCTCGGCAATAAAGTATAAGAAAGAACTCGGTGAACAGGAGCTCGATAATACAGCGCGTTCAATCTTCGTAGCGGCTCAGAATCACCTGACCACAGCGTGTGCGAGCGGCAACTGGCAGAAGTTCATAAGCGACAGCGCATCCGATACATCTAAGCTCGGTACACTCATGACCAACAAGCCCGCGGATGCCGATAATGATTTTGATACCACATGCACTTACTGGATTATAAGCGGCAACTCGGCATACGACGAAGTATTCGAGTATCTGCTTCCGTTCGGTGCGATTGATGAGTCTTTGTGGAACGACGGTTCATTCATAATCGAGTACAACGCCAACACCGGGACAATCTACGGCGTATGGTACACGGATCAGGGTACTGCGGTACAGGTCGAGGACGGCAGAAGCAACCGTGACAACAGAATGAACTATACCCCCATGATGGGTTATTACGGCGGTGCGACGGCTGCCCTCGAGACTTCTTTCGAGAGCTCGACCAACAACATGACCGTATCCATCTCGAACGGCAACGAGCTTGTTCTTTATATCAAGGATTACAATTCTTATGACGAAGGTTCGTCCGACGGTATCACAAAGGTTACCATCACGGGCGTTACCAGCGGCACGACTGTTGACATCACGAGCATGGCTCTTGCAAGCAAGAGTACAAGCGACGGAGTCACGACTTATACGATGGTGCTCGACAGCATTACGAAGTCCGGGTACCACTTTGCGGATTTGTTCTCCGGACTGACACCGGGTGAAGATATCAAGATTGAAGTTACAACCAAGATAGGTGATACGACTTCCGTCAGATCTGCGACAGAGAACAGCCTTTACGGTTACATCTCCACGTCGGGCGACGGCTATCAGGCTACAATCAAGAACGGCCGTCACCTCCAGAACCTCTCATCGAAGGTCTCGGGTGAAGCGGTTAAGGTTAACAGCGCCGTAATCGCAGCTGACATAAACTGGTCCGACTTCATCGGTACGGGAACTGTCTACGACCTCGCGGGCAACTCCACGAGCGGCAAGTTCCTCAGTATCTATAACAGCAACCTCAACGATATCAACGGAAACCACATGACTCTTTCCGGTATGTCGTTTGCGGCGGACAGCAACGGCAACGCGGGTCTGGTCGGTACGGCTGACACGGGTTCCATTACTTTAAGAAACATCAAGTTGTTAAATCCCCTTATCGGCGGAGATGTAACGGGAAGTGCGGGAGCTTTGCTCGGCAGCAGCACTTGTGCCGTAAACATCGAAAACTGTAAGGTAACCTTCAGCAGCGGCACTTCTGTTTATGCCTCCGGAAGTGCCGGTGCTGCAGTAGGTTCGATTAACACATCGTCTTCTGCAAGCATAAGCGGTGTTCAGGTAAGTGCGGACGAAGGTATCGCCTTGTCGGTAACGTCTTCTTCGGGCTCTGCCGGTGGCGTGGTCGGAAGTGTCAAGGCGTCTTCGTTTGAGTTAAGTGATACCTACGCAGTAGGCGGCGGAGACTACGACAGCATCAGCGGAGCTGTACATGCAGGAGGTCTTGCAGGTACAGTCGAAGTTTCAACTCTTAACGTAGATTTAAGTTACGCTTCTTCCTACATCAAGGCCGGATCCGGTGCAGCCGGAGGTCTTGTGGGTTATATGAGCGTTACATCGAGCGGTTCGATAATTGACACTTACGTAGGCGGTCGTACGAAGTATGATGCCGGAAGCGCAGAAGGTACAGCAGCTTCGAGTTACTATGACGCGGTAACAACAGATGGAAGTCAGGGAAGATACAACGTCATAAGCGGCGGTGCGTCTTACGGTGCCGGCGGATTTATCGGTGTAATCGCATCCGGTTCTTCGGTGTCTGTTACCGACAGCTATACAACTGCTTCAGCGTACAGCTCGGCAGGCGGCTCGGCAGGCGGATTTATAGGTACAGCGGCAAGTACATCTGCAAGTATCAACTACTGCTACAGCACGGGTCTTGTCGGAAGCACGACCGTTTCCAAAGCAGGATGCTTCATAGGTCTTGATTCCGGTGTATCTGCCACAGGTAACTACTATCTTTCCGGCATCAATAAGTCGGTAACCGCGGCATCCGGCACAGCATCGGCAAAGAACTCAAGTGCAACAGCGGCAGGAACCGGCACTTCGGGTTCTCCGTTCGCGGGTACATCGACGGTCGATTCGTCGACGTATAACACGATGCTCTCGTCTTTGAGCTACACTTTCACCTCTGCAGCAGGTTTGACTCACGTCGGTGACTGGCCGATAGCAGGCGGCGGAGCGAATATTAAGGTAAGCGTATACTGGGCAGATCGTTACTACGATTCGAACGGCAGCAGTACGGATACATTCTACGATCAGAAGTGGAAGACTTCGGATTATATGTCCGTAACGGCTCAGCTGTGGTCTTATACATCAGGATCTACTGAAGGTACACTCGTTGATTCCATCACATTCCCGACCGAGGAAGGAAAGTGGGACAGCGGTGAGACATGGTATGACTTGCCTGAGACTGATTCTGAAGGCAACGCACTTTCTTACGTTGTAAGAGAGCTCTATGCAGTCGAGTACAAGGATGAGAATAAGTTCTATCTTAATGACACAACCGGTACTATTGCAGAGAAGAACTATCTTGTTTACTACACAACACAGGCTGATCCGGATGAGGAGGATACGACTCTCTGGACTATCGCGAATGTACGTGAGTACGTAAACATCTATGGTGAACTTAAGTGGATTGATCTTGACGACAGCAAGAGACCTGAAGAAGTTGTACTTTATGTTGTAAGAGACAACGGTGTTAAGGTTGCTTATGTTGCCAATACCAGAACGATTCTCTTTGCCGAGGACCATGTCTTTAGAAAAGACGGTCTGTGGCCGGATAACACAGACCCCGATCCGTCATCTTACAGCCGTGACCTTACATACGACGGAAACACGGTCGAAAACTGGTCTTATGACAATACGAACGGAGAGTGGGAGTTCGACTTCGGTTACTTCCAGATGCGTCAGTCGTCTGACAACTACCTCTATGAATACACCGTAAGACAGAATCCTATTCTTGTTGACGGCAACCAGTGGTATACGACTTACGCCAATCCTTATGATGATAATGTTTACCACATCGAGATTGAGAACGACGTCTGCTTCTACGTGTTCTACATGACAGGTGCAACAATCGAAGACTCCGTTATCATGACTCAGGAGTATAAGCTCACCAAGAATGAGAACAGCAACGCCACGACTTACACTGCAACTGTAATCAGCACCAAGGGTGTTGAATATGACGTTCAGGTTGATGGTATGAACATCGTCGGCTGGGTTGAGATTGAACATGTGGATGATGATGATGCGACAGTTTATGCCTATAACATGAACTATCAGACCAGGAGCTCGAACAGTGAGGAGTATTACGTCGATCACGATATGACTCTTGTTCCTGTTTACGCTTATTCCTGCACAATCACGTATGAGACTTGTATCCCGGATGTTTACGTCGATGCTCAGGTTTATGCCAAGGGTGCAACCACTGAGGCACCCGAAGATCCTGTTTACACGGATGACTACATCTTCGAGGGTTGGTACACATCAAACGATGAGAATGCCGATGATTATGAGCTCTATACATTCGGTCAGGCAATTAATGAAGATATTACTCTTTATGCCAAGTGGACAACCGATAAATATGCATCTTACACGGTAATCGTATGGCAGCAGTCAGCAAGCGACTGGTCTCCTATGATGAATTCAACTCTTTATAAGGCAACGGGTAAGTATGCACAGGAGGAGAACACATACGAACTTTACAGCTACAATTACTACGACGGAGATGATGAGACTCTTGACAGCAATCACAGAGTAAGACCTTTCTCGAGCGTTCAGTCGCTTATGGACAGCGTTCTTATAAGCGGACAGAAAGAATATTCGGGATTGTCAATTCAAGGTCTATACTATGCAAGCTGCGACAAGAACAGCGTTTACTTTAAGTCCGACGGAAGTACGATTATAAACGTTTACTATGATAGATATAAATTTAACATCGTATTTAACGGATATTATGACAGTGATTCTAATCTTCAGACACTCTTTAAGGATGCCGGTCTTGTTAATGGTACAACTGGAAAATTGACCGAGCTGAAGTATGTTTCCAATGACAAACTGTCATATGCAGATAAGAGGTATGAGTCTGTTACATTAAAGCGCGACGATGATACTTTTTACGGTACAATAAGTAAAGAATCGAAAACTGAGACTCAGAGCGTGTGGGTTTCCGGTTATTGGAATTATTATGAAGATAATAATGGTAGTTATGTTTATAGTGATCGCCTAGGACAATACAGAGATCGCCGTAGGGATGATAGAGGTCCGTATTATAGTCGTACCTGGGTTGGCGGACATTACGAAGATCAAGAAGTAGAAACTATTACTTATTACTTCAATGCAACGGACGGTAATAAGTACGTAATATCCAAAGATGATTACGGATGGGCTTACTATAACAAAGGTGGTGCTCAATGTAATATCTACGATAGCCGTGAGGAACAGGTATATTACAGTCAGATTAGCTATTCTTACTATAATCTTGATGAATGTATAACCTACAGTATGACAGTGCATTATACTGTTACCGGTACAGAATATTACTTCGAGTATGACAGTGACGGTGACGGAGAAATCACTGACGACGAGAAGTACTACGTCAGCAGTTATGACGGACGTATATACAGCGAGGATTTTTCGACTTACCTATACTACTATTATAATTACAAGTACAACACGATAGATTACAGCTATATCAGGGGTTATAAAGGTTATACTCTTTATATTTATGTTACGGATCCGAATGCGTCGTACAAGATTACATTTGAGGGTACAGAATATGATGTAAAGAAAACAAGTGACGGTTATGCTTATGTAACTATCGGCGACACGGATTATATGCTTCTCAGTTCGATGAATAATACATCGGCAAGTTATATAAGGTATGCCAAGCTTGATCAGTATAAGAATTCGACAATTTATTATTGTTACGAATATGAAGTTGATTTGTCTTATACAACTTATTACGGATTATATGGTCAGGCGCTGAGTACTTATGAATATAAAGGTAAGATGCTCTATCCTTGGCCGGATTCCATAGCTTGGAATTATACAGGCAGCAGTACAGGACTTTCTTTCCTTGGAGCTTTCTTGTCAGAGGAGGCTGATCTTGACACGACCAGCAAGACGTACACACTGAGTCTGACCAAAAATGGAACTCCGGGATCGCAAATATATGTATATTTCTGTAAGCAGGATATAAATGGAAATGGAACGTATACTGACAGCAGAGACAATTCTGTTACGTATAATATTTCCAATTTTGCCGGATATAACAGTGACTGGGGTATTAATTTCAGTTTGAGTGAGAAGTATGAAGGATACAGTCTGTATTCATACAGCTTTGATGGGGTTAATTGGTATGAGGCTGATACAAGTGTAACCGTATCGTTAAGTAGAAATGGTCACAACAAACTTTACATCGGCTTCAGATGTAACACATACGAGTTCTCGTTTGTTACGGGTCTTAACGGAGACGGTGAGAAGAACTTTACGACCGATATCTTCTACGGTGATACGTTCTCGCAGTATAAGGGATTCCCGATTATGATCGGTGGTTCGGAGATTACAGAGTATGCAGCGGATAACGGTTATACCGCGAAGCCGCATACTTCGACTGACGGCTGGTATCTTAACACCGCAGGTACGATTAAGGCCTCACAGATTGAGGAAATTTACTTCCCGGGTTCGACCTTGCAGTCGGCAACGCAGTATGTGAAGGGCAATGAGGTGCTGATTACGGAACTTAAGATTAAGGATTCGAGCGGTAATGTCACCACCGAATACATTGATGCTTCCGGTAAATTGTTCCTCGGCTGGTACAAAGATCCGGCGGGTGCCAAGGAATTTGACTTCGATGCGATAATGCCTTCCGCGAACATCGTTGTTTACGGCGTATGGCAGATGCCGAAGGTTACGATTTCCTTCGCCTCGGCTCCTGCATACGAGGGTGATACATTCACTCTTAACATAGACGTATATGAGGATCAGGTTATTACCGTTAATTCGACCAATGAGCTCAGAAAGCCCAACACGAATCCTGTCCGTGATGATTACAGATTCATGGGCTGGTACGTTCTGAACGACGACGGTGAGTATGTGACAGCCGGATTTGCAAATCCTTATACCGAGGATACGACAATCTACGCTTGCTGGCGAAGCCTTGAGTCGGGTTATACGATGACTTATGTGGTCGGCGGCAGCACCACGGTGGTTGTTGACACCACAACCTATATGAACGGTGCGAGCGCGAGAATTAAGAACTATCTGCCTGACGATGAGACGATAGCCGAATACGGTGAGTTCATCGGATGGAACACAAAGGAGGACGGTACCGGTGAAGCTTACTATCCGGGTCTTACTTACACCTTCTCTAATTCGAACGTGACGCTCTACGCACAGTTCGCTCAGGAAGACTAACCGAACACAGTCCCCCTCTTGTAAAAAGAGGGGGATTATTATAAAATATTATTTATATTTTATATAAAATAAAAGGACCTTTAACAGATGCCTAAGATTATGAGACTCGGAGACATGCTTGTCTCCAGGCGTGTAATTACTGAAGATCAGCTCAATCAGGCTCTTGCTTACGGCAAAGAGCATAAGATGCGTATAGGTGAGTCACTTATTGAGTGCGGATTCGTTACGGAAGGACAGATAGTCGATACTCTGAGTAATCAGCTCGGTATCGACTTTATTGACCTGACGAAGGTTGATATCGATCCTTCGATGACCAAGTACATCCCGAAGTCCCTTGCGAAGAAGAGTATGATTGTTCCTGTTAAGATTGAGAGAGACAATCTCTATCTCGCGATGGAAGATCCGCTTAACTTCTACGCGGTTGAGGATGCGGCGAGCGTATCGCATAAGAAGATTATGCCACTCATCGCTTCTAAGCGCGGTATCGAGCGTGCCATCAGCGCACTTTACGGTAACGAGGGTGCAGCAAAGGCCATTGCCGAGATTCGTGAGACCGCGGGCGTCGAGGAGACGATGGTTGAGAAGAATGAGACCATCGAAGATAACGAGACGAGCGCACCTGTTATAAGACTTGTAAACTCCATCATCGAGCGTGCCAAGACCGAGAAGGCGAGTGATATTCATTTCGAGCCCACAGCCGACGAGATGGTTATCCGTATGAGAATCGACGGTCAGCTTCACAGAATCCTTACAATCCCTGCGGATATCAAGGATTCCGTCACTTCGAGACTTAAGATTATGGGTAAGATGAGTACAGTCGAGAAGAGAGTTCCTCAGGACGGAAGAGCTTATCTGAAGCTCCCTGACGGCGATGTCGATATGAGACTTTCGACGCTTCCTTCGATTTTCGGGGAGAAGACGGTTATAAGAATTCTGGGTTCCGAGAAGAGCATGCTTACGCGTGAAGGTATCGGTATGCCGCCGAGTGAGGATGAGAAGCTCAGCAAGCTCCTGAAGCTTAATTCCGGCGTTATCATGATCGTAGGTCCTACCGGAAGCGGTAAGTCTTCGACCATGTACACACTCGTAAATGAGCTTTTGAGCGAGCATACAAACCTCATCACACTTGAGGACCCGGTTGAGTATCAGATTGACGGCATCACACAGGTGCAGATAAATGAGAAGGTCGGACTTACGTTTGCATCGGGGCTCAGAGCTATCCTCAGACAGGACCCCGACGTTATCTGCGTCGGTGAGATCAGAGACGGTGAGACCGCCGAAATCGCGATGAGAGCTGCTATGACGGGTCACCTTGTTATCACAACAATCCACACGGAGGATGCTATAACGGCCATCGACAGACTTCACGACATGGGCGTTCCTCCGTATCTTATCTCGGCGGGCCTTAGAGGCGTTATCTCACAGCGACTCCTCAGAAGAATCTGCACGAACTGCACGAAGTCATATGAGCCCGATAAGTCGGACATTAACCTCTCGGGCATCAGAGCTTATCCCGGAAGAACTTATACTCACGGCGCCGGCTGCGATATGTGCTTCCACACAGGTTACAGAGGAAGAGTCGGTGTGTTCGAGATTCTTAACGTTAACGACGATATCAGAGAAGCCATCAACTCCGGTGCGGGTACTAAGGAGCTTCGCCGCGTGGCTTCGAGGCAGAATTTCATCACGATGCAGCAGCACGCAGATGACCTTGTCGATCAGGGCATAACAACAGTAGAAGAGATTATACGCAATATCAGTGTTATAGGTGGTTAAAGATTATGTTGGTAGCGGATATTATTAAAGCAGCGGTAGCGGCAGGAGGTTCGGATATTCACCTTATCTACAATGTCCCCCCGGTTGTAAGATCCAGGGGTCAGGTGGAGCGTCTTGACATGGATCCTCTTACGGAGGATGACTGCATTTCGATTGCCAAGGACCTCGCGGGTTCGCACTTCGATGAGCTTGAGGAAGTAGGCGAGCTTGACGTCGCGAAGAACATCGGCGGCGAGCGTGTCAGAATCAACGTATTCAGGCAGCAGGGCAAGTACTCCGCGGCTTTAAGAATCCTTCGCAATGAGATTCCCGACGTTAAGACTTTGGGCCTTCCGAAGGCTGTACTCGAATTCCCGAACTACAAGAAAGGTATCGTTCTTGTAACAGGTGAGACGGGTTCCGGTAAGTCAACAACTCTTGCGGCGCTCCTTAACGAGATTAACCACACAAGAAAGAATCACATCATTACGCTCGAGGATCCTATCGAGTATATCTACGAGCCGGATCAGTGCATTATTAACCAGAGAGAGATCGGCAAGGATACAGGTTCCTACGCTTCGGGCCTTAGAGCCGTTCTAAGAGAGGACCCGGATATCATCCTCATCGGTGAGATGCGTGACCTCGATACTATCGATACGGCGATAACGGCAGCTGAGACGGGACACCTTGTTTTCGCGACACTGCATACGAATTCCGCGATAGAGTCCGTCGACAGAATCATCAACGTTTTCCCGTCGACAAGACAGCAGCAGATTAGAATGGAGCTTGCAAGTACGCTCAAGGCTGTTGTTTCCCAGCAGCTTCTGCCCAATATGATGGGCAACGGACGTGTGCTCGCGGCTGAGGTTATGGTAAGCAATCCCGCTATCCAGAACCAGATAAGAGAAGGCAAGACATACCAGATGGGCTCGACGATGCTCGCGTCCTCGGCAGACGGCTGCGTTACGATGGATGCCTGCCTTGCAAACCTCGCTCTGACGGGTAAGATTTCCCCGCAGACGGCGATGGAAAATGCGACCGATAAGGATACGGTCAAGAAGAAAATGATGATGTAAGAGGAGCACTTCTGACTGATGATTAATTTTAAGTATCATGCTGTCGATGCGAACGGAAAGAACGTTACGGGAACCATTCAGGCTCTTGATGAGTTTGATGCCGTAACACGTATCCGTGCAAGCTATCCTGTAATCATTGATGTAAAGTCAATAGGCAACAAGGAGGCGGGCGTCCTAAGCCTTGAACTCGGCTCTCAGAAGATTAAGGAGAAGGATCTCGCGGTTATGTGCTCACAGTTCTCGATTATGCTCAGGTCCGGTATTCCGCTTCCGAAGGCTGTCGGCATGATTGCAAGACAGACGAAGGATAAGAAACTTAAGAGGTCTTTGGAGTCAGCTGCCGAGGATGTTGAGCAGGGTTCGACACTTGCGGCGGCTCTCGACAGAACCGACACGAAGTTCCCGATAACTTTCATCGAGACCATTAAGGCCGGTGAGCAGTCGGGTACCGTAGATCAGACTTTTCAGCGCATGCAGACTTACTACGAGAAGTCTTATAAGAACAAGGCGAAGATAAGACAGGCTATGATTTACCCGATTTTCGTCGTAATCGTTGCTATCGTCGTTTTGTTCGTAGTTATGCTTAAGGTTATCCCGGTTCTTTCAGAGACATTTACGTCTCTTGGCGGCGACCTGCCTTTGATGACACGCATGATGATCGGTATGAGTAATTTCTTCGCGAGCTACTGGGGCGTGATGATTTTCGTTATTGTGGCGTTAGTGCTGTTTGTCAGTATCTTTAAGAAGACAGACAGGGGGAGCCTTATCTGGGGTAAGCTGATGCTCAAGCTCCCGGTGTTCGGCAAGATCAACATGTATAACTGTGCGGCCCAGTTTGCGGATACGATGTCAATCCTTATCTCCTCGGGCTTCTCAGTAAACAAGTCCATGGAGGTTACGGCGAGAGTTATAGACAACGATCTCCTCGCGCACGAGTGCGACATGATGGTTCCGAAGATTGAGGAAGGTAAGACGCTCGGTACCTGTATGACAGAGAGCGATCAGTTTCCCGACAACCTCGTGGAGATGTGTACCATCGGTGAGGATTCCGGTGAACTTGACGAGACGCTTATCACCATCGGCGATTACTACCACAACGAGTCCGATAACGCGACGGCCAAGATGCTTGCCATGCTTGAACCTGTAATGCTTATCTGCCTTGCTGTATTCGCGGGATTTATCGTTATCTCGATTTATCTGCCGATGTTTACCATGTACAACTACATGTGAGGCCCTTATGCGAAGGGGAAGAGCACTTCTTATAGTGATTCTCGTCGTGGCCGTTGTGCTGATGGCGGGTTGGTTCGCGTATGACGCTTACGTTGAGCACATAAAGCAGATGAAGCTCGACTACGACATCACCATGGTAAACGAAGCCGAGGACTGCGCGACCGTGCAGTATCTGACGGACGGCTGCCCCGGAGTTATGGTTTACTACTACGATGCCACCAAGAAAATCTGCGTGGATTCCACCGACTACGTCTGGAGAGTTGATATCGAGGGCTACGGCATGAGCTCCGAGGAGCAAAACCTTAACGGCGAGACCGGAGCAGTCGGTATTCCGAACCTCGGCGGCGACGACGGAGCGCAGCTTCTCGCGATTGTGGTCAAGGACAACGGCGACACGGTATACTCGAGATGGCAGGGACAGCTTCTCACCGAGTATGACCTTACACTAATGACCGAGGAGGAGCTCGAAAATCTCACCATGGAGCAGCGCCAGCAGGTGGAGTACACATCGCGTCATGCAAACTGACAAAAAAGTAATTTTTGTTTTCGCCGGCGTATTTTACTTTCTTGTGTCATTAGTGACATTTATACTGATTTGCGGGCCCACGGCGCTTTGTTTTCGTAACTTTCTTTTTACTCAAATACTTTTTATAATTGCGTTTATAGATTATAATAAAGGCATTATTCCGAACGTTGCCGTACTTGCGGGTGTTATCGTGTGGGCGGCATTTCTGCCGTTTACGGGAGACGGAATAAGAGACGGGCTCATAAGCTCCCTTGCGGGGGCGGCGGTGCTTCTCGTGTTGCTTCTTGCAGTGACTTTGGTTACCGAGAAGGTCATGAAGCGGGAAGTGCTCGGCGGCGGTGATATTAAGATCATAGCCGTCACGGGGCTTTACCTGGGCGTTAAGGCGGGCCTTATAAACCTCGTGCTCATATGCATTGCGGGCCTTATTTACTTTGCGGTCTCAAGGCGGAATAAGTTTGCCCTGGGTCCGTCGGTTGCTGTGGCGACTTATGTAAGTTTACTTATAGGAAAACAGGTTGCGGATTACCTCGGATACTTAATCTGAGACGCGACGGGAAAGGATTATACTGATGGCAAAAGGAAAAATACTGGGGTTTGATATCGGTAATTACGCCCTTAAGATTGCCGTTATTCAGGACGGCAAGCTTGAGCGCTACATAACAGCTCCCGTTCCGGACAACACTGTTGCCGATGACAGAGTTACGAACTTCGAGGTTATGGGCGACTTCATCGCATCCATACTTACCGAGAACAAGATTAAGATTAAGGACGCGGCGCTGAGCCTTTCCAACAACGCGGTTTACACGAAGACTTATTCCAAGCTTCCTCTTATGACCGCAGATCAGCTCAAGGTCAATCTTCCTTATGAGTTCCACGACTACATCGCCGGAAACAAGGCCGATTACGTCTACGACTACAAGGTTCTTGCGGTTAACGACGATAGCATCGAGTTGTTCGCGGTGGCGGCCGAAGAGCAGATGCTTCGAAATTATCAGAGGATGTTCGACAGAGCGGGTCTGCGGCTCAAGCTCATCGTTCCCGAGTACATAGGCTACGCGAATATCTTGTCGTCACTTACCACATTTAACGGCAACTTGGACTTTGCTATTCTTGACGTAGGTGAGAGATCAATCAGAATTCACTTCTTCACGAAGGGCAAGTATGAGATTACAAGAGAGCTTGACTACGGCTGCAGAATGCTTGTACAGGCTTATTCGGAGCAGGCGGGCGAAGATATTCATATTACGAGACTTAACATCGAGTCCGGAAACTTCGGTAACAACGAGGCCTTCGAGTCCTTAAGAGAGACCATACGACTTATCTCGGTACATATCATGCGTGTTATCAACTTCTATAACTTCAACAATCCGAACAGCACGCTCGATACGGTTTACTACTGCGGCGGCGGATCGAAGATTAAGTATTTGATTACCGATGTTTTCGAGAATACGGAGATTAAGCCCAAGGCTTTCACAGAGCTTATGACCGAGTCCGGCGCGAAGATTCCGGATGAGGTTCTTCTGAGCCCCCAGGCGTACGGAGTAACTTTGAAGCAGGAGGGTGAGAAGAAATGATTAAGGCTAAGGGTAAGTATCCGAGCAAGACCACCATCAATCTTCTTCCCGAAGACAGAACCAAGAAGAAGAACACTACGGCTGTCGTGGTTTTCCTTCTGTTTATGGTGGGACTTGCGCTGTTCACGAAGTTCCTTGTAATAGACAAGATTAACGAGCTTAACGATGCCAAGAGAGAGTATCTTGACCTGCAGGCTGAGGTTGAGGCTCTGAAGGAGTACAACGCCGACTACGACGAGGTTCTCGATGAGTACAACCACCACGGCGTCGCGTACTTAAGCAACGAGGAAATCGTCATCCAGAGCCGCGAAAAGGTTCTTGACCTCATCGACTCCGAGATTAACGCAAGCAACGGCATCGCCGAGATTACCGTCAAGGATAACGTTGCCGACATTACGATGGAGAGCGTTACCTTGAGTGATGTCGCAACAGTTGTTGGAGCTCTTGAGGAGAGCGAGATAGTGCAGTACGTTCTTGTTGATACGGCTGACAGCAATGTTACGGATTCGGGCGATAAGGTCGATGCCGAGATTCAGGTGACGTTCGTTGATGCCGTTGAGATTACGGATAATACAGCCGAGCTTGAGGCGGAAGCCGAGGCTTTAGCGGAAGAGGAGGATGAAGGATGAGTAACAGACTCGGACACAGATTTACAACAAAAGAGAGTCTCATCATAGCTCTCCTCGCACTTGCTTTAATCGGAATGTGCTTTTACAGATTTATCTATAAGCCCACTCAAGAAGAGATTGACAGCTACGATACGACCGAGCTTGAGGAAGAGTACGAGCAGCAGCAGCTTATCGCCACAAGAATCAAGCAGATGAGAGATGAGATGAGCGAAGAGGACGAGGTTACGGACTCGAGAATCTCTGTTTACAGCAATCAGAAGAACGAACTTAACGCTCTTAACGATATTCTCGCAAGTGCCACGGACTTTAAGGTGTCGTTCGAGGCTCCCACAGCCGAGGGTGATCTCGTAAGAAGAAACGCCAGAATCACGTTCTATGCCGCAAGCTACTATACGGCAGAGGAGATAATCAAGGATATCAACAACTGCGATTATCTGTGTATCATACGTGATATGACGATACAGCCTTCTGTCGGATATTCGAATACCACGCTTGATAACGGAACCGTGCAGGCTTCCTTAAATGTAGTGTTCTACGAGACCCTTTACGGAGCGTCCGACGAGTACGGTATTGAAGATTAAAATAATTCTAATTACTGATTCGCAAATGATACATGGAAGGCAAAATACCATTTGATTATCAAGGGTGTTAACTGATACCATAATGGCAGGAGATGAATCCTAATCAAACTTTATTTAAGCAGTCAGAAAGGAGTATGACATATGAAGAAGATTAGAAGTAAGAAGGGTTTTACATTAGCTGAGCTCTTGATCGTAGTAGCTATCATCGCAGTTCTCGTTGCGGTATCTATCCCGATTTTCGTAGTACAGCTTGAGAAGAGCCGTGAGTCCACTGACCTCGCTAACCTCAGAGCAGCTAAGGCAGCAGCAGTTTCCACAGTTCTCGCAGGTCAGTCTAACAGTGACATTTACAAGAATCTTGTAGCAGGTACAGCTGTTTACTACGATGCATGGAACGGTGTTCTCACAACAGCTAAGCCCTCTCAGGGTTATGGTAAGGGCACAACAACTGTTGGTGATTCCGCTAATGATAATGATGCTTTGAATTACAAGTCTGCACCTAGTGAGGATTATACTGATAAGGTTATTACAATTACTTATACAGCAAATACAAATACTTTCGCATTTGATTGGGCCTAATTGCAGGTTAACGAATTTGTAAAGTAGATTAATCACAAGGGTCGGAGCCTCATGGCCCCGACCCTTTTTCTTTAAGAATCAGAGCAATGCCGACAAATTATATTGTAAACATAACAATTGAATGCTTTCTGGTCGCGATCATATTGATGTTTGCGGCTCTTTTGTCGGCCGAGATGAACAAGAGTGCCAAGCAGGTTACGCGCTCGGATAAAGTTTTGCTTACGATGTTTTACATCAATGCGATAGGACTCGCAGTCGATGTGGCATCGTATTTTGTTGACGGAAAAGCATCCATCACGGGAATGTACCTTAACCGCAGCCTCATCTTTATGTCCTTCCTTTACGGACCGATACTGATTTACGTTTTCGCGAATTATATTTTTACGAAGATGGAAGAGGAAGGGGCAACGGTAAATAAAATTTCATCGATGCTTACGACGGTTCCCGTAATCTGCGACCTTTTGCTGCTCATGGTAACTCAGTTCACGCTTTACACGAACAGCTGGGGGTATTACTACTTCGACAGCTTCAACTACTACCTTCACGGCAAGCTTTATTTCCTGCACTACCTTCTGTCGGCAATCGTTTTCGCTGTTTGTTGCGTGCAGATGGTTATCGAGCACAATAAGCTTAAGAAGAATACTTACTACGCCATAACGGGCGCTACGTTTGTTGTTGTAATCTCACTTATACTGCAGGTTATAGTCACAAACATCACTTTCATTCACATTGGAAACGCTGCAGCCATCGTTATTTTCTTCGCGGGCTACGAGAAGGAGAGGAACGAGTATATCCTGCAGACAAGGGATAAAATTAACCAGATGAGGACGTCGCTTTTGCTGTCTCAGATACAGCCACACTTTATTTTTAACGCTTTGTCTGTAATTAAGACACTTATCGGGAAGGACCCTGATACCGCGCAAAAGGCGGTCGGGTATTTCTCGGATTTCCTAAGAGGCACGACAGAGTCCCTGGAGTCCGACAGCCTCATACCTTTCAGCGATGATTTAAAGACCGCGATGGGGTATTTGGAGATTGAGAAACTGCGGTTCGGGGATTCGATAAAGATAATAACCGATATCAGGGAAGATGATTTTAAGATTCCGGCCCTGACCATACAGCCGATGGTTGAAAATGCCGTAAAGCACGGTGTCAGGAAGTCAATGAATTCGGTGGGTACGGTCATTATCGCGACGGATAAGAGGGATGATAACTACTACATAAGAATAATTGATGACGGAGTCGGCTTCGACCCCTCGACCGTTAAGGACGACGGCAAAACGCACGTCGGCCTTAAGAACGTCAAGGAGAGAATCGAGCTTGAGACTAACGGCTCTTTCGAGATAGACAGCAAGATAGGTGAAGGCACGAAGATAACCATAAAAATTCCCGCAGTAAGGGAGGTCGAAGATGAGTGACAAGCTTAAGATATTAATTGTTGACGATGAGCCTTTGACGCTCGAGAGCTCGAAGGACGCGGTGCTTGAGGCAAGTCCGATGTCGGATATAAAGACGACTACGAACCCTCAGGAAGCGCTGGATATAGCAGGCAGCGACGATATCGATATCGCTATTCTTGATATCGAGATGCCCGGTATGACGGGTCTTGAGCTTGCAAAGAAGTTAAAGGACATCAACGGTGCGATTAACGTAATCTTCCTTACGGCGTATTCTCAGTATGCGGTTGAGGCTATGCGCCAGCACGCAAGCGGGTACATCTTAAAGCCCGCGAAGTCCGAAGATATCAAGGAAGAGTTCGAGAATTTAAGATTTCCCATCGATAAGAAGTCCAAGAAGCTTTATGTGCAGTGCTTCGGCAAATTTGAGGTGTTCTCGAAGGGTCAGCCTTTAATCTTCAAGAGAACCGCTGAGAAAGAAATATTCGCGTATCTCGTGGATCTCAAGGGCGACGGGGCCAACACTGAAGAGCTCTGCGGCATTCTCTGGCCCGATCCGGAGGTAAGAGAGAGGCGCAGGGACTACTTCAGAGTTTTGATTAACAGTCTGAAGAAGACGCTTGAGAGTGTCGGCGGCAAGGACATTCTTGTTAAGAAGAGAAATTACTTCGCGGTGAACACAAGTCTCATCGACTGTGATTACTACGATTACTTAAGGGGTCAGACCTATGCGGTCAATAACTACAGGGGGGAGTACATGAGCCAGTATGACTGGGCCGAGATGACGGTCTCTGATTTGCTGGACGGGTGATTGATATGGATCGGAAGTCTTTAATTTACGGGTCGAAAGAAGCGCATATCGTCAACGGCATCGATGAGATGAACATGCGCTCGTGCAAGATGATGTCGCTTGCGGTGGGCGCCGCGGAGTTTATCATGCTGATTGTGCTCCTTGTTATGGGAGACGTCGGAGAGCTTAGCAGAATGAGGTCCGTGCTCTCCGCGATATTCTGCGTGGTTGTTTGTGCACTGACGTTTTATTCGTCCGATAACTACATAAAGAAGCACCTTGGGCATAAGTATGCTATGGGCGTGCTGTTCTTCGCGATAGTATGCTTTTCGATATGGGGCGTGTATGTTTCTTATCTGAATTACCTGCGCGGCAGGCAGATGCTTGTGGTGTTCATGGTCATCATGTGCGCCGTGTGTATGATAAGGCTTCGCCCGATAGTAAGCCTTATCACGTATGCGGCGATTTTCTCCGGGCTGTTTTATGTGCTTTATCTCGGAAGTAAAGCGGAGGGCATCGTAGTTCTTAATTACATCATGTTCTTCGTGGTTTGCACGCTCCTGTCCGTGATTAACTACAACATCAGCATGGATCTCCTCGATAAGAGGAAGCGCAACGAAGAGCTCATGACGAGTATGAGCGATATGACTTTCCACGATGCGCTGACGGGCCTTCTTAACCGCCACGCGCTTGATACGAGGATTGATATCATAGCGGGTAAGACTTACTTCGTCGCGATGACAGATATCAACGATTTCCACGTGCTTAACGATAAGTACGGACACCATATCGGCGACGAGGTGCTGATCGGGGTTACGAACTGTATCCTGAAGTTCTTCCGCAGGAACGACTGCTACCGCTACGGCGGAGACGAGTTCCTTATAGTGTGCGAGAACATCGGTCGAAAAGAATTTGACAAGAGACTTCTCGAGCTTCGCATGGAGATTAAGGCCATGAAGATTCCGGGCGTCGACTTAAGCGTAAGCGTCAGCAGTGCGGCGGCCGAGGGCAAGGTTAACAAGATTGAGGATGTTTATAAGCTTATAAAGGACGCGGAGTCCGACCTCGTGCATATCAAGGAAGGTGCGCCGAAGATGAGAAGCGACGAAGAGGAGCTTGTCGAGGGCATTTACGATGCGATGAAGAACGGCGAGATTGTGCCTTTCTATCAGCCGAAGGTCGATATCAGAAATAACCATATTATCGGTGCCGAGGCCCTTGTCAGGTGGGTTACGGACAAGGGTGTGGTCGCTCCGGGTGCGTTTATTCCGGTTATCGAGAGAACCAGCGTTATCTGCGACGTGGATATGTATATGTTCGAGTGCGTCTGCAAGAACATGAAGGAGTGGAAGAAAAAGAATCTCTACGGTCTTACAATCTCCTGTAATTTCTCGATGAAGCACTTGAACAACGATAACTTCATAGAAGACGTCGTGGCGATAGTCGACAAGTACGACCTGGATTACGGCAAGCTTGAGATCGAGTTTACTGAGACAGTTAACCCGGATGAGATGAGTAAGCTCATAAGCTGCGTTCGTAAGTTCAGAAATATCGGCTTTAAGGTCGCGATGGATGACTTCGGTACGGGATACTCATCGCTTGCACTGCTTCGAGACATTCCGATGGATGTTATTAAGCTTGACCGTTCCCTGATTTCTACATCGGGCAACGATTCCGTTCTTATTAATGACAGACTTAAAGTTTTCCTTAAGAATGTTATCAACCTCACAAAAGACATGCAGATGCTGTGTCTGTGCGAGGGTGTCGAGACCGAGGGTCAAAAGCAGCTGCTGCTTGATCTGGGATGCAACTACGTTCAGGGCTTCCTTTATGACAGACCTCTGCCTTTGCTTGAATTCGAGAAGCGTGCCGCCAAAGGCTCTTACGATATGGAAGGAGCAGATTCTTCCGAAGAGGAAAATTTACAGGCGGGAGACGAGGGTGAGGAGCTCGCTCTCAGCGTTCTTGTTGTTGAAGATAACGAGATTAACAGATATATCATGATTAACGTTATGAAGGGGTTCGGCGCGTTTGTTACGGAGGCGTCGGACGGTAAGGAGGGCCTCGAGATTTTCGAGAACAGTGAGCCAAATGAGTTTGATGTAATCTTTATGGACATCCAGATGCCCAATATGGACGGCTACGAATGCACACAGAAAATAAGGGCGCTCGACCGCGAGGACGCCAAGGAGATCCCGATTATCGCGATTACGGCGGATTCTTACAAGGAAACGCAGGAGAAGACCCGCAGTTCGGGCATGACGGATTATATCTTAAAGCCCGTGGATCCGATGATTATCAAGCAGAAGCTCGAAGCACTGCTGTAAATTGCTGTAAAATCCGCCCGCAAAGGAGAGAAATTATGTCGCCGTATTACACCGCCACCATAATGATTGCCGTAGCGTCAATGATTGTAATGGAAATCTGCGTGTCGTCCAACGACATGATGTACATAAACAACAAGAAGGTATTCTCGAGGCTTTATCTCATGATTATATGCGCCTCGCTGTTTGAATGGATGGGAAACCTCATGCAGGGCGTGTATCCGGCGCTGCAGCCCGTTCATATTATGGTTAAGTGCGCCGAACTATGCCTCGTTCCTTTTATTCCGCTTGAGATAGCGCGCGTGTTTACGAAGTCCAAGCGTCTGACGTACTGCTTCTGGGGCGCGGGAATTCACGCGGTGCTCGTTTTTATCTCAACGTTCGCGGGATTTATTTTCTACGTTGATGCCGCCAACGTTTATCACCACGGCACGTTCTACTGGATTTATGTTGTGGCGTATCTGTCGGCGTATGTTGTTTGCTTCGTCGCGGCGATTAAGTATGTTATTCGCTACCAGTACCAAGGAAGCGCGTTTGTTATAGGAATTTTCCTGTTCTTCATGTTCGGAATGATCGCGACCATGGTGATTGATGGGATTCAGATTGATTTTGTGGTGCTCGCGGTCGCATCGATTATGATTTATATAGTTAACAGCGACGCGATACTGCAGACGGACTCACTGACGGGTCTTATCAACCGTATGGGCTACGACAGCTACACCCAGCAGATTAAGGATTCGTCTATAGTTTTGTTCTTTGACCTCGATGACTTTAAGAGAATTAACGACACCTTCGGTCACGCCTACGGAGACAGGTGTCTGATTATTATAAGCCGATTGATTCTGAAGCGTTTCAGAGGTGTCGGCAAGTGCTTCCGCATAGGCGGAGACGAGTTCTGCGTTATCATGAACGGGGATTACACGGAGGCCGCGAAGCAAATGCATCTTTTCGCGATGGATATGGATGCTGTGAGGAAGAAGGAGAAGAATCTGCCTTACGTCTCAATCGGCTACTCGCAGTATGATCCCATTAACGGTGTGGTTACGGACTCCGTGAAGGAAGCGGATGAGATGATGTATAAGTTCAAGAAAATGCGAAAAGAAGGTCAGCTCAAGACTATCGATCCTTTTGAGGCGTATGAGTCGCAGGAGGCGCAGCCTTAAGTCTTCTGTAGACGGTAAAATACATCGTCAGGAAGCTTGACAGGCCCCCGATAACATTTGATACGGGCTCTGCGAGGAAAACGCCGTTTACCGCGGGCGTTACGAACAGCGGGAGCAGAATCGTCAGCGGAATTACAAGAATAACTTTCCTGAACAGCGAAAAGAAAATCGCCTTCCGGTTCATCTCGAGCGCCATGAAAGTCGACTGACCCGAGAACTGGAATGCCATGAAGATGTATGCCATGAAGAACAGGTGAAGGGCGGCGACGGATTCTTTTGCAAGTTCCGTGTCGTCTGTGAACAGTCCGATGAAGAAACCCGGGAACAAAACTATGAGAAGCCAGGCGAGGACCGTGTAGGCGGTGGCGATAACGAAGGTGAAGCGGATTGCTTTTCGGACGCGGTCATATTTGCCGGCACCGTAATTAAAGCCCAGTACAGGCTGTGCGCCGTTTGTTATCGCGTGTACGGCAACACTCATGATGTCTCTTACCGAGGAGACGATTGCCATGATGCCGACGTAGAGGTCGCCGCCGTACTGACCGAGGGTTCTGTTGCAGACAATCTGCGTCGCGGAGTTCGTAAACTGCATGACAAAGCCTGTAAAGCCCACCGTGCATATCTCGCGGCAGATTTTGCCGTCGGGCTTCATGTGGCGGATCTGAAGTTTGTATTCGCATTTGCCGCGGGTCAGAAATCTCAGGACCCAAATGAATGAAGCGAACTGGGATATTACCGTTGCTATCGCGGCTCCTTTGATATTCATGTCAAAGGCGAAGATGAAGAGAGGGTCGAGGCCGATGTTAAGGATTGCGCCCGAGAGTGTGGTGATCATCGCGATTACGGGGAAGCCCTGGGCCGAGATGTAGTAGTTTAGACCGCTTCCGACCATCGAGAAGATTGTACCTGCGATGTAGATTTTAAGGTAAGCCGCGGCGTAAGGGTAAGTCTCGTCGCTTGCGCCGAAGAGGTAGAGTACGGGCTTCATGAAGATATAAAGCAGTATTGTGAGAACAAGGCCGCCGGCAGCGAGAAGGAAGGCCGAATTCGAGAGGGTCTTAGAGGCTTTTGTGCAGTCGCCCGCACCCATCGCTATCGAGAAGACGGGAGATCCGCCCTGACCGAAGAGCATCGTGAAAGCAAGTATGATTGACACTACGGGGAATGTAAGTCCAAGGCCGGTGAGCGCCGTGCTGCCTTCGCCCGGAATGTGGCCTATATATATGCGGTCGACGATGTTATACAAAAGCTGAACCAGCTGCGAGATTATAAGGGGTCCCGACTGGCGGATAATGTGTTTGTTTACGCTGCCTTCGCCGAAATTCGTATTACCTGACATGGTTGTTATTATAACGCTTGAGCCTTAGATGTGTTCTTTCTGTAGTGTGAGGGAGTTGTACCGTACTTTCTTTTAAAAAGGCGGTTAAAATAGGACAGATTGTCAAAACCGCAGTCGGCCGCGACCGTGAGGATTGAATCGTCCGAAGACAGGAGGAGTCTTGATGCCATCTGCAGTCGGTAGTCGTTTAGGTAATCGATGAAGGTTTTGCCGGTTGTGTTCTTGAAAATTTTCATGAAGTGCGAGGATGACAGCCCCGCATTCTTCGCGGCATCCGACGTTGATATAGGCGATGAGTAATTGTTCTCGACGTATTTGACGGCGCTTCGTATGAGCTGCAGTGTTCTTTGGTCCTGCTTGTCTTGTTTTTCCTCGGTGAGACCTTCGGAGTTCGAGTAAAGAATATAAAAGAGCTGCAGGAGAAGAGCCCTGAGTCTTAGCTCGTATGCAGGAGGAAAGGTCTTGCAAAGTTCGTCAGCCTCGTCGACGGTCTTCGCGGCCTCATTATAAAAGCTGTCTTGCGGCGTGATGGTCGTCGGAATAATCCGCTGCCCGTGCTTCAAGGGCGAAATGTACTTGATGTAGGATAGGTCGGTCGAGGATAAAATCTTAAGGTTAAAGATAATGTTCTCATACTCGGCCCGGGTGTTGCCGTCCTGCTCGATGGAGTGGAGCTGGCCCGGGATAATTAAGGCGAGGCTGCCTTCTTCGAGCCTGTATGTCTTGAAGTCTATGTTTACGAGCACGCTGCCTTTCTTGATGTAGATGATTTCCATGTCATCGTGCCAGTGCAGTGGGACCGACGGGAAATCAAGTGGAATCGTACAAGGGTACGTAATATAAGGAAATTCAGGGTTTCCGTGCTGTTTTTGCTCTTGGTAGTTCTCGTATTCAAGTATGTTCATGATAGGATTGTACTATTTTTGCTTGTGAAAATACAAGTTGCGGCGGGGAAGGTTTTCTATAATCGGGGTAACAACATTTTCGGAGGAAATTTTTATGGGCATAGTTACAGAGAGAACGAAGAGCTTGTTCGGCAAAACGCCGGCGGACTGCACGGATCTTGAGATTTACCAGGCACTTCTGGGGCTTACCAAGGAAAGGGCCGAGGCGAAGGTCGAGCCCGAGGGCAAGAAGAAGCTGTATTACATCTCGGCGGAGTTCCTGATCGGCAAGCTTCTTACAAATAACCTGATTAACCTCGGCATGTACGATGAGGTGAAGGCCGAGCTTTCCGAGTACGGCAAGGATTTGAACGCTATCGAAGAGGCCGAAAATGAGCCTTCGCTCGGCAACGGCGGCCTCGGCAGACTTGCGGCATGCTTCCTCGATTCGATGGCAACTCTGGGCTTGAACGCTGACGGTGTGGGTTTGCTTTACCACTATGGTCTGTTTCAGCAGGTTTTCGAGAATAATTTGCAGAAGGAAGTGCCGAACCCTTGGCTGACAGATGAGTCCTGGCTTAATAAGACTTCCAGAGAGTACCGCGTGTCGTTCGGCGGGTTTGATGTGGACGCGAAGATGTACGACATCGACGTTACGGGCTACAACAACAGAACCACGAAGCTGCATTTGTTTGACATCGATTCGGTGAACGAGTCTATCGTGAGCGGCGGCTCGATTGATTTTGATAAGAGCGATATTAAAGAGAACCTCACATTGTTCCTGTATCCGGACGATTCCGACGATGCCGGAAGACTTCTGCGTGTTTATCAGCAGTACTTTATGGTGTCCTGTGCGGCACAGCTGATCTTGGACGAGGCGGCCGAAAGAGGCTCGAACATGCGTGACCTCGCGGATTACGTCAGAATTCAGATTAACGACACGCACCCGACAATGGTAATTCCCGAGCTTATAAGACTTTTGCAGATTAAGGGAATTATGATTGATGAGGCGGTCGAGATTGTATCTAAGGTTTGTGCTTACACCAACCACACAATCCTCGCGGAGGCTCTCGAGAAGTGGCCTGTCGAGTATCTGGAGAAGGCTGTTCCTGCTTTGATGCCGATTATTTATGAGCTTGATAATATCGTTCGCTCTAAGGTTTCCGATGAGTCGACTTATATTATCAAAGACGGCAGAGTACACATGGCGCACATCGATATCCACTTCGGTTACAGCGTCAACGGCGTTGCTTACTTACATACTGAGATTTTGAAGAATACCGAGCTTAATAATTTCTACAAGCTCTATCCCGAGAAGTTTAACAACAAGACTAACGGAATTACTTTCAGAAGATGGCTTATGGCCTGCAATCCCGAGCTTTCGGGTTTGATTACCGAGCTTATAGGAGATGGCTGGAAAAGGGATGCGACGGAGCTTACAAAGCTTTCCGAGCTCGCTGACGACGAGGCTGTTTTGCAGAAGGTTCTCGACGTTAAGCATCTGAAGAAAAAGGAGCTCGCTTCCTACCTTGAGAGAGTTCAGGGCATTAAGCTCGACACGCATTCTGTATTTGATATTCAGGTAAAGAGACTTCATGAGTACAAGAGACAGCAGATGAACGCGCTCTACGTCATCAACAAGTACTTCGAGATTAAGGAAGGCAAGAAGCCCGGACGTCCCATCACCGTTATCTTCGGCGCGAAGGCGGCCCCTGCGTACATCATCGCGAAGGACATCATCCACCTGATCTTGTGCCTCTCCGAGATTATCAACAACGACCCGGAAGTATCGCCTTACCTGAAGGTTGTCATGGTTGAGAACTATAACGTCACCCTCGCCGAAAAGCTCATTCCCGCGTGCGACATCAGCGAGCAGATTTCCCTCGCGTCCAAAGAGGCGAGCGGAACTTCCAATATGAAGTTTATGTTAAACGGCGCGGTTACCTTGGGTACATCTGACGGTGCGAATGTTGAGATTGCTGACTTTGTGGGTGCTGATAATATTTACGTGTTCGGCGAGAGCTCAGATGATGTAATTGCAAGATATGAGCGCGGCGATTACAAGTCCCGCGACTGGTATGAGAAGGATGCGAGACTTAAGAGAGCTGTCGATTACATTGTCTCCGATGACCTGATGAGAGTCGGTTCCAAGGAGCATCTTGAGAGACTTTACAATGAGCTGCTGAATAAAGACTGGTTCATGACATTCCCTGATTTTGATTCGTATGTGAAGGCTCGCGATGAGGCAATCGGAGATTTCGAAGATCGTAAGAAGTGGGCACGCAAGATGCTTATAAATATCAGTCAGGCGGGATTCTTCTCTTCGGATCGCACAATTGCCCAGTATAATGAGGACATTTGGCAGCTTTGATGAGTTGGTGAGTTGTTGAGTTAATAAAGTAAGATTTTTGAGTTTGGCAGATGAGCAGGCCGGCGCCGTTTGGGCGCCGGCCTGCTTGGTTGTGGAGGTGATCACTGAGACACTGCCAGTACATGTAATTGTCTATCCAAATTGTGTTAGATAGACATTTGGATGTACTTTAACGGGAAAGTACAGGTTACTGTCTATCCAAATTAAGTTAGATAGACAGTTGGATGTACAGAACGTTGGAGAGTGAGGCCGCGCGTTCATTTAAGGGTCGATGTGAAAATCATATCGTTTCACTGTGATTTTATTTCACGTACAAATGTCGAATACATAAAAATTTAGTTCGCTTTTCTGATTGAGAGAATCTCCAATCAATAGATAACATCGTTATAATTTGATTAGAAAAGACCGAAAGGTCGGGAAAGGAGATACATATGAAAGGTTATGCAATGCTTGAGATTGGAAAGTCGGGGTGGATTGAGAAAGACAGGCCGGAATGCGGGCCGCTCGATGCCATTTGTACACCTCTCGCGGTGGCGATTTGCACATCTGACGTTCACACACTCTGGGAGGGTGCATTGGGTCAGCGCCACAATATGATTTTGGGTCATGAGTGCTGTGCCGAGGTTGTTGAGGTCGGATCACTGGTTAAAGATTTTAAACCCGGTGACAGAGTTCTGGTTCCGGCAATCACACCTGACTGGAACTCTCTTGAGGCACAGGCTGGTTACTCCATGCATTCGGGAGGAATGCTTGCGGGATGGAAGTTTTCGAACTTCAAGGATGGCGTTTTCGGAGAGTACTTTCATGTAAATGATGCGGACGGCAATCTTGCGCTGCTGCCGGATGGCATTGATCCGGTGGACGCGACGATTATGAGTGATATGGTGCCAACGGGTTTTCACGGCGCGGAGCTCGCGGATATCACGTTCGGTGACACGGTTCTCGTGGTCGGCATCGGCCCGGTCGGTTTGATGTCGGTCGCGGGCGCTGCTATGAGAGGCGCATCGAGAATTATTTGCGTCGGTACGAGACCTGTCTGCATTGAAGCGGCAAAGGGTTACGGTGCGACGGATTTTGTCAGCTACAAGGACGGACCGATTGATGAGCAGGTTCTTAAAATGACCGGCGGCAAAGGCGTCGACAAGGCAATCATCGCGGGCGGAGGAGTTGAGACGTTCGGCGTGGTAGTAGATTGCCTGAAGCCCGGCGGCAAAATCGGAAATGTAAATTACCTGGGCGAAGGTGACACCATCAACATTCCGAGAACCGAGTGGGGCGTCGGAATGGGGCACAAGCAGATTAACGGCGGTCTTATGCCGGGCGGCAGACTTCGCATGGAAAAGCTCGTAAGTCTAGTGACTGCGGGCAAGCTCGATCTGCATCCTGAGGTTACGCATGTTTTCGAGGGATGGGATCACTTGGAGGAGGCGCTCTTTCTTATGCGCGACAAGCCGGCGGACCTCATCAAGCCGGTCGTAAGAATCAAGGACTGACGGGATGAAAGTCCTCGTAATTACAGGCTTTCTCGGTGCGGGCAAGACGACCTTCATCAAGGCGCTTGCCCGCCTTACCGGCCGGGAATTCGTAATACTCGAAAATGACAGCGGGCGCGTTAACATCGACCGCCGCCGTCTCGCGGATTCCTCCTCTGATATCTGGGAGCTTACCGAAGGGTGCGCCTGTTGTACGGGCGCATCTGATTTCGCGTCGTCGGTTCTGACGATTGCAAATACGGTCGATCCTGATTACCTGATTGTCGAGCCGAGCGGAGTTGCACAGTTGTCGAGAGTGATGAATAATCTCGCGGCTATCGCGTATGAGAGGATTGAGTTATTGAAGCCTGTCGTGGTCGTAGATCCCACAAATCCCGTATCCCCGCAGTTCAGTTCAATTGTAAATGACCAGATATCCAGTGCGGGGGTCGTTGTGTTCTCGAGAACCGAGAACTCGAGCGTGCAGGAGAAAAGTTTGTACGAGGATCGGATTCGCAGAATTAATCCCGGAGCGGCTATTGTGGCAGATCACTATTCGGGACTTACCCGGGAGGCAGCGTGGAAGTTGTTCTTCGGCGAGACTATTGTGGATGGAAATTATGAGTTTGATGATTCTGCGGTGCCGGAGTTCGAGACTTTTACGGCGGACAATCTGAAGTTTAAGAGCATTGGTGAATTTGATTTGTTCATTCGGCACGTGATGACGGGTAATTTTGGGATGGTTGCGAGAGTTAAGGGCGAAGTGCGGGTGGGGGACGAAATTTTAAGTGTTGATGCGTCTTCTTCCGGTTATGAGATTCGCGGTGAGGGTCCGGATGGGCATTTTCTGCGTCCACGGACTCTGAGTGTGGTGTTCATCGGCTGCGATATTGATTCTTTGGGGATTAGGCGCTATGTTACTGTCTATCCAAATCGAGTTAGATAGACATTTGGATGTACTTTAACGTGAAAGTACAGGTTACTGTCTATCTAAATTAACTTAGATAGCGAGTTGGATGTACTTGTCAGCGGGTGTTATCATAACGCTATGGAAAATGCGGCATCTGACATCAACATTCTGGGCAATGAGGGTATCCCTAATCCGATGGATGATGTGATTTATATGCGAAGGAGTCTTTGATGTTCTGGGATAAGGTCGCGGGCGTTTATGATTTGTTCGTGAATGTGGTGAACCGAAAGTGCCATAAGGATTTGTGCGCTTATGTTGAGGGATTGTTTAACAGTTGCGACCAAGTTCTTGAATGCGGCTGCGGAACCGGAATGCTGACGAAGCATATTGCCGGAAACTGCAAAACAATTACCGCGACCGACTTCTCCGAGAAGATGCTCATCAGGGCTCGCAAGAATTGCACGAAGTTTACAAACGTAACCTGCGAATGGGCTGACATTACTGACCTCAAATACGATGATAATTCATTCGACAAAGCAGTTGCCGCCAATGTTATTCACTTGCTCGAGGACCCGAAGGCGACGCTTAAAGGACTTGAGAGAGTTTGCAGGAACGGCGGTGAACTGATAATACCTACGTACGTTAACAGGGAAAAGAAGGGGAAGGACAATATTTTCTCGAAAATGTTTGCAAAGGCGGGCGCGGGCTTCAAGCGACAGTTCTCGTTTGATTCATACAAGGAATTCATTAGAGACTGCGGTTACAGCGACGCGGACTTCAAACTGATCGGCGGCAAAATGCCCTGCGCCGTGGCGGTGATAAGAGTTAAAAAATCAGTCGAATAGGTCCGAGTGAGAACCTGTGCGAAATAAAAACAGCATCAGCTTGTCACTTTCAATTTTGTAAATAAGCAGCCAGTCCGGCAAAATATGACATTCACGAAATTCTGAAAATTTGCCACCCAGACTGTGGTCGTAATTTTTGGCAGGGAGCGATTCACCCCGCGAGAGGGTGCTGACAACTTCATCAAGCAAGTCAAGATTCAAACCACGTTTGTGTACAAGTTTCAAATCTTTCTTGAACCTGTTTGACATTACAATCTCAAGGTTCATCAAGGGCGTCCTTCATGGCGTCTTTGAAGTTAGAGTAGCGCTTGTATTTGTTGGGATTACTTATCATGCCTTCGTATTCGCCAAGAGCCATGATGGTTTCTTCGTCGGGAGTTGTACGAGTGATTATGAAGGGGATTCCCTGGACTCGAAGGGACTGCTTAAGAAAAATGGTCACAGCAGTCGTTAAGTCCATGCCGAGATCAGCGTAGAGCTCCTGGCTGGCTTTCTTCAAATCGGGATCGAGGCTAATGTTTGTGCTTGTCTTTGCCATTTGTCTGTCGCTTCCTTTCTAAAATTATTTCATGAATATTATATCAAAAATGTGCGTAACATCAACATGATATGCGCATGATAAGCCTGTTTGTACACGCTCTCCTTTTTGCTATAATTTATTTATTCTAATAACGGAGGACATAGACATGATTGGATTTATTATTGCAATCATCATCGGTGCTGTCGCTGGATGGCTTGCCGGAATTATTATGAAGAGCCAGGGCGGACTGCTGAGAAATATTATTCTCGGTATCGTCGGCGGTTTCGTCGGAAATCTCGTTCTGAGCCTTGTAGGACTTTCGGGCTCGGGAGTCATCGGATCGATTATCGTAGCGGTAATCGGCGCTTGCCTTCTTATCTTCCTCGGAAGACTCATCTTCAAGAAATGATGAAGGCGAAGCTGCAAAGATTCGTATCGGTAACCTTGGCTGCAGTTCTTTTGGCGGGCTGCAGCCTTGCTTATGATACGGACTATACTTACGAAAAGCCCGCCGACGATGAGGCTGTGGTTACAATCGAGCTCGATTTGGGCGAGAGCGAGCAGACTGAGGAGACTGAGGAAGCAGAGCAAACCGCAACCGAGACCTCCGAAATCGAGACCGAAACTTCGGAAACTGAAACCCAGGCAACTGAAGCAACCCTCGACCCGGACGGCACTTACACAACCGCCGAGGATGTTGCTTTATATATCCACACATATGGCACGTTGCCGTCAAACTTCATGACCAAAAAGGAAGCGCGCGAACTCGGCTGGGAAGGCGGATCTTTGGAGGATTATGCACCCGGTATGTGTATCGGAGGCGACTATTTCGGAAACTATGAAGGTCTGCTGCCGGAGGATCGCGAGTATCACGAGTGTGATATCAATACTCTCGGGGCGTCGTCGAGAGGTGCCCAGAGGCTTATTTATTCAGATGACGGACTTATCTACTACACCGGTGACCACTATGAGAGTTTTACGCTTCTTTACGGCGAGGAATAAACGGTGAGGAATAAGAGGTTTTTATGATTGAATTTACCGAATACATAATCGATTTGACAGACGTCTATAACGCCGATGAACTCCAGAACATTATAGAAGAGGTGCTTCCGGTTCCCGGATACTACGGGAGAAATCTGGATGCGCTTTTCGATGTTTTGACGGAGGAGGCTGACGGCTGGGACATAACGTTCAAGGGTTGCTCGGACGCGGAGGTTACAATGGGCAAGTACATGCGAAAGCTCAGGCAGCTTTGCGAGGACGCGCAGAACATGAACGACAGGCTCCGAGTGAGCTTCGAGGATTGAAAATAAAGGGAGATAAACCATGAGAAAGCAGGTTAAGAACAACGTAAGCTGGGTGGGATACATCGACTGGGAGCTGCAGAAATTTCACGGCGATGATTATTCGATAATGAACGGTTCGAGCCAGAACGCGTACCTCATCGAGGAGGAGAAGACGGTTCTGATTGATACCGTTTGGGTGCCGCACCGCTTTGATTTTGTGGAGAATTTAAGCCGTGAGATTGATCTTAACAAGATTGATTACATCATAGCAAACCACGGTGAGTGCGATCATTCCGGTGCACTTACGGCCTTGATGGAGAAGATTCCGAACACGCCAATTTACTGCACGGCTGCGGCGGTTAAGAGTATCGAGGGTCAGTACGGCAAGAAGGGCTGGGATTTCCATGTGGTGAAGACCGGCGATACCTTGGACATCGGAAACGGCAAGAAGCTTGTCTTTGTTGAGATGAAGATGCTTCACTGGCCGGACTCGATGGCAACGTACATGACGGGCGACAATATACTGTTCTCGAACGACGCTTTCGGTCAGCATTTCGCGGTGGAGGAGCTCTTTAACGACAAGGCGAATCAGTGCCTGCTTATGAAAGAGGCGCTTAAGTATTACGTTAATATCCTGAATCCCTTTTCGCCGCTTGTTACGAAGAAGGTGCAGGAGATAAAGGACATGGGGATCGCAATCGACATGATTGCTCCGAGCCACGGCGCCATCTGGCGTGACAACCCCATGCAGATAGTCGAGAAATACGATGAGTGGTCGCGCGCATATAAAGAAGACCAGGTCTGCGTCATTTACGATACGATGTGGGAAGGAACCGCGAAGATTGCTCACGAGATTTGCCGCGAGATTTCAGCACAGAGTCCTGACACTGTGGTTAAAGTCTTCAGCATCGCGAAAGCCGACAAGAACGAGATTATGACTGAGATTTTCAAGTCTAAGGCAATCGCGGTCGGCTCGCCTACAGTCAGCAACGACATCTTATCGTCAGTCACGGGCTTCCTCGCATTCATGCGCCAGCTCAAGTTCAAGGGCAAGAAGGCGTGCGTCTTCGGCACATACGGCTGGAGCGGCGAGAGCACCAAGATTTTGCGCGAAAAGCTCACGGACTCGGGCTTTACCGTAGTTGACGAGGAAGTTAAGTCTCTTTGGAACCCCGAAGAGGATGACTTCGCGAAGGTTAAACCCATGGTAACTTCGCTCCTGCAGGAGTAAAGAAGGGGAGCCACGGCACAGACATTTTACGGGCTTGTTTTGAGAAATCAATTCTGTTAATATAGTCGAGCCCGGATGCTTAGCTCAGCTGGCTAGAGTACCTGCTTGACGTGCAGGGGGTCACAGGTTCGAGTCCTGTAGCATCCACCATAGATGAGACTGCTTCAATCGAGGCAGTCTTTTTTGTTGTCCGAAGAGAAAAACTGCAAAGCAGGTTCCAAAACGGTTCCAAAATATGCAAACAAAAAAGCCTGAAGACTTAATCTTCAGGCTTCTTCTGGTCGGAGTGACGGGACTTGAACCCACGACCTCTTGCTCCCTAAGCAAGCACTCTAGCCACCTGAGCTACACCCCGATATATAAACTGTCAAAGAGCTGCTTTGGAAAAATTGGTCGGAGTGGCGGGACTCGAACCCACGGCCTCTTGCTCCCGAAGCAAGCACTCTACCACCTGAGCCACACCCCGCTGTTTTCCAAGGCCAACCCAAGACAGCTATAAGATAATAGTACAAGTTAGAAATTTATGCAAGTTTAATGTTATGATGTTACGAAAAATATTTTATGTGGAAAGGCTACCTCATGAGCAGAGCAGATGACATTTTCGACAGCAATATAAAAGAGATTTTAAATTCCGGGTACACGACCGAGAATCAGAAGGTAAGACCTCACTGGGAGGACGGCAGTCCGGCTTACACATACAAGGCGTTCGGTATCGTTAACAGATACGATTTGTCGCAGGAATTCCCGATGCTTACGCAGCGCTACATTAACTTTAAGGGAGCCGTGGACGAGCTTTTGTGGATATGGCAGAAGAAGTCCAATAACGTTCATGATTTAAACACACACATCTGGGACGCATGGGCGGATGAGAACGGCAGTATCGGTAAGGCCTACGGCTATCAGCTCGGCGTAAAGCACCATTACAAGGAAGGCGATATGGATCAGGTCGACCGCGTGCTTTTCGATCTGAAGAACAATCCTTCAAGCAGAAGAATTATGACCAATATTTACGTGCATCAGGATCTCTCGGAGATGAATCTGTATCCGTGCGCGTATTCGATGACGTTTAACGTTACGGGCAATAAGCTCAACGCGATCTTAAATCAAAGAAGCAACGACATGCTGGTCGCGAACGGTTGGAATGTTTGCCAGTATGCTGTGCTGCTTGCGCTTTTCGCGAGGTGTTCGGGACTTGAGGCAGGAGAGCTTGTTCACGTTATCGCGGACGCTCATGTCTACGACAGGCATGTTCCGATTGTGAACGAACTAATAGAAAGACCGAAGTTTAAGGCGCCGAAGCTCGTTATCGATGAAGGAATCACGGATTTTTATGCGTTTACGACCGATAACATAAGGCTTGAGGGCTACGAGCACGGCGAGAAAATAACGAAGATTCCGGTGGCGGTGTAAGGCGATGCGGATTATTTTTGTCAGACACTGCGAGCCCGATTACGAGATTGATTCGCTCACAAAGAAGGGCTGGAGGGAAGCTGAGCTTCTCGCAAAGAGAGTGCTTAACTGGGACGTTAAGGACTTCTATGTATCGCCCCTGGGGCGCGCGCAGGACACCGCGAGAGTGTGTCTTGATTTAAGAGCCAAGGAAGGCAGAAATGCCGATTTTACGACCAAGGAGTGGCTTAAGGAGTTCTACTTTAATTTAACTGACCCCGAAGACAACAAGCCTCACAAGTGCTGGGACTTGATGCCTTCTTACTATAGCCCTTATGATGAGCTTCATAATCACAAATCGTGGTGTGACAGCCCGCTTATGAAGTCGGGTGATATAAGAGGCAAGTACGAAGCTGTGGCAAGGCCGTTCGACGAGCTTCTTGCAACTTACGGATACGAGCGACAGGAGGACGGCACATATAAGGTTACAAACTCCAACGAGGACACGATAGTGATGTTTTGCCACTTCGGTATCACCGGGCTTCTTACAGGCCATCTGACGGGCATCGCGCCGCCTCAGATATGGCAGGGATTTTGCATGGCACCCTCGTCGGTGACAGTCATAGGTACCGAGGAGTGCGAGAAGGGAATAGCATCTTTCCGCGTTCAGCAGTTCGGTTCGGTCTCGCATCTGACCGGGGCCGGAGAGCCCGTGTCTTCAATGGGATACTTCGCGGAGGTTTTATCTGTATGAGCATGACAGCAATCGCAGCGGTTGATGAGAACTGGGCAATAGGCAACAAGGGTGAACTTTTAATCTCGATTCCGGAGGACCAGAAGGGCGTTTTCCGCAAGTACACTGCAGGCAACACGGTTATCTTCGGCCGCAAGACTCTTCTGACGTTCCGCGACCAGAAACTCCTGCCCAAGCGCGTGAACATCATCCTTACGAGAAACCCAAACTTCGAAAAGGAGGGAGCCGTTATCCTTCACAGCAGGGAGGAACTTGCGGAGTATGCGAAGGCTCACAGCGACGAGCAGTTGTTTCTTATCGGGGGAGAATCGGTTTATAAGTCGATGCTCGACTTGTGTGACGAGGCAATAATTACGTTTATCCATAAGACGTTTGAGGCTGATGCTTATTTTCCTGATTTGGACGGGATGGAAGATTGGGAGCTTTACGAGGAAGAACCCGAAGTTATGAGCGAAGTGGGCGTGGCGTTTAACGTAAGGCACTATAGAAGAGTTTAAGCAATAAATAAAGAATCGGTAAATTAAAGAAGCCGGCGATTAGTCGCCGGCTTCTTTTTTGCTTTTCGATTAATGGGCTGTAATCAATCCCAGTCGAAGTGGTAGTTCGAGATCTGGAAGTGAATTACGTGATCCTCGGTGGTGGCTGTGATTGTTGTGTTTACAGTCTCGCCTGCGGGGAATGTTCCGGACTTCGGCTTACCGATGAATGTGTTCTCCTCGTCGCCTGCTGTGAAGGTGTAGTAGTCGGATGTGAGGGACGTTACAGTCGTGTCGGTTGTGATTGTAATCTCAAGAGCGTTAAGTCTTGATACGCTGAAGTCCTCGTTGCCAGTGTTAGTAACAGCGATGTCAAAGCTGAAACCATCATCGAGAGTGTGAGGGTTCGTGATTGTGTACTTGGCGTGAACCTTCTCGGTGCTTGAAGAAGCGGAGGATGCTGTGGTTGTTGTTGTAGCCTCGGTTTCTTCCTCGGTTGTTGTGGTTGTCGTTTCCTCAGCTGTTGTCTCTGTAGTGGTTGTTGTAGCTTCAGTCTCTTCAACAGTTGTCTCGGCTGTGGTCTCTTCGGTTTCTTCGACTACAGCTTCGGTCTCTTCGGCAGAAGTTTCTGCCACAGTTGTAGTTGTTGTAGCCTCCGTCTCTTCTTCGGTTTCAAGCGCGGCCGCTGTTGTTGCAGAAGTCTCTGCGGTTACAACCGTAAGCTGAGTTGTTGTCGTTGTGGTATCGCTCTTGTTAAACCAAGAAGAGTAATTGTCGAGAACCCAAAGAATAACGAAGATAGCACCGAGAGCAACGATAAGACCTATGAGGCCGCCCTTTCCGGGATCCTTCTTAGCCTTGTCTGCTTTCTTGTTTTTCTTGGCTGTCTTCTTATCAACAGTTGTTACCGGAGCAATATTTGCTGTCGTATCCTTATGAGTTGCGGCAGGTCTTGAAGACGCATTTCTGTTGGCACTCGCTGTAGTCTCACCGGGTCTGTGAGCCGCAGTATTTGTGTTGGCGCTCGCAGGCTTAAATGCAGAAGGTGTTACTTTTGCTGCATTGGATGCAGGAGCTGCAGGTGCGGTCTTGGCAGCAGCGGGGCGCTGTGTTTGAACCTGCGTCTGCGCTGTAGCTGTATTGCTTGCAGCGTTATTTCTTGCTGCAGCGGGAGCTGCATTTGTCTGTCCGCGGGGAACGAAAGGTGAGGGAGCGGCCTTGGCCTGCTCTGAGGCGATTCCTGTCTTGGCAGCGGGAGCGGTTGCAGAATCAGAAGCTTTCTTGGCTGCAACGCCTGCTGCCACACCTGTACCTGCTGCGGCGGCAACTCCTGCGGCCTTCGCGGCTGCGGGAATTTCCTGCTTCTTTTCTTCGGGTTTCTTCTCCTCGGGCTTCTTCTCGGGAACCTGAGGCTTAACAGCTTCTTCAACTTTCTTCTCTTCGCGCTTAAATGCGTTTACGCCGCTTGATACTTTGCCGTAAGTCTTAATGCCTGCACCCTCAGCACTTGTAGCTGCTGCGGCAGTTGCTGCGGCAGCTGTGGCTGCGGCGGCCTTCGCGGGAGCGGGTGTCTCGCTTGCGCCCTTAGGCTTAAACGGGTTGATTGCAAGAGCTTCCTCGTCGAGCGCGAACTCATCATCGAGGTTCATTCCTGCAAACGAGGAGTTCGAAGCCGTGGAGGACTGAGCAAAATCAAGATCCTTTCCGGCATCGAAAAGCTTCTTGTCCTGAGCGGGATTGGTGCCTGCCGTCTTCGAGAATTCACTGAAGTCTGCGTCAGCGTCGGTAAAAGCAGGATCGTCGATTGCTGTCGGGATCTTCTCGAAGTCTTTTACGATAGCCGGCTTCTCAGTAGTCTTGGGAGCCTCGCTCTTCGCGGGCTCAGCGGGCTTGGCTGCAGCGGGCTCTTCTTTCTTCGCATCGCTGCTGTCTTCCGCGGGCTTGAATGCCTTGAAAGGAGACTTAGAGGGGTCAAACTCGAAATCATCAAATTCATCTTTGAACATGTCGTCGTCTGAAGAAGCTTTGTTCCAAATCTTATCGGATACCGAACCTGCTTCGTTGTTCTTGAAGGAGACCATGAAGGAAGAATCCACATAATCCCCCGAACCGTTGTTATTGTTGTTTGTGTTTCCTGCACCTGAAGCAGAGTTATTCATATTCTCGGGATCAATAATCATTCGTTGATACCTCACATAGATTTTGTATAATAAAAATTATATTTAAAAAAAGTTCGTTTTCAATTCCCGGAGGCAATGTGTAATCAATTTGACAACAAAGGGTGCGGGTGTTATTATTCTCAGGCACATGCGGATAAGCTCGATTAAGCTCGTGTGGCGGAATCGGCAGACGCAACGGACTTAAAATCCGTCGGAGTAAAATCCGTACCGGTTCAAGTCCGGTCACGAGCACCATCGTATGTGAGTTTGATATCGCGGAGTGGAGCAGTTGGTAGCTTGCCGGGCTCATAACCCGGAGGTCGCGAGGTTCGAGTCCCGCCTCCGCAACCACTTTTAAGACCGGAAGTTATTTCCGGTTTTTTCATTTATAATATTTCCATGATTTATGTATTCGCTGGCTTAAGGGCGGAAAGCGCTCCTTTAAAAACTTTGGAAAACGAGTGTGTCAAAGTTATTACGACCGGCACCGGAAAAATCAATGCTGCTTTCGAAGTCGGAAGAGCTTTGGGTCCGGGCGGTACGCGCGAGTCGCATTCAGGGGATTTTATCGTAAACATAGGATCGGCGGCTTCGTCAAACCTTGAGGGTTTGTTCCTCGTAAATAAAATCGAAGATACGGCAACCGGAAGAAAATTCTATCCCGACCTGATGCGCGTGACCGCTGTTGCCGATTTAAATCAGGCACCTCTCATAACATCTGACGATGTCGTTAAAGACGCGAAGGGCGAAGTGCTTTACGACATGGAGGCTTCCGGAATCTTTGCCGCGGCAGGCAGGATCATAAGCCCCGACAGAATAATAATTCTAAAGGCTGTGAGCGATAAGGGCGACGGAAGCCCGGTTACCGCAAAGGAAATAACCGGGCTTATCGAAAAGTATATGGAGACCTTCAAGAAAATAATCGATTCCTTGCAAGGCTCTTTCCAAAAGGATTCTTACGACCCGTGGGAAGATATAAATAAACTTCAGAAAAAACTTTATCTTACAAAGTCTTTGGAGCTTCAATCGGCTGAGATTTTAAAGTTCGCGAACAGCCTCGGTGAAGACGGAGCGGCTCTTATGGAAATGGAGATAAATTCATTTTCGAGCGCTGACAATAAGCTTTCCAAGACACAGACTGCGGAGGTGATAAGGCGTGTCAGAGACCGGATTTCATCTTAAGAACTTCCGCGAGATTTATGTGGAGCAAAGAGCCTTTGATTATCCGATGACAAAGGAGATTTTAAAGCACTTTCCGAAGTCTCGGATCATCACAATCGACCACTACAAAGATGTATTCAACCGCCCGGGGCAGGATACAAATCTGCAGTCAAAGGCAAAGAGCCTGATACTCGCGGTTAACACGGGAGAGAAGCTTTTCGAAGCGTCGAGGGTGTGTCAGGACTTCGGTATGGGCGACTTCTACTACGCCGAGTCCGCGATGAACTGCCCGTTCTCATGTGATTACTGTTTCCTTAAGGGAATGTACGCGACGGGGAATGTCGTGGTGTTTGTTAACAGCGAAGATTATTTGGAAGAGCTGCGCGGAATTTTGAAGAAAGGCCCCATGTATCTGTGCGTATCTTTCGACACGGATTTGTGTGCTCTCTCGGGGTTTGCGCCGTGGAAAGAAGTGTGGGAAGACTTTGCCCTCGTTAACCCTAATCTTACAATCGAGATAAGAACCAAAGCGACCGTAAATAATTTCCGTGCAAGCCCCAATATTATCTATGCTTTCACGCTCTCGCCGAGAGAAGTTATAAAGCAGTACGAGAGGGGGAGCGCAAGTCTTGATGCGAGGATAAAATGCATTAACAGGCTGCTTGATGCAGGCGCGAGGGTAAGGCTTTGTTTTGATCCGGTTGTGTACGTAAAAAACTGGCGTGTGTGCTACAATAATTTTATTGATGAGGTTACGGATCTCATCGATGTGCGAAGAGTTGGTGATATAAGTGCGGGAACCTTCAGAATATCCTCGGATTATCTGGGAAATCTTCGAAAAGCGTCTCCCGGTTCGGCGGCGGTTTTATACCCCTTTATAAGGCAGGACGGCTTCTGTGTTTACCCCGATAAGCTTCGGACAGAGATGATGGATCTGATAACAAGTAAGCTTAAAGAGGCCGGTTATGGATCAGAAATCTACATCAACGACTAAGGACACGGCGATAGTAACAGGCGCCTCCTCGGGTATCGGTCTCGAGATAGCAAACATGCTCGCGGAATTAGGGTACGAGGTCGTCGGCATCGCAAGGCATTTCGAAGAATGTGTCAATTATCCGTTCAAGACCGAAGTGTGCGACATCACCGACACCTATAAGCTTTTATCCATAGTATCTTCCAAGCAAAACATCAAGATGCTCGTAAACTGTGCGGGCATCGGCTCTTACGGCTTGTCCGAAAATATCTCGTGCGAGCGGCTCAAAGAAATGACGCGCACCAACCTGGAAGCCCCGATGATTCTGACCGGGCACGTGCTTCCTTTGTTTAAAAGGCAGGGCGAGGGGACGATAGTATTCATATCTTCAGTCACTGCATTTAAACCCAATACTTACGGCGCGGCGTACGGCGCACTTAAGGCGGGTCTTTCGAGCTTTGCATCAAGCGTGTTCGAGGAGAGCCGCAAACACGGAATAAAGGTCATAGAGATATGTCCCGATATGACCAGAACCAACCTTTACAGAGATGCAGATTTCACGACGGATGACGATCCGATGGCTTACCTGAGACCCGAGGACGTCGCGCAAACTTTAAAGTCCGCAATCACCGCACCGGGCAATGCCTGTGTCACGAGAATAACGATAGTACCGCAGCTTAACCGCATAAAGAGGAGATAAATCAACACATGAACGTAAGCTTTAACGACGGATGGATTTATAACGATGACTATGAGCTTCTGCCCGAGGGAGAGGAGGTCAGAATCCCGCACAGCGTTTCGGTTACACCGCTTCATTACTTCAGCGAAGAGTGCTACCAGAAAGTATCCGGATATCTTAAGTATTTTGATGTCTCTGACGACCTTGAAGGCAAGAGGCTTTTTATCAACTTCGGTGCGGTCGCGCATTACTGCGAGGTCTATGTTAACGGAGTGCTTGCGGCAACTCATTCGTGCGGATACACGGCGTTTAAAGTCGAGATTACAAATCTTATAAAGATTGGCGAAGTCAACGAACTCAAGGTCAAAGTCGACAGCCGCGAGAACCTTAATATCCCGCCGTTCGGCTTTGTTATCGACTACATGACTTACGGAGGAATTTATAGAGAGGTCACCCTCGAGATCAAGGAAGAGTCCTTCATAAGTGATGTATTTGTAAGAGCTACCGCGGCAGGCTCGGTGTTTGTCGACGTTGCTTTTGACGGCGGTGATCCGGACCAGGAGTTCGGGATAATAATTTTCGAGAAGAAGACGGGAGAGGAACTTGCAAGGCTTCCCGGACGTAAGGGCTACTGCGCCATAAGCAAGGTGCCGGGCTTTAAAAAGTGGGACCTTGAGTGTCCGAATCTTTATGTGCTGCGCGTGGAGTCCGCAAATGACAGTAAGGATGTTGTGTTCGGCTTCAGGGACAGTGAGTTTACGAAGGACGGATATTTCCTGAACGGCAGGCGCGTGCAGATTATGGGTCTTAACCGACATCAGTCTTATCCTTATGTCGGTTATGCTATGCCCGCAGCCCTGCAGGCTTACGATGCGGATATCTTAAAGTACGAGCTCGGAGTTAATGCCGTGAGAACTTCGCACTATCCGCAGTCTCAGCACTTTATCGACAGGTGCGACGAGATAGGTCTTCTCGTGTTCACGGAGATTCCGGGATGGCAGCATATCGGCGATGCGGATTGGAAGAATCAGGCGGTAAAGAACATTGAAGAGATGGTTCTGCAGTACAGAAATCACCCGTCGATTATCATGTGGGGTGTTCGAATCAACGAGTCTGTCGACGACGATGAGTTCTACACGAGAACCAACGAGCTTGCAAGAAAGCTCGATCCTTCAAGACCCACGACGGGCGTCAGGTACTTAAAGAAGAGTCACCTGCTTGAGGATGTTTATGCGTATAATGACTTTCTCCATGACGGCAAGGCCGCGGGATGCGAGAAGAAAAGTAAGGTAATTCCCGATGATCAGAAGCCTTACCTTATCTCGGAGTTTAACGGCCACATGTTCCCGACGAAGGCTTTCGACCGAGAGGACGTAAGGGCCGAGCATATGCTGAGGCACGCGAACGTCATGGACTGCGCGTGGGGTCAGGAAGATATCTCCGGTACATTCGGCTGGTGCATGTTCGACTACAACACCCACAAGGACTTCGGTTCGGGTGACCGCATCTGCTATCACGGTGTGTGCGATATGTTCAGAAACCCCAAGATGGCGGCAGGCGTTTATGCAGCTGCGGGTAATTTAAGGAAGCCTTTCCTTGAGATCTCGTCTGACATGAATATCGGTGAGCATCCGTCGGGCAACCGCGGCAACGTGTACATCATGACAAACTGCGACAGCGTGAAGATGTTTAAGAACGGGCAGTTCATCAAGGAATACACACACGATATGAGCCCTTACAAATACCTGCGTAACGCTCCCATCCTGATTGATGATTACATCGGCGATCAGATGAAGGAGAAAGAGGGCTTTACAGATAGGCAAAATAAGATTGTAAAGGAAGCTTTAAACTACATCGGCAGATTCGGAATGAATAATCTTACGCCGAAGATAATGCTAAGGCTCGGTGAGGCGATGGCACGATACAACATGAAGTTCCAGGACGCATACATGCTTTACGGCAAGTACATAGGCGACTGGGGCGGCAAGTGCACCGAGTTTAAGTTCGTCGGAATTCAGGGCGGCAGGGAAGTTGTCACGAAGATTAAGACCTCGGGCAGCCACATCGGCCTCGTCCTTAATCCTTCTTCGACTGCTTTGATCGAAAATGAAACTTACGACGCCTCCTGTGTTCGCATAAAGGTAACCGACGAGAACGGCAACATCCAGCCTTTCTTCTCGGCAAACTTAAAGCTTGAAACCGAAGGACCGATTGAGGTCTTGGGCCCCGACTTCGCTGAAATCAGCGGCGGTATGGGCGGCGTTTACGTAAGAAGCACGGGCGAAGACGGTGAGGCTTTGCTTCGAATTATCCTTCCGGGAGCGTATAACGGAAGTGATGATATAATTTCGGAAGTAAGGTTTACGGTAAGTACGGGGGAAGTGAAAGAGTAAGTGGCAAGAAAGAGAGTCGCACTGCTCTGCGGACAGCCTGAGGAATACTGCCAGGAACTGTTCATAAAGGGCTTTAACAAAACCGTCATGGAGGCGGGCTTTGATGTGTGCGTCTTTGCCATGTATCAGAAGTACCAGGACAGCCCTCAGCGTGAGATTGGCGACTCATCGATTTTCCGGGCGATTAATTACTCGAAGTTCGAAGCTGTTGTCGTAATGTGCGACTCGATTCAGACCCCGGGCTGCGTGGAAGATATAATTAGGAGACTTAAGAGCGAATTTAAAGGTAAGGTGATCCTTGTTGAAAGCGACAGCAAGGATTTTCCTGTAGAGCTTTCGGATAACTATCATCCAATTAAGACCATTATCAATCACCTGATTGAAGAGCACGGATACACCGATATCGCTTTCGTTACCGGTAAGTACTGGCATCCTCACTCACAGAAGAGACTTGCTGCGTTTAAGGACGCGATGGCCGAGCACGACCTGAAAGTTCCCGAGAACAGAATTTTCTATGGCGATTTCTGGTATACAAGTGGCGAGAGCATCGCGGAGAAGCTCACGCGCCCCGGATTAAAGCTTCCGCAGGCGGTTGCCTGTGCGAACGATGCGATGGCGATAGGTCTTGCGAAGACATTGATTGCCAAAGGTATTAAAGTTCCCGAAGATATCGCGATAGTAGGCTACGACAGCAATGATGAAGGTAAGCATTCACCTGTGCCTTTGACGTCTGCGGATTTGCCTTTAAGGCAGTTCGGCGATCACTGCGCCAAAGATATTCTGAGTATGCTTGAAGGCGGGCAGCCCACGGAATTTGTATCTTCCGTTGATATGTTCATAGGACGCACATGCGGCTGCGAGGGCGAGAGCATTAAGCCTCAGTATGAGCTTCGTAAGACGTGGGATACGGAGCTGTCGGGTTCGGGTGTGTTCTCGGTATTCAGCCACATGAACGAGGACCTGTTAAACCAGCTTAACTACACGGGACTTGTAAATGCGATGTTCTCATATATCTATCAGATAAGACCGTTCGAGACTTTCTCTTTCAATGTTAACAACGAGTGGGAAGAAAAGAACGAGAAGCTCTCGGGAAGCATGCTTCAGCTTATGAGAAGCACGAAGGACGGTCTAAACGACAGCGTTAATTTTGACACGTGTTATGACCTGGAGCTGATGGTCCCCGAGCTTTACGAAGACTACGAGACGCCGAGGGTTTTCTACTTTACGCCTCTGCACTTTGACGACCGTATCTTCGGCTTCACGTGCATCTCCTACGCGGACCCCGATATCTGCGTTGACTCCGAGTATCGAATCTGGAACAGACGATGCATGATCGCATTCGAGATGTACCGCCGTATGAACGACTCCGTCAAAGACGATTTGAAGAACACAGATATAAGAATCAAGGACAGTCTCACGGGACTTCTTAACTACAGAGGTTTTCTTGCGAGGGCGGAGTCAATTATAGGGAAGATGCATAACCGCGGCGGCTACATAAGCGTATTGGCGGTCGATGTCAAAAACCTCGCGACCATCAACGAGAAATACGGCAGAAGCGAGGGCGATAAAGTAATCGTCAACACCGCAAGTCTGCTCGAAGCTACGTTCTACGGCTCCGACTCGCTTTGCATCTGCCTCGGAAACGGTGAGTTTGTTGTCTTAAGACTTACGAGCTCCCCCGGAAACGACGATATGCTCAAGGCCTACGACGTCATGAAAGACAAGCTCAACAGCTACAACGAGAAGGCCGAGGACGAACTGAAGATTTATCTGTACTTCGGTATCGAGTCCGGCTCGCCCACAAGCGGCACCGACCTCGAGCGTCTCATAAACACTGCGGTTTCAATCAAGAACGCGAACAAAGTAAGTTCCTACAAATCCTCCGAAAAGGTTATCTCACAGGAAGAAGAGCAGGAATCCATAAGAGTCGGCGATGTACTTGCAAACAACAGGCTTAACTATTATTTCCAGCCGATTGTCGCAACAAAAGACGGAGAGATATTTGCTTACGAAGCTCTTATGAGACCTGACGCCAAGCCTTTTATCGAGCCTCCCGTGGTTTTGCACTACGCCGAGCTTATGGGCAAGCTTCACGATGTCGAGAAGCTGACGTTTAATAACGTCGCGGATATCGTGTGCCAGAGAGAGGATATTTTCGACGGGTCGAGAAAGATTTTTATAAACTCGATTCCGGGCCAGCGTTTAACGGACGGAGAGCGCGACGATCTTATGAGCAAGACCAGTAATTACACGAGCATGATAGTCGTCGAGCTTACCGAGCAGTCGGAGCTTACGGACGACGAGCTTGCAGAGATTAAGGCATTCTACAAAGGCATGGGCATCGAGACCGCGGTTGACGATTACGGCACGGGCTACTCTAACGTCACAAACCTTCTGAGGTATATGCCGCGCTACGTTAAGATTGACCGAATGCTCCTGACGGATATCCAGGAGAGCCCGCAGAAGCAGCACTTCGTGAAGGATATCATCACGTTCTCTCATAACAACGGCATCATCGTTCTGGCCGAGGGCGTCGAGACGACAGCTGAGCTTCGAACCGTAATTATGCTGGGCGCGGATTTGATTCAGGGCTTTTACACCGCACGGCCTTCGGCTGAAATTATAAGTGCGATTGACCCGAAGATTCGAAATGAGATTGTTAAGTACCGCGAGGAGTACTCGACGCTTCTGACGCAGGATGTTTTTGAGGCGGGAAAGCAGGAAAGAATTCACCTCGCGAGCCTGTCGGATCAGGGCATCACGAAGATAAGTGTCAGTAACCCCGAAGCGACTTTCATAGACTTCGAGATAAGAGGTACACCGGGACTGTTTACAAATATCGCGCTTGAGATTACAAATTCTTGCAAAGGAAGCATTACGCTTGATAACGTAAGCCTCGGAACGGGAAATTTACCGGCGCTTGTGATTCAGGGTGACTCGAGCCCCGTAATTAATCTTAAGGGCAGGAACAGATTAAGCGGCGGTATTGATATCTCAGGCGATTCCTCACTTACCTTGGAGGGCGACGGTGAGCTTGTTTTGATACTTCACGGCAACAGTGCGTACGATATCAAAAACAATCCCAGAATAAACCTTGAGGACTTCTCCGGAACGGTTACTTACGAAGCTTGACCTTTAAGGCGGGCTTTGTTAATATCAGCTTAATTTCATATTCTGCGTTGATGAAGAACAGTACCTTTTCATTAGCTTTACAGAGAGCCGGCGGTTGCTGCGAGCCGGCAGGTGAAGGTTAAGGGAACTCACTTCGGAGCATCCTTTCTGAACGGCCTTAAAGCCCAAGGACGGGACGCAGGCCCAGCGTTAAAGGGGCAGGATATCGGCTTATAAGTTAAAGCCCGTGTCCGGTGAGTGCATTTTCCTTGGATGGAAAGTGAATTAGAGTGGTACCGCGAATGACCCTTCGTCTCTAAGCAGGCGAAGGGTCATTTTTATCTTTCGAGGAGGAAGAGAATATGAATTATCAAAGGTATGAGAGAATCCCCGAGGTCGATTTACCCGACCGCAAGTGGCCCGGTCGCATCATTGACAAGGCGCCCATCTGGTGTTCCGTAGATCTTCGAGACGGCAACCAGGCGCTCGAGGTGCCGATGGATATGGATAAGAAGCTTAAGTTCTTCGAGCTTCTTGTGAAGGTGGGATTTAAGACCATTGAGATTGGTTTTCCGGCGGCGTCCGACACGGATTTTAATTTCTGCCGCGAGCTTATAGACAATAACCTGATTCCCGATGACGTTGCTATTCAGGTGCTGACACAGTCTAGACCCGAGATTATTACAAAGACAATGGATGCGGTTTACGGCGCGAAGAATGTCGTTATTCATCTTTATAATTCAACGAGCACTTTGCAGCGGGATGTGGTATTCGGATTTGGTAAGAAAGAGTGTATAGACCTTGCTGTTGAAGGCGCGAAGATGATTAAGGAATTCGTCGATGCGGATGAGTCCGGAGCGAACTTTATATACGAGTATTCACCGGAGTCTTACTCTTCGACCGAGCCCGACTTTGCGGTTGAAATCTGCGATAAAATCTGCGACGTATGGCAGCCGACGAAAGATAAGAAAGTAATCATCAATCTTCCCGAAACCGTGCAGTATACGCTTCCCAATGTCTACGCCGATATGATTGAGTATTTCTGCACGCATACAAGGTGGAGAGATCAGATTGAAGTCTCGCTTCACACGCATAACGACCGCGGCACTGGAGTTGCTTCTTCGGAACTTGGGCTTCTCGCGGGAGCCGACCGAGTTGAGGGAACGCTCTTTGGAAACGGCGAGCGCACGGGTAATGTTGATATCGTTAACCTGGCTCTTAACATGATGATGCAGGGCGTCGATCCGAAGCTTGATTTTTCTAATATCAACGAGTGCATCGATGTTTACGAAGAATGCACGAGAATGAAGATCGACCCGAGGCACCCGTGGTCCGGAAAGCTTGTGTTCACGGCCTTTTCGGGCTCGCATCAGGATGCTATCAACAAGGGTAAGAAGAAGATGGCCGAGAGAGGCTCAAAGAAGTGGGCTGTACCGTATCTTCCCATCGACCCCGCGGACATCGGCCGCGAGTACGAGCCTATTATCAGGCTTAACAGCCAGTCGGGCAGAGGTGGTATCGCTTATGTTATGGAGCAGTACTTCGGTATTATTCTCCCGAGATCTTTCCAGAGGGATTTCCTTACTATCGTTAAGCATGAGACGGATGATCATTCAAGGGAGCTTTTGCCGCAGGAGGTCTTTGACCTGTTTGACGACTACTACATAAATGTATGCACGCCGTACTGGCTGCAGAAGTTTTCCGAGCACTCGCTTAACGACAAGATGAGTGAGGTTACGGCGGAGATTACGTACCTCGGTGTGCCGCAGGAGATTAAGGGTAAAGGTAACGGTCTGCTCGATGCGTTTGTGGATGCCTTCTCGAAATACACAGGGGAAAAATTCTCGATTAATATGTATAATGAGCATGCTATGCAAAACGGCTCCGATTCCGCGGCTATCACGTTCATGGAGCTTAAGCGCGAGTCGGACGGCAAGATTTATCTGGGCGCCGGAGTATCAAGCTCCGTAACCAAGTCTTCCGTAAGAGCTATCCTGAGTGCATATAACAGAATGATTAAATAGGGGGCTTTATGAGTTACGATTACCTTATCGTCGGCGCAGGACTTTACGGTAGCGTGTTCGCGAGAGTGATGACTGATGCGGGAAAGAAGGTTCTCGTAATTGATAAGAGAGCAAATATCGGAGGCAACTGCTACACCGAGGAAATTGAGGGCATTAACGTGCATAAGTACGGAGCCCACATCTTCCACACAAATGATAAGCGTGTATGGGAATTCCTCGGGAATTACACAGAGTTTAACCGATACACGAATTCGCCCGTCGCGAACTACAAAGGCGAGCTTTATTCTCTGCCTTTTAATATGTACACTTTCAACAAGATGTGGGGTGTCGTAAAGCCAGAGGAAGCGATGGCTATAATCGAGCAGCAGAGAAAAGAAGCCGGCATTACCGAACCCCGTAATTTGGAAGAGCAGGCGATAAGCCTTGTGGGTAAAGACATCTATGAGAAGCTTGTGAAGGGCTATACGATGAAGCAGTGGGGCAGAGATTGCCGTGAACTGCCGGCATCAATCATTAAGCGTCTGCCGGTAAGATTTAAATTTGACAACAATTACTTTAACGCGCTTTATCAGGGAATTCCGATGGGCGGGTACACGAAGCTTTTCGAGAGGCTGTTGGACGGAATAGAGGTAAGGCTTAATACCGACTACAAGGACGTTAAGGGCACGATTGAGGCGGGAAAGGTCTTGTACACGGGGCCTGCGGATGAGTATTTTGACTTCAGTCTCGGCGTTTTGCAGTACAGAAGCGTTAGGTTTGAGACCGAGGTGCTCGATACACCGAACTTCCAGGGCAACGCCGTGATTAACTACACGGACGAGCAGACGCCTTACACGAGAATCATCGAGCACAAGTTCTTCGAATTCGGACAGCAGGAGAAGACCGTAATCTCCAGGGAGTTTAGCTACGAGTGGAAGCCCGGCGACGAGCCTTACTACCCGGTTAACGACGAGGAGAATTCCAAGCTTTACGCGAAGTATAAAGAGCTTATGGACAGCGAGGAAAATGTCTTGTTCGGAGGCCGCCTTGCCGAGTATAAGTACTACGATATGGACGTAACCGTGGCAAGAAGCCTTGACCTTGCCGAGAGTGAACTTGCCGGAGGAGATAATTGATAAGCAAGATTAAAGCTCTTTTTATTAAGTACAAAAGCTTCGTCATGTATGCGGTGTTCGGCGTGCTGACGACGCTTGTTAATATTATCTCTTATTATGTTTTTGCCCATGTCCTGGGGCTTCCAACGCTTATCTCAAATGCCGCGGCGTGGGTGGTATCGTGCACATTCGCGTATCTGACCAATCGCAAATGGGTCTTCGAGAGTGAAGAGAAAAGCGCTTCGGGGATATTCCGTGAGGTCGTATCTTTCTTCCTAAGCCGCCTGTTTACGCTGCTGGTCGAGACTTTGATTATGTTCGTCTTCGTTGATGTTATGCACATGAACGATATGATTATTAAGATTATCGCGAACGTTATAGTAATTATCCTGAATTATGTTCTAAGTAAGCTTGTGGTTTTCCGTAAGGGGAAGACACACGAGCCTAAACCCTTGCCGAAGGGCAAAGATCGTGTGTTTTATTTTGCATCGTGGGGACTTATTGCGGCACTTGCCGTGACGGGTCTTGTTATTATCGATAAGGCCGACGGGAAGGGGCTTCCCGGTGACAGCTTCGAGTACATGATGATGACCGTATCTCTTAAGAACCACGGTTCGTTTAATGTGACCGAAGATGATATCGAGGACGCGAAGGAGTTTTACGACAACAGCATCTTTGACACGATTTACCGTGAGAGGGCTGAGACGACGCTTGTGGAATCTTCTTCGGGCCTCAAATACGCGAAGCACTACGGGGCTTACTCGGTTGTTTGCCTTCCTGCGGTGATGGCCTTTTCGAGCTTGGGGCTTAACCCTGCGAAGGCTTTCATGCTCATGAGCCTTGTGATGTGGCTCCTTTCTCTGGTGTGCGTTCGCTTAAAGCTTGATATAAACGAGCTTCGAAAATTTTTTCTGCTTTTGTTTTTGACCTTGAACCCCGCGCTGTTTTATTTAAGCTGGGTTCACACGGAAATTTTTATGTTCTCGTTTGTGGTTATGGCGCTCGTGTTCTGGCATAACAAAAAGCACTTCCCGGCGATGGTTCTCATGAGTATCGCGGCAATGCAAAATCTCGCTATTTTATTTCCGGCGTTTTTTATCGGTGTGGACTTTATTGTAAGTAGTGTCGCGGCTAAGAAGAGCGCAGGCGAGACCGTAAAGAAAACGCTTCTTCTGGGTCTATGTGCTATCCCGGGATTTATTCCGGTTATCCGGTCTTTTATAAACTTCGGAACCTATTCTCCGGTTGCTCTCGCGGCATCGGTTTCCGTAAGCGGCGATCCGGTGGACAGCAGGTTCTTATGCGCTCTGTCCTATATCTTTGATCCCAATCAGGGAATGATCCCGTACACTTTGTTTATCGTTCCGGCGTTCTTTATTGCTGTCATCATGACTTTAGTCAGGAAGAAGGATTTAAGCTTCACTATATGCACTCTGCTTTCGGTATGCGCGATGCTCTTTGCCGTGTCGATGGAACTCCACATCAACTGCGGTATGGCTTACATCATGCGCTATAACGTGTGGATGCTGCCGTTTTACGCTTTCTTCGCGGTGAAGTATATAAAATCTTCGAAGGTTGCAACAGGTGTGTTCGCATCAAGCGGCGTGTTCTCGGCGGTGGTTATCGGATACCTGCTTATTTGCGCAGCGCCGAATCTTTATCTGGGGTATACGCCCTTCGGGAAATTTGTTATGGAGAACATGACATCTCTATATAATCCGCCGGTTGGAATTTTCTACTCGAGAACTCTGGGCGATGAGACGTACTACTACGATGAACCGGTTGCTTACGTTGACGATGAGGGTAATTTGAAGAAACTTCTGGTGTCATCCGATGCTGTAACTTTGCTTGAAGACGGAACGTGGATAATCTACGACAGCAGTCTGAATGAAGTTGATATTACGCGAGACGTATCAAGTGATAAGGACTTTAATTACATAAGCTTCGGCGAAGACGGTTTCCATGTTGTAAGGGAAGAGAATGGAATTGACTTCTCCGATATGGATAAGACCGACCTCTCCCGCATAAATTCAGACTACGGTCTTGAGGGCGAAAATCTCTTGGTTTACGGTCACGAGTTTGATTTAAAGCTGAGTCTTCTGCCAGGAAACTATACGGGCACTTTCACCGTAGCATCTGTCTTCGGCGGTCAGCAGGAGGTTGTTGTGACGGTTAACGGCGAGAAAGTTTTCGCAGGTCCCGTAAACATGGAAGACAAATCGTTTGAGTTTGATTTTACCGTGGGAAGCGATTTCCTCTGCGACATTACGGTGAGCATTCCGGGGGCTATGAGTCCCAGCGATGTTGTGGAAGGTTCAAGCGACACAAGAGTTCTCTCGCTCTACCTCGAAGACTTCACTTACACTTTAAATTAAAGCATTTTGTTCTTGTCGCGAAATTCTTTGGCGGCGCGTCTCCTGGCCTTGCGGCGGAATACTATAAGTGAGAACACAAGTATCGTAAGAAGCGCGAAAATAACAATTATCGAGACGAGAGCGGTCTTAAAGTTTGACCAGATTGTCCGCTTCTCCGGATTTACCGTTACGATATTGTCTTTCTTTCCGACAAGAACCGTGAGAACGCCCACAATATAGGTCTTGCCGTCGCCGAACGCACGGCAGACGGGTATCCTGAAAGTCTGATCTTCGGTCGAAGATGTATCGATGATTACCTCGGATAAATCAACTGTATTTGTGCTTCCCGTGGAGTAGTGCGCGGTAGTGGTCGTAAGGTGAGTCGAAAGCTCGATTGAAGATTCGATTACCGCGAGGTCCGTGCCCAGGAGAGCCGAGTCAATTTGCTGGATAGTCTCGTTATAAAGGGGAGAGAACTCGCCTGAATCAAGAGGCGTTGTGGTAAATGAGTTGTAGCCGCACTCGAACATGCTTATCATGTCCGCGTATCTCTGCTTCGTGTCGGTAGCACCCAGGATAACGCCGATAAGCTTGCGTCCGTTCTTACTTGCGGCGGCTGTAATCGAGAAACCCGCGCCTTCGGCGTATCCGGTCTGACCGCCGATGTAATAATCGTAGGAATAGTCCTGAGTTGATATAAATCTGTTGGAGTTAGAGATTGTTCTTGAATCCGCGTAGAGATTCGTTGCAAGCATCGTGTGTTGGAATGTGGTAGCTATGTCTATAAATTCCTGATGTTCGGTGAGCTCGTCAAGGATGAGGGCCAAGTCACGAGCGGTGCTGACGTTAGAGACGTCGCCGTTGCCGTAGCAGGTCGTGAATCTTGTGTTGGTGCATCCGAGCTCCGTGGCTCTCTCGTTCATCTTTCCGGTAAAAATAAGCTCCGTGCCGCTCATCTCGATTGCGAGGGCGAGGCAGGCGTCGGAATCGGACTCGAGAAGTGCCGCATAGATAAGGTCTCTTACGGTAACCTCTTCGCCTTCGGTTACGCCTAAGGTGTAGTAGTTTTCGGGAATGCCGATGTACATCGGTAGTGTGATGGTCACGTAGTCATCAAGGTTTAGATTCTCGAACGCGAGGAGCACCGTCATGAGCTTGGTGATGGCGGCGGGCTCGACCTGTGTGTCGAGGTTCTTGCCGAGAAGAATCGTGTCGGACTCGGAGTCGTAAAGGATGTAGGAAGTGCCCGTTATGGAAGGAGCATCGGCTACGGTCTCCGTAAGTAAATCGTCGTAAGCTTCGTTCTGGGAGACAATGCCGTCGTCCGGATCGTCGAAATCGTCGTTAACCGCAAGAACTGCTGTCGGAAAGAACAACGCGACAGCAGTAATAACAGCCATTAGAAACGATAGAAGCTTTTTCATAAATAAGATTATAACAAACGAGTTAATTTTTAGTATAATTATATTTCTTACAAGCGGAAAGGATTCAGAGATGGGAATAATTAAAGTCAGGTCCGAGGATCTTGAGGGTACAAGAGGGGCGCTCGGCGAGCTTTGTGAATATTTCGGGGCGCTTGCTGCGAAGAAGGGCAGAGACATTACCTACAGGGTAAGAACCTACGGCTGCCAGCTTAACGAGTCGGACTCGGAGAAGCTGTGCGGATACTTGGAGCAGATGGGTCTTAAGGAGTCCGGTACTGATGTGGCTGACGTTATCATCTTTAACACGTGTTCCGTAAGAGAAAACGCCGAGGACAGGCTCTTTGGAAACTTGGGAATAGTAAAGGCGGACAAGAAGAGCGATAAGGATATGATTATCGCCGTGTGCGGCTGCATGATGAAGGTTCCCGAGAACGTCGAGAAGATAAAGAAGAGCTTTCCTTATGTTGATTTGGTCTTCGATCCCGCGCAGATTCATCTGTTCCCCGTTTATTTAAGGGACTCTATCGCCAATAAGAAGCAGCTCGTCAACATCTCCGCCGAGGACTACATTGTTGACGATGCGCTAGTCCCCATCTCTCGAAAAAGGAAATTCAGGGCGCTGGTCCCCATCATGTACGGCTGCAATAATTTCTGCTCGTACTGCATCGTTCCTTACGCCAGAGGCCGCGAGAGGTCAAGAGATATTGGAGCCATAAAAGAAGAACTCTATAAGCTCGCGGATGAAGGCTATAAGGAGGTTATGCTCCTGGGCCAAAACGTCAATTCCTATAACGGTGCGGGAGGGGAGAAGTTTCCGGAGATTTTAAGAGCCGCATCTGAGATTAAGAAGTTCTCGAGGATTAGATTCATGTCTTCGCACCCGAAGGATTTGACTGATGAAGTTATCGATATTATGGCTTCAAACAGCAATATCGAGACTCATCTGCACCTGCCGATGCAGTCGGGTTCGGATCGTATATTAAAACTCATGAACCGTCCTTATGATATGCAGACCTACTACAGAACGGCTTTAAAGTTCAGGGATATGATTCCCGGAGGGTCATTGACCACGGATATAATCGTCGGTTTCCCGGGCGAGACTGAGGAGGACTTTGAAGAGACGATGAAAGCCGTAAACACATGTAAGTTCGATTCGGCTTTCACGTTCCAGTATTCGATAAGACCCGGAACCCGTGCGGCGACGATGCCCGATCAGGTACCCGCGGAAGTCGTAAAGGAGAGGTTTTCGAGACTTCTTGAGGCGCAGAATAAGTATGCGTATGAGTCAAATCTTGCAAAAGTCGGCAAAACCGAGGAGGTCTTGATTGAAGGCGAGAGCCAGACGGCGCCCGATATCCTGACGGGTAGGACGAGGTCGAATCATCTGGTTAACTTCACCATTCCGGAGGATTTGAAAGAAGAGGGAAGAACGGCTGCATCTTACGAAGGACAGCTGTGTGAAGTTAAATTCGAGACCGCAAGACCGTATTCGGTTGACGGTGTGATGGTAAAGCTTCTATGACAGAGAAGAAACAGCTGACACTCGCGGACGTTAATATCGACGATCTCTCACCCATGATGCAGCAGTACGCCCGCTTAAAGCTTGAGATGGGCGATATTATTATCTTCTATAGGCTCGGTGACTTCTACGAGTGCTTTTTCGACGATGCTTTGTTTGTCTCGAAGACCCTGGAACTCACCCTTACCGCCAAAGACTGCGGCAACAGGCTTCGCGCTCCTATGTGCGGCGTTCCTCACCATGCCTATAAGACGTACGCCGCAAGGCTTGTAAACGAGGGCAGGAAGGTCGCGATATGCGAGCAGCTCGAGGACCCCGCGACCGCCAAAGGTATTGTAAAGCGTGGCGTTGTGCAGGTTTTAACGCCCGGCACCATTACCGATACGGATGAGATTGACGACAGAAGAAACAATTATTTGATGAGTATTTTGTGTGTCGGAAACCAGTTCGGCGTCGCTGTGGCGGATATTACGACCGGCGACTTCGAAGCGACGGCTCTTGATTTCTTAAGAAACGGCGAGCACCTTGTAAATCTTGTTGGTCGCTACCGTCCCTCCGAGATTCTTTATAATCCGGCGTTCGAGGGCAGAGGCGAGTACAAACTCTTAAAGCAGGCATTCGGTACATCTTTTACGGAGCTTACAGATCGCGACTACGACTATGCGATGCTCACAAATGACGGGAATATTAAATTTACCGGAGTCGATAAGTTTAAGGATAAAGGTCTTGTTTACGGGGCTTGTGCGGCACTCCTGGGGTATGCAGAGAAGACACAGACCGAGAAGGTCGAGCACCTCGATAACATCAACTGCTTCCTCCTTTCTGACACGATGGAGCTTGATATCAGCACGAGAACAAATTTGGAGCTTACCCGCACCATCAGAACAGGCGCGAAGAAAGGGTCTTTGCTTTGGGCGATTGACAGAACGAAGACCGCGATGGGCGGCAGGCTTCTTCGAAAATGGATAGAGGAGCCTCTGGTAAGCGTCACAGCAGTAAACAGTCGTCTTGACGCTGTTGAGCAGGCCTTCGAGAAATATATAGACAGGCAGGAAATAATAGAGTGTCTTACGGGACTTTATGATATCGAGCGTCTGGCGGCGAAGGTTTCTCTCGGTTCTGTAAACGCCCGTGAGCTTTTGTCGTTGAAGCACTCTCTGGGTAAACTGCCTTTCCTGAAGGAATGCGTCTCGAAGTTTGACGCGGGGCTTTTCGCTGAGGTTAATGAGATGCTCGATCCCCTGGAGGATATTTATGATTTGCTCGAGCGCTCGATTGCCGAGGAGCCTCCGATTCTTATAACCGAGGGAGGCATCATAAAGAAGGGGTATAACGCCGAGTGCGACGAACTGACCGAGATTGCGACCAATGCCCGTGAGTTTATTCTGGGGCTTGAGACGCGTGAGAGGGAACGCACGGGAATTAAGAACTTGAGAATCGGATACAACAAAGTCTTCGGCTACTACGTCGAGGTCCCGAGAAGCGTCGAGGAATTGCCGCCCGAATACACGAGAAAGCAAACGCTTGCAAATAACGAGAGATACATATCTCCCGAACTTAAGGAGCTTGAAGATAAAATTCTGGGTGCGACGACCAGGAAGACGGCACTTGAATACGAGCTGTTTACCGAGATTCGAAGCACAGTAAAAAGTCAGTCCGACCGCCTCTTTGGAAGCGCACAGGCTGTGGCGCTCACGGATGTTCTTGCGTCTCTTGCCGAGCTTGCAAACGATGAGAATTACGTCAGACCTATAGTTGATGATTCAAACGAACTTGATATCAAGGGCGGAAGACATCCGGTCGTCGAGCGTATGCTCTCGGGCGAGGGACGCTTTGTTCCGAACGACACCGAGCTTAACGGTGACAAGAGAATTATGGTTCTGACAGGGCCCAACATGGCAGGTAAATCGACATATATGCGCCAGACCGCGTTGATTGTACTGATGGCTCAGATGGGATCTTTTGTCCCTGCGGACAGCGCTCACATCGGTCTTGTCGATAAGGTGTTTACGCGTATCGGAGCTTCGGATGATATCTCGATGGGTCAGTCAACTTTCATGGTTGAGATGCAGGAAGTAGCGGGAATTTTAAGAAGCGCCACGTCTTCAAGCCTTTTGCTTTTGGACGAAGTCGGCCGAGGAACTTCGACTTACGATGGCCTTTCCATCGCGTGGTCGGTTTTGGAGTACATCGCAGATCCCAATATACTTTATGCGAGAACTATTTTCGCGACGCATTACCACGAGCTTAACCGCCTCGAGAAGACTGTGCCGGGAATTTTTAATATGCATGTCGATGTAAGCGAGACTGACGACGGTGTTGTTTTCCTTCATAAGATTGTCGACGGTGGTACGTCGGATTCCTATGGTATCGAAGTTGCACGCCTGGCGGGGCTGCCTGCTGACGTTCTTACGAGATCTCGTAATATCCTAAAGGAGCTTGAGCGTATAGGAGAGCTTAAAGCGAGCGATGATGCCGAGCTTCCGGGTCAGGACAGCATTTTTAATCCGGATAATGTTTACTACCGTAAGGAAGACGTTATTCGTACGGCTCTTCGCGAGACGGATATTACGCGCATGACGCCGCTTGAGGCGATGAATATTCTTTACGGCTTGATTGATACCGTCAGGAAGGAGGACGAGGATGGGCAGAATTAACGTCCTCGACACCCGCACCGCGAACGCCATCAAGGCGGGTGAGGTCATTGAGCGTCCGGTCTCTGTTGTTAAGGAACTGATTGATAATTCCGTCGACGCCGGAGCTACCAACATTCGCATTGACTTTGAAGGCGGCGGCATATCTTTAATTCGCGTCAGCGACAACGGCTGCGGCATGGACGCAGAAGATGCCCGAAAAAGCTTTCTCATTCACGCTACGTCCAAGATTAAGAGTGCGGAAGATATCTACGACTTATCGACGCAAGGCTTCAGAGGTGAGGCTCTGGCGTCCATCGCGGCCTGCAGCGACGTTACTTTAGTGACGCGACAGGCTGATATGAGAACCGCGATTAAGATTGAATACCATGACGGCGATATGGTGTCCGAAAGTGAGGTCGGCGCGGATACGGGTACTGTGGTTACAGTTACAGGTTTGTTTGCAAATATCCCGGCAAGATATAAATTCTTAAAGCGCGATGCGACCGAGAGCATGTATATATGTACGCTGGTTGAGAAACTTGCGATTATCAATCCTCATATATCTTTCCGCCTTACAAAGGACGGCAAGAATATTTTATCGACACCCGGAAGCGGCTCGATGGAAGATGCGATTTATGCGGTTTACGGCCGTGAGATTACTTCGGGCTTGGTTAAGCTTGATTACCGCATGGACGGCGGCATAAGGCTTGAAGGGTTTGCGTCAAAGCCTTCGTGCGTTAGAGGCAACAGAGGCTTGCAGTATGTTTACGTAAACGGCAGACCGATTCGAAATGCTTCGGTTACCGCGGCTATTGACGAGGCATACAAGGCTGCCGTGATGAAGCACAAGTACCCGATATGTTTTCTTGCTGTTTATGTGCCGCCTCAAAGTGTAGATGTTAATGTTCATCCTCAGAAGGCCGAGGTTAAGTTCTCGGATGAAAGGGAAATTTTCAGGCTTGTATATCACGGCATTAAGAGTGCGGTGTTTGATGTTCCAAGAGTTAGCGGCATAAGTGATGTGAGTGATGTAAGTGATGATAAGAAGCCCGATTTGACTGTCGTATCTCATGAGACACCTGTAAAGCCGGCGGCTAAGAGTACGGGCAACGGACAGCAGCTTAAGATAAATACGGTGTCTTCAACTTTTACGTCTTCCGATTCGCAGGCGACAGATCGGCTTTTGAAAATTCTGTCCGGATTTAAGCCTGATATAGCGGAAATTTCAGGGGAAGATGAAGAAGGCGCAGAAGTGTCTTCTCCTACGCCTGAGCAGAAAAATGCCATTCAAACAGTAACGGAACCTACGGGAGAGATAGCAGAGATGCTTGGCTCCGAATTTATAGGATTTTTGTTTTCCACATATATTGTTTTGCAGTCCGAAGAGGCAGTGTTCGTGGTGGATCAGCACGCCGCTCACGAGAGGGTGCTGTACGAGAGATTTTCGGGGGAGAAGATGAAACCTCAGGATGAGAAGCGACTTGTCGAGACTCTGCTTGTGCCGCAGGTTATAGAGCTTTCTTCCGCGGATATGAGTTTTGTTACGGATAACATCGATAAGTTCCGTGAGATTGGTTTTGATATCGATCCCGTGGGTCAAAGAGAGCTGGCTCTTCGAAGTGTTCCGAGTGCCACTAAAGCTGAGGACAGACTTAAGTCAATGAGTAAGCCATCGGTTATGTTTATGTCGGTCTTAAACGACATGAAACGTGATGTTCCCGAGAAAGGCGAGGTGTGGACGTCCCTTATTCAGACGACAGCGTGCAAGGCCGCGATTAAGGCACACGATCGTATCTCGCAGCAGGAAGCGATGAGTCTTATAGAGCAGCTCGCGTTATGTAAAGATCCTTACCACTGCGCTCACGGTAGACCGACGTTTAAGCGTATACCTTTAAGCGATATCGAGAAGAGCTTCAAAAGGATAGTCTGATGAAATACGATTTCCTGCCAGTCATTACGGGACCTACCGCCAGCGGGAAAAGTGCCCTTGCCATGAAGCTGTGCTTACTTACCGGAGGCGAACTTGTTTCGTGTGATTCGATGCAGATTTACAGGTGCCTCGATATCGGTACCGCAAAGCCTACCGCGGACGAGCAGGCTCAGGTAAAACACCACATGATAGATATCGTCGACCCGGGCGAAAACTATTCTGTGTCGAGTTTTCTTACCGATTCAAGGCGCGAGATTGATTTGATTTTAAGTGAGGGCAAACTTCCTGTACTCTGTGGCGGTACAGGTCAGTACATATCAGCTCTAAGAGACGGTATATCATTTGAGAAAAATCCCAAGGCCGAAGAGATTACCGAGGAACTTATGGATGAATTCTCGAAGAACGGAATAGACAGCATTTACAAGCGTCTTGAGAAAGTCGATTCCTATGCGGCATCCAAGATTCATCCCAACAACACAAGAAGAGTTGTAAGAGCGCTGGCGGTTTACGAAGCCACCGGCAAAACGCTTGAACAGAGAAATATGGAATCTAAGACAGGTGAGAGCATTTATCCTTTTAAAATTTTTGAGCTTAACTTTGAAGAATGCCGCGAGGAACTTTACGACAGAGTTAATAAGCGTGTTGATGTGATGATGGAGCTAGGACTCGAAAAGGAAGCAAGGTACCTGTATTCGCTTCCGATTGACCGCAAGTCGACATGCTGCCAGGCGATAGGATACAAGGAATTTTTGCCGTTTATTGACGGCGTGCCGGGCGCGACGATTGAGAGAGTAACATATGATATCAAACTTAATTCGAGACACTATGCCAAGAGGCAGCTTACGTGGTTTCGGTATATGAACGATATTAAGATGTTGAATCGGAATGCGAGTGTTCAAGAGAACGCAGAGATAATATTAAAAGAAATCGGTTTTTTTGAATAAAAATTGCACCGGTATGCAAAACGGTATGGGTGGTTTTGCATCACGGTGCACAAGTAAGTAAATGAGCTTTGATTTATCGGAAATTTTCAATTAAATTTCTAAAAACTTTTTTGAAATTTCCAAGTCCTCTGATATATTTTCCTCATCTTAAAACTTGGGAGGGATAGAAGATGAAAATTAATATATCGAATATCTGTGTAAGCCGATAACTTTGCCCAATATCCGGCAATCTTCCGTGTTAAATGGAATAGGGGAATACGCATCATTTTCCGGAAACAGATAAGGGACGCCATTGAGTTTGCCAAAGCGCTTGACGGTCGCTTCATCACCAATCAACGCCGCCACTATATCACCCTCATTACAACCCGACTGCTTTTTTACAATGAGATAGTCTCCGTCCAAAATATGGGCGTTGATCATACTGGTGCCGCTTACCTTGAGAAGGAAGCACTCATCACTGCCGATAATTGACTTGCTCACATAAAATGAATCACTGTAATCCTCATGAGCATAGATAGGCTGACCGGCAGTAATCTTACCTACGCACGGAAGTTTGACTACATCGGCAGGGGTGCCGGTATAAGTTTCTTCGTCATTACTATTGTTCTTGATAATTATCGCCCGGCGCATACCGGGTCTATACTCTATAAGTCCCATCTCATCAAGCTTCTTCAGGTATGTATGTACCGATGATGTTGACTTAAGACCGGCACCCTTGCATATATCACGTACGGAAGGCGACAGTGCGTTCTCCTTGATGTAAAGCTTAACGTAGTTATAAACTCTGTCGATTGACTTCTCGGACTTACTGTCTGTCTTCTTGGCAGCGGGCATTGGAAGTTACCTCCAAACATATTTTCTGTAAAGATTTTAAACATAAGTTTGGCTGATGTCAAACACTTGTTCTTAAAAAATAAGGGATAAATTTATGTACGATGAAGTTCTTAAAAATAAGTTGAAAACTCTTTATACCGACCTAACAGTGACAGGCCCGAAAGCCGTTGGAGTCTTAGGGCTTCTGTCGGACAGCGTTGAAGATAGAAGCAGCATAGTAAGAGATTTATATTTCTGTGATCACTCACCCGTAAAAGTTCTGAATACTCAGTTCAAACCCCGCGGCAAATCCGACTGGACAGGGGAGATGATTGAAGTGTCGATGGGGTTTGACGACTATATTGTTAATCTTACCAACGAGGCACAGTCTTTGATGGACAGACACAGCAGAGCTTTAAGAATTTTTATAGTCATGATGTCGCTGCCGATGCCCTTTTCGCAAATACTTTATTTGAAGTTCTTCAAGTGTTTAACGACAGAGCAGGTGTGCGAGATTATGTTCCTGAGCAAGTCCGGCTACTACAGAAAACTTGAGCAGGCTTTGGGGCTTCTCGCGGAGGCGCTTGACGGCAAAAGTGAAGTTGTTAATTTTTAAGAACTGTTTTGTTATAATCAGCGTATGAAAAGTGCGTCTTCAGACAATTCATCTACAGGAACCGGCAAGCTCGCGGGTATCTTCGGGTCGGTCATTCGGACCACTGTGAAATTTTGCAGGAACTTTCCTTCACGCGTGAGAAACTACATAAGCCGCAAGGTTTCCGAGTATAAAAGAAAGCCTAAGAGAGATTCCGCCAACAAAATTTACGTGCTTGTCGGATACACGACCAAGTCCCATATTGATGCCAAGCACAATGTTGAGCGCTTCATGATAATTCTTCGCAGCGGACTTCTCGCAATTATATTTGTATTGCTTTTCTTTATCGCCGTTAACGCGGTTATTCCTTATATCGACTTTGATCAGTACAGCGGTATGTTCGGTATATCTTCGGTCGATGACGTTACCAAGAATGATCCCTTCTATGCTGTTGCTGCGACCGAGACTTCCGCGGAAGATGATTTTGGTGCCTGAATTTTCTGATTGATTTTCATTTCAGAATAATTTTATGAATTTTCCAAAAACAAATATTGCGTAATTAGCCTTGCTGGTATAAAATTTTCGTGGTTTATGAATTTTTTGTCATTGCAACTTGCAAAAATCACGACAAACAGAAAGGCGGAGACTATGGATTACACAATCAATCACCCTTATCTTAACGATCTCATGCAGAGCGTCATGAAGAAGAACCCCAACGAGCCTGAGTTTTTCCAGGCTGTTCACGAGTTCTTGTCTTCTATCGAGCCTGCACTTGCAACACACCCCGAGCTTATCGAGAAGCAGGTTCTCGAGAGAATCGTAGAGCCTGAGAGACAGGTAATGTTCAGAGTTGCATGGGTTGACGATAACGGTAAGATTCAGGTTAACAGAGGTTACAGAATTCAGTTCAACAGCGCTATCGGACCTTACAAGGGTGGTTTGAGACTTCATCCTTCCGTTAACCTCAGCATCCTTAAGTTCCTCGGCTTCGAGCAGATTTTCAAGAACTCCCTCACAACACTTCCTATGGGCGGTGCAAAGGGCGGTTCCGACTTTGACCCTAAGGGCAAGTCCGATAACGAGGTTCAGGCTTTCTGCCAGAGCTTCATGAGAGAGCTTTACAGACACATCGGTCCCGACTGCGATGTACCTGCCGGTGACATCGGAACAGGCGCAAGAGAGATTGGCTACATGTTCGGTCAGTACAAGAAGATTGTTAACGAGTTCTCCGGTGTTCTCACAGGTAAGGGACTTTCTTTCGGCGGATCTCTTGCAAGAACAGAGGCTACAGGTTACGGTCTTTGCTACTTCGTAGATTGCCTGCTTGCCAAGAAGATGGATACATCTTTCGAGGGTAAGACAGTTGTTATCTCCGGTGCAGGCAACGTTGCTATTTATGCTACAGAGAAGGCTCAGCAGCTCGGCGCCAAGGTTGTAGCTCTCTGCGATTCCAACGGATACATCTATGACAAGGACGGCATCAAGCTCGACGTTGTTAAGAGAATCAAGGAAGTTGAGAGAAAGAGAATTAAGGAGTACATCAACGATGTACCTACAGCTGAGTATCACGAGGGCTGCTCCGGAATCTGGACAATCCCCTGCGATATCGCCCTGCCTTGCGCTACACAGAACGAGCTCAACCTCGACTCTGCAAAGGCTCTTGTTGCAAACGGAGTAAAGATTGTTGCTGAGGGCGCTAACATGCCTACAACACCTGACGCTATCGCTTACCTCCAGGAGAACAACATTTACTTCTGCCCGGGTAAAGCTGCAAATGCCGGCGGTGTTGCTACATCCGGTCTTGAGATGTGCCAGAACAGCGCAAGATATTCCTGGACATTCGAGGAAGTTGACGCTAAGCTCAAGGACATCATGACAAGTATCTTCAACACAGTTGACGCTACAGCAACTGAGGTTGGTCACGAGAACAACTACGTTGTCGGCGCTAACATCGCAGGCCTGCTGAAGGTTTCCAATGCTATGATCGCTCAGGGCTGCATCTGATCCTTATAGATAAAGAAAAAGCTTTTCGAAAAGAGTCTGTCTTCGGGCAGGCTCTTTTTTGTTATAATGAAATGTACGAATTTCAGGGGAGGATAATCAGATGAGTTCAGCTCCTACGCTTTATGTTGTGATTCCGTGTTATAACGAGGAGGAGGTTTTGCCGGTATCGGCGCCGCTTTTCCTGCAGAAGTTAAGGTCAATGCAGGAGTCTGAGCTTATAAGTAGAGACAGCCGCATCTTGTTTGTCGATGACGGCAGCCGCGACAAGACCTGGGAGATTATAACCAGGCTTGCAGGCGAGAATGAAATTTACTGCGGCATTCAGCAGAGCCGCAACAGAGGGCACCAGAACGCTGTTTATGCAGGTCTCATGGCAGCAAAACAGTACTGCGATATCACAATCTCCATCGACTGCGACGGGCAGGATGATATCAATGCGATGGATGAGATGGTGAAGAAATACGGCGAAGGGTACGACGTTGTTTACGGCGTCAGAAACAAGCGCGACACCGACACTTTTATGAAGCGCTTCACCGCGAGGTTTTACTATAAGTTTTTAAACAAACTCGGCGGTGAGGTCGTTTACGATCATGCGGACTACAGACTTTTAAGCTCGAGGGTTGTCGATAATTTCTCGGACTACCGCGAGGTCAATCTGTTCCTTCGCGGCCTTATCCCTTTGGTTGGATTTAAGTCCACAAGCGTTTACTACGACAGAATCGAGCGTATGGCGGGAAAGAGTCACTATCCTCTAAGCCGCATGGCAACTCTTGCGATTGACGGCATAACGAGCCTCAGTATTAAGCCTATAAGACTTATCACGACGCTCGGATTCATAACATCGCTTATATCAGTAATCGGAATAATCTGGGTTATTATCGGCGCACTTGCCGGCAACACCATAAGCGGTTGGGCGAGTATGGTTTGTGCAGTTTTTTTTATCGGCGGCGTGCAGCTTATTTCCATAGGCGTTATCGGTGAATACATAGGGAAGATTTATCTTGAGGTCAAGCACAGACCGAGGTACATAATCAGCGACAGTGTCAACATAAAAACGGATGCCCGCGATGACTGATATGACGCGTTTTGTTGACACTCACATACACGGTGCATTCGGGCAGGATGTCTCGGACGGCAATCCTGAAGGCATTGTAATTATGGCAAGAAGGCTCCCGGAATTTAATGTCGGAGCCTTTTGTCCTACAACGATGACTATCTCGGAAGATAAGATTTTAAGAAGCTTTGAAGCGGTGGCAAAGGCACGTGTCAAGCTTGATAATGAGGGAGGAGACTTCGCGGCAATTCTCGGGGTTCATCTTGAAGGCCCGTTCTTAAGTCCTGTTATGTCAGGCGTTCAGGGGAAGGATAATCTTATAAGCCCGGACAAAGGTTTTGACCTGATATATAAGCTTGAGCGTGAATTTCCGGGACTTCTTAAGATTATCGACATCGCTCCGGAACTTCCCGGCGGCATCGATTTTATCCGCGAGTTCTCAAAGAAATATGTGATATCGCTCGCTCATACTGACGCGGTCTACGACAAGGCTTGTGAGGCCTTTGAGGCGGGTGCAATTTCAGTAACTCATATCATGAATGCTATGCGTCCGTGTCTTAAGCGTGACAGCGGCGTTCTCGGGGCTGTCATGGATTACCCGGATGTCTACTGCGAGATAATCTGCGACGGCATACATATCTCCGGATCTTTCCTGAAGCTTTTGTTCCGCGCTTTGCCCGAAGATAAAATCATCGTGATATCCGACAGCATGAGAGGCTCGGGGATGCCGGACGGAGTTTACCTCCTGGGGGACACCGAGGTGGAGTGCCGCGGCGGCAGGACGTACTTCGGCCCGGGCGGCAACCTCGCGGGTTCGGTTACAAACATGGCAAGCGAAGCACAGGTTCTTGAGGGACTCGGCATCCCTTTTTCTTTAATAAATAAGGCCCTAATCGAAAATCCTTTGTCGAGACTGGACATAATGTTATAATTTAGTTTATGAGCAGTGATTCTGTTATCGGACAACTGATTGATTTTATTACCGAGCTGGTTAACAGCTTTTCGAGCGGCTATGTATTCTTCGGCAGTGCGAGCGACATACTGAGGTATGCAATCGACATTTTGCTTGTAGCCGCTTTGTTTTACTGGATTCTGCTGTTCCTTAGGCAGTCGAGAGCGTGGCAGCTTATCAAGGGTATTATTCTTATCCTCGCGTTCGTGCTGCTGTGCGGCCTGTTTGGCCTCGAGATGGTCGGATTTATCTTCAATAAATTCCTTTACGTTATCGCGATTTTGTTTATCGTTCTGTTCCAGCCGGAACTGAGGCGTGTTCTTGAGACTGTAGGTCTTAAATCTTTCAGTACATTCAGAAATTTCTTCTCGAGCTCCGAGTCTGAGACTTCGTCCAAGGCTTCAAACTTTGTTCATGAGATAAGTACAGCGTGCCGCGACATGGCAAGAACTTATACGGGCGCTTTGATTCTGATTGAGCGTAACACCAGACTTGATGAACTTTTGACGCAGGAGAACGTTGTTAAGTTTGATTCGACCGTAACCAATTCAGTTCTGCAGTCAATCTTTTACAAGGGCTCGCCTATGCACGACGGCGGACTTCTTATAAGAGAGGGAAGAATTATTGCGGCAAGGTGCCATGTGCCGCTGTCGGTTACGATGCATAACCTCGAGAGAACCGGAACCCGTCACAGAGCCGCTGTCGGCGCAAGTGAGATGGGTGACACTGTCGTCGTTGTTGTTTCCGAGGAGCGCGGCAAGACGTCAATCGCGGTTAACGGCAACCTCTATGAGATGAAGGATTACAGAGAGCTTGAGGCGAATTTGAACTATCTGCTCGGCGTATCGGAGCAGAACGTAGAAACGAAGGGTCTTAAGAGATTTTTCGCGAAGGCCAGAAAGAAAGATGCGGAGAACGAAGCCAGAAAAGCTTATATCACGGCGACCGAAGCTGCGGGCGAGAATGCAGAGCATTTGGAGATTAAGACCGCGGGTGCGGAGGAGCTCGGTAAGCAGGCGAGAGTCGGTGTTGGCTCGAAGCTCGGTATGATGGTTATATCGCTTCTGCTGTCTTTCGGCCTTTGGATGTATATACAGATTAACAGCAATCCTGTTGTTACAACGAGCATCACGGTGCCCATTACTTATGATGATACACAGACGCCCGATAATGTAGAGGTGTCTTACCCGGTCGATACTGTCGAGCTCGAGCTCGTAGGTCGTCAGGAAACTTTGTCGGGTCTTGATGAAGACGACATCATCGCAACCATTGATTATTCTGCCGTGTCAGGCTCGGGTGTGGTCGAGCTGCCGGTTGTTATATCGTCGGCTGACAGCAACGTTTACTTCAGAGTCGAAAGGCAGGTCCCCGAGACCGTATCCGTTACGGTATATTCACTTAACGGTACGAGCGAGACCGAAGATTAACCGGAGGTTTATTCATGTGCGGTATAGTTGGTTATGTAGGTAACCGTAATACAATATCTGTTTTGCTTAAAGGACTTACAACACTCGAGTACAGAGGCTATGACTCTGCGGGTGTTTCTTTCATCTCGGACGGCAAGCTTAATCTTATCAAGAAGAAGGGACGTGTGTCCGAGCTTACCGAAGAAGTCCGAAAACAAGGCTACTCGCTCGAAGATGCTGTGGAGAATCCGAATAAGATATCGTCCGGAATTGGTCACACCAGATGGGCTACCCACGGCGCACCCTCCGATGAGAATTCTCACCCGCATCTGTCGATGAACGGCAAGATTTGTGTCGTGCATAACGGCATCATCGAGAATTACGTTCAGCTCCGTAAATTTTTAAAGAAGCACGGGTACGAGTTTAAGTCCGAGACTGATACCGAGGTCGCGGCTCAGCTTATCGAGTACTACTACGTAAAGCTAGGCTCCAGCGATATCGAGGCCGCGGTTTGCCGTGCTCTTCAGGATATCATCGGATCTTACGCTTTGTGCGTGCTCTGTGTTGACCGTCCCGAGGAACTCATCTGCGCGAAGAAGGATAACCCGATTGTTGTGGGTTTGGGTGACGGCGAGAATTTTGTCGCATCCGATATCACTGCGCTGATCAGTTATACACGTGATGTTGTCTTCATGGAGGACAACTGCTACCTGATATTAAAGAAGGATTCCATTGAGATTAAAGACGTTCACGGCGATCTTGTGGATTATGAAGTTTCTCACGTTGACTGGGACACGAACGCTGCTCAGAAGGGCGGATACGCACACTTCATGATGAAGGAGATGTTCGAGGAGCCGCAGGCATTCGATAATACTGTGAGACCTCGTATCAGCGGCGGCGAGATAATGCTCGAGCACATACCGTGCGACGAAGCGTTCCTATCAAAGTTTAACAAGATTAACATCATCGGCTGCGGTACGGCTTACCATGCCGGATGCATCGGCAAATACCTTTTCGAAAAGCTTTGCCGCATCCCGGTAGTGTGCGGCGTCGCAAGCGAGTTTATTTATTCCGACCCGATTATCGATGACAAGACGCTAACGATTGTTATATCCCAGTCAGGTGAGACGATTGATACAAGAAACGCAATGAGAGTTGCAAAGAATCTGGGAAGCACGACGCTTGCCGTGGTTAACGTAATTGGAAGCACGATAGCCCGTGAAGCCGATTATGTTTTGTATACGGCGGCAGGCCCCGAGATTGCTGTTGCATCTACCAAGGCTTATACCACACAGCTCGGGTGCATGTATCTGCTCGCATTGAAGTTCGCGCATATTCTGGGAAAGATTTCCGATGAGGATTATAAGAGTTATCAGGAAGAGCTTTTGTCTATGCCCGGTAAGCTTAAGATTATTCTTGATAAGCAGGATGAAATTCAGCGCTTTGCTTTCAGAGAGTTTAACTGTGAGTCGATATTCTTTATAGGAAGAGGACTCGATTATTTCCTGTCGATGGAAGCGTCGCTTAAGCTTAAAGAGATTTCTTATATTCATTCGGAGGCATATGCCGGAGGTGAGCTCAAGCACGGAACTATCGCGCTCATCGAGGATGGTACGCTTGTCGTATCTCCCGTGACGCAAGACTCGCTTGCTCACAAGATGGAGTCTAATATCAAAGAAGTTAAGACCCGCGGCGCGACCGTGCTGTCGATTGTTCCCGAGAGGCTAAAGGATAAGGGCTTTTCGTGTGATGAGATGTTTATAATTCCCGACTGCAGCGATATCTTTTCGCCGATTCTGGGGATTTTGCCGTGCCAGCTTTTTGCTTATTATGTGGCGGTAAACAGAGGCTGCGATGTGGATAAGCCGAGAAATCTGGCAAAGAGCGTTACGGTAGAGTAAAGGAAGGCATTTATGGGAAAGTATTTTGGTACTGACGGTTTCAGAGGCGAGGCGAACGTAGACCTCACTTACGATCATGCGGTTAAGATCGGGCGTTTCCTCGGCTGGTACTACGGCCGGAAGCATCCGGACGGAAGAGCAAGAATAGTTATCGGAAAGGACACGAGAAGGAGCTCGTACACGCTTGAGTATGCGCTGTCCTGCGGTATCACGTCCTCAGGCTCCGACGCATATTTGCTGCACGTAACGACGACTCCTTCGGTGTCTTACTGCTGCAGAACGGACGGCTTTGACTGCGGCGTTATGATAAGCGCTTCACACAATCCATACTACGACAACGGCATCAAGATTATGAGGGCCAACGGTCAGAAGATTGAGCCTGAGATTGAAGAGAAGATTGAGGAGTACATCGACGGCAAGATAGACGAATTGCCGCTTGCCAAGAGAGACAAGATGGGAAATGTCATCGACTATGCCGCGGGACGCAACCGCTACATAGGCTATCTGATGACCATCCCGACCAGAGCTTTTAACGGCATGAAGGTCGGACTAGACTGTGCTAACGGTGCTTCCTGGAACATCGCACGCGCGGTTTACGAGGCTCTCGGCGCGAAGGTTTTTGTTATAAACAACACTCCGGACGGCGTTAACATCAACGATCACTGCGGCTCGACTCACATGGACGGTCTCAAGAAATATGTCACGGAGAACGGCCTGAACGTCGGTTTTGCTTATGACGGCGACGCGGACAGATGCCTTGCGGTCGACGAGCTCGGCAACGAGATTAACGGCGACCAGATTATGTACGTCTGCGGCAAGTATCTAAAGGAAATCGGTCAGCTTGACGGCAACACCGTGGTTACCACAATCATGTCGAACATGGGCCTTTACAAGTCCTTCGAGGCTGTCGGCATCAACACAGAGAAGACCGACGTCGGCGATAAGTTCGTCGCTTCCAACATGATGCAAAATCACTATGCTTTAGGCGGCGAGCAGTCGGGACATATCATTTTCGGGAAGTACGCGACGACGGGCGACGGCATACTGACGTCCCTCATGATTATGATGACCATGCTCGAAAAGAAGCTGCCCCTGTCCATGCTCGCGTCCGAGATGAAGACGTACCCTCAGTGCCTTAAGAACATAATGGTCAAAGATAAGGCTGCGGCGCTTGAAAATGCCGAGGTAATGAAGGCGGCAGAGTGTGTGAATAAGGCTTTGGGAGGTGACGGAAGACTTTTGCTTCGCGCTTCGGGAACTGAGCCTAAGATTCGCGTTATGGTTGAGGCTTCGACTGATGAGATGTGTGAGAAGTATGTTGATGAGATTATCGATGTTATTAAGGCGCAGGGACTTGAGGCCTGAGATTAAAGGAGTTAAGACTCATGGAAGAAGCTAAGATTGCTAATTTATATAACCTTGATGAGACGATAGCCTCTGAGATTTTTGAAGGGCACGAGTATCCGTGGGAAGTTTTGCCTTTGATTAAAGAGTTTATTTTGAAGCTCGGAGCTTCGCTTGATCTTAACGAGTACGACCATCCATCGGAAGATGTCTGGATTTCAAAGACTGCTGAGGTTTTCCCGTCTGCTTATATTCACGGTCCCGCAATCATAGGTCACGGTGCAAAAATCAGGCAGTGCGCATTTATAAGAGAAAGTGCGATTGTGGGTGAAGGCGCTGTGGTCGGCAATTCCACGGAACTTAAGAATGTAATTCTGTTTAATAAAGTTGAGGTGCCTCATTATAATTATGTGGGTGATTCTGTTTTGGGGTTTAAGGCTCATCTCGGGGCGGGCGCAGTTACTTCAAATATCAAGGCCGACCGCAAGAATATTGTAATCAAGAACGGAGATGAGCATTTAGAGACCGGTCTTCGCAAGATAGGCGCCATGCTCGGCGATAACGTCGAGGTAGGATGCAACAGTGTGTTAAATCCCGGAACTGTTGTGGGTCGTTGTACTAATATCTATCCGTTGTCCATGGTCAGAGGCGTTATTCCTGCGAATTCGATTTATAAGGATAAGGATAATATTGTTGAAAAGAGGGAAGATTAAGGTATCGCATCGTATAATGTTGCCGATGTAGCTATAAATCGTAAAAACTGTAGCTTTAAAGCTACAGTTTTTCTTTGAAACAGCTACAGTAGCTGTTTCCTCGTTGAAATGTAGCTTTAGAGCTACGTTTTTCCTCTTTGACAGCTACATTGAGAACCTGTGCCGAAGTCGGGGAGTCTGACTTGCCGCTTGTAGCTATCGACCCCGAATTTTGTAGCTGTTGACTACAAAATTCAATTGAAACAGCTACAAATTTTCAAATGTAGCTGTTTCCCTTAAAATCTGTAGCTGTTAGCTACAAAAATCAGCCTCCATAGCTACAACTCGAAATTGATTAGTGTTGTTGCGATTTTCGAAACTTTGCAAATATTGCTAAAAATCGCACGAAAATCGTAAAAGTTAGCAATAAATGCTAAATACAAATCGACAGAACAATGCTATAATTTGCGCATAGATGTTTCTTTGGGGGATTGATATGAAATTTTCGCGTGGATTAAGACTGTTTTCTTTCGTACTGTCGTTGACTTTTGTTGTCTAAGTTTAGATTCAGATTGTAGATGGAGTAATAAGCTATGCATTTTGTAGTCAAAACCAATAAACAGGTCAACGAACTGTTACGACAAATACAAGAATTATCAAATGATTTTATTCCGGAAGAGATGAGTCTTAAAGATAGAAGAAAATTATATAATCCGGATAAAATATTCCATGCTGATTTTTCGTATAAAGACGGTATACTTATTAACTATATATCCAATACAAAACTACTCAATAGTCGTTTTATAAAGACCACATTTAATTACTGCTTACAATTAGAACAGGGTGATTATTGTATAAAAATAAATGCGAGACTGATTCCTAATGCTGTCTTTGTTTGGGATCTGGTACACGTAATAATTGTCTTGCTATTCTGTTTTTTTCTAAGAGAATTAACTGCAAATTGTTTTGCAATTTTTATTTTATGCGAGCGGTTGCATAAATTGCTTTGGGAACATATCCATTTGAAGCAGGATTTAACAGCTATTATCAATGATGACTACAGGGAGCTGTTTTTTGGAATGTAGTCTTAATAAAAAAATTAAATTGCGGAGGTACCAAGAAGCTATTCAACGTTAATATAGCATCGAAGGAGGATAAATATGAACTTTGATAAAGCATTTTATGAATACTATTTAAAGAGAGAAAATAGAAAAAATTTGGCTCAAGTGATGTGTCCTAACACACCGGAATTTTCTTCGCTTCTACTGAGTGATATTTTGGAATGTAGAAGAAATAAAGATGATCAATTATTAGAACTTCAATTAAGAATTCTTAGTATTTTTTGCCAAAATATCGACTTCTCTCTGTTTACAGATGTGTTTAATAGCTT